>Ga0208197_1000304_pt1 | contig 66289 bp, 57 predicted proteins | sample AD_JPNNA4_MetaG_FD_184444 | JGI IMG/M metagenome (GOLD analysis project Ga0208197, IMG submission 184444) | Active sludge microbial communities of municipal wastewater-treating anaerobic digesters from Japan - AD_JPNNA4_MetaG (SPAdes) (version 2) | ecosystem: Engineered > Bioreactor > Anaerobic...
TTTACATCAATACCGCTGATGATATACCAATGGTCTGTTTTTACAACCCCACTTGTATCGGTGGAAGAAACTTTGTTGCCGGCAAAAATATAAGATGTAGTGCGCGATCCTGGATGCCCTGTCAGGTCTTTCGATGTTTCTCCAAAGTAAATAGTTATAGCTACATCCATTCGGGGCTTTAAGTGAAATAAAACCTCATCTGATGCAATGGCAGTGCCGGGGTTTATAGCAACTTCAGCTTTACCATCAAAGCTCAATTCTTTGATGGTGCAGGTATCTATCAGCCCTTCTCCTTTTGAAACAGCAATTTGTACCTTTTTCAGGGTAACAGCACTGTTGCCAAACTCGTTTGAGAATTTGAGTTTTAAACATTCGCCGCCTATTGAAACCCTTACTATTTGTCTGATGGTATTGTTATTAAGGCCCGGGGCCGGCGGCATATTTGCAGGCTCTACGAGCATAGGCGCTGTGCTCCATGTACCTACCCATTTTTCTGATTTTTTAGCAGGAGCCTTTGCGCCCACATTTGCAATACCTGTCAAAAAGATGACTAAAAGCAGACCACAAAATGAGGTATATTTTTTTCTTGAGTTTTTCATATTTTCTTAGTTTTTAGGGTGATAAAAGTAGTGATTATATTAAAAATAGTGAAGTATTAATTTGTGTTTTTAAGTAGGCATATTCAGTCTTTTTAGCCCAAGGGACAATTTGTTTTTAGTTTTATCCTTGCGAAAAAGAAAAGCAAAAAAACGTCTTAACTTTTTTTTAAGTTTTTCGTAAAAGACTTAGCGTAACACTAACACTAACTATAATTAAGATGGAAGATTTAATAATTGAAAAAGGGGCTAATACGCCTGCCATTACCTTCATGGCAAATGGCGTGTTGAGAATAGAAGGGAGGTCAATACCCGAGAATCCGGCAGCATTTTACGAAAAAGCCTTTGAATGGCTTAACGATTACAAAACAACGAACCCCAAAAAAATAGAGCTTCATGTTGATTTAGAGTATTTCAATTCGAGTAGCAGTATTATTTTGATGAATATTTTCAAAACACTCAGGGGTATCTTAAACCACGGTGCAGATGTTCGTATTCACTGGCACAATAGCGCTAACGACGAAGAGATGATAGAGTCTGGCCGCTATTACGAAAGTATTTTGAAAATGCCTTTCTTTTACGAAATGAATTAAAAGGAAATGCTGAACACAACGACACGAAGGCACAAAGTAGTAATAATCAAATTTAATCCATTGGGTCTTCGTGTCTTTATTGTTTCACTTTTATTCAAGCAGATTATTTCCCCATTGCTTTTTGCCTCAGGTCTTTTGGCAGTTTTTCAATAGCATAGCGGAAGGCAGTGCGGGGCATGGTTTCTTTTTTTGACATTACATAATCAAACACGTCTATTGGGTGTTTGTGGCTGGCTGCTTTCAATAGCCAGCCATAGCCTTTTTGTACCATATCATCTTTGTCGGGCAGAAGTATATTGCATATTTCAAAAATATCTTCGAGAAATAATCCTTTTTTGGCAGGAATAATAAGTGATACTGCAGCAGCCCGTCTTGTCCAGCGATTTTCTGAAACAGCCAATTTTTTCAAATCTTTCAAAAATGACGGATACATTTCAATAAAAGCTCCCATGGTATGGTTACAGAAGGAATCGCACGAAGCCCAATTATATATGTAATTATCTATCCATCGTTTGAAAGTTTTGAAATCATCAGGCTCAAATGTTTTGCGGATGGCATAAGCCCAGTTGGCTGCAAAAAAAGTTTCTTCAAGATAGCCGGATTTCCAGAGCCCTTCGCACAACGCAAAAATCTCTTTTTTGGGGCGCTCTTTTATCTGTGGGGACAATGCTTTGCTCATTTTTGTAATGACAGAAGCCCGAATGCCGTAACATTTAATTTCTTCTTTGAAAAAACGCCGGCTTATGGCCTGGAATGTTTCATCTTTTTTTGAGTGTAGATCGTTTCGGAGGTTTTGCAAAAAATTTTCCATTTTTTTGTTTTTGTATCTTAAACCTTCCAGGTTTTCTATCGATTTGAACTAATTATTCTTTTTTCTTTGGTGCTTTATAAAGCTCAGCGTGTGTTTCTCTTAGCAAATCGAGTATGGGTACTGATGGCGGGCACTTGCTAAGGTCCACCTTTGCCAGTTTTTCTTCGGTCGGGAAAGCCCCTTCAAACCAAACATCGTTTTCAACAAACATGTTGTAACGATATTGGCCAAAAGTTCGCATATCATAGCATTTCAACATAGTCCTGAAACGGAGTATTTCGGGGATGTTGATACCCGAAGGGTCATTGGCCATGCAATAGCCGTCAAAATCGGCATATTTGTCCAGCAACCGCTGTTTATCAAGGTTGTATTTAATAGCAGCATCTTGTTCTGACAATGGGATGGAGGTGGGGAATATGCCCTCTATCTGGTCAAAAGGCGATGTGGCCGGAAATCCGAATGACAGGGTGTGTATTGCCGGGTTTGACAGGCAAAAACGGGCGTTGAATTGTATAGGGGTCAACGGAGAAGTTAGTTCGATGAGCTTTTGAGGGGGGTTAAATAGCTGTCCCCCTTTGTCGTTAGGAGATATAATAAATACCCCCATGTCTTTGCTTTGTGCTAAGTCGATAGCGCCTTTGTTGCGTTGAAAGAAGTAGTAATAATGCAGGTTGACAAATTCAAAAAGGTCTGTTTCTATAGCTTTGATAATGATTTCCTGCAAGGCATGAGTGCTAAAACCTACATGTTTGATAAGCCCTTCGTTTTTCATTTTCAGCAATTCTTCTACAGGGCCACCTTTGGCACAGGCTTTTTCGTACCTGTCCCAGTTGTTGATACCGTGCCAGGCATAAAAATCAAAGTAGTCGGTTTTTAGGGCCTGCAGTTGTTCTTCTACCAGGCGGCGCATTTCATCGGCAGTAAAGGCTGCCCCTTTGGTCATCAGGTAATAAGAGCCACGTTTGAGTTTTAGTACATCATTGAGCACAATGCCATAGGTTGTTTCGCTTTTCATATAGCCATAGGCTGTTTCGATAAGGTTAATGCCATTTGCTAAAGCCTTTTCAACAGTATCTTTACATTCTTCAATAGTGTCATCGGCTACTACATTGCGTGGTTCGTCCCAGCCGTGTTTGTATCGCATCCCTCCGAGGGTAATGACGCTAATGTTTTTATTTGTTTTGCCAAAGCGGCGGTATTCCATGTTGGGTTTGAAAAGTGAAAGATGTTTGAAATCCATAAGTAAAAATTTTTTACAAAAATAATTTTTTTAAAGGTGAAAGATTTCGGGCCAGAAAAAACAGTTATAAAATAAAATGTTAAACCAAATTTTTAATTTACATAACAAAATGTCGGTATATTCTGTTTTTGCATTGCCCTGTAAAAGTTTTTATAATTGAAAAGCTTTTTAAATGATAAGAAAATGAACGAATTACAACGAAAAAAAATGAAAATGTAAAATATAATGTTATCTTTGCAAATGTTTGGCGTTAAGCGCTGCTTTATATTTTTAGTTTTCTTATTGTATCTGAATCCTGAAAATCTTCTGCCCTCTTAAGCCAGGTACATTTAATTATTTAATTTTTTAACTTTTATTCATCATTTTTTATGAACATTTTTGTTGCACAGCTGAATTTCAAAATTCAGAGCGAATCTCTTAAACAAATTTTTGAAGAGTACGGAGCAGTTACATCAGCTAAAGTTATCAACGACCAGGTAACAGGCCGTTCAAAAGGCTATGGTTTTGTTGAAATGGCTGACGATGATCAAGCTCTTCATGCTATTGAAGAACTCAATGGTGCAGAAGTAGAAGGCAAAACTATCGTTGTTAAGAAAGCTAATCCACGTCCTGAAGGTGGAGCTGGTAATGGCGGTGGCAGGCGCGACTTCCGCTCGGGTGGTGGCCGTCCTCAACGCAGATTCGAAAGCCGTAACTAAGAAATTTTTGTTTTATAATGCATAAAAAACCTGGTGATGACACCAGGTTTTTTTTATTTCGTGCGTATTTTAAAACATTCTGTCTTTTCTGAGGAAGTAACGGACCCGCTTGTAAGTAGAAACGTGTCGTTGAAGTTTTTCGGGGTAAAGGTCGGCCACGGTGATTAAAATGCCTGTTTCTTCAACTCCTCCAAACTCGTGGTTGATAATGGTCCCAAAGGTTTTCATGGAAGGCGAAAGGTTCATATAAGCATTAATGAGCGGGGGGATATTTTCGTGGAGCGAACGTACTCGTCTGGAGAGTATTTTATAGTTTTCTTTATAATTCTCTGCATTAAAAGTCTTTGCCATTTCTTCCAGGTCCCAATTGGGGATAAGAGGATCGATAGGGCTTACTAAGTTGTCTTTATCGCCAAAGTGCATTTTTAGGAAGTAAAGTATCAGGTCGCGGGCTTCTTTGTTGAAGTGGGTGTACATGGTTACTTTGCCAAAGAAGTATTTGGTATTGCTGTTGTGTACCAATATAGCCCCAAGCCCGTCCCACAGGTTATCAAGAGCATATATGCCTTTACGGGCACGGCTTGTACTTTGATAGGCAGGCTGAACAAAGGAGCGCCCAAGCTCTATCATGTAAGGCATGTATTCGGTTTTGAATTTATCGGAAAATTTGAAGAGATGTGATGTAGAAAGCCTTTTGGCAATATCATCTCCTGAAGCGCCCGGATGTGGGATATAAAACCTGTAACCTCCAAGTATTTCCCTGTGTTGAGGGTCCCAAACAATAAGCTGGTGATATGGGTCGTCTGAAATGTCAAATTCGTCAATGTCCATTTCTTCGCCTGTCCCCCCTCCGGCATCGCGAAATGATAATTCGCGCAGGCGGCCTACTTCGCGCATCAGGTTGGGCGAGTCTTGATGGGTAAATGTATAAAGCAGGTTCCCTCCGTAATTGGTTTTACGGATAAACTTATCTTCGGTGAGTTCCTTTTCAATAAGTTGCGGGTCAACCGGTGGAATAATTTTTTTCTCCTGCATCACAAAAAATTTGGACTACAAAATTAATATTTTAGATGATATTTTTTGACTGGTAAACAATACTTTTCACAAAATCAGCCCATTGCTCAGGGGTTTTTGACTTGTCAAAAGTTTCATAAGATATTGGTTTGCCAAAGTAAATGTTTAGTTCTTTCCCTTTTTGTTTGAACATTTCGTCGGGCAGGTAAAGCATTTCTATATTAGCTTTTACACCAATTTTTTTTCTAAGATTGGACAAATTGTAAAAGAAATCAGAATTTTTTCCGTCGAAGTAAACCGGGACTATATCACGTTTGTATTGAATGGCTTTGGTGATGAAATTTTTTTTCCATTGAAGGTCCACAATTTTTCCTTTTATTTTGCGTGAACACAATCCGGCAGGGAAAGTAAGGACTTGCTTGTCAGACTTGTAAATTTCTTCTGTTTCGATGGCCGAGGCCCTGTCTTGTTTGCCATGTTTGTTTATTGGTATGAAGAATTCTTTGATATTCTCAATATTCATCAATATGTCATTGACAGGGGCTTTGATATTGCCGAACTTTTTTGAAAGGATATTGATAAGTACAATTCCATCAAGGCCTCCAAGTGGATGGTTAGAGGCAAAAATATACCGTCGGTCGTTAGCAATATGTTCAAGGCCAATAGTTTGAATGTGCAAGTCAAAATAAGCAATAGCTTCATCTAAAAATGCAATGCCTGTTTTGTTGGCACTAATATCAAGAAAGTAGTTCATTTCTTCTTGGTGGATGGTGCGTTCTAACCATCTGTAAAAGAACCCCGGCAAACGACGGGCCAAAGCCGGGTTTTTATCGGCAAAAACCTTACGGACGTTGATGTTCATACCAATTACTTCTTCATATATTTTTCCAAAAATTTTTCCATGGCCCTGTAAAAGTCAAAGCGGTTTTCTTCGTTACCAAAGCCGTGTCCTTCGTTGTCTTTTACCATATATTCTACTTCTACGCCACGTTTGCGCATAGCATCTACCATTTGGTCGCTCTCGTTCTTATTTACACGAGGGTCGTTTGCTCCCTGAGCAATAAAAAGAGGGGCTTTGATTTTATCTGCATGAAAAACCGGTGATACTTCGCGATAGTATGCGCTATCTTTTTCGGGATGCCCTATTTGCTCGTACATCATGTCTAATATTGGTTTCCAATAAGGCGGAATGGTTTTTAGCAAAGTAAATAAGTTTGAAACGCCTACGTAATCTATGCCGCAACAATACACATCGGGGGTAAAGCACAACCCGGCCAATACCGCATATCCTCCGTAGCTGCCCCCGTAGATGGCAACACGTTTGGGGTCGGCAATTTTTTGGTCAATGAGCCATTGAACCCCATCGGTAATGTCATTTTGCATGGTTTTTCCCCATTGTTTGAAGGACGCTTCCCAGAATTTGCGGCCATATCCTGTTGAGCCACGGAAGTTCATCTGCAAAACAGCATAACCCCTGTTGGCCAGGAACTGCACTTCCGAATCATAGCCCCAACGGTCGCGAGCCCATGGGCCGCCGTGTGGATTGATGATAACTGGCAAGTTTTCAGCTTTTTTGCCTACGGGCAAAGTAAGGTACCCATGAATAGTAAGGCCATCGCGGCTTTTGTAAGTTATTGGCTTCATTTCGGCCAGGAAGTTTTCGTTTAACCAGGGGCTGAGTTCGGCGATTTTGGCTATGCTGTCTTTTTTTAGATCATAAAAATAATATGAACCTAAAGACCTGTCGCTGTATGTACGCACAATAAACTTATCTTCGTCTTTGTTGACGCTGGTGATAGAAATTTCGTAGCTTGTGCCCAAATGTTTTTCAAACTTTTGGTAAAGCTGTTTTACCTCATTATCAAGAAATACGAGCTTGCGTTTCCAGGTAGTGTATGAAATAGCAGAAAGGACTTTACGTTTGCGCGAATAGCTAAGGCCATACACATCATATTCGGGGTCGCTGTAAAGTACCTTTTTTTCTTTTTTGCTTTTTGGGTCAAACACAACAATGGCTTTGGTGTCGCGTCCTTTGTTGGAGGCTGCATAAAACATGCTGTTGTCGAAGGTGAAAAACAGCGGGTCAACAGATTCTTTAAAGTCGGTGGTGATAATGGTTTGAAAAGAGTCGTTTTCATTTTCGCGGTAAAGGATACTGGTATTGGTCCCATCGGCAGTGACAGCAATTCGGAGCTTCCCGTTATGGTCGGTTAACCAATCCTGGATGTTACCTGGGTTTTCGGCCAGCATTTCCATTTTACCGGTGCTCAGGTGCAGCCGATATGGGTCAAAAACCTTGTTATCGCGTTTGTTCATGGCTATAATTACCTCATCTTCTATATCTTCGAGGTCATCGATGACTTGTGTACGTACCCCTTCAAAATTGGTATAGCACATGGGGTTTGAAGCGTCGATATCAACCCCGTAGAGACGGAAGTTTTCATCTCCTCCATTGTCTTTCAAATACAAGATACGCTTGTTGTTGGCCCAAAAGTATGAACGAATATCGCGGTCAGTTTCAGAAGTAATTCTGATGGTATCTGCACTGCCTATTTTTTGGACAAAAATATTCATACGCCCCTTGTAAGGAGCTGTAAATGAAAAATATAAACCGTCGGGTGAGAGTTGGAATGCTGCTTTTTCAGGGTTTTTGAAAAAGTCTTCCATGGGTATTTTCGGTACTTCCATTTGTTGAGCTTGTATAGTTAAAGTTGGCAATAATACAGCAACAATCAATGAAATAAAAATGTTTTTGTTCATGGCCGAAATATTTAGTTTGAACAAAAGTATAAAGAAATGAAATACAGATTTATATAAAGTTATAGAATCTATTTTTGCCAATAAATGAGTTTTGAGAATAAAAAAAATTCGTTTATTTTATTGCAAAAATATAGATCGATGTACACTATAAAACCTTTATGTTTATTGGTATTTGCAATTACTCTTATTTCTTGTGAGTACGAACCCAAAGGGTCTTTTTACCAGGAAATAGATAAGGACATTAAAAACCCTGAGGTAGAAACAAGAAGCCTGACATTTAATAAAGATACCATTGTTATTGAGGAAGGTAATCTTTTGGGTTATAGCTTTTTCAATGCTGACAAAAAAATCAGACGGATTTTGTTTAAAATTGATGGGCAGGTTTTTGTTGACGCTTCAACCTTTTCAGGTAGTTTTTCTTTGAAAGGTGTGTCAAAAGGAATTCACGAATTAGAAGCTGTTTTTATGCTGAATTCAGGTACTGGGAGTATTATGGACAAACTTGGTGGAGAGCTTTATGCTACAAAAAAAACGTGGGTTTTGGTAGTTTTGAAAGCTCATTCGGAGACAATAAACGCCACTTCAGAAAATGGCTTTTTAAAAATCTATTGGGATACATGTTATGATTTTGATTTTCAATACTTTGAAATTTTCAAAGGTCCAACGCTAATTGGCAAAACTAAACTTCCCTTTTATGTTGATTCATCTTATATTGGAGAGTCTGTGACATATACAATCAATGCAAATCGGGCTAATTCGAGTACAATATGGTGTAGCAAAGATTTTAAGGAACTACATTATGATTTTTTGTTTATTTCAGATCATAAACGTTGTGTAATTAAATGGAACAGGCCTATTTGTTATAATGCTATTGAAAAAACTATAATTTATATAAACAACAGCACATTTGAGACCACTGACACAAGCATTATTTTGCCAGTAACCGAAAATGGGCAAAGATTTTATTTTCGTGAATGGGAAGTTAGCCCAAAATACGGCAACAACAAATATAGAGTTTTTGAACCTAATACATTATATTTTTATTCAAGTTATAAATTTTGTCAAAGTGACATTGTTAACTTATTAAAAATTGATGAGTCAAATTTTTTATATTCATCTAGTTCAGATAAGGATTTTTTTGAATATTCAATAAATGACAAGGCCTTAATTGCTTCTCAACATTATCTGGATGAAATAAAATTAGTTTCTCAGAGCAATAAATGTATTTATGGAAAATTAAATGGACAAGATGCCATTCAATCGCTGGATGGGAATCAAAACCTTTTAATGATTGATGGAAGTCCTAATATTATTGCATTGTCAGATTATTCTTTTATACGATATGATTTAGACGGCTGTTATCTTGTAAAATTTGGTGATGAGAACAAAGTCTTTTTATCTCAAAACTATTTAGAAAATTGTCAAATGTCTTTTGATGGTAAATATATTATGTTTTCAGAAGGTGGATTATTGAAAATTAATAAAATTGAAAATGACAGGCTAATTTTAAAGGGCTCATTTGAAAATAATGATGTCAGGTTTGTCAGATTTGGGTTTAAATATCCCTCCTATTTGTATTATTGGAATGGTAAAAGATTTTTGGTCAAAAATTGTTATAACTTTGCCCTAAGCTCTGATATTCTGTTAAATACTCCCAATACTGAAATACTGGACATAAATGAGCAAAAAAATTGCATTTTGGTTAAGGTTAATTCCAGTATCCATATTATCAATTATACCAATGGGCAAATATTGGTAAACATGGAGTTAGGAGATGATGCTCGCTATGAAAAATTAATTCTTATGGACAATGCTATTGTTTCTGAGGGAGGTTACATCTATCATGTAAATTATTGACAAAAAAATTGAGGATCTTTTTACTCAAAAAGAGGACAAGAGAAAATAGATTAAACTGAATTTTTTTAAGGATGAAAAAAACATTTTTATTAGTTGCCATACTGCTTATTTTTAGTTCACTGCATTCACAAAACCTCATGTTTGGGTTGAAATCAGGCGTTGGCAGTTACAGCATGAAAGATATGAAAGATTTCAACAGGTACTTTGTTTCAAATTTGTCATTTGCAAACAAGCTAACAGATGATTTTCCTGCAAATTATTACTTTCAGCCAGAAGTATTGTTCAATTATCAGCATCTTACATTTGGTTATTCTTTTGCTTTTTATTCAACGGGCTCGCGGATAGCTTCAAATGACTATTCGGCCAATTTCAACATGGATGATGTGCTAAACTGTTACTCTCATGGGTTTATTTTTGAATATGTGTTTTACCGGGCTTCGTTGTTTGACTTTTCGGTTTATTCGAGGTTTTCATTTGAGAATACAAAGCTAAAAATTACAAACAACCTGATGGTGGTTGCTGAAGACACCCTTTTGCAAACTAAATACAGCTATCGGACAAAGTCAAACTCTACAGAACCCGGGATAGCCATTTCATACGATTACAAGTTTCTGAAAATAAAGTATTATGCGGGTTACATGTTTTCAATAATGACCGATGGTTTTACTTCGGATGATGAAAAAAAACAAAAAGTGTATAACCCCTACACCCGCAATCAGCTTAAGCCTGATTGGAGTGGTTTCAGGACAGGCATTTCGGTATATTTTATGTTTTCGTTGAAACGAAATTAGCGGTTGTTATTTGTTGGCCCGGAATATTTTGCCTCTCTCAAGTCTGAATAAACGGACGTTTTTTGGGTAATGCCAAACAACATTTCGGCAAATTGAAGGCTTAATCTGAGAGCTTTCTAATGTTTAATTAGCGTTAACCTTCCCGTCATAAACAGGACAAACAGATTTAGGAATTGTTTGATGTATTTTAGTAATTTGCTGAAATACAAATTTTTAGTTGATAAAGAATTAACGGCAAGCCTTAAATTTTTGAAACTTTTGCTTCAAGGCTAAAGTTTGCAATGCTTGTAAATTAAATACTTTAGGCATTCTTCTTATATCAAACTCAGGTTAAATTAAGGTTTAAACGCCATTTTTTTCATTTCTCATCCTAAAGGATTAATCTTTTGATTGTCTTTTTGGCTAATCGAAAAAACGGTTTATTTTCAAGTTTTTAGCTATGTATTTTCAATCTTAATGAGGTTGATTAGAGGCTTTCATGGTTTTTAACTTTACATAATAGCAAACGTTTGTTAAAAACTACAAAATATAAAAGCCATGAATGAAAATATCATCCAAAAATTTCGGGACAAATTTATTGATGAGTCGGTAGGGCTTTTGGACCAAATGGAAAAAGACCTGCTTGAACTCGAGAAAGCCCCTCAGGATAAAGAGCTGTTAGAATCTGCATTCAGGGCTATGCATACCATCAAGGGCGTTAGTGGTATGTATGGGTTTGAACATATCTGCGAATTCACGCATATTTTAGAAAACATATATCAGTCGCTGCGCGAGAAAAAAGTTTTTTTTAATAAAGAAATATCCGATTTGTCTTTTGCCGCCATTGACCACATACGCCGGCTCCTTGAAGACGAAAAGCTTAGAGATGAAGAAAATAAAAAAAGGCACAAAAAACTTACCGATGAAATAAACGAACTGGCTAAGCGTTGCAACCTTTCTCAGCCTCAACCGGTTTTTAAACAAAACGAAAAGGTGCAGGCCGAAAAAACCAAAAATTCATGGTACATCATCCTGAACACCAATGAGCAAATGTTTTTCAGGGGCATTAACCTGACAAGCCTCTTTAAAGAGCTTTCGCAGCTTGGAGAATATCACATACAGCCTATTCCGGTACTAACAACACACGAAAGCGACTCATGGGGCATTGTGCTGGTATCAGACTGTTCAGAAAACGACATACGCGACGTATTTATTTATATAGAAGACGATATCCAGATTTTCCGAATTACCAGCAGCGATATTTTTCACCCTGAAAATGAACCAAAAGTTGAGTTTGAAAAAACAGAACAGGAAGAAATATCTTCAATCATCGACCTGGTTGAAGAAACAGAAAAGCCGCCTGTTTTTTATGCTGAAGAAAAGAAAGAAAGTAAAGAAACTGAAATTATCAAGTCTGCCAGCTTCAAATTACAAACCAAGCGTATAGCTGTTGATTCGGCCAAGTTAGACCACCTGATGTACTTAGTCAGCGAGCTTATCACAATTAATTCGCAATTGGTGCAGGCTACCAAAGGCAGTTATTATGCCAGCCTTCAGCATTACGTAGAACAGGTGGACAGCCTTTCAAAACAATTTCGCAACAATGCCCTCGAAATCAGGCTGGTACCTTTAAGTGATTTAGCTTTGCGTTTTCAGCGGTTGATACGCGATTTGTCATCGAATTTGGGCAAAAGTATAGCTTTTGTTACCGAAGGCCTTGAAACCGAGCTGGACAAAAGCACTATAGATATACTGGCTGAGCCTTTGATGCATCTTATACGCAATTGTATTGACCACGGCATCGAGAGCCCTGAAAAGAGAGCTGGGAAAGGGAAGCCGGAAAAAGGTACTATCAAGCTTTCGGCAGTGCAATCAGGCAGTTATATCCTCATTTCTATTTCAGATGATGGCAATGGCATTGATACCGAAAAAGTGAAACAAAAAGCTATAGAAAAAGGTATCATTGGCCCCAATGACAACCCGTCGGACAAAGAACTTTTTGATTTTATCTTTTTGCCTGGGTTTTCTACTGCCAAAAGCCTTACCGATGTTTCGGGACGTGGTGTTGGCATGGATGTGGTGAAAAAGAAAATCACCGATTTGCGTGGCGAAATCATAGTAGAGTCGCAAAAAAATGTTGGCACCACTTTTACACTTAAAATCCAGCAATCTATTGCCATTATCGACACCTTACTTTTCAGGGTTGAAAATTCAAGCCTCATTGTGCCTATGTCTGATATTGAAATTTGCATACAAATGCCAATAGAAGAGCTTGATGCCCGTCGCAACACCGAAACCATAGAGTTTAACGAAAGGTTGATAAAATTCTACGACCTGCGCCAAATGCTCAGCCTGACAGGCCAATACAAAGAAAATGTAAAATTGCTCATTATCAAACGCGAAGAACAATTTGTAGCCATTATGGCCGACAAAATCATTGGCGAACACCAGGCTGTGCTGAAACCTTTAGGCAATACGCTAAAAGACCAAAACATTTTTTCGGCAGCCAGCCAGCTTGGAGATGGCAACCTGGCCTTCTTGCTGGATACTTCGGCTTTGTTCAAAAACATTAACATTTTAATGGACAGCTTTTAACTTCAAAAAGCCTGCACCACAGGTACAGCAGACTATTATACATCACCATTTAAACCATTATAACAATGAAAAAATTAATCGCCATTTTGTTATGCATGTACCAGGTACATGCTATATGTCAGGAAAAAGCTGAAAATAGCGCTGCATCTTTTTCCCTTAACGCCGATGTTGTTAGCCGATATGTTTGGAGGGGATTACTATATAGCCCCAATGTCAACGTGCAGCCTTATGCTGCTTTTTCGTACAAAGGTTTGTCGTTAAGCACATGGGCTTCTTACGGCATTTCGGACAGATATGCTGAAGTGGACTTTACTTTGAGCTATGCCATTGATAACCTTAGCGTATCTGTAAACGATTATTACAACGAGTTTGAAGACAGCCTGGGGACAAACAGGCATTTCAATTTTAAAGACAACACTACCCCCCATGCTTTAGAGGCCACTCTTTCTTATAAAATATCCGAAACAATGCCCCTTACTTTGTCCTTGTCCTCTTTTTTCTATGGCAATGACAAAGACAGCGAAGGGGAAAACATGTACTCATCGTACATTGAGGCTTCATATCCATTTGATTTCAGCAATTATTCATTCAACCTTTTCATCGGGGGTACCCTGGACAAAGGGTTATATGCCGACAAAGCCGCTATTGTCAATGTTGGTTTTTCTGCTACCAGGCAGATAAAAGTATCTGATAGTTTTCAACTGCCTTTTAGTGCATCGTTAATTTCTAACCCTTATGCTGAAGATATTTTTATGGTACTCAAATTGAGTTTCTGACCTGAAAATGAACCTTGCAAACAAGACAATAAAATGCAGGTATTCCATCTGCTTACATTATATGGCAAATATTGATGGATTAAATAATTGAATTTCAATAAATTAAAATTTATAAAGATGAAAACACAAAAATTTGTATCGCTAAAGCAAAAGTTGGGTTTGATTGTTGGAACAGGGATAACCCTGACGGCGCTTGTATTAATCTCTTATTCATCAATAAAAACCCGGACAGATTCGATAAATTCGGCAAAAAGCAATGCCTTGGCGTTGGCTCAGGATTTTGCGGTGAATATCTCTTTAGAACTTGAAACTGCCATATCTTCATCAAGGTCAATGGCCAATGCCCTCTCGGCTGTTGGCGACCCAAAATCGCCCATCAGGCTATCGCGTGAAGAGGCTATGAAAATGGCCGAGAAAGTTTTGTTTTCGAACCCCAACTTTTTGGGCTTTACTTTGGCCTTTGAACCCAATGCCTTTGACGGGCAGGATGCAAAATTCCGTAACGCTGAAGCCCATGACAAAACTGGCCGTTTTCTGGTATATCAAACCAAAAAAGTTGATAATACAGTTGCCCGTGAGGTGCTTATTGATTATGACGACCCCGAAAAAGCCCCTTGGTATTGGGTACCCAAAAAAACTATGAACGAATTTTTGACAGAACCCGTTATTTACCCTGTTCAGGGAGTGGACGTGCTCATGGTATCTTTCATGACCCCGGTTATCAACAATGGCCGCTTTTTGGGGAACACCGGCATAGATTACCCTATAGATTTCATGCAGCATAAAGTTAAAAAAGCCGGTTATTATGACTCGTTGGCTATCATCAGCATTATATCTAACGAGGGTACATTTGTGGCGCATTCCAAAACCCCCGAACTAATAAACCATTCGCTAAATACCATTTATTCAGATGCCCCGGGTCAAATACTAAAAATAAAAAAGGGCGAAAAACAAATATTTGTGCAAAACGATACCCTTTCGATACATGTGCCCTTGAATATTGGACAAACCCACCGGCCATGGCAGGTACGCATGGAAGTGCCAATGAAGATAATTACAGCAGAAGCTAATGAACAAATGTGGTTTCAGCTTTCTATGGGAGTAATCCTTATTATTGTCAGCATAGTAGTAATAAGGCTTTTTGTAAAACGTATCATTAAGCCTGTTGGTATTATGTCTGAAAAAGCTAAAGCTGCAGCAGAAGGCAACCTGGTTTACGAAACCATAGGCGACAAAACCAATGATGAGATAGGACTTTTGTCCGATGCACTCGATACCATGATAGAAAAAATAAAAGATGTAGTGTCAAACGTGATAATAAGCTCTGAAAACTTTGTCGAAAGCAGTAAGCAACTTAGTGCTTCAGCCCAGCAAATATCGAGCGGGGCAAATGAACAAGCCGCTGCCAGCGAAGAAATATCTTCATCTATTGAAGAAATGGCCTCATCGGTCAACCAAAATGCCGAAAATGCCCAACAAACCGAAAGGTTGGCCTCGAGTGCCGCCCAAAACATCAAAACAGCCAACGATGCTGTTATTGAAACCATTACAGCAATGAAAACTATTATCCAAAAGATATCTATCATCAAAGAAATAGCCGAAAAAACAGACTTATTGGCGGTTAACGCAGCCATCGAGTCGGCCAGGGCTGGCGAATATGGCAAAGGGTTTGCGGTTGTCGCCAGTGAAGTACGAAAATTGGCAGAACATAGCCAAAATGCAGCAAAAGAGATTGACGATATTTCGGTCTCGAGTCTTCAAATTGCCGAAAAATCCGGACAAATGCTCAATGCCGTGATCCCCGAAATCCAAAACACCGCAAAGCTTGTACAGGAAATTACCGCTACCAGTATTGAACAAAATGGGGGTGTCTCGCAAATAAGCAATGCCATCCAACAACTGTCAACAGTGGTACAACAAAATTCAGCCCTTTCTGAAGAACTGGCAGCCAGCTCTGAAGAGCTTACCGGGCAGGCTACGCTATTGTTAGAGTCAATTTCATATTTCAAAATATCTAAAAACGATATTAGCAATGAAACAGATGAAGAAATTGAAAACCAGATCAAAAAACTCTCAGCCCTTCTCGATTCGCGAAAAAAAGGCCCAAATAAAAAAGAAACCCAAATAAAACAAAAAGTGTCAGAACCCAAAAAAGACCCTTTAAAAGGGTTTAAAATTCACTTAGATGACAAAGAAAATGATAAAGACAAAGAATATGAATCAATGTAAAAATTAAATTAATACCATGAGCAACACATACTTGTCATTTGTTGTTGGCGAAGAACAATTTGCCGTCAACGTAACCAAAGTACTGGAAGTACTTCAAAAGCAAACCATTACCAAAGTGCCCAATGCCCCGGACTTTATCAAAGGCATTATCAACTTCAGGGGCGAAGTAGTGCCTGTTTTCGAAATGCGGGTAAAATTTAACCTTGCCGAGCGTGACGAAACAAAAGGCTATGTAATCATCATCCTTGATTTACAATCAGGAGAAGAAACCATACGTATTGGGGCCATTGCAGATAAGGTAAGAGATGTTATCACCCTTAATGATAGCGACATAAAACCTGTACCTGCCATGAACAAAGATTTTAATACTGAATTTTTACAGGGCATTGTCAAGCTGAACGACAAATTCATCCTGCTGCTCAATGTAGATAAAGTATTTACAAGCAATCAGTTGCAGCAACTCCATGATAGCTCTGAAGTTTTAAAAAATGCATAATAAATAAATTATAAAAAAAAATGAAAACCATGAAAACATTGAACAATTTTAGCATTGGGAGCCGGTTGACCTTTGTATTTGGTTTAATTATTGTACTTAGCATAGTAAACCTTTTTGTGAACCTGCGAGGCCTCGACAAATCCAGCAAAGCCATTGATATAATGCATGTTTCGCAAACCAGTATCTCTTATTTGCTCGAAGCCGACCGCGATGCCTACCAATCGAGTATTGGTATCAGTCAATGTTTAGACAAAGAGCCAAATGATAATGCTGAATTAGAAGCTTATATTACGGACATTTTAGATAACCGCGGACAGATAAAAACCCGTTATACCAAATTTGCCGAAGAATTTAATGTCAAGCAAAATCAGGCTTATGCTGCCATTGATTCTAACTTTTGGTTGAAATATAACGATTTGTGCACTTATTCTGATGAAATAGTAAATCATTTAAAAGCCCGCAAATACAAACAAGCTGCTGCTATCTATTTCACAGACTATCAGGATGCTTTTAAGCCAATGCGTGAAGCTATCAACCAGTTTACCGAAATTCACCAAAACGACTCTCAAAAGTCATACGAAACCAACAAAGAAGTGAGCAGGAATATCCGCATCAATTCTATTTCCATATTTATAGCCATAGTCATTATCTTCCTCATCAGTGATATCCTTTTAACACAAAGTATAGCCAAACCATTGTCAAATGCAGTGAATATTACCACCAAAATTTCGGGCGGCGACCTCACCGAAGAGTTTGAGGTGGTTGGAAAAGACGAAACCAGCAAAGTACTGGGCGCTATTAAAGCCATGTCAGGCAAAATTAGTGAAACGGTATCTTCTATTAAGATTTCGGCCGAAAACTTCTTCGAAAGCAGCAAGCAAATAAGCGCATCATCGCAGCAGATTGCTTCAGGGGCCAATCAACAAGCTTCGGCCAGCGAAGAGATATCTTCGTCGATTGAAGAAATGGCTGCCAGCATCAACCAAAACACTGATAATGCTAAGCAAACCGAAAAACTTGCTTTGCAAGCCGTTGAAAACCTAAAAATTGCCAATGACTCGGTAGCTCATACCCTGAAAGATATGAAGATGATTATCCAAAAAATATCTGTGATTAAAGAAATAGCCGAAAAAACCGATTTGCTTGCTGTAAATGCTGCTATTGAAGCTGCCCGAGCTGGCGAAACAGGCAAAGGCTTTGCAGTAGTTGCCACAGAAGTACGTAAGCTTGCCGAACACAGCCAACAAGCTGCCAAAGAAATAGATGACCTTTCTGCATCAAGCGTCCTTATTGCCGACAAATCTGGACAACTCTTAGCATCAGTTACCCCTGAGATACAAAATATAGCAAAGCTAATCCAGGAAATATCGGCTACCAGTATCGAACAAAACACCGGCGCTGCCCAAATCAGCGCTTCCGTTCAGCAGCTTTCGCAAGTAGTTCAGCAAAATGCCGCGTTGGCCGAAGAATTGGCTGCCAGCTCCGAAGAACTTACCGGGCAAGCCTCATCGTTGCTCGACAACGTTTCGTATTTCAAAACCAGTCGCGAAGAAATTGACAAATACACCGACGAAGAATTCAATATGCTGATGAAACGTATCAACGAAATACTGGCTGCAAAAAACAGAAATGGGGGCGCTGAACCTGCTCCATTCCAAAAAAACCTCAAAGCCGAAAAAAATGTTGTTGCTTCGGTAAAACCTGCAGCTAAACCTGCCCCAAAAGATGGCCTTGACATAAAATTAGAAGAAAAAGACCCTGACTACGACAAGTTCTAAGAGTGTATAACATCCTGTAACTATGGCAAAGCTGCAAAACTTTGTCATAGTCCCTTACAGGATATTGTTATCTTTGCCTTTTGAAAAAATGAAACGTTAAGCCAGACTTTCAAAAAGAAATATGATGAAACACCCATGATTATTCAATCGCAAACAAATATTTATCGGCAGGTGTTCCATCCGTTCACCTTAAAGCATATAATGATGGCTTAAATTGCTAATTTTTAACAAGTTAGAATTTTATACGGATGAAAAAAAATATTATATCATTAGCAAGTTTAGCTGTTATGCTTTCACTGGGACAAGCTGAAGCCCAGGAGACACAAGCTAAAAGTGGGACCGACACATTGGCTCCAATGGTCAAAGAGGTGCAAGCTGATTTGAAAAAGCTGAAAAAAATTAAAATCAGCGGATACATACAAGGACAATACCAAAAAGCCGAATCAAAAGGGATTGAAACATTTAGTGGCGACGATTTCCCTTCAGACATTGACCAAAGGTTTGTTACCCGCCGTGGAAGGCTCAAAACTACATATACAGGAAAACTTAGTGAAATGGCAATCCAATTGGACGTTACTGTTGAAAAAGGCGTTGCCCTCAAAGAAGCCTATTATAAGGTTACAGAACCAGTTTTGAAAACAGTATCCCTGCAGTTTGGGCTTTTCATGAGGCCTTTTAGTCATGAATTAAATTATTCCAATACCATCATGGAATATCCCGAACGTACCAGAGTAGTACAAAATGTATTGTCGGGAGAAACAGACCTTGGGGCTTGCCTGATATTCCAGCTACCAAAAGAAAACCCGCTAAGTGCTTTGCGTCTTGACTTTGGCCTTTTTAATGGAACAAGCAACAAAGGGGCTGATTATGACAATGAGAAAGACTTTATCGGACGATTGTCATATAACAACACTTTTGCTGACAAATATATTACTTTAGGTGCCGGTATTTCTTATTTTAACGGAGGTACATGGAATTTTGCAACTAACTATTACGAGTGGAAAGATACTGCATTTACAAGTATTACAGCGGACAGCCTTAAGGTACTCAAAAAAAATTACATGGGAGCAGATATCCAGCTTACCCTGGATAACAGTTTTGGACAAACCCAAATACGTGGCGAAATGATGTGGGGGACACAGCCAACGGCCAATGATAAAACAAAAACATTTCTTGAAGCATACAAAAAACCTGCTTATATGCGCGATTTTTCGGGTGGGTACGTTTGCCTGGTGCAAACTATTGCAAAAACAAAACATCAGTTTGTGGTGAAATATGATTGGTACGATCCCAATACAAAAGTAAATAAAGATGAGGTTGGTGCTAAAACGCCATCAGGAGCAACAAATTTGACTACAAAAGCAGATATTGCTTATACTACCTTAGGCCTGGGCTGGATATACAACTGGGACGAAAATGTAAAGATTACTGCCTACTACGACATGGTATCTAACGAAAAAACCCTCTTGAAGGGTTATACCGAAGATTTGAAAGACAATGTATTTACTTTGAGGGTGCAGTACAAGTTCTGATAGCTTTTTTCAATAATACAAAGAAAGTGCCAGTAGCCTTTGAGGTATCAAACTGATATGGTTTATCTGCAACAGGAAGCTCAAAAACCAGGTTTTCAGCACAAATAAAGGCTATGCAGCCTATTGGTTAAAAATTCAATTCATTTTTTAAAGCAGGATTTCCGAAAGAGAATCCTGCTTTTTTTTCAGCATTTAATTGTAGCTGTTGAGGTATTTATCCTTTTCATTGAGCTTGAAATAGCTGATAGTTTCGGTAAGTTGGCTGGCAAGCTGGTTAAGTTTTTCAGCTCCTACAGCCATTTCTTCGCTTGATGAGGCATTTTGCTGGGTATGGTTATTAAGCTGCTGGATGGCGTTGTTTATCTGCACAGCGCCAGTGTTTTGTTCAACGCTGGCAGTGGTAATCTCTTGCACAAGACTGGCTGTTTTGACAATATCTGCAATGATAGCTTCAAGCAGTTGAGCAGAGTTTTCGGTAACGTTGACACTTTGGTTTGCCAGGGAGACAATTTCGTCAGCAGCTATTTTACTGCGTTCGGCAAGTTTACGTACTTCGGCGGCAACCACAGCAAAACCTTTGCCGTTTTCGCCGGCACGGGCAGCTTCAACAGCGGCATTCAGCGCCAAAATATTGGTCTGAAATGCAATATCATTGATGATGCTGATTTTACTTGCAATAACCTTAATAGAGCTAAGGCTTTCCCTGGATGAATCACCTACTTTCTGAATACCTTGTGATATGCTGTGGGCTATTTTTTCGGTCTGCTGGGCATTGTCAGCAGTTTGCTGGATGTTGGCCACCATTTCTTCCATCGACGAAGATACCTCTTCAACCGAAGCAGCCTAGTTTGAAGCGCTTACCGATAGCTGTTGCGAGCCTAATTGTAATTGTCTGCTCGAATTATTAAGGTTTTTTACGTTATTATTTATCTCAGTTACAACCTTAGTGAGGTTTTGTTTAATTTTTTCACTGGCAATGATAAGTTTACCAAGGTCCCTATTAGGGTTCACGTCCTTAGTGTCAATCTCTACATCGAGGTTGCCATTGGAGATTTCTTCCAGTTTTTCTACCGATTTGGACAAAGGCTTCACTACGGCAATAGAACCATAGTAAAAACAAATGACGCTGACAATGATATTGCTCAGGGTGATGGCAATGACAACAGGCTTATTGTCCTCAAAAAATTTGTACTTGAGGCCCACCATAAACATAATAAAAAGCAGGTTGAACAACCATACAATGCCAACACGAACAAAAACAGAGTTTTTAAAAAAACGGTTGAGCAACAATACTGCAGCAAGCCCGGCTGCTGCAATACTAATCAAATTACTGATAAAAAAATTCATAATAAAAAGCTTAAAAGGTTAGTTTATTTTATAGGTTCAGAATTAAAGGTATTTATTTGCAAAATAATGAGTTTTATCAATTTTATCCTTGATTTTTCAGAAATTTTTAGCACTGAAAAAGTGTATTTGTTTCAATACAATTAAATGTCATCTTACCATAGTTTGGAACGTTTTTATTAAGAAAACTTTATCAGGGAAATGTACCTTGCCTGAAAATGACAGTTTTTTGAATGCATTTTAACACGTCTTTTGCACTCTTCTGGTTTAGTTTTGATAAGTTTGAATTTAAAAAAACTAAACACATGAGAATATTGGAAAATAAACAACTGGCAAATGGTTTAGCGAGTTTACTAATAGTGGCTTTTAGCTTTTCGAACACGACAAAAGCCCAACCATCTGGCGGGCCTTATGGCCCTATTAAGCAAACTTATGAAATACCTAAAACTACAGGAGTTATATACTATGTAGCCCCTGATGGGAAAAAAGAAGAACAGGGTTTGTCGTTGGACAAGCCTACCACCATCGAATCTGCTATACAAAGGGCTAAAACCGGCGATGTGATTATTGTCCGTGGGGGTATATACCGCACGGGTTCACTCTTGCTCAACCAGGGGATAACAATACAGCCTTATGCTGATGAACATCCTGTTTTTAAAGGAACTTATGTTGCAAAAGAATGGAAAGACCTTAAAAATGGCACCTGGTCTGTCAAATGGGAGCACTTGTTCCCCTCAAAACCCGATACATGGTGGAACCGTGCAAAATACATCAGGGAAACCCCATTGCACCGCTTCAACAATGACATGGTGTTTGTCAACGGAAAATTTTTGCAATCTGTTGGGCAAGAAAACGAGGTTGATAAAAATACTTTCTATGTTGATTATGAGGCCGGAATGGTGTATATTGGCATTGACCCGACCAACAAATTGGTCGAAATTACTGCATTCGACAGGGCTATACACAGGGTGACCACCGAATGTAATGGGAAAACATCGGACAAGAAAGGGTTTACCCTCAAAGGCATTGACTTTATGCAATACGCCTATCATGGTATCGAGGTGGATGGCAAAGACCCTGAGGCTGTTTCAAATGAAGCCGACCATGGAAAAGATGTTGTAGGCACCCTAATTGAAAACTGCAGTATTACTTTCTGTGGCCGTGTTAATGTTTTTCTCAAAGGCGATAAAATTACCCTTCGTCATTGCAAAATAAGCGAAAGCAGTACCGAAGGGCTTTATATTGTTGCCTCAAATGACGTGTTGCTCGAAAAAAATATTTTTTCGCGCAACAATATCGAAAATATCACCGGCTATTATCCGGCTGCCGTGAAGATATTCAACCAAAGTTACCGCGTAACCTGCCGGGACAACCTTGTGACCGATTTGGCCAACTCTAACGGTATTTGGTATGATGTTGGAAATGTCGATGGCTGCTTTATCAACAATTGGGTAGAAAATGTAGGCGATGGAAGCATCAAATTTAACAAAAACAAAACCTGGCCAAGTCAAAACGGCTTTTTCTTTGAGATTTCAAAAGGGGTAACTTGTGCCGGCAATGTATTTTTCAACTGCGACCAGGGTATTTTTATCCTCAACAGCTGCGGGGCAAAGGTGTACAACAACACATTTGTAAACAGCACAGCTACTTTCGGGCGTAACGAACGAAACCCGGCCAATGACGGCACGTTTGGATGGCATTCGGGCACTGGCCCTGATGTAGATAAACGCACCGGTCATGTTTTTTCAAACAACCTCATGTTTAGCGATGCCCGTCACGAAAGGCCTATGATGTTTATTTGGCAGCCCGATACTTTTTACAAAAGGAATTATAAACCCCAATTAGAAAAGCTCGAAAACAATGTAATGGTCAAAATCCCCAGCTTAGATACAATTGTCGCAATATATTGGACACAGGCTGTTGACAAGAGTTGTCTTATGGCTTTTCAAAACTTTGACAGCCTGAAAAAAACATACCCGGAGGTAAAGGATAATAACCGTTTTTACACTGACATAAATGTTTTTAAAAGTGTTGAACTCAAGCAGTTAACGGTGCTGAAGAATTTTCCTGGCAATATAGATGCAGGCCTGGTGCCTGCCAACATTAGCGCGTTGATGAACCTCCCTAAGAAAGATTACAAATTTGTTGGGGCGTATCCTCCAATAAAGTAATGAACTTATTATTTTAGGGCATTTATGAATAATAAAATGCATATAACAAATCATGGCCTTTGACCGTGGTTTGTTATTTAAACTAATCATCATAAAAAATGAACAGAAATGTATTTTTAGCTTGTATAATATTTTGTATTTGGCGGTCTGTGACAGCTCAACATCTTTTAAGCCGTCAACGCATCCTTATCAATGAAGGTTGGCGCTTTTATAAATACGATTCGGCCTCGCAAGCTGACAATCTCATATACGATGTACGCCCTGAAATAAAGGACAATACCGAAAGCAGGGTAGCAGATGCTAAACCTACTGAAGCTGTTGAAACAAAATCGTCACAAAATGTACTAAAAGCCTGGGTTCTGCCTTCGGCCAACGCGTTTATCAAAGACCCGCAAAAACGTCATCTACGTCCAGATGGAAACCCCGGTAGCGACTTTCGTTTTGTTCAAAATAATTTTGATGATAATAACTGGGAGCATATTGACCTGCCTCATGACTGGGCCATCAAAGGCCCTTTTCAGAAAGGCTGGGACTCAGAGGTTGGAGGAGGTATGGGCCGTTTGCCTGTCAATGGTGTAGCATGGTATCGAAAAAAACTTGATATTACAGCTTCTGACAAAGGCAAAACTATTATTCTTGAAGTAGAAGGGGCTATGTCGTATGCCATAGTGTGGCTAAACGGCAGTTTAGTTGGCGGATGGCCTTATGGGTACAACTCATGGCAGCTTGATCTTACCCCTTACGTTGTGCCGGGTGGTGAAAACCAGTTGGCTATTCGTATTGATAACCCAAACTATTCAGCTCGCTGGTATCCGGGAGCGGGGATTTACCGAAATGTATGGCTGATAAAGACCAACCCGGTTCATGTGGGACAATGGGGGACCTATATTACCACCAAAAATGTTTCAAAAACTTCGGCAACCATCAATCTGGCGGTTATTATTGACAACAACACAACTAAAGAAGCTGAAGTTGAGGCTACTACACAAATATTTGCCTTAGATTCCCTTCTTCATAAGACTGGTAATGCGGTGGCTGTTTTTTCTCCAATAAAAACAAAGATTAGACCAAAAGAAAGCTCAAAAGTCGAAGCTGTAATTGAGCTTAACGCTCCAAGGCTTTGGGGGCCGCTTCCAACACAGCAACCCAATTTGTATGTAGCCTTAACCACCTTATTTCAAAACGGAAAAACAATAGACCAGTACGAAACCCGCTTTGGCATACGTTCTGTAGAGTTTGACCCTGACAAAGGCATCAAGGTAAACGGTGAACGCATCCAAATTAAAGGTGTAAACCAACATCACGACTTGGGGGCTCTTGGCGCTGCTTTCAACAGGCGTGCCGCACAACGTCAGTTGCAAATACTGCAAGAGATGGGCTGCAATGCCATCCGTATGGCCCATAACCCTCCAGCCCCCGAACTTCTCGAACTGACAGACCAGATGGGCTTACTTGTTATTGACGAAATTTTTGATTCGTGGGAACGCAAAAAAACACCGTATGATTTTCACCTTATTTTTCCCGATTGGTCTGAGCCTGATGCCCGTGCCTTTGTCCGTCGGGATAGAAACTGTCCTTCAGTAATTATATGGAGCTTTGGCAATGAGGTTGGCGAGCAATATACTGCTGAAGAAGGTGCTGCCGTTGGAAAACGACTTTATAACATCATTAAAGAAGAAGACCCCACGCGTCCTACCATCACGGCCATGAACTACGCCAAGCCTGACATGGCTTTGCCTGCTGTAGCCGATATGATTGGCCTCAATTACCAAGGTGAAGGCATACGTCAGGCTCCTGAGTTTGAAGGCACCGAACGTATTCGTACAGCTCCGCAATATGACGCTTTTCATACCAGGTACCCGGGAAAAGTTGTCCTCAGCACCGAAACTGCCTCTGCGGCCAGCAGCCGTGGAATATACCTGTTCCCGGTAACCAAAGAAACCAGCGCCCCTATACGTGACGGGCGTGGGGGCGATTCAAAAATATGCCAGGTAAGCGCCTACGAACTTCATGCCGTAGATTTTGGTTCTTCAGCTGACAAAGTCTTTGGTACCATTGAAAGACGCTCTTTTGTGGCAGGCGAATTTGTATGGAATGGTTGGGACTACATAGGCGAACCCACCCCTTACTACGAAGCCCGCAGTTCATATACCGGAATAATTGATTTAGCCGGGTTTAAAAAAGACCGTTTCTTCCTTTACCAGGCGCACTGGCGCCCCGATTATCCTATGGCTCACATATTGCCACACTGGAACTGGCCAGCAAGGGTAGGGGAGGTTACTCCTGTTCATATATTCACTTCAGGTGATGAAGCCGAACTTTTCTTAAACGGTAAATCACTGGGCAAACAAAAGAAAGCACAATACGAATACCGCTTGCGATGGGACAGTGTTATTTACGAACCTGGCGAACTAAAGGCCATTGCTTATAAAAATGGCATCAGATGGGCTGAAGATATTTTTAGCACTACCGAAACAGCTTCAAAAATAGAGCTTACTGCTGACCGTGCTACAATTCTTGCCGATGGCAAAGATTTATCTTTTGTTACTGTGCGTGTGACAGATAAAAATGGGCTTACTGTACCTGATGCCTCCAATCTGGTAAAGTTTTTTGTAGAAGGCCCCGGCGAGATTGTAGCTACAGACAATGGCAATGCTATGGACTTAGTGGCATTTCCCTCAACAGCACGCAACGCTTTTAGTGGCTTGTGTTTGGTTATTATACGAGGATATAAAGGCCAGACGGGAACCATAAAACTTATCGCTCAAGCAGAAGGTTTAATATCTGCCTCTTTAGAAATCAATATCAAATAACCTGATTCCTGCCTCTAAAATCAATAAAGAACGTTCAAAAAGAAGAGGCTGTGTTCTTTGTTGTAAAACTTAGAACACAGCCTCTTAATCCAATAATCCCTTATTTAAATAACAAAGGGACAAACTCCGAAAGGTAAACCCGCCAATTGGTCCAAACATGGCCGCCTTCGGTTTCTACATACGTATATTTCAAACCAATGGCATCAAGCTTTGCCCGATAGTCAACCATATCCTTATAAAGAAAATCTGTTTTTCCCATACCAATCCAATAAAGCTTACAACCGTTTTCTTTTTGTTTTTTCAGCGTCACGTCAATATCACTGTAAAAAGGGATCGGCTCTTTTGCAAGTGGGTTAACAGCAGCCGAAAACAGCCCAACATAATCAAATGTATTAGGATAAGTGCGGGATACGTGCAACGAATGAAATCCGCCCATCGACAAACCGCATATTGCACGGCTGCCTTTTTCGGCTTTTACCCGGTAACTGCTTTCGACAAACTTGATAATATCTTTAAAAGATGTTTCAAACTTACCATCCATGCTGTTTGGTAAAAAGAAATTTGGTTTATACATGCCAAGGCTTGATTCGCCAGGAGCAGCTTCCTGAACAACATTGCCATTAGGCATTACCACAATCATAGGTTTGGCTTTGCCTTGCGCAATAAGGTTGTCGAGTATTTGCGAAGCCCTGCCCAAAGCTATCCAAGCTTCTTCGTCGCCACCCATGCCATGGAGCAGATAAAGAACAGGATAACTCTGCTTGCTCGTTTCGTATCCCGGAGGAGTGTAAATAGTAATGCGGCGTGTCAACCCAAGGCTTGGCGAATCGTACCAACGCCGCGTAACAGAACCATGCGGTACTTTGTTTACTTTGTACAAATCGCCTTTGCCATTACCAACAATAAAAACATTGGCCACTGTTGCCACATCGCGAATTTGATAAACATTATTAGGGTCCGAACACTTTAACCCATCGACAATAAAGTAATAACTATACAAATCAGAGGTCAAAGCCGCGGTAGTGTAAGTCCATACGCCGCTATCGCCTTTGGTCATGAGGGTCGAGCCAGGTTGCCAGTTTTCAGCAGGCATCCATTCGCCCGAAATTTTAACTTCTTTGGCATTAGGCGCGACAAAACGAAAGGTAACCGTATTGTCGTTTTTTATTTCGGGCGAAATGATATTCGCTCCTCCCCATAATGCTTGTTGAGCTTGAGATATGTGCATTGTCAATAATGCAGCAGCAATAAAAATGAGTTTTTTCATAATATTAAGAGATTAGTTTGTTTTTACAAAAAATTCTTATCCAAAAATTCCTAGAACTTGTCTTTGTATTGGTCGCTGACAGGTATGTAAGTACTGCCAAAGATGATGCGTGAACGCTCAATAGTTTGAATACGCTCAAGGTTGACAATAAACGAACGGTGTACTCTCATAAATTTCGATTCCGGGAGCTTGGCCTCAACCGCTTTCATAGAACTGATAGACAATATTGGCTTTGGGTCGTTTTCTACTACGACTTTTACATAGTCTTTCAAGCCTTCGATATACAAAATATCGTCAAAATTGATACGCCGGATTTTGTAATCTGATTTGATAAACAAAAACTCGGTATTTGCCTCTATTTTATTTTTATTCGCAGATTTTTGTTCCAGCTCAATAAGCTTGCGGGCTTTGTGCGATGCAACCAGAAATTCTTCATAAGCAAAAGGCTTTAGCAGGTAGTCAATGGCTTCGAGCCTGAAACCTTCCAAAGCGTACTTTTCGTAAGCCGTAGTAAAAATAATTTTGGCCTTGGCCTGCAATGTTCGGGCAAACTCGGTCCCCATCAAATCGGGCATTTGAATGTCAAGATATATAAGCTGCACAGGGTTGTCATCGAGAAATTCGATAGCAGACAGCGGGTTGTCAAAACAACCTTTTAGCTCCAAAAAAGGCGTTTTTCGGATATACCCCTCAACAAGCTGTAAAGCCAAAGGTTCGTCGTCTATGGCAATGACCGAAAGCTTCATATATTAATAATTTCCAGTTCTACTTCAAAAGCTTTGTCTGATTGGTTTATATATAACCTATGTTTGCCGGGGAACAACAAATTCAGGCGTTTCCGTATATTTTCAAGCCCAATGCCCGAACCTGCATCATTTTCTGTTTTTGACACGAGGCTGTTCCTGCAAACAAAATTGATTTTTTCATGTCCTACATTGAGCTCTATGTCAATAAACGAAGGTTCGCGATAGCTAACACCATGCTTAAAGGCATTTTCGACAAACGAGATAAACATAAGCGGCGGAAACTTTGAGTCTTTGAACTTTGCAGGAAGCGCCACGTTCAGCGAAACCTTGTCGTTTAGCCGCAACTTCATCAGCTCAATATAGTTTTTCAAAAAATCAATTTCGCTGGAAAGCGTCGTGTCTTCCTTTTCAGATTCATACAACAGGTAACGCATCATTTTCGAGAGTTTCAGGATGGCATCCTGTGCATCTTTAGTGTTTATCTCGGTAAGCGAATAAATATTGTTCAGCGTATTGAAAAAAAAGTGAGGGCTGACCTGGTTTTTGAGCAGGGCCAATTCAGAGCTGAGCTTCTCTTTTTCAAGCTCTTTGCGCTTTTTCTCGTTTTCTATATAACGGCCATTCATCCTTAGGCCAATACTGAAGCCAGAAACCAGCACTGCGGTAAACAAATAGTTGTATATATCAAACTTCCACGGGTGTTTTGGAGGCTTCATTTCCCGTGCGGCCCTGTCAAAGACTTTATTCAGCTGCTGTTGCTCATTGACAAATACAAGGCGGTTGACCGATTCGTTGACAAAGTATAAACTTGCCACTAAAGCAACCAAAATCAAATAAAACTGGAGTTTTTTCCCTTTAAACAACAGCCACGGGATGAGCAAAAAGAAATTGATGTAAAATATCAGGATGTAAATGATGGTCCGAAAGTAAATACGCTGGATGAAAAACATATCCATGCCCCCGTTTTCGTGAATAAAGTACAAAGGCAGGAGGATAAACGTTGCCCATGCCAGGATGTGCAGAAACACAGCGATTTTTTTGTCAGAAAACCAATTCATCTCGGGTTTGTTTTACTTATCAAATCTACAACATTTTATTCGTAGCGCAAAGCATCAATAGGGTCAAGATTTGCTGCCTTACGTGCAGGGTACCAACCAAAAAATACACCAATAACGGTACAAACAAGAAATGCTAACAGCACAGCTTGTGGCATGACTACAATTGGCCAGCTCATTATTGTACCAATAGCGGTTGAAGCCATCATGCCAAGTACTATGCCTATTACTCCTCCGGTAACGCTGAGCAGGATAGATTCGGTCAAAAATTGCATAAGAATATCAATGCCCCTGCCACCAATAGACATACGCAAGCCAATTTCGCGGGTACGTTCGGTAACCGAAACATACATGATATTCATAATGCCTATGCCTCCAACAAGTAGCGATATGCCGGCTATGGCCCCCAAAAGGATGGTAAGTATGTCACTGATAGAGGTAAACATTTTGATGAGTTCTTCCTGTGAGCGCACTTCAAAATCGTCGTCTTCGCCGTCTTTTATTTTATGTTTTTGACGAAGTATGGTTTCTATTTCGGTTTTGGCCAAAGCTGATTTGTCTTCGCTCACCGCTGAAATGTAGATACTTTGCACGTGGGTTATGGCCAGGAGGCGTTTTTGTACAGTTGTGTATGGGGCAATGAGCAAATCGTCCTGGTCTTGCCCAAAATTATTTTGGCCTTTTTCGGCCAAAATACCAATAATTTTGAACGGGATACTATTGAAACGAATTATCATGCCTGTCGGGTCAAAATTCTCGCCAAAAACGTTTTTAATTACAGTTTTGCCGATAAGGCACACTTTAGCCGAAGAGTTGATTTCGGCCTGGGTAAATATACGCCCCGATTTTATTGATACTTTACGAATATCGAGATATTCGGGGTTAACCCCGTAAATAGTTGTAGGGGTATTTTTGTTGCCATAAATAACCTGGCCACTGGTGCGTACTTCAGGTGATACACGCGAAATGGCAGTGCTATTGGCGCGTATTGCATCAATATCGTCCAGCGTCAGGCTTTTGCTGCTGGCATTGCCCATTTGTACGCCGCCTTTGAACTGACCGCCCGGCATAACAAACAACAAGTTGGAGCCCATGCTTGACACTTGGTCCTGGATGCTTTTTTTTGAGCCTTGTCCGATAGCAAGCATGGTTATTACCGAGGCAACACCTATGATAATGCCCAGCATGGTAAGAAATGCACGCATCTTATTGCGCCGCAATGCGTTGATGGCTATTTTTATGAGATTTGTGTAATTCATAATGTTGTTTTTTAATTCAAAAAGTTTTCAATAAACTTCTGTGGCTTCTTAAATAATTGAAGCTATTACTCCTCCTCTACAAAAGCAGGAAGTATGGTTGGTTTATTCATACCCATTTGTTACCGGCATCTCAGCCAGCAATTGTTTTGCATCAAAACGGTCGGCAATTTTTTCTTGTTTGATGATATGTCCGTCTTTAAAAATCAATGTTGATTTGGTAAATCGGGCAATGTCTGGCTCATGGGTGACAAATACTATGGTTTTTCCGTTATTATTCAGTTCCTGGAACAAGGCCATAATCTCATAAGACGTTCGGGTATCAAGGTTACCGGTAGCTTCATCGGCCAGGATTACTACCGGGTCGTTGACCAGTGAGCGGGCAATGGCCACACGTTGCTGTTGGCCGCCTGACATTTGGTTTGGCATGTGGTGCATACGGTCTTTAAGCCCCACTGATTCGAGTGCATACATGGCCCTTTCTTTGCGCTCTTTTGCCTTGACTGTAGAGTTATAAAGCAGCGGGAGCTCAACATTTTCGAGTGCTGTAGTACGCGGGAGCAGATTGTAAGCTTGAAAAACAAAGCCCAGCTTGCGGTTTCGCAAATTGGCAAGTTCATTTCGGCTCATCTGGGCCATTGGGTGCCCATCAAGAAAATAATCGCCACTGGTAGGCTTATCTAAGCACCCTAAGATATTGAGCATGGTGGACTTCCCCGAGCCGCTGGCCCCCATAATGGCCACAAAGTCCCCTTCTTCTATTTCGAGCGATACCCCGCGCAATGCATGTACGGTAACTTCGCCTACATGAAAGTCTTTGCGCAAATTACGGACTTCTATAATCTTTTTCATTTTCAATTTACTTTACTATTTTAAACGCAATGGCACGACGATACAAAGCAATATCCTTCAGCGTCATTGCGCCTTAGCATTCTAAAAATTGGTTTACTGTGGCCTTGGAGGGTTACTACCCGATTTTTGTGAAGGGGGCTTTGGCATAAACGGGCTGCTCGATGTCCCTTTGGTTACAACTGTAGAACCTGAATTTATTGCTGTAATTACTTCGTCGCCTTCTTTTAGGCCGCTTATTACCTGTGCATTCATATCGTCATCAATACCAATCTTCACTGGTACAGGAAACACCATTTCTCCTTTTTTGAGCCAAACTATTTTTGCAGTAGAATCTGGCTTTTCATGTTTAGTACTGCCAGTTTGGCCATCAGGCATGCCTTCTGGCTTTGGGGCTTCCTTATCGGGACCTTTTTTCTTCATTACACTTTTTTTATACTCTTCCATTACTGCCATATCTGGTGTAAAATGTAATGCCTTGCTCGAAACAGTAAGTACATCTATGGCTTCTTCAACAAATACTTTTATACTTGCTGTCATACCTGGCATAAGCTTATAATCAGGATTTGGGGCTTTAACAATAACAGTATAGGTAACTACGTTTGATTTTGTAACCGGCTGCAAACGCACTTGTGTAACCTTGCCCTCAAACTTCAAATCCGAAAAAGCATCTACTGTAAATGATACCCGTTGCCCTTCTTTTATTTTTCCTATATCAGCCTCGTCAATAGAAGCTTCTACCTGCATCTGGGTAAGGTCGTTGGCAATGCTAAACAAAGTAGGGGTATTAAAGCTGGCAGCAACAGTCTGTCCTTCATCTACAGCCCTTTCTAATACAACCCCATCAATGGGCGAAGTAATAGAAGCATAGTTGAGGTTGATTTTGGCACGGTTATATTCCAATTTTGCTGTTTTTAAAGCTGCTTCGGCCCTGGTATAATTGTAAAGGGCCTGCTCGTAATCATTTTGTGATACTAAGCTTTTCTCGTTCAATGCTTTTATACGATTGAAGTTGGCCGTCTGCAATGTCATCTCGGCCTGGGCATTTTCCATATTTGCTTCAGCGTTTTCAAGACTGGTTTGCAATGTCCGGGTATCAATCTGGGCTAACAACTGTCCTGTCTTTACATGCGAATTGTAGTCCACGTAAATTTTGTCAATGACCCCCGAAACCTGGGTACCTACGCTAACTGTTTTTATAGCCTGCACTGTACCTGTTGCTGTAACGGTATTACTTACTGTGCCCTTTTTTACCACTGTGGTTTCAAAAGATATATTCGCAGCTTGTTTTTTACAGCCTTTTGCAAAGGCTATGAGTATCAACACTGCAGCAATTGCTGAAACCCATATTATCGTTTTCTTCTTCATATAATTGATTTTTATCATTTTTTATAGTGTCAAAGGTTTTCCCAAATAGAAATCAAGGATTTTTTTGCTAAAAACCAGGTTGTACTTCGATTGCAACAAGTCGCTTTCGGCTGTAATGAGGTTTGTTTTTTGAATCAGAAAATCTACTGAACTTAACGAACCCAAACTGAACTTTTCTTGTGCTACATTGTACGCCTCCTGCGCTGAGTTGAACTTTTCAAGGCTGGCCTGGTACTTGACATAAGCTGACTTCAAGTTTACACAAGCCTGTTCTATTGACTTTCGCAATTGGTTTTTTACGTCCGTCTCATTCAAAGAGGCTTTGGTAGTACCAATTTTGGCTATTGCTACACTGGAGTGTACCTGCCTGTTTTGAAAAATAGGAATCGACAGCGTCAAACCCACAGATGGGTTTAGCTTATTCTTTACCTGGTAATCATAATTCATGCCTACTCCGGAAATATAACCAGTGCTTAACCCTGCATTTAATGTTAATGTAGGAGAATATCCTGATTTAGCTATTGATACATTTACCTCTGCTATTTGCTTATTAAGCTCAGCCGATTTAATCTGCGGCTTTATCTCAAGCGCTTGTGAGTAAACCGAGTCGGCATTGTATTCAGCGTTAAACGCCTCAGAGATTTCCATGTCAGGATGCTCGATAGCAAACGAACTACTTACCGGGAGCTCCATCAACTGCATTAAAGAAACACGATTCACTGCCAACTGGTTTTGTGCATTGGCCAGCGTAAGCTTTTCGGTGGCTAACTGTGAATTCACCTGCAAATAATCGGCCCGTGAAATAGAACCCAGTTTTAACCGCTCTTCTGAAAGGGTAAGTTGGTGAGAAGTTGACTCTATTTGTTTTTCACTGTTCTTCACCTGCTCTTCCGAATACAGCACTTGCAAATATGCATCAAGTACATTTAAACTTATTGCTTCTTTCAATGTCTCAACATCGTAATTACCGGCCTGATAATTTAGTTCGGCCTGCTTAATATCATTAGTGGTTTTAAAACCATTAAAGAGCCTGAGGCTTGAATTGAGGCTGTAATTTGTCCCGTCTGAACTTGAATATTTGCCATACGTGCTATTTGCGTTGTCGAAGCTACGGCTCCATTGAAAATTCTGCGAAACAGCAGCATTCAGCGATGGAATACGCATAGCTTTTGCCTGATTGGCATTAATCCGGTTGGTTTCGTTGGTCAAAGCCTTTTGCTGAATGCTGATATTTTTTTGCATTGCATAATCAATGCATTTGGGCAGCGTCCAAACCGAATCTGTTACCTGTCCTTCCAACGGCAATCCCATCAGGGCAAGTAACAATAAACTGTTTATTTTCCATGAAATTTTCATCATATTACTTTAATTTGAACCCAAAAGTACCTTCACCACTTATGCTGCTTCAAATGAAATAGACGTTTGGGCTTTTTTTACCGACAGAAAAGGAAAATTTCTGCCTTTTGCAGATAGCAGGCAACTCAAAATTTATTATTGAAAGGATTATTTAGTATTGCTGATAAACTTTTTATAGATTTGATAAAAAAACGTATTCACTACATTTTAAGACCTTAAAAAATCATTGTGATGGACAAATACAGCATTACTATTGATACATACAACAAGTCGGCTGTTAGCTTCCAGGACAAGTTTATGAACATGGACTTGTACAACGCTACCTACGACAAGTTTTGCCAAAAGGTAGAAAAAAAGCATGCAAGCATCCTCGAAATTGCCTGTGGACCTGGGAACATTACCAAATACATTGCCGCAAAACGTCCTGATTTCAGTATATTTGGCATTGACCTGGCTGACAAAATGATTGAGCTGGCCAGGGTCAACGTACCTTCTGCCCGCTTTGAAGTGATGGACTGCAGGGACATCCTGAAAATCAATAATACCTTTGATGCCATCATGTGCGGTTTTTGCCTTCCATACCTCACCAAAGAGGAAGCTACAAAGCTCATTAGTGATGCGTTTCAACTGCTAAATGCTGGCGGAGTGCTTTACATAAGCGCTATGGAAGGCGATTACAGCAAGTCGGGATATGAGACTACCAGCTTTAGTAATGGCAACCAGGTTTACGTTCACTATCACCAGGCAGATTTTTTGAAAGAAAAATTTAAAGAAGCAGGTTTTGTTGACGTTGAACTGATAACCCAACAATATCCCGAGCCAGATGGCTCTTTTACTACTGATATGATATTTTTTGCCCAAAAACCTTGACAATAAGCAATTCAAAACTTAATTACACATGAAACACCCATGATTCTATCGTTCATAAACACGAATAAATAAAATATGGGTGTTCTCCCGTCAAAGACGGGACAAGCTATCATTCCATTAAAAAATAAAAATGATGAAAAAGATTATCCTGCTTCTTGTTTTCTTAGCTTTTTTTAGTCACGGATTTTCACAAACAATTCATTCACCAGACGAAATTTTGAAGATAATGATGGATTCAAAATTCTCGTATGAAATAAAAAAATTAGAAAAGACTATTGAATGCAAAGATTATTCTGAAAGATTAATTACTCATGATTATTATAGGGTTGTCAGCGACTCTGGCCTTTTCACAAAAGAAATTACCATAAATGAAAAAGCAAAACCATTATTTGAAAAAGCTGAATACTATTTTCAAAAAAATAAACTTGACAGTGCAATCACATTTTACCAATTATCATTGTCAGCTGATAGTTCAATTTATACTGTGATGACCTATATTGGCCAGGTTTTTGAAAAAATTGGTGATAATAATAACGCTATTTTGTGGTATAAAAAAGCGATTAGTAAGAACTATATTGACTATATGGCCCATTGGTTTTTAGCTGATGCGTATCTGAATGCAAATAATTTGAAAGATGCTGTTGATGAAATTGTGATTGCTCAAATTTTAAACAGGAATAACCCAAGGATTAAAAAGTCTTTCACTAATATTTTTGAGAAGGCAAAAAGAAACACTGATGATTGGTGCTTCAATCCTCAAATTGAGTTGATCAAAGAGTCTGATACAAAAGCAAGCGTGGCATTTAATGAAAAATGGACAGGATACGCTATGGCAAAAGCATTATGGACTTTTGAACCAGGATATAAAGAATCAATGGGAGTTACCAATGGATATTCTACTCTTGAAGATAAAGAATGCCTGATAGCCTTACTTATTGCATTAGAGAATGCAAAAATATCAATTAATGACGAGCCTCAACTAAAGATTTTAAAGGATGCCGCAATGAATAAATACCTGCAGGAATATATTATTTATGAGATTGTATTGCCACAATCTCCATTTGTAGCATATCAATTGCCTGAACAAACTATTTTGAATATAAAAAATTACATCTTAAATTTTAGAAACACAATGAAATAACCATGTCAAACAACCTGCAATACAAATGAAAAATCTATCAAAAAACTATCTTTGGGAAAAGTAATAACAGGATATGAGTTTTGAGATTTTGACATCAGAATTATTGGTCGAGTTTACCCTAAAAGTAAACCAATCCCCTGTTACTAAGCTTAACCAAATGAAGAAGCTGGAATTACCTGTTGATTATTTTCAATTTTATAATTCTGTATCTTCTGTTTATTCCTCAAAAATTGAAGGCGAAGACATCGATTTTGACAGCTATTTCAAGCACAAATTCATGAAAATTCAGTTTAAAGCAGATTATACTGCCAAAGCTGACGATTTATACTCAGCTTATGAATTTATTGCATCAAAAAAAATTACGCTCGAAAATGTTAAAAAGGCTCATGCTATCCTGAGTTCAAATTTATTGCCCAAAAGCCAACAAGGAGTGTTTCGCACCAATCCTATGTTTGTTATCAACAGCGATGACCAAATTGAATATGTAGCCGCCAGTGCGGAGCAAGTTATTTTTGAATTGGAGAAATTATTCAGGGACATCGGAATTCTTCAAAACAAAGAACTGAATTCTTACGAAATATTCTATTTTGCATCGTTGATCCACTTGGTATTTGTCAAAATACACCCTTTTCAAGACGGAAACGGAAGAACTGCACGATTGCTTGAAAAATGGTTTTTAATTGAGAAATTAGGCGAAAAAGCCCATTCCATCCAACTCGAAAAGAACTATTATCAAAAATTGAAAGACTACTACAATAATATCAAAAAGCTTGGGCTTGAATATGAGAGCTTGGATTACAAAAAGGGTATAGATTTCTTGTTAATGACTGTACAATCAATTAACGAAGAATAAAAAAACCATACTCGTGGCATTTGTTACCAAATGGTAATTAATTGCCCAGTACCAGCAATCGGAACAAACTATATCTCATAAAAGATTGGCTACTATTGATGTATGAGAAAAATAGTAAAGGGCTTTAATTTTGATGGAAGCCTTTGCCCGTAAGGCTTCTTGAAAAAACGAAAACCATGATAAAAATCCGCAACCTCACTATCGACGACTTGGATGGCCTGATAAAACTCCTTCAACAGCTATGGGTTGACAAAGAGATAAATAAAGAGGCCGTCAGGGTAGTGATAGAAAAAGGCTTGCACAGCGACAACCAAAAATATATCTGTGCCACAGATGGCGAAAAACTGGCAGGCTATTGTTCACTGACCATAAAAAAACAACCTGTGGGTATCGGCCAACCTCGGCAACGTTGACGAGCTGGTGGTTGACAGCCAATACCGTAACCAAGGCATAGGAAAATTGCTGCTTAACGAGATTGAAGCCATAGCCCGTCAGCACAAATGTGTAAAGATTGAGCTTGATAGTGCCTTTCATCGCACCGCAGCACACGAATTTTATGAGCGGTTGGGTTTTAAAAAAAGGGCATATTTGTTTATCAAGGAGTTGTAATTTTTTATATTTTTCAGGCAATTTTAATCATTGCTTTACAAAATTATGACACCCCCCGCGATTATTGGCCATCAAAAGAACAGAACAGCGTTTATAACGCTGGATACAAGCAAATGCAGCGCATGTTGGCTTTGCCTGTCCGAATGCCCTGATAAGGTAATTGGAAAAACCAGTGGAAACATGCCCCCTCATGCTTATATTGCTTTCCCGAAGCAATGCAAAGGCTGTTTGCAATGCGTAAAGGTTTGTCCAACCAATGCTTTTACCTTGATTAATACCTTGCAGGTAAAAAAAGACAAAGAAAAAAAGCGGTTAATAACCCAATTAGTAGCTTATATCTTTTTGTTTACAATAAGTTTATTGATGATACTCTCGGGATTGGTTTTACAAATAAGCTATCATATAGGTGAACAAAAAAAATTTCATGAAAATGCTGAAAAACTTTTAACACCTACTATGACATACAAGCAGGTAAGGGCAATAGACGCAACACGTACAGTTGTAGGCCTCAATTATGCTGATTGGTCATTGGTACATAAAATCGCAATTTCTTTATGTACATTGCTTCTCATGTATCATATATTTTTACAAAGAAAATGGTACAGCATGATATTTGTCCACAAGCTTTGGGGAAAAAATATAGGAACACTATCCCTATCATTGTTGTTCATTTTATTGGCAATAACAGGTTATATTTCTTGGTTTGGAGGATTTTCTGAGCTAACCCGAAACCAACTTATCGAAATACACGACAAACTGGGCATTCTATTGGTTGTATTGCTGGTATGGCATGTAGCCAAAAGAATAAAATGGTTTGTGAATGCGTATGGCAAATTATACCTTTAACGGCCATCGCAAATATTCAAAACTGTATGACAAGCTATTCATAAATAAGATGTTAATACTGGACAATATGAAATGAGCAAGATCATTCATTAAACACGAGCAAGGATGAAGCCCGATTTGTCGTGACGGGTTTTTCCTCGGAAAGCCCGACGGGGTCCGTCTGACCTTATTAAAAATTTATTCACGCATGAAAAATATTTGAGATTGAAATTATAGTTGGCAGTTTTGAAAAAATAATAAACAGCTTGGTTTAGTTTTAGCCAAAAAGCCTGATATAATATGATAGAACTCTGGGAATGACAATAACAAATGAATCGAGAAAATGGCTATTTCTTAGCTTTTAGCGCTTTTTCGTAAAGCATAAAACACCAGGATAATTCCAGCTACGATAAACGGAATACTTAGTATTTGTCCCATCATCAAAGGCATGCCTTTTTCAAAGTCTTCCTGCGGATTTTTAATAAACTCGATGAGGAACCTTGCCGAAAACAATAATATCAGGAAGATACCAAAAGCCAGGCCGCGCTTGTTAAACAACCATTCTTTGGTATAGCTGTAAAAAAGAAAACCAAATATAGCAAGGTAACTTAGTGCTTCATATATCTGGGTTGGATGTTTAGGGAGTATTTCATTCTCGCGGACAAAAATAAAGCCCCAGGGCATCGATGTCGGGATGCCATAAATCTCCGAATTCATCAGGTTGCCTAACCTTACACACATACCGCCCAGCGCTACCACAATACCAATACGGTCGAGCAACCACAAATAGGGTTGTTTGTTTTTGCGGGCCCACAGATATAAAGCAACCAGCATACCAATGGCCGAACCATGACTGGCAAGCCCCCCTTCCCAAATTGCCAGTATTTTCAATGGATGGGCAAAGTAATAACCGGGGTCGTAAAACAAAACATGCCCCAAACGGGCTCCTATTATGGTACCAATAGCCAGGTAAACAGTCAACTGGTCAAGCATTTCAATGGTATGCCCTTCTTTGTTAAAAATCTTTTTAAATACGATGTACCCCAATACAAAAGCCATTGCAAAAAGAAGCCCGTACCAGCGGACCTGAAAAGGCCCTAACTCAAAAATTACCGGGTTAACATCCCATTGAATAAAGTTTAGCACCATAGTGTTTTATTTTAAATATCAAAAGTAACAAACACTGGCATATAATCCATACAACGGCATAGTTAATTTTTGTGAACTTAACCCAAATTAATCATTAGGAGGCTTTTTAAAGCCGAACTATCTGATTTAGTTGGGTTAATCCTTCTGTCTTAAACGGGATAAGCTAAATAAAAACGGGTTGATGCAATTAAATAGCTGGATTTCATTCATTTAATTAATTAAACTTCCTAATGTTTAATTTAGGTCGAAAAAAGTCTTCTTGCGCAGGGTTATTTTTTTGCTTTTCTGACATTAATAGTAAACTTTCAAAATAAATGGGGAAAAAAAATGTTTCAGAACGTTGGAAGGTTTTAAAACTTCCTAATTTGGATATAACTGAAAAATACGCTATTTCGGACCATGGCAGGGTCAAAAGTTTTAAATGCCATGAAAAAGGGAAAATTATCAATTGTTCTGTTATCAGGGGCTATAAGGCTATTGTGGTCAAGCTTTCGTCAGGCAAATACACTTCTTTATATGTACATAAGCTGGTAGCCGAAATGTTCCTCGAACGGGCGTTTTTACTACAAAAATATGTTATCCATAAAGACTATGATAAATCAAACAACCATTTTCAAAATCTTTGTTGGGTGACATTTCAAACCATGAATGCCCATCAAAAACTAAACCCTAACAATAAAGTTCTGAAGGTCAATCATGCCAAACTCTCTGAAGAAGAGGTCAAAACTATAAAATTGAAATTGAAAAAAAATGTCAAAGCATTGATTTTGGCAAAAAAATACGGCATCACCCATACTCAGGTTTACCGCATAAAAAATGGACAGAATTGGAAACATGTAAATGTAGGTTGAAATACCCCCCCTTATTTATTTCATAAAGTTTTAGTTAGTAAAAGCAAGAGCCTGTCAGGAAAATCCCTAACAGGCTTAGTTTTATTATTAGTCAGCCCAACAAAAGAATAACTTTGCCAATTTACGGCAGGCCTTGAATTTTTGTAACTTTTGCTTCAGGGCAAAAGTTTGCAATGCCTGTAAATATAAATACCCAAGCGTTTTTCTTATGCCGGGCTGACCTTATTTAAGGCTTTTGTTACAAACCAAATTCTTTTTTCAGCACGTCAACATAATCCAATGATTCCCATCCAAAATATTTCACTTTTTTGAATATCTGTTCGTGCCCATTTGTTTGTCGGGTATAAGTTTCGCTGTCTTTGTAAAATACTTCTACTTCTGCTTCAAAAGGTTCGCGCCCAAAGTGGCCGTATGAAGCAGTTTCGAGGAAGATAGGGTTTTTAAGGCCAAAACGTTTTACAATGGCAAAAGGCCTGTTGTCAAATATTTTGGCAATTTTTTCGGCTATCTGGCCATCAGACAGTTTTACTTTTGAAGTACCATAAGTGTTGATAAACAAGCTTACAGGCTGTGCTACGCCAATAGCATAAGCCAACTGGACTAATACCTCGTCGGCAATACCTGCAGCAACCATGTTTTTAGCAATATGACGAGCAGCATAAGCAGCAGAACGGTCCACTTTCGAAGAGTCTTTACCTGAAAAAGCCCCGCCACCATGAGCTCCTTTGCCTCCATAAGTGTCAACAATAATTTTACGCCCTGTCAAACCAGTGTCACCGTGCGGGCCGCCAATAACAAACTTACCGGTTGGGTTAACGTGAAGGATGTAATCATTTTTGAACAGCCCTTTAATCCTTTCGGGAAGTTGTTTCATAATGCGCGGGATAAGGATGTTTTGTACATCGTTTTTGATCACCATTTGCATTTCCTTTTCGGCTTCATGTTTGTCTTCAGGGTGATTGGTTTTGGGCAGTACAAATTCATCGTGTTGTGTAGAAACCACAATCGTATGAATTCTTACAGGCTTGTTGTTGTCATCGTATTGGACCGTCACTTGCGATTTTGAGTCGGGCCTGAGGTAAGTCATTTCTTTGCCTTCGCGCCTTATTGCAGCCAGTTCGCGCAATAACAAGTGCGAAAGGTCAAGTGAAAGCGGCATGTAGTTCTCGGTCTCGTTAGTAGCATAACCAAACATCATACCCTGGTCTCCGGCCCCCTGGTCCTCTTCTTTGATACGTACAACTCCCATGTTGATATCAGGGCTTTGCTCGTGAATGGCAGAAATCACACCGCACGAATTGCTTTCAAACATATATTCGCCTTTGTTGTAGCCAATTCTTTCAATCACTTTGCGGGCTACCTGTTGAACGTCAACATAGCCTTCGGTTTTTACTTCGCCACCTAAAACTACAAGCCCGGTAGTGCATAAGGTCTCGCATGCTACTTTTGAGTTGGGGTCGCTTTTTAAAAATTCGTCGAGGAGGGCATCTGAAATTTGGTCAGATACTTTGTCCGGATGTCCTTCCGATACTGATTCGGATGTAAATAAATATGCCATAATCTTTTAAAAATTTTGTTTAAAACAATTGTTTTTGGGAAATGTTGTAATGGCAGTTTGCAAGTGTATAAATGCGGCAGGAAGGAAGTCCATATTTAGCATTTTTTACAGTGGTTGCAAGCAGACACAAATTTTTCCACATTTGGGCACAAAAATACACATTTTTGTGAAAAGTACAATTGTTATTTTTATTTGCTTAATAAACAGTTGTTTATAAATTTATTCGGACATTTTGGCATGCAAAATTTTCAAAAATTGCCATTTTGTCTAACGCTTAAATTTTGCTTTAATTTGTTTATATCTCTGATTATCAGGTTTATATATTTTTATTTAAAATTTTGGTATATAATTTGACAAAACCTATACTGAAATCAAAATAAAAAGTTTTCGATAAAATTTAAAATGTTGAACTAAAATAATGGAGGATTTAGCCATGTTAGCACTCAGAAATTTAAACAGTTTGCCCAGCTTTGTTGAAGAATTTTTCAACCACGAATTGCCTTATAGCTGGAACCGCAATTGGGCTACCATCAGTACCCCTGCGGTAAATATTGTCGAAAGCAAAGATGAGTTTCGTATTGAAGTAGCTGCCCCGGGCCTTACCAAAGAAGATTTCAAGATTAACCTTGAAAATGACCAGTTGACCATTTCGGCCAATAAAGAAGTGAAGAAAGAAGAAAACGAAGAAACTTACACCCGCAGGGAATTTTCGTATAGCTCCTTCAGCCGCTCATTTACTTTGCCCGAAACTGTTGATAGCGAAAAAATTAAAGCTTCTCATCAAGACGGGGTATTGACCATTCATGTGCCCAAAAAAGAAGAAGCCAAACCTAAACCAGCCAGAGAAATTGCTGTTGCATAATAATTTGGCAGGTAGTTGGACTAAACTTTCCAGGTTTTTAAAACCTGGAAAGTTTTTTTATTGACATAGCTGAAAAAATTCTTTCAGCTCATCTTTCTTTTCTTTGCTCAACAAAGCAGATTTCACGCCCTGGATAGCCCCTTCAATAGAATAGAGGTTGTTTAAACTGGCTTTGGGGTCTATTTCTTTAATCAGCAAAAAAGCTTTTTCGCTGCCCAGCACTTTTAGTTTTTTTTCGTCCTCAATGCCTGCTTTTTCAAGCTTCTCGGCCAAGGTTTCGCCTATATTGGGCAATGTTGTCAATTTGCTCATTTTTACTAAATGTTTTGAATTTCATTTATTTAACGCTTACAAAATTATAGCAAAAGTGATGAATAGAATTTATTAAATTGACGAATGTGTAGAAAAAGCTATTTTTGAGAAAAATATAACCCTTAAAAATTTGATATGAGCAATTTTGACGAGATAATCAACCGGAAAAACACCCAATGCCTCAAGTATGACGCTCTTTTTGAAAGATTTGGAAATACAAAATTGTTACCAATGTGGGTTGCAGATATGGATTTCAGGGTAAGCCAGCCCATAACAGAAGCCATAATGAATGTTGCAAAACATGGCATTTATGGCTACTCTGTTGAAAGCCAAAAATACTATGATGCGGTAAAATATTGGTTTGAAAATAAACACCAATGGCAACTCGATGATGACAGCATATTTTTTACCAATGGCGTTGTTTCGGCTATTCACAACTTAATCAATGCTTTTACTTCTAAAGGCGACGGAGTGCTTATCCAGTCGCCGGTGTATTACCCTTTTTTTAGCCTGGTAAAATCTAACGACCGAAAACTGTTAGTAAACCAGTTGATTGAGCTCAATAACCAATATTTTATCGATTTTGATGATTTTGAAAAGAAAGCCCGCGAGGCCTCGATGTTTATCTTGTGCAGCCCGCATAACCCCGTCAGCAGGGTATGGAAAAGAGACGAGCTTGAACGTATGGCCCAAATTTGTTATGACAACAATGTCATTATCATTTCGGACGAAATCCATAACGATTTGGTTCAGAAACCGTTTAAGCATATCCCGACAGCAACCATTAATACTTTGATCGAAGATATCACCATTACATGTCATTCGGCCAGCAAAACTTTCAACCTGGCAGGCCTCAATACAGCTTATATAATCACAAAAAACCGTAAGTGGAAACAGCAAATACAGCAGCACTATGCCAGGCAGCATGCCCATGCATTCAATATTTTCGGGGCAGAAGCCATGTATGCTGCTTATATGCATTCGGACCAATGGTATAGCCAATTGTTGCAATACATTAAAGACAATTACTTGTATCTGGTACAGTATATCCAAGCCAATATCCCACATGTAAAAATTACGCCTATGGAAGCTACATATCTTATTTGGCTTGATTTTAGGGCTTTCAATATGACTGACCAACAGTTGAAAAATTTTATCATCGACAATGCAGCTTTGGCTTTGAACGATGGCCCGTCTTTTGGTATTGGGGGCAGCGGTTTTCAACGGATTAACATAGCCTGTCCCCGCAAAACCCTTGAAATAGCTTTAATACAGCTTACAAAAGCTTGTAATTCATTATAATATTGAATGGTATGTAATAAAAAAATACTAAACATTCTTGTATATTAATTTTCAATGGATTAAATTTAATCTAAAATTTATACCTATGATTTTTGATATTCCCAATTTGAGAGAAAAACGCCTGATCCAATGGGCAAAGATAAACAGGGTAAACATACCTCATGACCCGGCTCAGCTGGTCAATGTAACGTCTTTAGATATCAGTTTCAAAAATCTCAAAGCTCTTCCTAAAGAAATAGGTTGCTTGGTAAATTTGGAAGAAATGGATGCCTCTTATAATCAGATTGCCGATTTGCCGTGGGAATTTGCGCAACTCAAGAATCTTGTCAGGCTGAATCTGAGCAATAACCTTTTTAGTGATATCCCGGGTATTGTATGTAACCATGTTCAATTAGAATCACTCAATATTGAAGGCAATTTTATTAAAAAAATTACGCCTGTTATTGCTAATCTTTCCAGCCTGGTTAACTTTTCAATAGGTTATAACCAGATTTTTGAATTGCCTATAGAGTTTGGGCATTTAAAGCATGTTGTTAACCTTGATTTATCATGTAATGCATTGCATGAGCTCCCTTCTTCATTTGTTAAGTTGTATAACCTGAAAAACCTGAAAATTGGAGGCAACCAGTTTGCACAAAAACCTGCCCTGCTTGCTGAAATGCCCAATCTTGAAACAGTGGACGAGAGTAAAGACATTGAAATAATTAACAAAGCATTTTTATTTTCTGTTATTTCTGATAGTACCCGCAGGGTAGAAAAATATATTGCTTTAGGGGCTGATGTAAATTACCAGTTGAAGGACTATCAAAACACACCTTTTACTACTGCTCTATTTGAAGCTCAATCATTAGAAATGGTAAAAATACTGTTGGCTTATGGAGCCAATGCTGCTGTCCAGCGGCAATACAAAATGACTGTCAAAAGCTTTTTCGGGCAAAAAGAAAAACAGGTTACAGAAACATTTCTTACCAAAAAACACAAGCCAGAAATAGAAAAATACCTCAAAAGTATTGAGATGATTTAGTGTATCCTTTTGGTTTAATAACTTATTGTTAAAAATATTCCTCAAAAAAAACGCTTTGGCCTTTTGGCTTTAGCCAATAAAGCTTTTTTTAACACTATTTTCGTCAGGCCAAAAGCAACAATTGATGATGTTATCCTTATTTCAAACGCACGTTAATTTATTAAATTGCTGAATGACAATTTCTTAATCGATTAAGTGTTTTTTCAATACTTATTTGGGTTAAATTAAAAATTTTTACTTTTCGTTCATTGTTTGCTAAAAAAAGTTCAACTTATTGCTATTTGGGCGCTTTTTAACTCCTGCTTAACAGATAAACCAACAGATATTTTTACTTTAGCCAATTTACATTGACTATAAATTTAACACACATTTGAACACTTTGTATAACTAGCTATGAAAAACTTTTTTAAAAAAATTTTTAACGAGAAGTTCAGTCTTCCCGCAAAAATAAGCTTTGTGCTGATAGGCTTAGCTTCTACCATTTGGTTTTTGGTACGCGTAATACCAAAGCCCCAACGTGCTGCATACCCATGTATGCGCACGGCTGCACCTCTTATGTCGGGTTTTGTAATTTACCTGCTTTCTTTAGGTGGTTCGCTTTTATTTTTCAGAAAAGCTATTGCAAACCTCAAAAAAGCAAAATATTGGGCAGCCATCGGGGCTATTGCCATTAGCTTTGTCCTTGTGGTTATTTTCAATATCAATGATGTTAAACAGATTTACGCCAATACCTTAGGTATTCAATGGACTCGTGGCGTCCTTCCTGATGCTCCAAACAGTCCAATGGGTACAGCTTGGGGAATCAAACCTGGTCGTGTTGCTTGGGCCTGGAACCCTGCTTCTACAAGGGATGAATGTACAAATATGATTGTTTCAACAGGAGGCTGGAACGGAGTAATGGACCTTACAAAGTCTGATGCTTATTTTCAGGCAAAAAACAACAACCAGGCTTCGATCAACAGTATGGCCAATAAAGCTATCATCGCTGTTGGTGGAGAGGCAACAGTAAAAGCTTCATGGGATGCTATTTTCAAAAGTTTTAATAAAAAGAAAACGGGTACAGAAAGTAGCTATGTTGCCGGACAAAAAATATTTATCAAAGTCAACAACGGCCAGGCTGGTTGGGCTATTTACTCTGACTTGTCAGAAAAAGGTAATTCAGGACAAGGCGTTGGCAATGCTATGTCAAACACTTCGCCTCAGGCTGTTTTGGCATTTTTAGTGCAGCTCATTGATAGCTGTGGCGTTGCCCAAAGCGACATCATCATTGGAGAGCCAATGTCACATGTATATAAAAGTATGGCAGATATTGTTTGGCCAATGTATCCTAAAGTGATCATTATTGATAAAGATGACAAAACATCATTAGGAAGAACTACTTCTTCTGGATGGGTAAGTAATGCTATTGTTTGGTCTGATAAAGGCAAAGTTATGCCATCTGCAATTAATGATGATATGATGCAGGAAATGTACGATGCCGATTATCTGATTAATATTTCTGCTTTAAAAGCTCACGCTCGTAGTGGTGTATCATTATCTGCAAAAAATCATTTTGGTTCTAGTTCTCATGGTGGAAGTTATCGTGCTGAAAGATTACATGCAGGTTCTATTGCTACTGGCGATATGAATACTGGCAACGACGATTTATCAGCTGCACATTGTCGTGGTGATTATCATATGTACCGAGTATTGACAGATATTATGGGACATGAAAAACTTGGGGGAAACACTGTGCTATTTGTCGTTGATGGTTTATGGAGCGGCATTGAAGCTACTGATATGCCAGTAAAATGGGGTATTGCCCCGTTTAACAACGACTGGCCAAGTTCGCTCTTTGTTTCTCAGGACGAAGTAGCTTTGGAATCTGTTTGTTTAGATTTTCTCAGGGCTGAGGCCGATAAAAATACCAAATTTAAAGACCGCCCATTTTTCCCTGCTGTAGATGATTTCCTGCACCAGGCAGCAGACCCAGCTAACTGGCCTACTACGGTTAAAGATATTGATGGCAAATCATATCCATTTGCCGGATATGACCCTGAAGGCGACGGAACTTATATGAAATCGTTAGGGGTTCATGAACACTGGGATAATCCGATTAATAAGCAATATTCAAGAAATATAAGTGCAGACGGCAAAGGTATAGAATTAGTTTCGTATCCTTCAGGATTGGTATCTAATAAAACGGCCATCAAAGTATCGCAAGTTGAGGCATCTCTCAATGCATACCCAAATCCTGTGGTTAATAGCTGTTTTATCACTTATCAGTTAAAAGCCAGTGCTTCAGTTTCGTTATTTATAGCATCAACAGACGGCCGTATGATTGAGTATATTGAACAAAAACAATTAGCTGCCGGTTCATATACAAAGACCTTTGATGCAAGCAAACTCAAAAGCGGTGCTTATGTATGTGTACTCAAAGCCCGGTATAATGGCAGAAGCGAAATAAAATCGTTGAAACTTCAAGTAAGATAATGTCGAAAATAAATGTATTTTATACATTTGTGTTTACTAAAAAATAATGATATGATAAAAAAGCTTTTATATTTTTCTTTTGCAGTTTTTTTTACTGCTTGTAGTGATGATGATCCAGAAAAGACAAAAGTAGTGTTGTCAAACCTCGACAACAAAGAAATAACCTCTATTGTTTTAGACAATTTTAATAAACTTTGGGTTGGGACTGATAGCGGTTTGTATTGTCAAGTCGAAGCCGGATACGAATTGCAGGATGTAGTAGCTGCCACAAAGATTCTTTCTCTTGGATACGAGAAAGCATCTAACACGTTGTGGGTTGGCACTTCTAATGGCCTTACCAAATGCACTATTACCGATGGTGTATTGTCAGGCACAGGCATTGATGCGGCAAAGCTTTCAAGCAATAAAGTTTATGCCAGCCATATTGATGCAAAGTCAATCCGTTGGTTTGGCACAGCTTCAGGCCCTACCATGAACAAAGACGATAAGTGGAAAAAAGAAAACCTGTTGGTTAATGCTTTGGATGAATATATAAACCTTGAATTTGCTAAATCTCAGGTAAATGCCATTGCCAGCTGGGATGGAGATGTATATTTTGCTACCAGCGGCAAAATCATTTACCGGGCTTATGGCTACAACGAAAGCTTAGATGCCTTTACCGGAGCTTCGCAGTTATCTTCACCTTACAACGGCCCATGCTTATCAGATACAATGAATGCTGTGTTTGTTGACAGCCAAAACCGTATTTGGATGGGTGGCAATAGTGGGTTACAGTTTATTGTAGGGCATGAAACCAAAAGCCCTGACATTTTTGGCTTTACGGAAAATGATCTTCCAAGTGCCCGTATTCATGCTATTGCCGAAGGTAAAGACGGCCGCTTATGGGTAGGTACCGAAAAAGGCCTTGCCATTTTAGAGAACCAAACTTGGACTGCAAAAACATCAGGCTTGCCTAATCTTTATGTTACTGCCATAGCTTTTGACAAAGATGGGAAAGCATGGGTAGGCACCAAAAAAGGTTTGGTAAAACTATAATCACGATTTAGTTTTTTACTATAAAAATAAACCCGGTCAGGATTCCTGGCCGGGTTTATTGTTTTGTGACAAAATATAATATCACAAAAGACCCGGAGGGCTCGGTTGTGCGCGTTTGTAACGCGTACAATACTACTACAGCTTTATGGTACAAAATTTTCAAAACTTGTACTGATTATCGCTAAGTCCTTTTCACAAAAGACCCGGAGGGCCAATAGTATGGTAGTAAAATGCAAATACGATGTAATAAAAGTACCGTAGGTACGAAAGAAAAATCTTATAGTTTAGGTTTTTGACTTGGACTACATCCTCAGGACAAATATTTAAAACCTTGCGTTATAAATCATCTATATCACTTCTTGAAAGAGATAGTATTCATAAATATCTCTTTTTTGTGAGGGATAAGGTCGTTTTTGTCGGCATAAAAATCAAAAATGGTTGGATTATTAAGCTTTGCAGATTTTGATGAGAAAATATTAGAAATGACTTCATTAAGCAATGTTTCATTTCTATCTCCCAAAGGTAAAAGACTGGTGTAATTTTCGTCAACGGCAATATATGGTTCTATACCCACTGTGTTAAATCCATTCCCATTAACATTGAGCGTTTTTAGCACTACAATTTGCATTGCATATTTGTGCCTGGTATTTAGTCGGTTTAGTTGGTCGTAATCTTTGAAATACATTAAACCCACTCCGTATCCAAAGGTTTTATTACCAAAGGTATATACTTTTATGTATGGCATAAGGTTATTTATCAACATTTCGCTTGTTGAAGCAGTTGACTGGGTTGTAATAATATATATTTTTGAAAGTCCTAAAGAATTAATGTTTTCTTCAGTTATCGCATCTCCTTTTATTATTTTACTTGTAAAACAGGCCTTAAAAAAACCTTCGCCATATTTTTCAAGCAATTTCTGCTGTAATTTTTGATTGTATTCATTCTTAACAAAAACCTTCGTATTGTCAGTACTATAAATCATGCTGGCCAGATTGATAGCCGAAGAATAAGCCCCTCCTCCATTATACCGAAGGTCAAGGATTAAATCGCTGATTTTCTCTTGTTTAAATTTAGCAAATATGGCATTGAGCCGGCTATCAAAGTTTGGATCAAAATAGTTATATATCAGATAACCTATTTTGCGTGAATTAATAGAATAAATAGTGTCCAAAAAAATCGGGTTTTCTTGTAATGCCTCAGCTGTAAGGTTACATGATGTCCCTGTAACGGTTATTTCTTTGTTATAAGCATGATAATAAGCTAAGCTGATTTTATAAGATTCTTTTGACAAAAGATTTTGGTAATTATTGATGGTGAGCTGGGTATCATCAATTATGAAAAAAAAATCGCCCCGTTTAATCCCTGCCTTATCTGCCGGCCCTCCTTTTACAACATACATTACTAACCCAAAAAGCCTGTCGTCATTTTTATAATTGTTAAATAAATATAAATTGTAATAAAACCCCATTGACTTAGCATAACCTTGCCTTGATGCTTCAAACTTCTCATAGTCATCTATAATAAACGAGTATTTGTCAACAGAGCCTTTGTAATACAACAAAGTATCAAAAAATTTTTTGTGGTCGCTATATTTTTTTAGCAGTTTTTCTTCAATATCAATAGTGGAACTGTAATTGCTGCTATTTAAGGCAGGCACATTGTCTGCCCATAAATAGTTAGTACTCATAATGTCCCAAATAAATTGATTGATAGATATATCAAGCTCAGATATAGTGGCAGAATCGGCCTTGTCTTTTTTGCAACTTGTTGCAATTAAAGCAATTATAATGCAAAATGCAAAGAGTATATTTTTCATCATAATGTTCATTGAAATATCAGGTTGTTAGCAAATATAGCTAAAAGATTGGTAAAACAGTTGGAAAGACAATTCAAATAGAGGAGAGTAGAAAATATCTACTATTCTCGCATTTTATTGACCCATAAATTTTTAACCTCAAAAATAAATAAACGTCTAAAAAACATAAAGCGCTTTTATGTTGTTAATCCTTACTCTGATAAACAATTTGCGTTGAATTTTGAATAAAAAAATAAAGCCATGGCATTAATTGTTGTATCAGAAAATATATCTTTGAAGGTTCAATAAAAAGGACAAATTTGAAAAATAGATAAAACCTGAAAAGCCTGTAAATGGAGAAAAACTGGATAATTCATACACCCGGTAAGACTGAAGAAGTAGAACACCTGATGCAAGTATTGGGCGTAGAATATCCAATAGCAAATCTTTTGGTTCAGCGAGGTATCAATACTTTCGAGGAAGCAAAGATGTTTTTCAGGCCAGAGCTCGAAAACCTGCACGATCCGTTTCTGATGAAAGATATGGGCAAGGCGGTTGAACGATTGCAAGCAGCCATTGACAATGGAGAGAAAGTGATGGTGTATGGCGACTACGATGTGGACGGGACTACTTCGGTAGCCATGATGTACACCTTCTTAAAAAAGTATATCAAAAAACTATCTTACTACATTCCCGACAGATACACCGAAGGATATGGAATATCAATTAAAAGTATTGATTTGGCTGCTTCTGATGGTGTTACTCTGGTAATAGCCCTTGACTGTGGCATTAAAGCTGTAGAAAAAATTGCGTATGCCAAAAGTTTAGGTATAGATTTTATTATCTGCGACCATCATACTGCCGGGGCTGCAATCCCTGAAGCTTATGCAGTGTTAGATCCCAAAAGGCCTGACTGTAGTTACCCTTTTAAAGAGCTTTCTGGCTGCGGTGTTGGGTTCAAGCTTCTCCAGGCATTTTGCATGAAAAACAGCTATAGTTTTGAGCCCCTATACGAGATGCTCGATTTGGTAGTAGTATCTATTGCTTCAGACATTGTCCCTATCACAGGCGAAAACCGCATTTTGGCTTATTTTGGGCTAAAACAACTGAACTCGGCCCCGCGTAGTGGCTTGAAAGCTATCATACAAATAGCCGGTATTGAAAATAAAGAAATTTGTATTGATGATATTGTTTTTAAAATAGGGCCCCGTATTAATGCCGCCGGCCGAATTGAAACAGGGACTTCGTCTGTAGAACTACTTATTGCCGAAAACGAAGCATTAGCACTCGATATGGGCGATATGATCAACGATTTTAACAATACACGCCGAAATATAGACAGCAACATTACCAAAGAGGCATTGGATATGATTGCTTCCGATAAAGATCAACATAACCGCAAGACAACGGTACTTTTTAACCCATCGTGGCATAAAGGCGTTGTTGGCATTGTAGCTTCGAGGTTAATCGAAACATATTACAGGCCTACCATAGTCCTTACAGAGTCAAATGGGCTTATTACAGGTTCGGCAAGGTCTGTAACAGGGTTTGACCTGTACAAAGCAATAGAAGGCTGTAGCCACTTGCTCGAAAATTTTGGAGGGCACATGTATGCTGCAGGTTTGACCATGAAAAAAGAAAACTTCAAAGCTTTTCGCATAAAATTTGAAGAAGTAGTTGCAGAAAGCGTGATGAACGAACAGCTAATCCCTTGTATTGAAGTGGATATGGAACTAAAATTGAAAGATATTACGCCTAAACTATACCGAATCATCAAACAGTTTGAACCATTTGGGCCAAACAACATGGCACCTGTGTTTTTTACCGAAAATGTAGTGGACGATGGGACCGGCCGCATTGTTGGAAGCAACAAAGAACACCTGAAGCTCAATATTATCCATGAAGATGAGCCTTTTAAGCCATACCCCGCAATAGGTTTCAACCTTTCAAACCATTACCCTTATATCAGTAAAGGCTATTCGTTTGACATTTGCTATTGCATTGAAGAAAACGAATACCGGGGGCAAACCTCTATTCAACTAAAAATTAAAGACATCAAAAAATAAATTAATCAATATTTTTTTAAACACCACAATTTATGAAGTACGGTTTTTTTGACGACAAAGCAAGGGAGTATGTTATTACCAACCCGCGCACTCCATGGCCGTGGATAAACTATCTCGGCAATGAAGACTTTTTCTCGCTCATTTCTAATACCGCCGGCGGATACACATTTTACAAAGATGCCAAGTTCCGTCGTTTAACCCGCTATCGCTACAATAACGTCCCTATGGATAGTGGCGGGAAATATTTTTATATCAAAGATGGAGATACTATATGGTCTCCAGGCTGGAAACCATGCAAAACAGAGCTCGACAACTACGAATGCCGCCACGGGATGAATTACACCAACATCAAAGGCGTGAAAAACGGCGTTACAGCTAACGTTTTATATTTCGTTCCTTTAAAAACCTGGGCTGAGGTACAAAAGCTTACTTTGACCAATAACAGCAAAGAGACCAAAAAACTTAAGGTTTTTTCGTTTGTTGAATGGTGCTTGTGGAATGCTGCTGCTGATATGGAAAACTTCCAACGTAACTTTTCTACCGGTGAAGTTGAAATTGAAGGCTCTGTTATTTACCACAAAACTGAATACAAAGAACGTCGCGACCATTACGCATATTATTCAGTTAATGCCCCAATTCAGGGCTTTGATACCGACCGCGAATCGTTCTTTGGCTTATACAATGGTTTTGACGAACCTCAGGTAGTTGCCGAAGGCAAACCCCGCAACACTGAAGCTCATGGATGGTCTCCAATAGCTTCTCATTACCTCGAAGTAGAACTGAAGCCGGGCGAAAGCAAAGACTTCGTTTTCGTGTTGGGGTATGTTGAAAACAAAGAGGACGAAAAATGGGAATCTAAAAATATCATTAATAAAAAGAAAGCTAAAGAAACCATTGCAAAGTTTGATACTCCTGAAAAAGTTGACGCTGCTTTGGCCGAATTGCGCAAGTATTGGGACAACCTGCTGAGCGTTTACAATGTTGTTTCGGGCGATGAAAAGCTCGACCGCATGGTCAACATCTGGAACCAGTACCAGTGTATGATTACCTTCTGCTTCTCACGTTCTGCTTCGTATTTCGAATCGGGTATTGGCCGTGGAATGGGCTTCCGTGACTCTAACCAGGATTTGATTGGTTTTGTGCACCAAATCCCTGAACGTGCCCGCGAACGTATTATCGACATTGCTTCTACCCAATTCCCTGATGGTGGCTGCTACCACCAGTACCAACCGCTTACCAAACGCGGTAACAACGACATCGGTGGAGGCTTCAACGACGACCCAATGTGGTTAATCCTTGGAACAATCAGCTATATCAAGGAATCTGGCGATTTCAGCATTCTCGACGAAATGGTACCCTTTGACAACGATATGTCTGTGGCCCGCACCATGTTCGACCACCTTACTGTATCTTTCGACCACGTGGTGAACAACCTCGGGCCTCACGGCTTGCCACTTATTGGCCGTGCCGACTGGAACGATTGCCTCAACCTCAACTGCTTCTCGAACGACCCTAACGAGTCATTCCAGACTACAGAAAACAAAACGGAAGGTTCAAAAGCTGAATCAGTAATGATTGCCGGTTTGTTTGTTGTATATGGCCGTGAATATGTTGAGCTTTGTAAAAAAATTGGCAAGAATGATGAAGCAGCCCGTGCACAAAAAGAAGTGGACAATATGGTTGCTGCTATCAAAAAGCATGGTTGGGACGGAGAGTGGTTCCTCCGCGCTTATGATTACTATGGCAGAAAAGTTGGAAGCAACGAAAACGAAGAAGGCAAAATATTTATCGAATCAAATGGTTGGTGTACCATGGCAGGTATTGGAAAAGAAGAAGGCCTTTGCACCAAAGCCCTCGATGCGGTTAAAGAACGCCTCGACTGCAAATATGGAATTGTGCTCAACAATCCTGCCTTCACAAAATACTATATTGAATACGGCGAAATATCAAGTTATCCTGCCGGATACAAAGAAAATGCCGGTATTTTCTGCCACAACAACCCTTGGATTATCATTGGCGAAACGGTAAACGGCAATGGCGAACGTGCCTGGGAATATTACAAGAAAATATGTCCTTCATACCTCGAAGATATTAGCGACCTGCATAAAACCGAGCCTTACGTATATGCCCAGATGATTGCCGGTAAAGACGCTTTTCGTCCGGGTGAAGCCAAAAACTCATGGTTGACAGGTTGTGCAGCATGGACATTTACCAGTATTACCCAATATATCCTTGGAGTAAGAGCTGATTATGACGGGCTTATTGTTGACCCTTGTATCCCTTCGAGCTGGGAAGGCTTTACTGTAACACGCAAATTCCGTGGGGCCATATATGTAATTAAAGTAAGCAACCCTGATAAAGTACAAAAAGGTGTAAAGAGGCTCACTGTAGATGGAAAAGAAATAAGCGGAAATATGATCCCTCTTCAGCCTGCCGGGAAGACTTACAATGTTGAAGTAGTGTTGGGATAATTTTTAATAAAAGGATAGTTGAAACCGTCTCAAAAGTAATTTTGGGGCGGTTTTATTTTTCTTGTTTATCTGATCCCGAATGTGGTCAACACGAACTTCAGAATAATTCGTTTACTCTTAATCTGAAATTGTTAATCTGTTGGTTTTACCTAAACCTGCTAAACGGTTTTATTTCATTGAGTTTATTAGCGGTTTAGTATAAAATGCTTTTTTTCTTCCGAGAAATCAAGATAAGGATTGGCCTTTTCAATGTCTTCAATCTTTTTTAGCATGATTTCTTTAAATTTTTCATGAGCTATGCTATTTTCATTTACCGGCCTATGGTTGACGGCTTTATATATTTCATCAATTTTGAGGTTTAAATGCCGGGTTTCTTTATTAAAATAGGTTTCAGCAAAACGCTCAAAAACATAATCAACAGCCAAAGGCGATGGATGAGCCATATCATCGGCAAAGAACCTGTAGTCGCGCAATTCGTCCAAAATAATTTCATAAGCAGGAAAATATTGCGCTTCAAAAGTATTGCATAACTGAGAAACAGCCAGTAGTAAAGTAGCTTTACTTAGCTGGTTTGCATGGGCCCCATCAGCCAGATGCCTCACCGGGCTTACGGTAAAGATAAACTGGATGCCGGGATTGATTTTTTTTATTAACGAAAGTGAGTCAAAAACATTTGTATATACTTCTTCTACAGAAACCAGGCGCCTGTCAAACGCTGAGGAAGGTAGCTTATGACAATTGGCTACTACATTGCCTGTTTTTTTGTAGAAATAAATCCAGGCTGTGCCAAAGGTCATGATGAGGAACTTGCTTTTTAGTATCATTTCGTGGGCTTCTGCCAGCGAAGAATTGATATTCTCAAGGCATTTGCTTTTATCCGTGTGCGAAAACTTTCCGTGATGAGCAAGCGAATGCCACATTTCGTGCTGAAAAACAAGTTCTTGTTCCGTAAATGGATTGTTTTCGACAGTTCTTTTTAAAGAGGCGGCTATCGAAAGCGGGTTAAACAATATCCCAAAAGGGTTGAGCAGGATGTCAAATTTCAGGCTTTCCAGTTTTTCCCCAATGTTGGTTGCAAAGCACGAACCCATCATGCACATTGGAGTGTTGTGTGATATCTTGCTGTCCGAAGGGTTTATTTCAATAATAGTTCTGAATGACAACATTTTTTGGGCTATTATCTTCCCTGTAAAGGTTGTTTACCTGCAACCAATGGAGGATGTGTTGAAAAACCATTTTTTTGCAAAGGTCGTGTAATGATAAAAAAGGGCCGGTGTTTCTTGCAAACTCTACAGATGTAGCAGATGATGTTATGGCATCGTTTTCTCCGTGCATGATCAGGGTGGGGATATTGAGTTTATAAGCTTGTTTTGAGGCTTTTATTCCCATCCGGTATGCTTCATGAAATAGCCGTAAAGATATTTTGTTGTGTACCAAGGGGTCTTTTGTGTATTCTTCGGCTATTTGCCTGTCGCGCGATAACAACAAGGGGTTTATCCTGTTTGAAACAGTGATAAAAGGCAAAAAACGGCTTAACGCCATAGTAAAGTCTATTAAAAATTTTGAGGGTTCGTTGACTAATTTAAACCAGGGAGAGGTAACAATTATGGCCGAGGTGTGATAGCTTTTGCCTGACATGTAATAGTTAAGTACCAGGCTCCCTCCAAGGCTATGTCCGTACAGTACAAGCGGTACAAGCGGAAACCTTCTTTTTACTTCAGTTAAAAATGCATCTATATCATCATATAATTTATGAAAAGAAAAAGCGTGGCCTCGTTTGCCGTCAGATAATCCATGGCCGCGAAAATCAAATGAGGCTACAGCAATATTTTTTTCGCCAAACATATTTGCCCACTCTTCGTACCTGCCGCTATGTTCGCCCAATCCGTGGACAATGCATATACATATCTTAGGTTGAGCAACGTCCCATATTTTAAAGTGCAGCTTTGTTTTGTCTTTCGAAAATATGTTGTATCCCACAAAAGTTGGCATTTTTTTTATGCAAAGTAATAATCAAAACAACAAAACAAGATGGTTGTTTGGTTAAATTTGATTAAAATGAGTTACTTTTTTTATAGATGACAAAATGGTATTTAAGCCCTTGAGGGTGTTCTTCCTGTTGTTGGGCTTCTTTTTCGACCTGCCATTTGTCAGCTGTAATAACGGGGAAAAACGTATCGGCAACAAATTCTTTGTCAACATGGGTAATATAAAGCTTTTGAACTATATCAAAAAATTGACGGTAAATAGAAGCCCCGCCAATAATGAAGTTTTCTTTATCCTTGTCGGCCATAGCAATAGCTTCATCAATAGAATATGCCATTTCAGCACCTTCAATAAATTCACCGCGGATATCAGAAATGACTATGTTGCGCCTGTTGGGCAAAGGACGTTTGGGCAACGAATAATAAGTGTTTTTGCCCATGATAACAGTGTGCCCTTGTGTAATGCTTTTAAACCAACGAAAATCTTCGGGTATGTGCCACAAAAGCTTATTTTGGTAGCCTATTGCGTAGTTTTTTGCAACGGCTACTATTATTGACAAAGGTTTTTGGTTATTCATGTTATTTTTTCCGCAATAAAACAAAATATCCTTTGGTTTTTGCTTTGCCTCCTGCACTTTTGGGTTCTAAAATGTAATAATATGTCCCGGCTGGAGCTTCCTGCCCATTGGCTTCGATGATTCCATCCCACATAATTGAAGGAGACTCGGAATGAAAAACCCTAAGTCCGTTTGAGTTAAACACTTCAAAGTGATAAATGTCGCGTCCATTGGTTTCTACAAAAAGATAATCATTAATATTGTCGCCATTGGGGGTAAAAACTTTTGGCACTATTAATTTGTCTGAAGCATAAAATACCGTATCATGCCGGGCTGTACATCCATACCAATCTTTTACAGTAAGAGCAACGGTATGTTCGCCGGGTGAACTAAATCTCATAAAGGTTGTATCGCGTTTTTCTTTTGCAGAATCATGCAAAGCCAGCAATTGGCCATCTAATGTGTAACGGTAAATATACTTAATAGAATCTGCAGGCACTTTTCCTGTTCGTATCCTGTAGGTAAGGTTACCTAAAGCAAAAGTATCTGCTACAGTAAACCAAGCGTTTGGTTTGGGCCTTACCAGAAAAGAGTTTGTATAAGAAGCCTTTTCGCCACTATGGGTATTGTGGGCCATGGTAAGGGTTATTTTATTTAATCCAGGCTTTTTAAGCCATACCCTGATAGGCGATGTGTTTTTTTTAATAATTGTTGTATTCCCTTCAATATTCCAGGTGTAAGTGTAATCATTGTCCACCGAACTTCCAACAGAAGCTGTACACTTATTGTAACACCTGACGTAAAATGAATCGCAGGCTTGTATGCGGTTCATTTCAAAATATGCTGTCTGGGCATTGCCAATTATTGCTGCAAAAGCCAGTAGGGCAATAGTTAAGCTTTTTTTTATCCGTGTTGTCATGCGGCAAATAATTTATTCGTTTCAAATATACGCAGAAATGCAGTATAAAAAATTACTAAGCCATATTTTATTTCGCAAAGTGTTAATTTCAAGGCAAATCGATAACCACCTCAACCGGGCAATGGTCTGAATGTATTACTGAGGACAATATTTGTGCAGATACAAGTTTTTCTTTAAGTGGTTCAGAAACCCAGTGATAATCTATCCTCCAGCCAAGGTTTTTGCTGCGTGCCCCTGCCCTGTAACTCCACCAACTGTAATGGTTGGGCTTTCCATTGAAAACCCTGAAAGAATCAACATAGCCAGCCGCTTGGAATGAGTCCATCCAAGCCCTTTCTTCCGGCAAAAACCCCGAATACCCTTCATGCCTTTCGGGATGGTTGATATCAATGGGCTTGTGGCAAATGTTAAAGTCGCCCGAGATAATCAGATTTGGCTGTTGGTTTTTGTAATTTTCTATAAATGCCAGAAAATCTTGCAAGAAAGCCATTTTTATTTCCTGACGAATATCTCCGGTAGTCCCTGATGGGAAATACACCGATATGGCGCTGTAACCATCATACTCGGCTGCAACAAGGCGCCCTTCGCTATCATAAGGTTCTTTGCCAATGCCATAAAAAACATTTAACGGTTTTTTCTTTGTAAATAAAGCAACGCCACTATAGCCTTTTTTTTGCGCATAATGCCAATAGTGATAATAACCCATTTGTTCAAAAATTGTTGTATCAACCTGTCCTTGTTGTAACTTAGTTTCTTGTAAGCAAATAATGTCAGGGGCTTCGGACTGAAGCCATAAAGCAAATTCTTTGGACAAGGCAGCCCTAAGCCCGTTTACATTATATGATATAATTTTTGTGTTCATAGATAAGCTTATTTTATGGGAAGCATGTAAAAATAAAAACTTTTTTTACTTTTGCCTTCAATATGTAGGCAGATGAATTTTGTCATTATAGAATTGTTTTTATAACAAATACGGGTTGTTAGCTCAGTTGGTTTAGAGCATTACCTTGACAGGGTAGGGGTCACTGGTTCGAATCCAGTACAACCCACATTTTTAATTGACAATTTAGGACAACCACTTGTTTTGTTTGTTTTGCTTAACTCCACACCCCGTTAATCTTTTCGCCACAATACTTACAGTTTCCGGCCTTGATATGCACTGCTGTGGTTGAAAAGCCTGTACGTTCGACCACCACCTTTTTGCATTTGGGGCATACAGTATTATCTGAGCCTTCGGGATTATTGCCTAAGTAAACATATTTCATTCCTGCTTCCTGCGCAATTTGTTTTGCCCTCACCAATGTAGGAATAGGTGTTGGCGGAGTTTTCAGCAGTTTATATTGTGGAAAAAACCGGTTGAAATGCAGTGGGTAATTTTCAAAACCATTATCGACCAGCCAACGGCACATTTCGCGCATCATGTCGAAATTGTCTGTCCAGTCCGGGATAACGAGGTTGGTTACCTCAACCCACACATTATTGTCTTTCAGGGTTTTTATGGTGTTCAAAACAGGCTGAAGCGTCCCGCCATTAAGCCGTTGGTAAATATCGTCGCTAAACGACTTCAGGTTGATGTTGGCTGCATCGAGGTAAGGGATAAGCTTCTTCAGCGGGCCGGGATTGATATAGCCATTAGAGATAAACACATTCTTAATCCCTTTGGCTTTGGCCAGTTTAGCTGTTTCGAAAACATATTCGTAGAAAGTGACCGGCTCAGAATATGTATAGGCAATCGCTTCGCATTTGCCAGCAAGACATTCGGTAATAACCTCATCAGGCATCAGGTCTTCGTTGCTGGTTTCGCGAGGCCCTACTTGCGAAATCTGCCAGTTGAGACAGTTGAGGCAAGCAAAATTGCACCCTGCAGTGGCAATAGAGAAGGCCCTGCTATTGGGAAGAAAGTGGTACAAAGGCTTTTTCTCAATGGGGTCGATATGTACCGCACAGGGATTGCCATATGCTATGGAGAACAACTTTCCTTCATAATTGATGCGGTTGCGGCATTTGCCTGTAACACCTTCGCCCAGTAAACATTGGTTTGGGCACAGTCCACACCTTACGCCATGAGGTGTTACAGAATAAAACATAGCCTCGTGTGCCCAACGCCAGGGCTTATCTTTGCCTGCAAACATGCCTGCAGCCGAGCCGGCATATATTAAGCTTCCCATTGCTACTATTCGTTTAATAAATTCACGTTTCGATATCGTATTGCCATTCATTTCGCTTCTTCAAAAATGATTGATTCAAAAACATAGATTTCAGCATCACGCCAGCCGTCCCATCCAATGTACGCCTTGTCACGGGCGCAATAGCCCAGGAATTGTTCTTTCGTCCACTTTTGCTCAGTGGCCACCTGGGGCAGAAACACCCCCGAACTGCTGCCTTTGCGGATGTAAATGCCATGCTTGCCCAGTACAATTTCGTCAATGGAATTAATCTTTCGCATAGGCGTTAACACCGAGATTTCAATGTGTAGCGAAGGCACTTCTTCTGCACTAACAGGCTCAAAGCGCGAGTCAGCAAAAGCAGATGATATAGCTATTGACTGCACTGTTTTGTACAAAGGTTGGTCAGCCCGAAATGTTCCAATGCAGCCCCTCAATTTTCCATTTTTGTGTAAGGTAACAAAAGCGCCGGCCAACATAGATGCGCCCCCTTCAAAGTCTTTAGCATCAGGGTCTTTAATTTCTATTTTATTTGCATAATCAGTAATGGTCTTACGGGCCAAGGTTAGCAGCTTTTTTTTATCCGAATCGGAGAGGGGAGACGGTTGTTTGTTTTCCTGATATACACAAATAGCATTATATCCAACCACCTTATCGTTTCCTCCGTAAGGTGAATCGCCGGAATTTTTATAATCAATCTTTTTAATCGTAATGCCTTCGAGCTTTTCTGTTATGTACAAAAGGGTAAGGACTGAAGTCCAGCCACAGACAGCCGTAGCAAGGTTAGAAATGCCTTTGCTTTCAAGCGCTTCTTTTTCAAGTAAAAATTTGCGGGATGAATTGGAAACAATGGCTTCAGCCATGATACCATCAGACATTACAGCATCAGCATATTTTGGATAGTGCGAAAAATCAGTGCTTATCACAAACAAGTTGTTCGAGTTAAAATATGGTTCAAGGGCTTCAGCCAATTTTTTACTGGTTTTTTCGGTATATCCACCAATTACAATAGGGACAATCTTAAAAGGCTTTTTTAGCCAGTATTGCAGAAGAGGTAACTCTACTTCCAGGCAATGCTCCCTGGCATGGGGTTGCGGGTTGCTGGAAATAAAGCTGTGCTTTTCACACAGCTGTTCGGCCAAAGCATCTACTTCTACTTTTCCAAAAGGTGTAATAAAATCGCCTTGGGTGTAAACCGAAGAGCCATCAAAATGCATGGTATGGCTCGAACCAATAATGAAAATCCTATCAAAACTTGCCTCACGGTCAATCTGCGAAATGGCTTTAGCTGCCACTCCTGCCGAAAATACATACCCGGCATGCGGAACAATTACTGCCAAAGGCTGTTCCTTTGTTTCAGGTTTCAGCCCTTTGAACATGCTGTCCAACATGCTGCGAAGTCCATCAGCATCAGCAGGGTAGAAAGTACCTGCCACTGCTGGTTGTCTGTCAATTTTTTTCATGGTATTACCTGGAGTTTGACCATTACAATTTCCCAAAATACCCACCATCACCACGTAAATCCATAATGTGCAAATTCGTCTTTTCTTTGCCATGTTGCTTGGGTTTACCCAAAGTTACTTCAGATTTGGGCAGATTGCAATTTATCAACTTGGTATTTCTAAAAAACCATATTCAGTGACCTATCCCCAACCCTTTCCTAAAAGGAAAGGGGGCTAAGCCACTGCAATTAAAAATGCAAGCATTGACTATCGTTTCAAGTTTAGTTGCGTCATTTTTGCCAAAACAGAACGAACGGCAAGATGTATAATACTTTATAACACCTGTCATTGCTTAAACCAAGGGATATCAAGTGTTAAATTTCTATTTTTATTCCGTATTTTAAAATTTGATTTACAATAGGAACCTGGTAATCAAATTCTTCTTTTGAAAAAGCATGAGGTTCAATTATTGTTTCTTCGCCTTTTCTAATAACCATCAATTGAACGTCAGTATCAAATGTGTGGTTTACGTTATCTTTTAACACAATCGCAATATCAATATCACTATTGTCATGTTGATTGCCTTTGGCAAATGAGCCAAATAAGTATGCTTCAGCAAATCCTAAATTAGCATTTCTGAGCTTTTGCAAATATCCTTTACTTATCCTTATAGCATCGTTTTTATCCATAATCTGCAATCCTTAATCTTTTCAATCCATTCAGAAGTAAAGCTGTCGGTACACAAATGGTAAAAGCTTTGCTTATAGTCATCGTACCTGGCGTTAATATTGAACCTGGAAATACTATCCAAAATTATCTGTTTATCTATACTTAACTCAACTCCAGATTTTTCAATAATTCTCCGTAAATCATGAATTAAAGGCGGAAAATCATTTATATTCTTGACATACAATGCCTTAAGTAATTTTTCAATTACCAGATGCCCCATAAATAAAGCCCAATGATTGTTCTTAGTAACAAATAAATCCGTCATAGTTTAGAAATCCTTGTCATAACTTTCAATCCAATGAGCAATTATTCGTTCTTTATCAAATCCTTTATCCACTGATATGTTGGGTGTTACTTATTGATACAAAGATAATTCATTTTTGAAACTATGATTATTAATACATGTCAACAATTGGATATCTGAAACAGTTGTTGTAACTTTTAGTGCCCCAAATCGTCCTACAGATTATTTACTTTAAAAACTAAAAACATGAGAAGTATATACCTTTTTGTCGGCTTGTCAATCGTGTTCTTATCTTTTGGCTTTGTCCGTACAGATGATTCGACCCAAAAAACAGTGGTAAAAAACATTCCGCTTGGGAAAGCCGAAATAGTTGAAACAGAAATAGAGTTTGTTGTAGGCAGGTTGAATATTAGTTCTTCTGCAACCCAACTAACTGAAGGAACTTATAAGTTTTATAAAGAAATATTGAAACCCGAATTTTCTTATACTGAAGAAGGGAAAACCGGCCATCTCAGCATCACGTCAAAAAAAGGGCATATACAAATGGACGATGACAACGACAACAACAACGACAACGAATGTTTGTGGGACATTGCCCTTAACAAAAAAGTAAAACATGACCTGACTGTCAAGCTTACAGCAGGCAATGGCAATATTGACCTAAGTGGTTGTCAGCTCAAAAGGTTTGAATTCAAGATGGTGGCTGGTGAAGCGAAAATAAACCTCAGCAATACCTCGGTACCAGAAGTGAACTTTAAGGCTATGGCCGGAAATGCCACTATTGACCTTAGTGGTAAATGGAACAACGACCTTCATGCCCGTATTAAAGGCGGTGTAGGTGAAATAACGTTGAAACTACCCGCAGATATTGGTATTAGAATGAACATCAGCGGTGTACTCGGTTCTGTCAATACTAAAGGCCTTTACAAAATGGGACAGGAATACACCAACGAACTGCTGGGCAAAACCAAGCAAACAATTTATATTGACGTAACTGGTGGCATTGGAAATGTTAATGTGAAGCTGGTGGAATAATTAAAAATCAATAGATATCATATCAGGTTTTACAGGTTGCAGGTAAAAATATAAATTATTTTTCTATCTTTAAGAACCCAACCAAACCGTTAACCTGTATGAATAAGACGTTAAAGGCATTGCTATGCCTTGTTTTTTTTATCTCAGTATCTGCTAAAGCCCAACAAGAAAGTGCCGGGGCCCGATTGATGGCCATGGGCAATTGCGGCACTGCTGTGTACGACCATTGGTCTTCTGCCTATAACCAGGCAGGTGTAGCTTTTGCCGAAAAAGCAAATGTAAATACCTTTTATCAAAGGCGTTTTAACATCAAAGAACTTTCTACCAGCGCTTTTTCGGCCATCATGCCAACCAGGCTTATCAACATTGCCACAGATTTGAAATATTTTGGCTATTCAAAATATAACAAAACCTTGTGTGGCGTAAGTTTTGCCAGGTTATTCGGGCAAAGGTTTGCTGCCGGCTTACGTTGCAGCTACCTACAAGAACATATTGAAGGAAATAGTAACAAAAACAGACTATTTAACTTAGATTGTGGCGTAATGGCAAATTTGCAGCCATTTGTCATTGGATGCAAAGTGCAAAATATTATTCCACCAGATACTTATGAATATAAATACCCGGAATATGAAACCAATGGCGCTGTTGGCGTAGCCTGGCAACCATTAAGCCTATTCATTTTTAGTGCTGAGATAGAATCGAGTCTCAAGTCGAAAATTTTATACCGTTCAGGGTTAGAATACACTGCATGGCAGATTTTACAGCTCCGTACGGGCATTATAAAGCAAAACGACCAACATGCCTTTACTTTCGGCATTGGATTGTTGTTGAAGCGCTTCCACGTTGACATTGCCATGAGCAAATACCAATACTTGCCATTTTCACAAGCATTTGAAGCAGGGGTAAGCTTTTAAAATCTGCATGCACCGTATGTTGCTTTGTTCAAATATAATAAAACCACTCCCGCCTGAGGCGGGACACGCCCTCCTTTATATGAAAGGGGAACAGTGCGTTGACCTATCAAAAAATGGGATTATGAGCTATTTATTTGAAATAACCTTTTTACTTGAACAATTTCTGAAGGGGACTTGGACTAAAGCCCCTTTAGGTGTTTGGGATAAATTGAAGAGGTTAAGTGGGGTCTTCTTGCTGCTATTCCTCCTGCTCATCTGCTCCTCTTACGCTCAAGCCCAGTCCTTAGAAGACGAAAACGATGAGCTAAGTACAGAACAGTCCATTTCAGAAGGAGAATCGGACGAAACGGTTATTGATAACATCGAAAGAACAGAGATTTATGAAAGCCTGATAAACCAACCACTTGATATAAATACGGCAACAGCCGATGACTTTGCTAAAATACCCTTTCTGAATAGTATGCAAATAGATGAAATTATTCAATACCGCGAAAAAAATGGAAGTTTTGTGTCGGTCAATGAGCTTAATGCTATCACATCTCTTTCTGAGGAAGAAGTACGTAATTTAATCCCATATTGCACAGCTAATCCTATTACAAAAGAAGAACAGAAGCCTTTCCGGGCAAAACATGTATTTGAAAGTGTTGTCGGAACGATGTTTCCTAAAATGGAAGGCTTTAAAGCAATTGATGATAGTAGTAGTTCAAATAAATTTCTCTGTCTAGTACCTTTAAAGTCAAGGGTTCGATATTCATTTATGGGAATAAACAGTGAAATAAGGTTTTTGGCCGAAAATGATTACGGCGAGCCTTATTTTAACAGCGGGAACAAAGCTTTTGATTATCTTTCTGCCGGATATTTCTACCATTCAAAGAACTGGCTGAAAGCTTTGACCATAGGCGATTATACAGCCCGGTTTGGGCAAGGGTTGGCAATGTGGAACGGATACGCTTCGTCTTTCAGCACAACTTCCGAAGGTGCTTTTAAAGACAGAAGCGGCCTGGCAGGATATTCTTCGTTTAATGAAAGTCAATATTTGAGAGGAGTAGGAACAACATTTAAAGTTAAAAACATTGGCATCACTGCATTTGGGAGCTACAAAGCTATTGATGCCAGCATAATTCTTACTGATTC
>Ga0208197_1000306_pt1 | contig 66151 bp, 47 predicted proteins | sample AD_JPNNA4_MetaG_FD_184444 | JGI IMG/M metagenome (GOLD analysis project Ga0208197, IMG submission 184444) | Active sludge microbial communities of municipal wastewater-treating anaerobic digesters from Japan - AD_JPNNA4_MetaG (SPAdes) (version 2) | ecosystem: Engineered > Bioreactor > Anaerobic...
AGGTGGCAATAACCGCATGTATGCGAAAGTTCATCGTGATCTTGAACACAATGCTAAAAACTGGTGCCCCATGGAATGACATGTTGGTTGCCGAAAATCCTTGACAAGAATCACGGTTGCTCACAAGTAACACGACAATCACCCGCATACTCGATACCGTTCGTGCTGAGCTTGTCGAAGCACGAATGCACTCGCCCTTCGACAAGCTCAGGGCGAACGGCTGTGCCTTGTCGGTCTGGAGGAATTATATTTTACTCGTGATAGCTGTTGCCTAACATATGAGACGAGTAGTAGTGAATCATGTGGTCCCTCAATTTCCGAACATGAAAGGGAGTTGAACGTGAACGCTATCGTTTGAGTGAGGCAGGTGTTTCGAGGCCGTGGGTGAGCATCAGAGGCTCGTCGGCAAGGAGGGTGTCGATCGGGCCGTCGGCGACGAGGCGGCCGCCGTCGATGAGGATGGCGCGAGCGCACAGGCTTCGCACCCACTCGAGGTCGTGGGTGACGATCAGCAGGGTCTGGCGCAACCCCTGCAGGATCTCGGACAACTGGCGGCGACCGCGCGGGTCGAGGTCACCGGTCGGCTCGTCGAGGGCGAGAACGGACGGTTCGCAGGCAAGCACGCCGGCGATCGCGACCCGGCGCTTTTCACCGCGGCTGAGCTCGCTGACCGGCCGGTCGGCTAAATCCTTCAGGCCGAACCGCTCCAGGACCGCGGCGACGGCATCCGCACCGAAGTCGGCCCCGGCCGGGCCTGCCAACTGCCGGGGTCCGTAGGCGACGTCCTCGCCGACCGTTTCGCAGAACAACTGGTCGTCGGGGTCCTGGAACACGATGCCGACCCGTCGCCGGATCTCGGCCAGGTGCGGAGCAGCAACCGGCAGGTCGTCGACGCGGATCGCCCCGTCGGCCGGACGGCCGTCGGGCAGAAGTCCGTTCAGGTGCAGAAGCAGGGTCGATTTTCCGGCCCCGTTCGGGCCGATCAGCGCAACCCGCTCGCCTTTTTTTATAGAAAATGTTATTGATTCGAGCACGTTCCTGCCGCACGGCCAGGAGAAGCGGAGATTCTCGACCGAGAGGGCTCCGCCGCTCATTGCCAGCCTCTCGCGAGCATCGCCCGGTAGACGCGCTCCGCGCGGGAGACGGCCCGGGCGAACAGGGCACCGAGCAGGGCGCTTTTCGCCGCCCAGGAGGTTTCCTCCGCCCGGGAAAAACAGCGGGAGCGGCGCGCCCGTTCGAGCCTGAACGCCTCCTGGCGCAGGAGACCGCCGTAGCGGATCAGCAGGAGCATCGTTCCGACGAGATCGGCGGAGATGCCGCGCGCTCTCAGCCAGCGGGCGAGGTCGGCGGGCGGCAGGTGGGCGGAAAGAAGCAGAAGCGTCCCCAGCGCGAGCAGACCGCGGACGGCAAGCCCGATGCCGGCTGCGGCATCCCCGGCAACCCAGCCGCGGACCACGGCGCCGGCAAGGATCACGAGAGCGACCCGACCGCCGTTCGACCGCCGCGCCAGGCCGGGATCGGTGATCCGATACCCGGCGAACAGAAGAACGGCGTATGCCGCGTGGCCGACCGAAACGGGGCCGGGCAGTGCGAGCATGAGCAGGATCGCGGCGAGGGTCACGGCGAGTTTTACACCGACAGATATTGAATGAGACGCCATCGCGGCCAGGAGGGAGCGCCGGTCAGTCGCCGGCGACGGGCACCCGTTCGCGGCGGGCGGCTAGACGTCCGGCGGCGAGGACGAGCAGGGCGGTGACGATGGCGCCAAATGTACCGGCAAGGATTGTTCCCCACGTCGAGCCGAGGGCCGGAATCGCATAATCGGGACAGAGACCGGCGACGAGCGGCTCAGCAGCGCGCCCCTCGAAACCCAGGTTTCCGGCAACGGCTTCGAGGCCGTCCGGCCACGGGCAGGCCCAGGGCGAGGCGAACAGCGCCAGCCCGGCCGCCGCCACGAACACGACCGGCACCAACGACATCCCGGGTGCCTGTCCTGCCCGCGAGAGGAGTTCCAGTTCCGCCGTCAGAGAACCGCGCCGCCTGACGGAGCGCACGATCAGCGCCGTGATGATCCCCTCGCCAAGCCCGATCAACGCGTGAATTCCTGCCATAGCCGGCACGACGAGGCTCCACGGGGCCATGCCGGAGAGAGCCAGCTGGCCGGCGCAGGAGAGCGCGGCGAGCATCGTTCCCGCCCAGCCGGCAATCCCGGCCGCGACGGCCGAGGCGTTTACATTCTCCCTCACCCTGCGGATGCGCTGCAGGAGTGCCCAGACAAGATATCCGCCGAGGGGGGCGAGAAGGGCCATGTTGAACAGGTTGGCTCCCAGCGCCGTGATGCCGCCGTCGGCGAACAGCAGACACTGGACCGTCACGACGGCCGTCATGACCGTGACGGCGGCCGCCGGACCGAGCAGAATCGCCATCAGCACCCCGCCGATCAGGTGACCGCTCGTGCCGCCGGCGACGGGAAAGTTGATCATCTGGGCCGCGAATACGAACGCCGCCCCCAGGCCGAGCAGGGAAACGCGCCGCACGCCCCGTTCGGCACCGCACGCCGTATCGGCGAATCGGCCAGCATACAGTCCAATTCCCGTAAGACCGCCAGCGGCAACGGCTGTTTTCAGATCGAGAAATCCATCAGGTATGTGCATGATGCCGGGAGTATATCCTACCCATGTCACTCTTTGCAAGAAGCCGATGAACATTGAATCCGAGAAGTATCCTCCCCTTCCTGCGACACAGGGTCCATCCCGCCCTGCCGGGCGCACCGAAAAACCGGGCCTGCCTGTCGGCAGACCCGGTCTTGTGAATGGGGATTCCTTTTGGTCGGGCTCGGGATCATCCCGTTGAAGCCCGGCCCAGGTTTATTCTCAGAAAACGGCCCACTGCAGCAGGTTGGCGCGGATGAAGAGCAGCTTTCCAGAGGCGGTGCGGATCCCGACGATCGCCTGGGTCCACTTGGTCCCCTTCGCCTGGCCGAAGGTCAACGGGGCATCTTCGATCGATTTTTCAATGGTATACCAGCGTTTGGTGTCGGGGCGTTCGGAAACCTGGCGCAGATCGCGGAACCAGACGTCTTTGCTGCCCACCAGCCACAGGTAGTCGAGGCTTGCACCCTCGGGCAGTGACTGCTTCGTGGTTTCAGAGACAACCAAGTCAACTTTGGCGGGGCGGTCGAAATCATAGGGGGTCTTCAGATCGGCCCAGATCGTGGCGGAAAGGCGAAGCGTACGCTCATCGAAGGAAACGGTCGCCGGGGCCTTCTTCACCATCTTCAGGTCGATCCCCTGGACCGAGCCCTGCAATTCGGTGAGATACCGATCGGTCGCATCCGGAGAGGACCAGGCCACGCCGCCACTCAGCAGAGCACAAATCATGAGCACCATCGAAACGAGCTTTTTCATATTTCCTCAACTATTTTTATTTGTATCCTGTTCTCGGCTTACGGGAAGCACTACTGCAAGCCTCATGCCAACAGAAACATTTCTCTCGATGGGCTTGATCGGCGCAAATCCCCGACCTGTCATTCGCGTATTGTGATTCGCGCATGACGAAAACCAAGCAGCCGGGTGATGAAATTCGGGCCGCGCAAGCACAACGGAGTGCCGCCGGGGACAATGCGACGTCAGATGAAGCGTGCCAGGAAGCCCCGGATGCTCGTCACGATGCCGTCGACGATGACGTAGACGACCGGGATATAGGTGAGCGTCAGCACCGTCGAAACGAGGAAGCCGCCGATGACGGTGATCGCCAGCGGCTGGTAAAAGTCGGCGCCGGCGCCGATGCCGAACGAGAGGGGCAGCATGCCCAAAATCGTCGTGAGCATCGTCATCAGGATGGGCCGGGTCCGCACGATGCCCGACTCCAGCGCCGCCTGTTCCCGGCTGATACCACTCGCCTTGCGGCGTTCGATGATGTTGTCGATCAGGATGATGCCGTTGTTCACGGCGATGCCCGCGAGCATGATGACGCCGATCATCGCGGTGATCGAGAAGGCGAAGCCGTACAGGCGCAGGAACGCGATGACGCCGATGATCGACAGCGGGATCGTGAACATGATGATGAACGGGTACGCGAGCGACTCGAACTGGCTCGCCATGATCATGTAGACCAGCAGAACCGAGGCGAGCAGGGCAATCGACAGGTTCCGGAACGCCTCGACGCGCTCTTCCTCGTCACCGCCGAAGTTGATCTCGTACCCGACCGGCAGCCGGATATCCTTCAGGACCCCTTGGATATCCTGGACGACGGCCTGGATGGGCCTGTTTTCGATATCGGCCTCGACCTTCACGAGGCGCTTGAGGTTCTTGCGCTCGATGCGCGTGTAGCCGCGGCCTTCGAACACGTTCGCAACCTGGGCCAGGTTGATGTTCGTCGTCGCGTCGAGGTTCAGTTCGAGGCGGCGGAATGCGTCGACCCGGTCCTTGACGCTGTCGGCGGCCTCGACCCGGATGTCGTATTCCTCGTTGTCCTCCTTGTACTGCCCCGCAATCGTGCCGTACACATAGGAACGAACCATTCCGGCGACCGTGCCAAGGTCCATCTTCAGGTCGCCCAGGCGCGTGCGGTCGAACTCGACCTTGATCTCCGGCCGGCCGGTCTTCACGCCGCTGTCGATATCCTTGAGACCCGGAACGGATTTAATCTTTTCAGCAATCTGGAGGCAGATCGGCTCGATTACGGCGAAGTCGTCGCCGCTCACTTCGATCTGAATCGGCTTTCCACCCTCGGGACCGCCCATTTTGGGCTCGTTATAGGCGACCGTTCGATACCCCGGAACGGCGGCGATGGCAGGTCTAAGCTCGCGAACGACGTCGTTGGTCGTTTTCGTCCGCTCCTCCTTGGGCCGCAACACGACCGTGATGTCGCCTTCGCCGAGCTTGAGGTTCGTGATGATCTTCTCGATCTCGGGAACCAGCCTGAGTTTTTCTTCCATAGCTTTCGCTATTGCATCGACCTTCTCGACGGACGTTCCCTCGGGGGCTTCGAAATGCAGCACGAACGTGCCACGATCCATTTTCGGAAAGAACTCGAGTGCGGGCATGAATGCGAACGACTTCCAGAACACGCCGATCATCAGGAAAAAATAGGCCCAGCGCCGCCACGGCTTCGCAAGCAGCCACCCGAGAACGACGGAATACACCCGTTTGATCGCGTTCATCAGCGGCTCACGCGGCTTCTTCCCGATCTTGAGGCCGTAGGCGCACATCAGCGGCACGACCGTGACGGCGACGACGAGCGACGCAAGCAGGGAAAAGACGATCGTGGCCGACATGTTGAGGAAGATTTCGCCGACGACGCCCGGAACGAATGCGATCGGCAGGAACACGACGATGGTCGTGAGGGTGGAGCCCATGATGGCGACGTACATCTCGTTCCCGCCCTCGATCGCGATCTCGCGGCGGTCCTTCTCGCCCCGTTCGACGAGCAGGCGGTAGATGTTCTCGAGAACGACGACGGAGTTGTCGACGATCATGCCGATGCCGAGAGCGAGCCCGCCCAGGGTCATCAGGTTCAGCGTCATGCCCTTCTTGAGGAACATCATCGCGAAGGTGCTGACGACGGCCAGCGGGATGCCGACACCGATGATGACCGTCGAACGCACGTTCTTGAGGAACAGGAACAGCACGATGACCGCCAGGACGGCGCCCATAGTCGCGTTGTCCTTGACCATCTGGATCGAGTCGCGAATGAACTCGGAGCTGTCGTTCCCGATGGTCAGCGTGATTTTCTTCTTGTAGGCCTCTTCGAGCCTCGGAAGTACCTTTTTGACGGCGTCGGAAATCTCGACGGGGTTGGCGCCGGCCTCCTTCTTGAGGGAAAGGGTGACCGCGGGCTTGCCGTTGAGGCGCGACACCGACTCGATCTCCTTGTATCCGTCCTCGATACGCGCCAGTTCTGACAGATAGACCGGCCTGCCGTCGATGTTCCGCACGACGATGCCGCCCAGATCTTTCGGGGTGCGCACCTCGCCCTCGGAGCGGACGAGGTATTTGAAATTGCCCTCGGTGATGTTACCGACAGAGGTATTCTGGTTGTCGTTCGCGACGGCGCCGATCACGTCGTTGATCGTGAGCTTGAACGCTTTCAGCCGGTTGGGATCGACCTTGACGCGGATCTCCCGCTCGAGGCCGCCGAGCACTTCGACGTTTGCGACGCCGCCGATGCGCTCGAACGAGGGCTTGATTTCCTTGTCCGCGATCCGTCGCAGCGTTTTCAGATCCAACTCGCCGCCCATCGACACGTTCAGCACGGGCTGAGCGTTGATATCGAGCTTCGCGACGGTCACCTGCTCGATGTCGCGCGGCAGCTTGCGCTTCGCGATGTCGACCTTCTCGCGCAGGTCGACGGCGGCCAGGTCGATGCCGGTTCCCCAGTTGAACTCGATCATGATCCAGGAGTAGCCCTCGAACGAGTAGGAGGTGACGCGCTTGATGTTCTCGACCGTGTTCACTTCCTCTTCGATCTTGCGGGTGACGATGTTTTCCATCTGCGCCGGATCGACGCCCGGATACGGCGTCTGGATGAAGGCAAGCGGAAAATCGATGTTCGGGAACAGGTCCACGCTGAGTCCGTAGAGCGCCCCCAGGCCGAGGAGCATGGCACAAACCATGACCATGCTGACCGTGATCGGGCGTTCAACCGAGATTCGCGGCAGATCCATGAATGACCCCCGTTTCTATCTGCGACCCGATGTCGGAGCCGGACCGGCGACGGGCTCCGCGGCTTCCGGGCCGGCCGATATCCGGATTTCCGCTCCGTCCGACAGGTTGTCGGCGCCGACCGTCACGATCGTGTCGCCTGCCCGGATCTCACGAACGGCGCATCGTTCCTTGTCGCGGGCGATCACGGTCACGGGAATCCTGCGAGCCCTGGTCCCCTCGACGGTATAGACGACCGGGGCATCCGTCGGGCCGCTCAGGGCCGTGATCGGAATCAGCGGCACTTCCGGGAATTCCTTCAGCACGATGGTTCCGGTGATGAACATATTCGGCTTCAGCTTCAGGTCGGCGTTGTCGACGAGGATGCGAACGAGGAACGAGCGCGACTCGTCGCCGTAGAGATCGACGAACGCGACCGTGCCGGCGTGGCTCGAGTTCACGGCCGCCTTCTGCCCGATCGCGATTTTGTTGATCTGGTTTTCGGGGATGCGGGCGTCGATGTAAACCCGGCCGATGTCGATGACCTTGCCCAAGACCATGCCAGGCGTGACGCTCTGGTTGAGAAATACATTGCGGCTCGTGAAGAAGCCGCCGATGGGCGCCCGGATCGTCGCCCGCTCGAGGTTGAGCCGGTCGAGATCAAGCGCCGTTTTCTGACTCTGAACGGCGATCTCCGCCTTCGACGCCTCGGCTTCGGCCTCGTCGAACGCCTTCTCGTTGAGCACCTTTTTCTCCATCAGGATGGCTCGGCGGTCGTAGTCTTTCTTCTTTTCCTTCAGTTCGGCTTCGGCACGCTTCAGGCCAGCTTCGGACATGCGAACGGCCAGGGAGAGGCGCTCGGCATCGAGCAGGACGACCGGAGCCCCGGCCTTGACCGCCTGGCCGTTCTCGACGAGAATTTTCGCGACCCGTCCCGTGACGTCCGGGGTCACCCACGACTCCTCGAACGGCTTCACCTGGCCTGAGAACGATATGCTTTCGGTAATGGAGCCGGTCTTCACCAGGCTGGTGGCGACCGTCACCGGCATCTGCGCATGCGCCGGAAGAAGCCCCGAAAATATAATAGCTAATAGTATATATTTAATTCTCATCGTCTACTCCATACGCGAGGTTCCGCCAAGCCGTTCCAGCATCGCGGCAAGATCGCTCAGACTGCTGATCACGCCGGGAAGGCCCTCGTCGAATCGGATTCCCATCCGGACGCGTTCGAGGGCGCTCCGGAACGCCTCCGCAATCCGTCCCGCGTCGGGAGTCGAGAGAGCGGAAGCGGCATCGTCGAGTTCGATCCCTTCGGGAAGTTCGAGAACGCGGCCGGCCCAGGCTCCCCGGTCGAGCCCCTTCTGAAGGTCGAGTTCGTGCGAGAGCTCGTACAGGGCCGCGAGCCTGACCCGCTCGTCGCGGTGGATCCGGACCGAGTTCTGAGCGGCTTCGCTCATGGTGATCTGCGCGTCGATCAACTCGACGATCGTGGCGTCTCCGTGCTGGTATCGGGTCATGACCATGCGCATGTTCTCCCGGCTCTGCTCGAGAGCTTTCACGGCAAATTCGAGTTTCGGGGCCATCTCGCCGTATTCCGTCATCGCCTGCAGCAGAGCCGTCTGCTTCGACCCGGTGATATCTGCAAGGGCGAGATCGGCCCGATCGACGGCCTTCGACGCGCGCCTGGACTCGTTCTTCAGGTCTCCGCCGTCGAATACGGGGAAATCGACGGCCACCTGCACCGAGTAATCGCGGGCAACGTTGACCGTTCCGACGCTGGAGTTGGTGAAGTTGTATGCCCCGCCGACGGATATCGTCGGCTTCTCCGCGAGGCCGGCAGCCGATCTGAGCCTGCGATACAGGTCGGCATCGCGGCGCGCCAGCTCGAGATCGGGGTCCGAAGTCATCATCGCCTGTTCGAACAGCGACAGCGACGGGCTCGCGAGAGGAAAGACGATGCTGGGCGGCAGGTCGACCGTGAGCGAAGCCGGCGGGTAGTCCAGCAGGTAGGCGAGTTCGAGTCGGTATCGTTCCTGCTGCGCCTTTCGGCTGGTCAGCGACGAGCCGATGTTCGCCCGCTGGGTCTCGATACGCAGGATGTCGTTCGGAAGGGCAAGCCCGACCTCCTGGTTGATGCGCGCGACTTCGAGCAGCTTGCCGAGCAGGAAGAGGTTGATCTCGTCGACCTGCGCGAGCTGTTGCTCTTCGAGCAGATCGAAGAACAGCGTCACGATTCTGCCGCGGAGCATGGATGCGGCCCGCTCGACATCGATGCGGCGAAGCCGGGTTCGCAGTTCGGCGATCTCCTTCTGGATGGCGGGCATTTTTCCGAGGCCGGGGTATGCCTGTGCCGCCTGGAGCGACAGCAGGTTTGCGTGGTACTGGGCGCCGAAAAACGCGCTCGGGGTCGAGTCAACGTATACCTGCCTCTGATGCGTGATCCGCCCGGTGAGATTCGGAACCAGGAGATTGTCGGCACGCTTCTCGTCGAACGCCTGCTCTTCAGCCGCCAGACGGGATATACGAAGTCCGAGATTCCGGCGGGAGGCATCCTCGAGGAGCCCCGCCAGGTCGAGCGCCCGGGCCGCCGTCGCCATCGAGAAAAACAGGAGCAGACACATCGTTCCCCGGCGCGCAAGCTTCATATATATCCTAAGATATACCACCTGTTTTTCCCTCCTGGCGGACGTCAAGAGCGACCCCGGAATAGTCCGGATGCGACAAGATACGGAACCGTCGCGGAAAAGTCAAATACGCCGGGCGTTCGCGAGTCCCGAGGCAACCGCGCCGATGCCGACCAACGTGAAACTCCCGGCCGTTCGGCCGGGAGTTTCACATTTTTCACTATATATTAGCTCGATCGGATCATCGTCAGAAGCATCTTGAAGCGCTTCTCAGCGCGAAGGGAATGGGGGTGATTCGCGGGCATGAGTATCATTTCTCCGGCTTTCACCGCGTGGGGGTTTCCGTCGATCACGATCATCGCTTCCCCGTCGATGATCTGGACGATGGCGTCGAAGGGAGCGGTGTGCTCGGACAGTCCCTGGCCCTGGTCGAAGGAGAACAGGGTCACGGTGCCGATTTTCTTGTCGACGAGGGTCTTGCTGACCACCGATCCGCCGGCGTAATCGACGAAACCGGCAAGATCGACCGGGGTGGAAACCGGGAGGACGGGTTCGCGATTCGTCATGTCATATCTCCAATGATACATGTAAGCGTGACGCGGGCGGGTTTGAAGCCCGCCCCGACGGAAGCAAGGTCAATACGCCTCGGCGGGAGGAATGATACCGCCGGCATCGGGCGCCTGGGCGGGGGTTTTCTTCGGACCGGACTGGCCGGGCTGGGGTGTCGAAGCCGGCTGGGGTTCGGTCAGGGAGATGCGCATGCGTCCGGAGGAGTCGTCAAGATACAGTTGCCGGGCGCCGAATCCGCCCTGGGGCAGGTCGTAGGCCAAGACGTATTTCGCCAGGGCCTCGGCGACCATGGCCACGGTGAAGGCTTGGGAGCGCCAGTGGGCGAGGTCCCAGAACGAGGCGGCGAAGAAGAGGCCGGACTCCCAGTAGTTCGGGACGACGCCGGGGAAGCGGGCCGCGGTGGTCGGGTACACCTGCGGAGCCTCTTTGCGTTCGCGCAGGAGATAGGCGACGGCCTTGAGGACCGCCGCGTCGTAGCGGGCGGCCAGGCCTGCCTGTTCGGCGGTCGAACGGCCGATGTTGAGGAGCGCCGTGAGGCCGAGCGCGGTCGACAGCTGGCAGCTGCGGTCCTCGCCGCCCGGGAAAGCGCCCGGGTGAAGCGGCTGCATGCGGGCCCAGGAATCCTGCTCGTCGAGAAGCTGACCAAGGAGCGTGATCATCGCCGCGTCGAGCGATGGCTCGCGAGCTCCCGCGTCGCGCCAGGCGCGGGTCACGGCATACGGGAAGATCATATTCTGGGGATAATACAATCCTGCATCCGGCCAGGCCTTGGCCTCGATCGCCTTCGCCAGCAGCTTCAGCGTGCCGCGATAGCCCGCGGTGCGGCGATGTTTCGTCATGGCGAGGGCGAAGGCCGCGTTCGAGTTGACGACGGCGTCGACGTTGTTCACGCCGAGGGGGATGACGCCCGTCTCGGGAGTGGCAAACGTCGGCTCCCGCTCGTCCTTCAGCCAGGTCATGAAGGCGCCGGTTTCCTTCCCGCGCCAGACGTCGCGGCCGTCGTCCTTGTCCCGGCCGGAGTCGCGAAACGAGGCGATCCGGGCGAGCGCCTCGAAATCAGGCTGGAAGCCTTTTTCCGGATACCGTTTCGCATACATGGCCTGGAAGGCGACGGCAACCGAGGTGTCGTCGGCGTCGTTCGGAATGTTGAAAAGCGCGTCGGCGCCGGTCGGGTTCTGCGCCCGGTCGAGGCAGGCCGCGACCCAGTGCGGCGGCGGCGCCTTCTGTCCCTTCGTGAGCATGGCGAAGAAGTTCGCGTATTTCGGGTTGAGGAACATCTTCCCCATCGTCCGCACTATAGCGACAGGTATATTGAACGGCCCCGTGCGCGGGGCGGCCCCGTCGACGCCGGGCAGGACGGCCCAGAAGTTGTAGGCGTCACCCCGTTTGAAACTCAGGACGTTCTTGAGCGCCAGATCGAGCATCGGCTCAATCGAGCGTCGCTCGGCCGGCAGGAAGCTCTCGTCGAACAGGAACAGCGGATACCCGATGAACGCCGTCATGAACAGGTTCGAGTCCTGGACCGAGACGAGCGTGCGACCGAGCAGGCCGGTCTTCTTCGGCAGGAAGTGAACGTAACTCGCCCACTCCCCCGCCCTGTTGCGGGCTTTGATCACCGGCGGCGCGTCGAACACCTGCAGTTCCGCGAACGGCAGGTTGAGCATGATCTCGTTGAGGCAGCCGTCGCCTTCATCCGAGGCGTCGACGGCGCAGTGCCCCTTCCCGGGGCGATTGCGGATCTGCGTGTTCTCGAGATACGCGAGCGCCCCGAGCAGCGCGTCAGAGACGCCGGGCAGGGCGAGCCTGTCACGGCCGACCGCGGTCAGATCAAGAACGGGGGCTGGAAGCGGCTGGCCGGCAGGAACCTGGCTGACGGGCTTTCCCGGCTGACTCCCGGCGGGGGAGGTCGGCGCTCCGGCGAATGCCGGCGCCGCGGCGAGCATCAGGGCAACGATCGAACCGCAGACTCTCTTCATGTCAGTCACCTCGGTAAAGATGAGGGCACCAATCGACTGGATATTTGTACATTATACACGGCGACAGCACGGGTGTGACGAAAGGGGTGGTTACAGGCTTCGGGGGGTGACGGCGCCGTTGTCGCGGGTGCCAGCGGTTTCGAGGTGGCGGATGTCTCCCCAGGTGTTCAGGCGCCAGGCGCCGGCGTGCCAGGTGAAGGTATTCAGGCTCGCGTTGAAGAGCGACCAGGTGCGTTTGCGATCGAGAGGGATATCGAGCGCGATGCGCATGAGCATATCGAGCACGCCGCCGTGCGTGACGACGCCGATCCGCTTTCCCGGATGCCGACGCCCGAGCTCGTCTGCCGCACCCCGGATCCGTTCGCGGAGGTCGATGCTGCTCTCCCCATTCGGAACGCGCCAAGCGGGATCCCAGGTCATGAACCGAGCCCACTCCTCCGGATACCTCTCCGGCAAACCGGTTATCTCGATTCCCTCGAAGATTCCGAGGTTGCGCTCACGCCAATCTCGTGAGGAAATCGCCTCGAGTCCCGTTCTCGCCGCGATCGGCACCGCAGTATTGAAGGCCCGGCCGAGGTCGCTGCAGTACAGGACATCCGGTTTTTCACGGGAAAGGCGCTCCGCGAGAGCCTCGGCCTGCATCAGCCCCTTCTGCGTGAGCGGACTGTCCCGGTGGCCCTGCATGCGGTTTTCGAGGTTCCAGGCGGTCTCCCCATGCCGAATGAAAACGAATTCTACAGCATCAAATATATTATTAGTCTGTATCATATCTGAGGGTCCCGCCAGGTGACGCGGCCGGCCGCCACGGTGAGCCTGACGCGGACATCATGGATTTCCGCCGGCGGAATCGAGAAGAGATCGCGATCGAGCACTGCGAGGTCGGCCCGGTTGCCGACGGCGATCGTGCCCGCATCGTCTTCGAAATCGGCGAACGCGGGGCCGCGAGTGAACCCGTCGAGCATCGTCACGAGGTCCACGGCCTGATCGGGAACGAACGGCGGGGTATCCGTTTTGCCGGTGCCGCACCGCGTGATCGCAGTCTCGATGCCGTCGAGGGGGTTGAAGGTCAGCGCGTCGCCGCCGAACGGCCAGTCGCTGGAAAACGCGAAGCGGGTGCCGGCATCGCGAAGAGTGCGCAGGGCGAAATGGCGGAAGGCCCGCTCGGGGCCGAGGCACGGCAGGGCAACTCCGTCGAAGTTCGAGTCGTGATAGTACCAGGCAGGCTGGAGGTTGGCGATGACGCCGAGTTCGGCGAACCGGGGCACGTCGACCGGGTGGACGAGATCGGCGTGGGCGATCATGTGCCGGCCGTCGCGCGGCCCGTTTACCTTCCGCGCCGCGTCGAGGGCATCGAGGGCCAATCGCACCGCGGCATCGCCGACGGCGTGGAAGTGCGTCTGGAAGCCCGCGGCGTCAAGATCGGCGACGAAGCGCCGCACGTCGGCCGCCTCCCACATGGCTTCGCCGAAGCAGTCGGGGGCGTCGGCATACGGCTCAAGCAGCAGGGCCGTGCGGCCTTCGACGACGCCGTCGAGGGAGATCTTCGCGGCGCCGATCTTCCGGCGGGGGGATTTCCACCGATTCCGAATCTCGAGCAGTTCCTCGAGGTGCTCGGGCCCCGCTTCGGGATTTCCGAACTGGGAGGCCGTCACGTGCAGGGTCAGCTCGCCGAGTTCGTCGAGGCGTTCCCAGGCGGCGACGAACGGGGGCTTGCCCACCGCATCATGGACGGCGGTGATCCCGAATTTCGCGGCCTGCGCGAGGAAGAGGCGGGCCCCTTCGAGATACTCGTCGATGGCGGGTTTTGGCAGTTTTCCGGTGACCATGCCCATGGCGGGCCATTCCCGGAGAAATCCGGTCGGCTCGCCCGTGACGGGATCGCGCTCGATCGCGCCGCCGGCCGGGTCGGGCGTATCGCGCGTGATGCCGGCCAGCCGCAGGGCGGCGGTGTTCACCCAGCCCGTATGGCCGTCGATGGCCTTGAGGAACACCGGCCGATCGGGAACGACCTCATCGAGCCGCTCCCGGCGCGGGCCAGTTTTCGGAAACGCGGCGTAGATCCAGCCGCTGCCACGGATGAACGGGCGATCGGCGTGTCTTCCGGCGTATTCGCGCAGCTGCGCCAGATACGCATCGGCGTCGGCAGGGCCGGAGAGGCGGCATTCGACGAGGTCGACGGCCCCGATCATCGGATGCAGGTGCGCGTCGCGGAAGCCCGGGATCAGAAGCGAGCCGCGCAGATCGACCACCTCTGTCGCGGGACCGCGCCGTTCGAGGACGTCAGACGCGGTGCCGATGCGGACGATGCGATCTCCGGCGACGGCCAGGGCCATTTCCGGCCTCGGGACGACGTCTTCGCGGCCTCTCCAGAGGAGCGCATTCACGAAAATCAGGTCGGCATGTTGTATATCCATACGTTATATTACTCGTTATTATTACATCGACGTCGTCCCATGCGCAGGGGGACGTCGAGGGCGGATGCGGCAGGCGCGGCGGAAAGGCCGGCCCGTTTGTCGAACACGTAGACGTATTCGAGGTTCCCGTCGCGGCCCGGAAGGTCGCTCGGTTTCGCGGACACGAGACGCCAGCCGATCCGGGCGGCCTCGGCCTCGAATGCCCGGCGCGCGGAGGCGACGGCGGCGGCGTCCCTCACGACGCCGGCCCGGTTTCGGCGGGCATCGGGACCGACTTCGAACTGCGGCTTGAACAGGAGCACCAACGCTCCGCGCGCCAGGCGATCCAGGTCGGGCAGCAGTCGCACGAGACTGATGAACGAGACGTCGGCCGTCACCACGTCGAAACCGTCGGCATCGTCGAATCGCCGCAGATCGCAGTTTTCGCGACTGATGACGCGGGGATCGGCCCGAAGCGACGGATGGAGCTGCCCGCTTCCGACGTCGAGCGCCACGACGGCGGCGGCGCCGAACTCGAGCATCACCTGAGTGAAGCCGCCCGTGCTGGCGCCCACGTCGAGGCACCGCTTCCCGCGAACGTCGATGAGCCCGCCGGCCAGAACCGGCTTCAGTTTCAGCGCGGCGCGGCCCACGTATGCGGGCACGTCGGCGGAAATCGCGATCGCCTCTTCCCCGCCCGTCTCGTGCGCGGGCCGTGTGACGACCTTGCCGGCGACCGATACGGCGCCGGAACGAATCAGGTCCTGCGCCTTCGCCCGCGATTCGCACAGGCCGCGGGCCACCATGCACTGGTCGAGTCTCACGTTCCGCCCTTCCCGCCCGGACGTCGGAACCCGGGCATCAGGCATCATACGCAGGAACCCGCGGACAGGCAAGAGGGCGATACGAAACGACCGGTTGAGCAGGATTGGTGAAGAGGTTATATACTATGATCAGGGATTATCCAGCCCGGGCCAGCCAGAAGATAGCCAGGGCGCTGAACGAATGCCCGCGAGAGGAGACGGAGGGATGCCGCGCATTTATCTTGAAAATACCCAGTCGATCGGAAACACGCCGCTGGTGCGGTTGAATCGTGTAACCGCAGGCTGTCGGGCCACGGTACTCGCGAAGATCGAGGGCCGAAACCCCGCCTACTCGGTGAAATGCCGCGTCGGATCCGCCCTCGTGCTGGACGCAGAGAAAAGAGGGCTTCTCCAGCCCGGCATCGGCATCATCGAACCGACGAGCGGAAACACGGGCATCGCTCTGGCCTTCACGGCCGCATCGCGCGGGTATCGGCTGACGCTGACCATGCCGGACACGATGAGCGTCGAGCGCCGGAAAGTGCTGGCGGCGTTCGGAGCGTCGATCGTGCTGACGCCCGGCGCGGATGGCATGGCCGGGGCGGTACGAAAAGCGGAGGAGATCGCCGCATCCGAACCCGGCCGCTGGTATCTGCCCCAACAGTTCAAGAACCCCGCGAATCCAGCCATCCATGAGAAGACGACCGGCCCCGAAATATGGGACGACACCGACGGCGTCGTCGATGCGCTCGTCTGCGGGGTCGGAACCGGCGGAACCATCACCGGCGTTTCGAGATATCTCAAGAAGCGCATGAACTGCGAACTGACCTCCGTCGCCGTCGAACCGGCCGAAAGCCCGGTCATCACGCAGCATCTCGCCGGCGAACCCCTGAAGCCGTCTCCGCACAAGATTCAGGGCATCGGGGCGGGTTTCATTCCGGAAACGCTCGACCTGTCTCTCGTCGACCGGGTCGAGAGGGTCGAGAGCGGCGAAGCCGTCGAAATGGCCCGCCGCCTCGCCCGCGAGGAAGGCATCCTCAGCGGCATCTCCTGCGGAGCCGCCGTCGCCGCGGCCCTCCGTCTCGCCCGAGAGGACGCATTCGCCGGAAAAACGATCGTGGTCATCCTGCCCGATTCGGGCGAGCGGTATCTGTCCACGGTTCTTTTCGATCACCTGAGCGAATGAGCCCGTCGAACCCGACTCCCTGTTTCAAATGCTCATCGGGCCGGTCCCAGGTTCGATTCGCCACAGACGCATGCGCAAAGAAGTTCTTTTCCTCCGAAGTATATAATTCTTTAGATATAAATCAGCAGAGACGCCTCGAGAACAGCTTCTGCGATGCGTTATCGCGAACCGAATGAAGCCTTCATGAACAGGACACACACCTGCAGATAGCGAGGATTGTTTTTATGCCGTACACGGTGTTCGTCGACGACAACTTCCATTACCAGGACGAGGAGTATCGATACAAGCTCGGCGAGTTCGAGTCGCTTGATCGGGCCCGGGAAGCGGCCGTTCTCCTGCTGGACGAGTGGATCGAGGCCAATCGCAAGCCCGGAAAGCCCGGCGACCTTCTGTACAAGGAATATTGCGCGTTCGGCGAGGACCCGTTCATCGTCGATCCCGACGACAACCGCATCCCGTTTTCCGCCTGGGAGTATGTCCGTGAACGCACCGCACGCATGTGGCCGAACGAGGACCCGACCTGAAACAAGCCGCTTGCCGACCCCGGGGGGCGGGCTCAGGGAGTCATTTTGCCGGGAGAGGCTCGGTTTTCTGGTGAACGAACATCCCGTCTTTGAAGATGAAGGTATACGCGGCCGGGACCGGCTCTGCACCGTCATTTTCGGGATACTGCAGGCCCAGCATCGTCACGGTGCCGTCGGCGCCGACGATCATGTCGGAACCGTCGCCCTGCTGAAGATCCGAGACGAGCATGTCGCGGGTCAAGTCATGTTTCGGATACGTGCACCGAACCGGCACGAACGTCTTCGCCGACGCATCGTAGGTGAAAACGAAGAGGCCGCTGGCACGCGGGCCGTAGAACGCGGCCGTCATCGCCTCCGGAACGCCGTCGCCGGTCAAATCGCGAAGAGCGAGAGAAGTCGGCTTCCCGTCGAGCGTGAAGAGCCGGTCTTCCGAGCCCAGTTCTTCGCTTTCGAACAGCTTCGCGCCCGCGGCATCACGGATGACGAGCCTGATCGACTCGCCTTCCTGAATTTTGATCACCTGGACGTCGGGCGAACCTGGAATCAGCGCTCCTGATGCGCTGGCGAGCTCGAGACCGAACGATGCGATCGGAAGCAGGGCGAGGAAACCGAGAATGCACACGCCTGTTCGCAGAAGTTTCATGCTGTTTCTCCTGATATCAGAAGGGGTCATTTGTCCCACTTGTACAGATTATTGGCTTTCATGATGCCGATCAATTTATTAGCATAATTCGGGTCCGTTGCATATCCGGCCTTCTGCACCTCGCGGGCGAACCGGTCGGGGTCGTTCCTGTATTTCATGCAGTTTTTGTATCTGGAAACCTGACTGATCAAACGGGCGTGGTCATCGACGGATTCCTTCCAGGTATTGTATTTCCTGAACTTGGCGTTGATCGTGATGAACCTGCCGCCCGACCATTCCCTTGTCGGCACCGTCACCGAGCCGGCGGGGCCGGTTCCCTTGATCCCGAACAGGTTCTTGGCGCTGCCGATCGTCGAGGCGCCCCACCCCGTCTCGAGGGCCGCCTGGGCCAGCGTGACCGATGCCGGCACGCCGGTGGCGGCGAACGTGGCCGCCGCGACCGGGCCGAGCAGTTCGCAGAACTTCGCCGGCGAAAGCTTGCCGCCTTTCCAGGCATTCAGCGACGAAGATTCGCCGTTTCCGGGAGCGGAGGCCTTCGGTTTGGAACCGCCCGGACTGCCGCCGGAAGTGCTTTTCGGGGTTTTGGCCGTCGCGAGGCGTTCAATGAGCCGGTTCACGCGGGATGCCAGCACATTGAGCTTCGCGAACAGCCTGTTTACACGGTCCAGAAAGTTCGCGAAGACGCTCCCCGAAACCGTTGTCGCCACAGCCGGATTCCGCGAAGCGTCGCCGCCCGCTCCGCCCCCTACCTGAGCCCCCTGCTTCTCGGGCTGATGGTTCTCGAGGATCGACATCAAATCGGACTGCGCGAGCGAACACGAGCACACGGCGATCATCAGCAGAACCGCGATGCCGGAACGCAGCGGCTGACGAACATGGATGTTCATGGCTTCCTCCCCGATCGAATGTGTCTTCCAGTCCTTATCTTCCCCGATCGTCGCCCCAGGTTACAGAAAGACCCGGGCCGATCGAAACGCCCGGAAGACAAAACCGGAGAATCGCTTTCGAAGCGACTCTCCGGTTTCCGGTGCCCAGGGCGGGACTTGAACCCGCAAGCCAGTAATAGGCATAAGATCCTGAATCTTACGTGTTTGCCAATTTCACCACCCGGGCGACAAACCGGCCTTGCGAACCGGTTGCTTGAGATCTAAGATACCACACCTCTCGTACAAATGCAACACTCTCGAAAGGGATGTAGGACAATGAATATCACGATACGCGAAACGTGTGAAAATATCGACTGGGAACAGGTTCGGGCAGCCCTCGAGCGCGTCGGCATGGCCTTCCGGGATCCCGAGACCCACCGACGGGCGTTCGAGGGAAGCTACTGCCGGGCGTTTTTGTTCGACGACGACCGGATGATAGGCTTCGGCCGCGCGATCTCGGACGGCGTCATCCAGGCGGCCATCTACGAAATCGTCGTCCTGCCGGAATACCAGGGAAAAGGTCTCGGAAAGCGGCTGATGAACCATCTTCTCGAGCGACTCGCCGGCTGCAACGTCATTCTTTACGCGAACCCGGGCAGGGAAGGTTTCTACGAAGGCCTCGGATTTCGGCCGATGCCGACGGCCATGGGCCGCTTCACGAACCCCCGGCGGATGATCGAGCGCGGGATGCTGCGCTGATCGGCCAATGCTCAGGGCTCGCGTTTCATCAGCTTCATCTCGGTGTGAATCGTGGTCGTCGAACGGGCGAGTTTGTTGGGCTGGTCGGGCACCGGCACGAAGAAGGTGAACTTCGAGTCGGCGATCGTCTCGACGACCTGGCCGAGAACCGGGTCGAACCAGGTGCGGCCGCGACTGACGGCGTTCGGGTCGCCGACCTGCGTCGTGGCGCCGGGCTCGAGCAGCATTTCCGACGAGAACTCGGCAAGGCTCATTCCGCCGCGCTCTGCCATTCCCGTGAAGGTGTAGCGGGTCCGGGTCTCGGTCGCAGGCGGGCCGGGAGTGCGCGTCGTCTGGTCCCACGAGTCGCCGGGGTTCAGCGGACCTTCGGGAAAGTGCATCTGGGCGATTTCGGAACCCTGCCAGGCGCCGGTTCCCGAAACGATCTCGACCTTTCCGCGCCGGTCGAGCCAGAGAACGCTCGTCTGGCCTTCTTCCGGGAGCGCAGCGGCCTCGCCGTCCTGGAACATGCGGGCGAGCACGATGAACATCGACATCGTCGCCAGGTCGGGGCCCGCTTCATCCACGGTCTGGCGGATGTCCATCTCGATGTGGATCGGATTGTTTTGAATGCCCATCGGAGTTTCGACCTCCACCCCGCCATGGACGGTGACCCGATAAAACAGGCGCTGGCCCTTGACCCAGTCGTATCTGAATGTCTGCGGTGCCGCTTCAAGGCTCATGAACGTTCCTCCGATGAATAAGATGCACCACACGACGACGGCCAGGGGGTTCCGACGGCTCATGCACGGCTCGGGACGCGAGCAGGCATGCCGGGAACGGCGTCGGACGAGAACGCGGATATCTTCAACAATGGAACTCATTCGTTTTGCACCGGCGATCAGGCAGGATTCCCTTCAAGAATCGGCGCGAACAGGCCGATGGTGAGTATAAGTCATACCACTGACGGGCGCAATAGGAGAGCTTGGCATGGGTCTAACGTTCTTGACACCCTTCTGGCGTTCCATTAGAATAGATCTCGGTCGGTACGGGCGGCTTCTGGCCGTCGCGACGGGGATGTGTCTTGCCTGGAGCGGCAATCACACGCCGGCGTTGGGCGTATCGACCGCGGATTATCGTACCGCTGGACCGGCCGTTCAGAGTTCGGGTGAATTCCTGGATGGCCCGGCGATCGAGATGCTGGTTGGCGGAGCCAAGACTCCGGCGGCGGAATCGGTCGGCCCGAAAGATCGCTCCGATGCGGCATCCGGAACGGAATCGCTGAACCGGATGCTCGACGAGTGGGACACACCCGCGTCTGACGAGCCGATCACCTGGAAGGACGCGGAAGACCCGTCCGGAGACCAGGACTCCGTCGTGCCCGAAGCGGATTATCTCGATCTCGTGGATGATCCCGGCGGCGACGCCGGCGGGCAGGAAGACGACAGGTAGAACAACGGCCGCATGCGGCCGGGAGAAGGAAAAATCTGGGGGAGGGAGCATCTCACATGAATCAAATCCGCCGCCGCAAGCGGTATTTCATCAAGCCGGGCTTTCAGAGCCGGCTGACGGCCATTTTCATTCTGATCGTCATCATCGTGGCAAACATCGTCGGGGCGCTCGTGTACGGATTCTCGATCGAGAAGCTCGAGAACAAGCTCGTCGTTGAGTCGAAGCTCCCGATCGACACGTCGCAACTCGGGCAGGCTCTCCTGCCGGGGGTCGTCATCGCGGAGCTCGTGAGCATTCTCGTGACGGCGTTCATCTGTATATTCGTGACGCACACGATCGCCGGGCCGGTCTATCGTATGGAGCGCGTCTCGCGCAGCATCGGCGAAGGCGACCTGACCAACTTCATCAAGCTCCGCCCCAAGGACGAGCTGAAGGATCTGGCCGATGCGATGAACGAGATGACGATGGGGTTGCGCACGCGCGTCACCAATATCCGCGACGCGTCCCAGAAGCTCCAGAACGGCATCAACCGCATGAAGAGTTCGGGAAAGGTCGACCCGGAGATCATCGATGCCGCCGCGCTCATCGAGACCTGTTGCAAGGGTTTCGTTCTCGAACGCGAAATGATCGATGCCGCGTCCGCTTCGAAGAAAGAAAAAGACGCCGAAGAGACCGCCTGACCACGGACTTCGTCCTCAACCGAATCGGCGCCCCGCGGGGCGCCGATTTTGTATTCGATAGATTATTTTATTGAAGCGGGCGCCCCGACCGGCGACCTGGTCAACGTAAGGCCGGTCAGAAACTGCCGACACATCCAGGCGGGATCGGGCTGGGGCAGGTCCGTCCGGAAGTGGGCCCCGCGGCTCTCCGTGCGGGCCGCCGCGAAGACGGCCATGATCCCGCCGACCGTCGCCGCGTTTCGGCGCGACAGATCTTCGTCCGACATCTCCCACCAGTTCGCGGGTCTTCGCCGGCCCAGACGGGCGCCGAGGCTTTCGGCCGCAGCGGCGAGCCCTTCCGGAGTCCGAAGGACGCCGAGATACCGACCGAGAATCCGCTGGGTCTCCGGAAACGCGGGTGCTTCGCCGAGGTCCCAGCCCGCCTCGGTCGCCGTGGTCGGGGCCGTTATCGACCGTGCGATGTCGGTCAGACAGGCCTGGCCGGCGCGTTTGCCGAAGACCAGGCATTCGAGAAGGCTGTTGGACGCAAGCCGGTTCGCCCCGTGAACGCCCGTCGAAGCGACCTCGCCCGCGGCATACAGGCCGCCCAGGCTCGTCCGGCCATCGACGTCGGTCCAGACGCCGCCCATCGCGTAATGGGCCGCCGGAGCAATCGGGATCAGATCGTTCGCGAGGGAATACCCCGCCTTGCCCAGTTCGGCCTCGATGCCGGGGAAGCGCGTGGCGAGGAGTTCGGCACCGAGGTGGCGCGCGTCGAGGAACACGTGCTCCGCACCGGCGGCGAGCATCTCGGCGATGACGGCCCGGGCGACGATATCTCGCGGGGCGAGGTCGGCCATCGGGTGGTACCGCTTCATGAAGCGCTCGCCGGCCTTGTTGACCAGAACCGCGCCCTCTCCGCGGACCGCTTCGGAGACGAGGAAGCGCGGATGCCCGGGGGCGGCGAACACGGTCGGGTGGAACTGGACGAACTCCATGTCGGCCAGACGAGCGCCCGCCGCCCAGGCGATGGCGACGCCGTCGCCGGTCGCCTGCTCGGCGTTCGTCGTCTCGGGATACAGGCGGCCGAGGCCGCCGCAGGCGAGAATGACGCTTCGGGCCTGGAATTCGACCGGCGTTCGCTGCGGACCGTCGAAGCCCCGGATGCCGGTCACCCGCGTTCCGTCGGCGTTCAGGACGAGGTCCGCAGCGTGAAAATTCTCGAGACACCGGATGCGAGGATGCGTTTTCACGCGGTCGATCAGGGTCCGCTCGAGCTCCCTGCCCGTGGCGTCGCCGTGGGCGTGAAGGATCCGCCGGCGGCCGTGCGCTCCCTCGCGGGTCAGCAGCAGCTGCCCGCTGTCGGCCGCGTCGAACCGTGCGCCGAATTCGATGAGATCGCGGACGCGATCGGGGCCTTCGGTCACGAGCACCCGCACCGCCGCGGGATCGCACAAGCCGGCGCCGGCGACGAAGGTGTCGGCGGCGTGGTCATCGGCCGAGTCGGCGTGGTCCCAGACGGCGGCAATCCCGCCCTGGGCGAACCAGGAGTTGGACGCCTTGATGTCCTGTCGGGTCAGGACGGTCACGGATGCCGATTCGGCCGTCGTCAGGGCGGCGAACAACCCGGCGAGGCCCGAACCGATGATCGCGACGTCGGTGGAGTGTCGCTCAATATTATTCAATATATAGTCCTCGTCACAGCCACCCGCCCCGGGCCTTACGCACCACCGTCTGGGGGGTATCCCGACGGGTGACCGGCACGCGCTTGATCTCCAGGAGGTTGTCGCCGGGGGAACTGAATCCGGAGCGGCTCGTGAAATGCAGGTTCATCCCCGCATCCAGAGCTATCCGCGTCGTGTCGCGGTTGAATTTTCCGTAGGGCCAGGCGATCGTGAACGGCGGGGTTCCGACGATCTCCGCGAGCGTCTTCCGCGAACGTTCGAGGTCGGAAGCGACCGCCGATGCGAGCGACACCGGCGCCGGGTCGAACGCGTTCCAGATGCGCATCACATCTGTATGCAGGTCGTCGGTGTGCGAACCGAACTCGAAGAGGCCGGAGGCGGCCATTTCCCGGATCTGGTCCCGCGAGAGATACCGCGCGAACTGGGGCTTCAGGCCGATCCGCGACGTGACGACGAACACGGTCATGGGCACGCCGAGTTTCCGTGCAACGGGCAGGGCATGCCGGTGCAGGCTCTCGTATCCATCGTCGAAGGTGATCAGAACGGGCTTTTTGACCCTTCCGCGCCTGCCTTCGAGAAAAGCCCGCGCCTCGTCGAGCCTGACCGGCGTGAACCCATTCGCCAGAAGGGCGGACATCTGTGCCTCGAACTGCTCCGGCGTGCAGGACACGTCCGACGTCGCCGGGTCTTCGATGTGGTGATAGACGAGCACGGCCAGTTTTTCGGACGGACTGGCAATCGTCGTTCCGAGGACGATGATGACGGCGACGGCGGCCAGAACGGCCAGAAAAGTTAGCACGGGCGCTCCCCGCGGAGGAGCGCCCGCGCTTTGCACGGGAGAATCAGAGTCCAGCGGCCTTGCGGATCGCATCGACCTTGTCGAGCTTTTCCCAGGACAGGTCCAGATCGGAGCGGCCGAAGTGGCCGTAGGCGGCGGTCTGTCTGAAGATCGGGCGGCGCAGGTCGAGGTTCTTGATGATGGCGCCGGGGCGCAGGTCGAAGATGTCCCAGATCAGCTTCTCGATCTTGCGCGGATCGATCTTCTCGGTGCCGTTCGTGGTGACGTGGACCGAAAGGGGCTTCGCGACGCCGATGGCGTAGGCGATCTGGATCTCGATGCTATCGGCGACGCCGGCGGCGACGAGATTCTTCGCAATATAGCGACCCATATAGGCGCCCGAGCGGTCGACCTTGGTCGGGTCCTTGCCGGAGAAGGCGCCGCCGCCGTGCGCAGCCATGCCGCCGTAGGTATCGACGATGATCTTGCGGCCGGTGAGACCGGAATCGCCGTGAGGGCCGCCGACCACGAAGCGGCCGGTGGGGTTCACATAGTATTTGGTATTCGCATCGAGCAGTTCGGCCGGGAAGCAAGGTTTGATGATCTGCGTCACGACGTCCTCGGACAGCTGGGCATGGGTGACATCGGGGTTGTGCTGGACCGAGAGAACGACCGCGTCGACGCGGACGGGCTTGCCGTCGACGTATTCGACGGTAACCTGGCCCTTGCCGTCCGGGCGCAGGTAGGGCAGCTTGCCATTCTTGCGGAGTTCGGCGGCGCGGCGGCAGATCAGGTGAGAGTAATACAGCGGAGCGGGCATCAGCTCGGGAGTCTCGCGGACCGCAAAGCCGACCATCATGCCCTGGTCGCCGGCGCCAATGTTCAGGTCAGCATCCTTGTCGGTGCCGTCGGCAGCCTTGTTGACGCCCTGGGCGATGTCGGGCGACTGTTCGTCGAGCGCGACCATGACGCCGCAGCTCTTGCCGTCGATGCCCCAGTCGGAGTTGGTGTAGCCGATGTCGCAGATCGTCTTGCGGACGATCGACTGCACGTCGACGTAGCACTTGGTCGTGATCTCGCCCATGATGATGGCGAGGCCGGTGGTGACGGCGGTTTCGCAGGCGACGCGACCCCGGGGGTCCTGGGCGAGAATCGCATCGAGAACGGCGTCGGAAATTTGATCGGCAACCTTATCGGGATGCCCTTCGGTAACGGATTCGGACGTGAAGAAGAACCGGTCGCTCACGGGAAGCCTCCATGATGAGGGAATTTGAGGTCCGGCGATTATAGCAACCCCCCTCCCCCCCGTCAAGGCAAACCGTATTTTCCCGCCGGCACAGGACGGCGGCGGCCTCCCGGTGTGGGAAGCCGCCGCAGCCTTGTGCCGGAGCCGCTTATTTCGCGATCCCGCCGTTCGCCTGTGCCTGTCCGGCGGGGGCGTTCATGAGTCGCACGACGTTCTGATAGGCCATTTCGTAACTGAAGATGAACCCGACAACACTGGTTATGAGTACCAGGATGGTAGCCAGCACTCTCATGCGCAACCACCTCCTCGTGACTCCGGCGAAACCCCTATCGGCAGGAATCGCGGATCGCTGAAGGCGGTTCAGCGGGAAACCCCGATTTCGGCCGCAACGTCTTTCCAAGGGCGGTTTTCCGCGACAGCCTTCTCGATCGTCCGGCCGGCGGGGCAGGCGCCGAGGAGGATCGCTCCGCACACGGCTCCCTCCCTGACGACGATCTTGTGGTATACCCCCTCGTCGGGTCTGGTCGCGATGACATGGGCTTCCGCCCGGCCTTGCGCCGCGAGCGCCCCCTCGAGATCGGCCTCGCCGATGCTGAGCAGATCGACTCCCGTCAGTTTCAGACGGAAGCTTTCAGGCGGCATGCCCATGGAAGCGGTCTTCCCCGCCATGCTCTGCCCGGCGCGGTTTCCCCAGTGACGAGCGGCGAGCCAGGTGCCCCACATCCTTCCCTCATGCTCGATGTTGTCTCCCGCGGCGAAAACGCCGTCGACGTTCGTCCGGCAAGCCGCATCGACCCGAATTCCCCGGCCGCATTCGACGCCGAGCTGTTTCGCAAGGCCGAGACGGGGTGCGACGCCGGCGGAGACGACGTAGACATCGCCGTCGAGCGCATCGCCGCCCTGGAGTTTGAGATGCCCGTCGCCCAAGCAGTCAAGCTTCGCCCCGAGATGGAACCGGAAGCCCTGTTTCTCGAGGAGCCCCTGCAGGACCGTGGCGCCCGCCGCATCGAGCTGGCGGGGCATCAGTCGCGGAGCGAGCTCGACAAGTTCGACGGCCAGACCCAGCTTCGTGAGATGGTAGGCGGCCTCGAGGCCGAGAACGCCGCCGCCGATGCAGACGGCGCGCCGCTTTCCCGTCGCCGCGGCGCGGATGGCCTCGGCGTCGGCGGCTTCGCGGAGCACGAACAGGTTTCCGCACCGCTCGCGCCCCTGGATCGGCGGCATGAAGGCGTCGCAGCCGGTCGCGAGGAGCAGGGTGTCCCAGCCGATCGTCTCGCCGTTGTCGAGCCGGACCGTGCGGGCTTTCGCATCGACCGACTCGGCTTTCACGCCCAGCCTGACCTCGATGTTCCGCTCGGCGAACTTCTGCACGGGCGTCATCACGATCTTCTCGATCGTCACGACGCCGGAAATGAGTTCGGGAAGTCGCGTCCGGTAGTAGACGGGCCACGCCTCGCCGGTCACGGCGACGATCTTTCCGGCGTATCCCGAGTCGCGCATCGCAATCGCTGCGGCGGCGCCGGCCACGCCGTTCCCGATCACCACCGTCACCTGTCCGTTCGTCGTCATCTTCCGGGTTCCTCCTTCGTGTGGTCGAGCACCTTCGCGGATTTCAGTATACAACTTCGCGGGGCGGATATGAATGCGTCTTCACGTCTTCCTGCGGCGGGTCTTTGCCGATGGGAACAGGACGTTGTTCAGGATGAGCCTGAATCCCGAGGCGTTCGTCTGGTAATCGCCGAAATTCTCGCCCGGCGTATGGCCGCCGTAGTAGCAGAACACGCCCTTGCCGAGCGTGCCCATGAGATACCGCACCGAAACGCCGTCGTTGTTCTCGGCCAGGATCGTGACGTCCTTCTTCACGAGCGACTTGCGGAACGACGAGGTTTCGCCGCTGAAGCCGCGGATCTCGCGTTCATGGTTCTGGTTGAGCAGGCAGGGGATCGCATCGACCTGCGCCGAGAAGTCGAACAGGCGAAAGCTCGTTCCGGCGCCCGCTTCCGGCACGTCGACGTCCGAGTATTCGTTCGACGAGTCGGCGAACACGGTGAAACCGCCAAACGCAAGACTGCGCGCGTAGTTGAGCGCCCCGGTCGGGTTGTCGACGGGAGGATCGCCGTCGAAGGGGGTGTCGACGATGTCTGTTCCGTCCGCCGCCAGCGAGATGTCGAGCGTCTCGGCGGCGGAGCACATTGCGAAGAGAAACCCCCCGCCATGGACGAAATCGCGGATCCCGGTCGAGACGGCCTGCTTCAGCTGCCAGACCTTCGCGTATCCGCGGGAGCCCGCCAGGTGCGCGTCCTGGGCGTCGTATCCCCGCTTGTGACCCTGGCCCGTGAAGTCCTTGTGATGGATGTGCAGCCAGTCGATGTCCGCCAGTTTTCCGTCGAGAATGCCGTCATCGTATATTGATTGATATCTTATACCGACGTGGTCCAGCAGCATTGCGACGACGTCGCTTCCCTTTTCTCCTTCCGAGGCGAGGTAGATGCCGATGCGGGGGGCCGTCTCGAGAGGAACGACGTCCATGTTCTCGTCCTGCGCCATGGTCAGGAGCGCGTCGAAATCGGTCTTTGGGAGCGGTTCGACGCGGACCTTCGCTGCGGCCGCCTGGCGCCGGATCGCGGGGTCGTCGGGCAAGATGAAGCTGCCGCCGCGGTAGTTGAGAGCCCAGAACACGTCGCTCGCCTTTCGGTCGAGGGCCTGCCAGACGAGGCCGTAACTTCGGCAGAAATCCGTCTGGGCGTTGTCCATGGGCACGAGCAGGAGATCGCCCCCGAAGGCGACGGCAGCAAGAGAGGCCCGCAGGAGAATAGCAATGATTATATAGACTGCGTTTCCGGTTCCCGTCCTTCTCATTTCGCACCCCGCCGCGGCCTGCCGAACAGGAACGTCAGGGGCCGGTCGAGCCGGGCCGCCCACGCCGCTTCCGAATGAACGGCCCCGACGTCGGGGTATGAGAGAAGATCCTTTCCCTTTCTGAATCCGCGCCGTTCCAGGATCCTGGTCATCCGGTGAAAGCCGCGCCAGATGGGAGGTTCAAGATCGCCGGCGTCGAGGTAAAATCGGACGGGGGCCGACGGCAGTTCCCCTTCGGCGGCCAGCTTGAACATCCGGCCCCGGCTGAACCAGAAGGCGGGCGACAGGCAGGCCGCCATCGAGAAAACGTCCGAACGAAGCCATCCCAACTGAAACGAGAAGAGGCCGCCCATGGAAGAACCGCCCACGGCCGTGTGTTCGCGGCCAGGCTTCGTCCGGTAGGCGGCGTCGACGAAGGGCTTGACGACCCCGGTCAGGAACCGCGCGTAGGCCTCGCCCTTCGGCCTGAAGAGGTTGTATTCCTCCATCCGGTCGGGCGTGTTCGCGACGCCGACGATGATGAACTCCTCGATCGCGCCGTCGGTCATGAGGCGCATGGCGGTCTCGTCGAGCTTCCAGTCCTGGCCGCAGAACGAGGTGGCGGGGTCGAAGAGATTCTGCCCGTCGTGCATGTACAGCACCGGATACCGTTTCCGACCGCTGCGGTAAGAGGGCGGAAGCCAGACGAGGATGTCCCGCGGATACTCGAGGCCGTCGCCGGACATGCCGGGATGGAGCCGCAGATCGCCCCTCACCGGGTCGAGTTCGGCGGGAAGCCTGTCCATCCAGTCGGCGACGTGGGTCTCGAACGCGCACTCCGGCCCGTCGATCCGGAACGCCCGGTTGTCAGGCGGAATGTTGCCGGGCGTTTCCGCATAGACCGCCTGGGTTTTCCAGCTGCCTCGGGTCACCTTGAACTCGGCGACGGTCCCGGCCGGAGCGGAGAACCGGCACTCGTATCGCATCCGGCCGACGCGCTCGAGCTTCACCCGATCGGGCTTCCAGTCGCCCAGCGCAGGGATGTTGCCTGCGAGAAAGACGGCACTTCCCCGCGGCAGGGGCGTGTCAAGGCTGACACGGATCGTGACGGGAACCATCGGCGGCCGGCGAACCGGCCGGCCGGAATGACAAAGCCTCGGCATGCAGCATTTCCCCCTGATTCAGCGATTTTCGAGACCGCCCGCCGGAAGAGAGATACCAAGAGAATACCCCATCGTCAACATTGCGGCTGACGAATGACGGAAAACAGGATACAATACGGAGAGAGAGAAGTGGTCGGGGAGGTTCTTCCTATTCTCGATTTTCTGATGGAATCGCTGGCAAAGCCGCATTCTCTGGCGCTCATCCAGGGATGCGGCTGGTGGCTTCTTGCCGCCATTCTGCTCGGCATGCCGACGCCGCTTCGGGGCAGACTGTTCCTCAACACTCTCTGGCCGGCCTTCGTCCTCGCAGGCGTCAATAACCTGACCGGCGCCTTCACGAACTCGGAGTTCCTCGTCGCCGAGAACGTCGATGTCCATTCGTTCCTGATGCTGGTATGCGGTCTTCTGCTCGCCGAATTTCACGGCAAAGCGACCTTTTCCAGTCAGCACGCTCAGGCGGGATTCGGCGTCGTCTGCATCGCGGGAACGGCGTTCCTCGCCGCCCTTCCGCGCGACATTCTTCATGCGGCCGCGCATTTCGTTTTCGGACTGGGCGTAGCGGGAATCGGCCTCCAGCTGTACAGGCTCGGCAGGGCCGCCGTCCAGGGCGCGCCTTTTCCCGGCTGCGTTCTGCCGTCGTTCGCCCTGTTCGGCGCCGCCGTCACCGCGTCCTATACTACATACTATGGAGATCCGGTATCGTTTCTCACGACGTTCCAGACCAGGGATTCGCTCCTTTCTCTCGATTCCATCTATATTCTCCTACAGTTCGGAACCTCTCTCTGCATGCTGCGATGGGCGTCAAGCATCGCGACCGGCACGGGAGCCATCACTCCGGTGAAACCCGGGTATCGCGTCGTCGTGGCCGTTTTGCTGCTCGCCGTGTCGGGGACGCTCCTGGCGCGGCATCTCGAAGTCCAATCGCTCGCCGCGATCGAAGCCGAGACGATCAACCAGGCCAGGAACCTCGCCGAATCGGTGGAAGACAATCTCCGCGAGGATGAGCGGCTCACGTTCCTGGCTTCCCGCCACCCGGCGGTCGCTTCCGCCGCGTCCGGAAGCCCCGCTCAGGCGTGCGATGCGTTCCTTCAAGAGTGCGCCTCGTTGACGCCCGGCTTCCATTGGTTCGTCACCAATGGCCAGGGCCTCATCGTTTCCGCTTCGGCCCGGGAATTGTATGCCACCGCTTCCGCCAACGTCGTTTCCAGACGCCCGTATCTTTCCGACGCCCTCTCGGGAAAGACCGGACGGTATTTCGCCCTGGGTGCAATCGTGAAATCAACCGGGCATTATACGTCCCAACCCGTGCGGGACTCCAGCGGGCGCATCGCGGGCGCCATCGTCCTCAAACGACCGATGAGCACGTTGTCAGCGTCGTTCGGACGCCATCCGCACGCCATGCTCCTCAGCCCCGAGGGAATCATCTTTCTCGGCAGTCGCCGGGAGTGGGATCTCAAACCCTTGTTTCCGCTTCCGCTCGAGCGCAAGACAGAACTGGAAAGATCGGGCCAGTTCGGGGCGATAGCCTCGGAGTCGCTGTTCGGCTTTCCTCTCCCGAAAAGCGGTTTCGTGCGGGCCTTCGACCGGGAAATGCTCTGTTCGCAGGCGCAGCTGAACACGCAGGACTGGCATGTTTTCCTCATGAACGACATGAGCCGTGTTGCGCTTTCCCGGCATCTTCCCCTTGCCCTGAGCCTCTCGATGGTCATCCTGACGCTGGCCTTCCAGATCGGCACGGCGCGTGTCGCCGAGAAGGCCCAGCAGGCCGTGCAGTTCGAACAGCAGTTCAAGAGCGTGTTCGAGAACGCCCCGGAAGGCATCCTGATCGTCGATGCCGACACGCACGCCATCCTGGCGGCCAATCCGTTCCTGCATCGCGCGCTGGGCATCCCTGATCCAGAGCGGATGAAGCAGCTCCGATACGACGACATCTGCCCGGACGGAGCGGGCGATGCGGCGGCGTTCTTCCAGCAACTCGCGAAAGGCGAACCGGCGGCGTTCGAACATCGCCTCCAGTATTCATCCGGGCATGCCTTCCAGGGGGAGATCACCGGTTCCTTCCTGAAAACCCGGGAACGAAACGTCTTCCTGCTCTTCATCCGGGACCTGACCAGCCGCCGGCTCCTCGAAAAAATGCGGAACGAGAGCGAGGAACGGTTCAAAAAGCTGTTCGCCGCTGCTCCGAACGGGTTCATCCTCATCCGGGAAGAAGATCACACGATCGTCGAGGTGAACTCGGCTGCTCTCGAGATGCTCGGCAGACCGTACGAAGAAGTGATCGGACGGGTCTGCCACCAGTTCATCTGCCCTGTCGAGAAAGGGAAATGCCCGATATCGAACCTGCACCAGACGATCGACCACTCGGAACGCGTTCTTATCGGTCACGACGGGGAGCGTGTTCCCATCATCAAGCAGGTGATCAAGCTCGACCTGGGCGGCGTTCCGCATCTGCTCGAAAATTTCATCGACATCCGCCAGCGCAAGGAAATGGAGTTGGCGCTTTCGCGGGCGAAAGAGGCCGCGGAGGCGGCGAGTCTCGAGAAGGGCCGGTTCATCGCTCATATGAGCCACGAGATCCGCACGCCCATGAACGCGCTTCTCGGGCTCATCGACGTTCTTCACGCCGAAGTCACGGCGCCGCGCCAGCAGCATTACCTCTCCCTCATCAGAAGCGCAGGCGAGTCGCTCCTGGCGCTTCTGAACGACATCCTCGACTTTTCGAAAATCGGCGCGGGACGGATGGAGCTCGAGGAATCGCGCTTTGACCTGCCGGCGCTCCTCCAGGCCACGCTCGATCTTCTTTCCGGCAAAGCGGCCGCAAAGCGGATCGACCTGACGGGAGAGATCGACCCGCAGCTTCCCCGCCTGGTCATCGGCGACCAGTTCAGGCTACGACAGGTTCTTTTGAACCTGCTCAACAACGCAATCAAGTTCACCGACGAGGGCAGCGTCCGGCTCTCGGCCGTCCGGCTTCCCTCGACGGATGCCGATGCCGTCGTCATCGCCGTGGAAATCCGCGACTCCGGCATCGGCATCCCGGCAGATCAGATCTCCAGGCTGTTCGAATCCTTCTCCCAGATTCGTTCAAACGGCGTCTCACGCAAGGAAGGCACAGGCCTCGGCCTGACGATCTGCAGACAACTCGTTCGCCTGATGAAAGGCGAGATCTCGGTGACATCCGAACCGGGAAAGGGCTCGACCTTCCGATTCACCGCAACGTTCCGGCTTCCCGAGGCTTCTGAAGCGTCGGCCGGGCAGGAGACGCCCGCGGTGACAGCGGAGAGCAAGGGCGTTTCCGGAACGATCCTGGTTGCCGAAGACAACGATATCAACCGCAAACTCGCCGAAGCGCTCCTGGAATCGGGCGGCTGGAGGGTGGCGTCGGTCGCCACGGGGCGCGAGCTCGTCGAGCGGACGGCCGCCTCGACATTCGATGCCGTTCTTGCCGATATCCAGATGCCCGACATGAACGGGCTGGAAGCCGCCCGGGCCGTTCGGGCACGGGAAGCGAGGACGGGCGGCCATCTTCCGTTGATCGCCCTGACGGGGAACGATGCGTCCGAAAATGCCGGCCTCTTTGCCGAAGCCGGCTTCGACGGGTATCTGCAGAAGCCTTTCACCAGGCAGCAGTTGTTCGACGTCATCGCCGACACGCTTGACAGGCTTCGCGGCGGCGTTTCCGCCACCATCGACGTCGAGCACCTGATGAAACGCGTCTGCGGGGATACCGGCGTGCTTCACAAGATGATCGACATCTTCCTCGCCAAATACCCCGATCAGGTCGCCGCCCTCGAACGCGCATCGGCGGCCGGTGACATGACCGAAACGGCGGCCAGGGCGCACTCGTTGAAGGGTGCAATCGGAACGTACGCCTCGGAAAAGGTTTTCAAAGCGATCGGCGCGGTTGAAGCCGCGGCACGTTCGGGAAACCCCGCCGAGGCCGCCGAGGCTCTGACAGCCTTCGCCCCGCTGCTGCGTTCCTTCGTCAGGGAGCTTCAGGCCCTCCAGGCAAAACTTCGAAAGGAATCCGGCGTCCGCCCGGAACCCCGGCAAACCTCATGAAACCCTCTCCCTTTTTCCGGCTGTTTCTTGCCGTTGCGCTGCTCGGCACGGGCGGCGGGGTTCTCGCGTTCGCGCTGTCGAACATCCTGATGTTTCCCGTTCGCGTCGGTCTGCCCGACAAGGTGCCGGCCATCCCGGGAACTCCTTTCGTCGCCCGGAACGCGGCGGGGCAGAAGATCGCGGCATGGTGGTATCCGGGCGACCCGGCGGCAGGCGCCGTTCTGCTCTGCCACGGGCACTGCGTGAACCATCTTCATATTCTCGACATGGCCGGATTTCTTCACGATGCAGGATACAATATCCTGGCGCTCGATTTCCGGGCGCACGGGCTCAGCGAAGGACGTTACACGACGATCGGCCTTCACGAATGGGAAGACATCGCCGCGGTGCTCGAGGCCGCGGAGGCGAACGGCTTCCTGCCGCCGACCATGCGGCTTGCGGCCTACGGGCGCTCGATGGGGGCCGCCACGCTCGCCAACGGTTCGGCCAGACTCGGACGGATCGGGGCGTTCATCCTCGAGTCCAGCTTCGCCGAGCTCCGGAAGATCGCAGGTCGCGATGTCCGGCGGGTCAGCGGGATTCCCGACGTTTTTCTGCTCGACTGGCTGTTTTCCCTGGCGCGCATGAGAAGCGGCATCGACTACGCGTCGAACCGTCCCGTCGAGGGCATCAAGGGGGTCGGCGGCCGCCCCTTGCTCCTGATTCACGACGGCCTCGATCCCCGGGCGACGCGGGAGGACCACGACAGGCTCAAGGCCGCCGTTCCCGGGGCGAAGGAGATGCTCGTGCCGGACGCGGGCCACGTTCAGGCGCATCGGCCGCCGCCCGCGCCCTTCGAGCCGATCGTCCTTCAGTTTCTGAACGACGCCGGAGTGCTCCCCGCACCTTCAAGATAGCATCATATATATTATATGATATTGTTTTTTCGAAGGGACTTGCCTTCCCCATTTTCTTCGGGTAGAGTGTCCTTGTTTCCGTTCAGGAAAACTCCGGGGCAGTCCCGGACACCTCAAGAGCAAGGAGAGCATCGATGTCCGATTTCAAAAACTCCAAGACGTGTGAAAACCTGCTGAAAGCGTTCGCCGGCGAGTCCCAGGCGAGGAACAGATACTCCTACTACGCGTCGGTCGCCCGCAAGGAAGGCCTTCTGCAGATTTCCGACTTTTTCATCGAGACGGCCGAGAACGAGAAGGAGCATGCCAAGATTTTCCTGAAGCGGCTTCTGCACCACGGCATGAACGAGCAGGTCGTGACCATCCACGAGGCCGGCTACCCCGTCGCCCTCGCCGACACGGTCAAGAACCTCCAGTATGCCGCCGACGGCGAGAAGGAAGAGTGGACGTCGCTGTATCAGTCGTTCGCCGATGTCGCCGAGCAGGAAGGATACAAGGACGTCGCGACGGCGTTCCGCATGGTCGCCAAGGTCGAAAAGCACCACGAGGCCCGGTATCGCAAGCTCCTCGAGAACCTGAAGAACCAGAAGGTGTTCAAGAAGGACGCCAAGACCTCCTGGATCTGCCGCAACTGCGGCCACATCCACGAAGGCGAGGGCGCCCCCAAGCAGTGTCCGGTCTGCGAGCATCCACAGGAATACTTCCAGGTCTGGACCGAAAATTACTGACCCTCGCCACGCAAACGCCCCGCGAAAGCGGGGCGTTTTATTTTGCCAGAAATAGAATTTCACGTTCTTGCACCGGGGGAAAACGATGGTTGCGAAGTTCAGCCTCGCCGGTCGTTCCGGGCCTGCCGAAGGGGCGTGAGGTCGTTCATGCTTCGACAGGCTCAGCACGAACGACGCGGAAGGCTCTTTCGAGAAATTCCGGGGTCCTCAGGACAGCAAATAGAGTTCCTCGCCGTCGACCGACAGCGGTTCGGCGTGGAATCGGCCTGCGAGGCCGTTCCAGACGTTCGCGTCGACGATGATGCCGCCTCGTCCCTTCGTGGCGGCCTCGCATCGGGCGGCCCGGTCGGCGGGAGCGCCGATCAGGGTGGGAAGCAGTCGCCCGCCTTCGCCGCCGAGTCGGCCCCAGAGGATCGTTCCGGCCGCCACGCCGATGCCCGTCTCGATCGTGAAACGGCCGTTGCGCCGCCGCATATCGTTGAACCGGGCGAGCGCCTCCCGCATGCCGAAAGCGGCTTTCACCGCGCGGAGTTCAGGCTCCTCCCCGGCGGAGTCCGGGGGGAAAACGGCGAGAATCGCGTCGCCCAGGTATGTCTCGATCGTCCCACCCGCGGCTCTGATCGGCTCCTCCATCAGGGTGAAGTAGTCGTTCAACAGGGTGACGACGTCCTCCGGATCGTTGATTTCGGACAGCGTCGTGAAGCCGCGGATATCCGAAAACAGAATGGCCGCCGGGATTCTCTCACCGCCCGCCGCCATCTTGGAAGCGCCGGAATCCGCGTTTCGCACGGCGGCCAGAACGCCGTCCGAAACGAACCGCGCCATCCCGGCCCGCTCCGTCAGGCCGCGGGCCATGCCGTTGAAAACGCGGGCCAGATCGCCGAACTCGTCAGGTCGGTCGAGATCGATCCGCCAGCCGAATTCTCCCCCGGTCGTCAGCCGCGTCGCCTCGAGAAACATGGGGAACGGCAGCGTCAGGAAGAACGCCGCGGCAACCGTGACGGCCGACCAGGCGACGGCAATGGCGAGCGCCGCACCAACCCAGCCCGCCTCGGGTTCCCGATGTTTTTTTTCGGCGACGGCAACGCCGATCAGATTTCCATTCGAGAAATACCGGGTGACGGCCAGCGTATCCCGTTGGCGCGGCAGCATGTCGTGCTTTCGCCCCATCCGTTGATTCAGACAGGATTCCGCGAGATACCTCCATTTTTTCCAGAGCCTGTCATCGAACCCGATATTCAAGTCCGAAAGGAGCGGCGGGTTATACGAGTTGATAGTATATACCATATACTTTATATTCCACGAAGCGACCCTCTCGGTAAATTCGGGAGGGCTTTTCCTCAGAAGGCGAAGAAAATACTGCCCGATGACCATGTGCAACCCGCCGTAGGTCATGATTATCCCCTTCGGACGCGTCGCGGCACATGGAACAGGCGAGATCTGCACGCTCATGAACTGGTCGGGATTTCCGAAGGGATTTCCGGCGGAAAGCGGGGAACATGTGATGATTTTTTTGATATAGGATTCGTCGATATATTCGGATGTGATGGCATGAGCCAGATCGATCGTGACCTGCATGGACGTCGCCGCCCCACTCCCGCCCCCACCGTCGGAGGACCCCAGACGAACGAGGGCATCCTGCGAGAATCCTTTCATGAGGCGTTGTATGGGGGTTACCGACGACTGATCTTCATAGGACGACGCTCCCCAGTCCTTCCCGTTGGCGAGAAACACGAGAATGGCTCTGGAGAGGCTGCGCGCAAGGACCTCCTGCATGGCTGTTTCGACGCCCCCCTCGCGATCCGCCGCGGAGATGATCCGCTCACTCCAGGTCTGGAGGGTTTTTGCGCGAATGGTCTGAGCGGACCGCAGTCCTTCATCCAGACGTTCGAGTTGTCGGGACATGTGCGTGAGAGCGATCCGCGGAAGACGGTCTTCGCCGGCCTTCGCCGAAGCCATCGCCATCATGGCGCATCCGCAGCACGGGATCATCGCTCCGAAGGCGAACCCCCAGCCGACCCTGGTTCGCAGGCTTTTTCCGACGGCGTATTCGAACAACGCCAGCCTCAGGCAGACGAGGCTCGTTCCGGCGGAAACGAGCAGCAACCCGACATCGAACCATGGCAATGTCTTCCGCCAGGGATGGGACAACGCCGAAGGTTCGGCGACGACGGCAGGCACGGGGCGGAGACCCGGGCGGGGGCCGGAGCGGCTTCCCTGCCAGAGCGCCTCGTCAGGGCATTCCAGAGGCGGAGCCTGGAGCAGAGCGAGACATCGGGGCCTGTCGATGAACCGCGGCAGATCGCATCGCCCTACCCCCACGATCCTCCGCCGTATCGACGGATTCAGGGACGTTCCGAGCGGAGCCCGGAGCAAAGCCCCTCGCGAAATCGCATTCCCATGGAAAAGCATCACCAGCAGAGCGGTGCAGTCCGTCGAGGAATACGCATTGCCGCGGGGGCCGATGCAAGCCCATCCCGCAGCTTTGTATCCGATCGCCGTTCCGCCGAAATGCACGACATCGATATTGACGCCATATTTCAGATCCGCGAAATGGAAGTCCCCTCCGAACAGCTTTTCAGATATATTTCTAGACGTATAATAGACGGCATCCCTGGTGTCGATTTTCTTCGAAATATCCGCCCGAGAATACATGAGCGGTTCGAGGATCAGGGCGATGTTCTTTTCAACCTCGCTCCTGGTATACCCGGGAAAATACGACATATCGGCATCGATCAGCATGTTCCGGCTCGAGGGAATGAGCATGGCGGCAACCGCCGGCTTCGAGCCGACCCGGGCGGTGACCGAGGCACAGATCCGTTTGAAGCCTGCCTCATCGCAGGCGCGCAGGGCGGCGGCCGAGGCAGGCGAAAGGTTCTCCCTGAACCCGAAATCATCGATCGCGGCCAGAAACGCGCGTTCGAGGGCAGGACCGGTTTCGATCTCATTCTTGAATTCCCGCATCTCATCGATCAGTTGTCGTCTCAGAACCGTGCGCATTCCCTTTTCCTCGTCTTCGAGCCAGAGCCTGACGGCGCTTCGAAGGCCGAGCGCGGGCAGCGCCACGAACAGGAGCCAGACGAGAGCGATCACACCCGCCCACAACCGGCGGTTTTCGACAGGTTCGAAATGCCGCAGGCTCATGCGTTCTCCTCCGGCGCTGCGAGCTCATACATCTGGACGGGCCTGGAACGTCCCTTCACGAAAACGGTACCGAGCAGGGCGTATCGGAACGCCGTCCCCGTCGTCACGATCGTTTCCTCATCGACCAGGATCGGCGAACCGCTTCTCCGGCGGCTCTCGGCTTCGAGCCTCGCCGCAAGATTGACGGTATCGCCGATCACCGTGAAATCCAGACGTCCACTGCGCGAACCGATCTTCCCGCAGATGGCGGTTCCTGTGACGAAGCCGATGGAAACGCGCAACGGTTCCATCTCTCCGCCCGTCCTTTCCCGATTCGCCTCGGCGATGATCCGTTTCATCGCAAGCGCGGCATGCCCGGCCCGGACGGCTGCCGGGAGTTCCGAAGGATGGAACACGCCCATGACGCCGTCGCCGATGATCTTGTCGAGACTGCCTCCGTTGCCGCGGATCGCCAATTCCATACGTGGCAGTATATTATCCAGCAGTGTGAAGATCCCTTCGACCGACGTGTTCGCCGTGATCCGTTCGAAATCGACGATGTGCGCAAACAGGACGCCGACGCAGCGCCGTTCGCCGCCCGGATGCAGGCCCGCGGCATCGTTTCCGCGGACCGTCGTGAGAACTTCGTCGGAAACGAACCGGGCCAGTCGCTCACGCTCGCGGAGGCCGGCCGTCATCACGTTGAACTCGGCCGCCAGCCGTTCGAACTCGTCGCCGGTCTTCAGACGCAGGGCCACGTCGAAACGGCCCGCGGCGACTTCCCGGCCCGCGGCGCCGACGCATTCGAGCGGCAGCGCAAAATTTTTGGTGAGAACATACGTGACGAAGGCGACGAGAAAGAGCGCATACAGGCTCCATCCGCCGATCAGCAGACGGTCATTCCAGGCGTCCTGGGCAGGCAGAACCGGCCGCACGCTGCCGACCGCGACCCCGGGAAATTCCAGGAACGCGCGCACGAACGAGACGCCGCCGGAATCTTCGGGCATGTTCTGCGTCGCGCCGGCCGGCACGGAGAGCGCCCGCCGGGCGAGTTCGTGCATGCGCCGGTCGACGGCCGCCGCCCGCGGCCACACCGTCGCGGGATCGAGCGATGCGCGATCCATGCCGGACGTCGCGAACATGGCGAAATCGACGCACGTCCCGTTCCCGACGTCCGAAAACGGTTCTCTGCGCCGTTCGAGGCTCTGCAGATACATGCCGAGGATGTCGGAACGCCTGAACATGGCATACAACAGCCCGTGCAGGCGTCCTCCCTGTTCTTTCGGATATTTGATCATATATTGAAGCACGATGCTGTCACCGATTCCGGCAAATTTGGGGTCGATTTCCCGCCCATCCAGATACATCATCGAACCGACATCGACGAGGCTGAGATTCTCGGCGATCGCACGACGGCGCCTCGTCCACAGGTTCGAGCGCGGCGGCAGTTCGAGATCGGCCTTCCCAAAACAACCGCTCAGCAGGAACATGCGCACGGTCATCGCGCGCACCACTTCGCCAAGCCGATCGGCCATCATCCGTGTTTTGTCCGAAATGCCGGACCCGGCAACGAAGAATTCCTCGCCTCTCTGCGTGATCATGAACACGACCGGGGCGTGAATCCGCTGCCGCAGGTGTTCCAGATACCGGGTCACCGAAGCCGGCCCGGCCTCGGTCCGCTGCGACAGGCCTTCCTTCATTTGCCACAGGCGGTGTTTGACGGACTCGAAATACCCCAGCAACCCGTTTTCGAGCATCTCGAGACGCTCCGCGATCATCTTTCCCTGTCTATCGCGGTCGATATCCTTCCGATAATCGAGGTAGGAAACCATGACCCCGCTGTATGCGATGAGCGGGAGTACGGTCGCGACCCCCACGGCAACGGCGATCTGGCCGCGAAGCCGTAACGGCAGGAAGAAGCCGCCGATCCTGAGGAAAACGTAGGCGCCGGTTCCGAAAACGATCAGATAAAATCCGGCCAGGAGCCATGGCTGCCAGGATCGGAACGGATGGCGGACGGCGGCCCGTTTCCACCGGAGCATCAGGCTGAACGGCTGGGTGCGTTTGCCAAGGCACCAGTCCTGCAGGAGTTCTCTCGGAGGCGCGCATTCAAGGGTCAGCGCGTCGGCCGAGCGGCTTTCACGAGGGATCACGGCAAGGCGGGGCGTGATTCCTCCGTCCGGCCGCGAGAGCACGGGAGCCAGGAGAAACCGTCGGGGGATGTCGCTGATGCGGAACACGGCCAGGTATCCGCCAAGCAACGGTGCGTCGGGCTTCGGTCCGGAAGCAAGAAAATTCGCATAGGCGAGATACCGGCCTCCGCCGGGGCGCATGCGCATGAACGGCTGGGCCAGGCCCCATCTCAGACCATCGAATGGATCGTTCCCGAACACGCGCTCGAGCAGGCCGGTCCGTCTGATCTGCAGTTCCCTGGCTGCGGATGGGCCGCTCCAGCGGCGTTTGAGCGTGTCGGTTTCCGCGGTATGCCGCCAGATCCTGCGCTCCAGCCAGCCTGCAGCCGACAGCCAGACGGGCTGCATCGTTCCGGCACGGGGAGGCGCGCCCTCCATCAGGGAGGGATCGATCCGAAGGCAGGGGGCAGAGCCGTCCGCACCCGCCGCGAGGAGGAACACCGGCTTGCATCCGATCGTCCGGCGGCACTCCGCGTCGAGTCGGTCGCTCAGCTTCGCCGGATCGAGGCCGGGATGGTCGTCGGCCGCCACCCAGGTGCGGCCGCTGCCCGTATCGGGAAAGCCGATCCGGCGCTCGATCTCGCTCAGCCCCTCCTCGAGCCGTTTCGCCGGCGTGAGCATGGGCTGCAGCTCGCGCATGACATCCAGCATCTCGCGCCTGACCGCCAGCTCGCGCCAGCGCTCCTCGCCGTCGAGCCACTCGTCGACCCTCACGAGCAGAAACAGGAGGGGAAATATCAGGAGGAACAGCCAGGCCGCTGCAATCAGGGCGGCCGAGGGGAAGGCCGGGGTGAGCACCCTTCGGCCGGCATCTCGAGCGACCCCGGAACTCGTCATGGGCAAGGAAGCGGCTTCAAACGGCGAACTTTTTCAGGCGGCGATTCACCGCAGCGCAATCGAACGCGGCGGGATCGAAATCCCCTCCGGCCCACTCAAGCATGTCGTCGAGCTCGTCCTCGTCGGCATCGGGGTCGTCGAGCATGCGCAGGAAATCGGCATACCCCTCACGCCCGCCGACACCGTCCGGCGGAGCGGACCGGGCCCCGTCGACGCAGCACGGGAATGGCCCGTCGCCGGCCTCCCGCGGGCGTTCCGACTCCAGACGGCATATCACGCGCCAGGGCTCGTCCGGCTCGTAGTCGTAGGCGAACTCTCGCTTCGGGTTGTCGAGCAACTCGGCGAGAGTCCGGGAAGCAGGTCCGCTCGCGGCCTCGGGCCATTCGCCGATCGGGTGGATTCCGGCCGGCGTCACGAAACACGCCGGATACTCGTTTCGCCATCCCATCGCGGCCTGGATCACCTTGTGAAGCTCAGGCAACAGGATATTCCCCTGGATATCAACAAGCCGCCACACGGATGGAGAGAGGCCGGTAATCTCGAGTCTGAGGCGAACTACGGCGCTTCCGCCAGATGCACTGTCGTTCATGTGTTTCCTTTCTGCTTCTGCGGTTCGAGGCGGGTGATGACCGCGATCGTCACATCGTCCCCCCACCTCACCGGATGTGTGAAATCCCGGAGCCGGCGATGCAGACGCGAGATCAGTCCCATCGCATCCACCTCAACGGCCTCCTCGTCCATGATACGATGCCACCGTTCATAATCAAGCTGCTGTCCGTTCCGGTCGACGGCCTCGGGAATGCCGTCCGTATACAGCAGAAGACGGTCGCCCGGCTCGAGCGCGACGCTCATCGCGGGCCATATTCCGCGCTTTCTCACGCCAAGGGGAAAGCTTCCCTCTCGCAGGATATACTCGACTCCGCCTTTTCGCCGGAGGATCGCCGGATAACAGTGGCCTGCGTTGGCCAGCAGCAGCGTTCCGTCAGGCTTCATCAGGCCGGCGAGGGCGGTCATCATTTTGAGTTTCCGCGTGGTCGAGAGAAGAACGGCGTTCATCTGCTCCAGCAGGGCCCCCGGCTCGGTCGTGCCCGATCTGACGAGATTTCCGAACGCCGCCTTTGCCATCGCGACGACGAGCGCCGCGGAAACCCCATGGCCGGAAACGTCCCCGAGCATGAAGACGACGCTTCCGTCGGCGCACACCCGGGCGTCGTGATAATCGCCGCCGACCTCGCTCGACATCTCGCTGACGCCTCGGTACGCCCACGCCGCCGTCGACACCTCGCCCGCAGGCAGCAGCTTCTGCTGGACGATCTTTGCGACTTCCAACTCCTCCATGCCGGCGAGGGTGTCGTTGAACGTGTCGGCAAGGTGCTCGAGTTCGTCGCCGGTCGCGATCGAGATGCGGTGATCGAGCCGTCGAGCTTCCATGGCGTCGACGCCCGCCATCAGCAGCGAAACCGGGCGGATGACCCCCTGCCAGACGCGAAGGCAAAGAACGATGAGAATCAGACTCATGCCGGCCGCCACGGCAATCAGTCGGACGTGAAGCGAGCGAACCCGTTCCTGCACGAGATCCCAGGGAAGAACGCCGACCAGATAATAGCTCCATACCTGCCGGCAGTTGAGGGCCGCCATGATCGCGGGCTTTCCCTCGAATCTGACGATGTCGCTGCGAAGAACATTCGGCGGCTCGAGGCGGCGAAACAGCTTCGAAAACTTCAGGTCGTCGTCGAGGCCCGGATATGCGAGGGTGAACGAACGATCCGACACGGCGTACAATCGCATTCCGTCTTTCTGATCAGGCCAGGCCGACAGGAGTTCATCGAAAAACTGCGCAGCAAGGCTGCAGGAATGATGATACACCCCGAAGCCCGCCACGGCCGCCCCCGAAATGCCTCGGATGACGTCGAGGTAGGTGATGAGAGCGCCGTCCTCGTTCGACGTGACGGTGAAATTCCCAAGATTGCTCAACATCAGCGACACGACCCCGCCGCCGAAGGTCGAACCGGACATACCTGTCGTGACGAGGGTCGTCAAGTCCTCCCGGCCGTCCGGACCGGACGGTATATTTTTCCAGATATTATACTGCCCAATCGCCGCCCGGATAAGCTGTGAAGCGAGCCGGGCGGCCGTTCCCCGCCCAAATATGTAGTCGCCGAGATATTTTTCGCGGGGACATCCCGTTTCGGGCAACGAAAGAAGCCAGTGGAATTCCCCCTGGGGACTGTCTCCGTGCCGTCGGTACAGGCTTTCGAGGGTGTGCAGCATGCGCTGTTTCGGCCATCGGGCCATTCTTCGCAACAGCATCCGGCTGTCGGAGTTTTCGCGCCAGTACAGACCGTTTCGGTCGACGAGAAAGACGGTATCCACGGTGCCGTTTTCTTCCCAGTCTTTCGTTTCTTCCAGGAGCCTGAATTTCGGCGTGTCCGTCGCAAACCGGCGGATTTCGATGCCATGGTTGCTCGAAACGGGAACCATCGGGCCACGATCATCCCTGGCGAACTCGGCCTCGAATCGGGCCCGCCACAGCCTGTATCTGGTTGCGAGACGTTCCATCAGCGCGGGAAGTTTCTGGTCGATTCTCACCAGTCGCTGCTCCAGTTCCTGGCGTATCGAGGCCGTGACCGCGCGGGTTCTGCTTTCGGAAAAATGCCGCCAGAAAACGACCGACAGGCAGAAGGGAAGGACCCCGGCAACGCCGATGACCACCAGGAGCAGACTCGACAGAGCGGGAGCCCTTCCCGTCGCGAAACAAAGCCATCGGATGCAGGGCACGATCCACAGCATCAGGATCACCCACGACACGGGCGGCAACCGCGGCACGATCACGGGAACGACCCGCAAAAGAAGCATCCGCTCACGGAATGAACCCACGGCGACGTATCTCCCGTTCGCACGGAACGCGTCTTCGCCCCGGGAAAAGAAATCGCGCTCGAACCGCTTCACCGTCTTTACGGAGAGGCCGCTCAGGAGGCGGCTCCGTTCCGGCTTCAACCGATCGAACCATCCGATGCGGATGCCCGCCCGTCGCAGATCCGCGTCGATCCACCCGAGAACGGCATCGTTCTCGATCGATTTCATTTCAGCGATAGCAAGCATGCCGGCTATTGATGCGGGAGCGACGGCATCACGCCAAAACCAGTATCCCCAGCATGCCATCGATCGCTTGTTGAGCTGGACGATACGGTCGGGACGAGCCGTCAGATCGATCCAGGAAACGTCGTCGAGCATCTTTCTGCCCCCTGGAAACATGCTTTCGTTCATGTCGTAACTTTTCATCCAGGGAGTGCGCAGGGCCGCGAACATTCTCTCCATCAAGACCGGATCGGAGGCAACGCCGCTGACCAGGCGTCCGGAACCGTCGAACAGCCAGATCTTCCCGTTCACCGCCGCCAGCCGGGAAACGATCTGACGATATCTCGGTTCGAATGGCGCCGTGGCGGCGTTCGAACCGATGATGCGCTTTTTGAGACTTACGCAGAGATGTCCGAGGTATTTCGCGTCGTTCGATGCCTGCCCGATGCGCCTCAGCAGAGCGTGCGCGGCGGCCAGTTTTCTCTCCTGCGTCTCGTCTGCCATGCGAACGCCAATGGCATACGCTCCGACGAAGTGCAGGGCCAGCAGCAGGCACACCCAAGCGAGCCTCACGCGGTCTCTCCCCCTTCCGTTGCGCCAGAGGAGCGTGAAAGGATCAACAGAGTCTGGTCATCCGCCGGAACCGTTCTTCCGGACCATTCAGCAACCAATCCGAGCAGTGCTTCCGCCATTTCGCCGGGCGGCAAGTTCCTGAGTCGTGCAATGGCCGCGCGCAATCGATCATAGCCGAAGGGGGCGCCTGTCCGGTCGAGCGCCTCGGGAAGTCCATCAGAATACAGCACCAGGCAGCCTCCGGGCGGAATTGCGACCCGGGTTTCGGTAAACGAGGCCGTGCGGCGGGAGCCGAGGGGATAGCCAGTCGTCCCGATCAGTTCCGTCACTCCCCCGGGATGCGCCAGGATCCCATAGGGGTGGCCGGCGGCGGCGGCGGCGAGTTCTCCGGTGGAAGGATCGAAGATTCCCAGCCAGAGCGACATCGGCCGAAGGCGGCCCGCCTGCTCGCCGAACGTTTCATTCATTTTCAGCAAGGTTTCGGCCGGCCCGCATTGGCGCCTGAGCTGCATCCCCAGTTCGACCTTCGCCGCGGCCGTGACGAGGGCGGCCGGAATGCCGTGTCCGACGACGTCGCCGACGGCGATCATGATCTTGCCGTCGGGCAGCGCCGCCCAGTCGTGATAATCGCCGCCCAGGTCCGCCGTCGGCACGCATCGGCCGGAAACCCGCCAGTCGCGGCCGTTGAGGTCCTCTTCGGGCCAGAGTTGTTCCTGGACGGAGCGAGCGATCTGCAGATCGCGGAGGTTTTCCGCAACCAGATTGACTCGTTCCCCGAGCCGGTCGAGTTCATATACTCCACCATATTTCACATTGGAGGAAAAGACGCGCTGTCGTATCGATTCGAGACCGTTTTCCAGTTGTTTCAGAGGCCGCAGGATCCGAGTGGCGACAGCGACGGTCACTCCGACAACAAGGGCCAGAATCGCCAGCGACAGGCCTGCCATCCGCCTGTTGAGAATTCCCGTCCATTCGCGGATGCGATTCATCGGCTCGGCGATCATCAGCACGTATCCTTCGACCCGGATGCCGGGGAACGCCGTAAGCAGGTAATCCCGCCCATGGATGCGCGTTGTTCCGTGCACCGGAAGCCGACCGCCGGCGACCCTGTCACGCCATCGTCTCAATTCGAGATCCTCGCCGGTCGATCGTTTCGGAAACGACCGCCAGGACGGATCGGGCGAGAGCGGAACGGCCGCGAAACGCGGACCGTCTTCCTTCCACGGCCACTGCGCGGCAACCCGGCCGAGATATTTCTGCTGAGCCCGGCTCGAATCGTGCATGGCCAGTAAAACGGCCCGGGGACGGCCGGAAGCCTTTTTCGCGACCCCGGCATACATGATAGTGCTCCTGTTCAGCAGATTCTGGAATTGTATATGCTTGCCGGAGCGAATGCCAAAATACAGGGTATTGGCGATCGCATCCGTGATGATTTTTCCATCCTGCCGATCCCCCGACAGCGGGCGGGCTTTGCCCAGGTATTCGAGCATCAGGGCCAGTCCAATCTCCATCATGAAGGTCCTGTTTTGTTCGAGTTGCCGAGGCGAACTGATGCCGCTGTCGAAAAACCTGACATTCGGAACGCCATCGACTATTACTATACCATTCAGTATAGATTTGACCTTCCCGACCTGAGGTTTGACGTGACGAATGAGAACATCGACCGGATCGGCCTTCGGAAACCCACCCGCCTTCTTCAGCGCCACGTCATACTCCCGCAACGCGGGAAACAGTTCCGACAGGAAATCCTGATCTATGCGCGCGAGAAGGCGGAGATGGCGTTTTTTGCACTCCTCGATGAAAACACGTTCCCGGTCGGCCCGGTCGAACAGAACCGTCATCATCAAACCGCCCAGCAGCAGGCCGCCGCCGGTCACGAACAGAATCGTCAACGTGCCGCGCAGCCCCGTCCGGCGCGAAACCGCAGGTCCGAACATCAGAACGGCCAGCGCAAGCATCGCGCAGAGAACGGAATACAGGACAATCGCCTCCGTCGCACGGAAGCCTGCCGGCGGCAAGGCGTTCGACAGCGCGAACAACCGCTCCCCGCGTGCTCCATCGGCGAGAAGGACGGAATGACCGTTCCAGGGAAGCTCGGCCACATCCGGCGGGGCGGAGGCGATGCGCTTCCCGAGACCGTCAGGCCAGGAAACATACCCGGGTCTCAGGCGGGACGGCTCGTACGGATGAACCCAACCGACGGTCATATCCCTTCCGACGAGCTTTTGGGCTTCAGATACGGCTCTGTCCATCAGCCGATCGGGCTCTATCGTACCCCTGTGCACGAACGCGACCAGATGTCCCAGCACTCTGCCCGAACGGGTTCGCACGGTCCACCAGCCGCCCCACGAACGGACGAACGCGTTCTCGAGCTTCACCAGCGCCCCCGGGGATTCGGCCATCAGGCGCGCCGACTCGGGATCGCCGCCGAATGCGGCCAGCAACTTCGGCTGCGCGTCTTCCCCGCCCGAGACCAGAGCCCCCATGAACCGCTCGGAAGCGCGCCTCGGCGGCGGGGTCCGGCCGGGGAGGGGCACGAGGCGTCTGTCGGCGTCGAAGACGGTCAGATCGAGCGCACCCTGCTCCTTCTTCACAAGAGCGGCCGCCCTGCGGGCAAGGGCCTTCGGCGTCAGAGGCGTGCGCGCAAGCTGAGAAATCAGCTCGTTATAGCGCTTTTCCGGGTTTCCGAGAACCGTCAGACGCATGAGAACGTCGCGCCGGTTCAAAAGATCGGTTTCTGCGGCGGAGAGCACGGAGGATTCCCGCCACATGCCGATCAGCCACAGACCGGCAAGCCAGGGAACGCCGACGAACGTCAGCACGACGAGCAGGAGGCCGGATCGCAGGGAGCCCGCCCCCGGACTCTCCGGCCTTCCGTTCATCGCCGCATCCGCCATGAAGAGCGAGATTCAGCTCAGAGTCGCCGCTTGCGGAAGAGGTAGTGCGAAACGCCCCACTCTTCCCCGCCCCAGCAGCCGAACATCTCGGCGATGGAGAGAAAGAAGGCGCGCCAGCGGTGGAACCAGAGGGTCCCCCGGGTCTTGCCGTAGATTTCCTCGAGAATCGGCAGGAGGTCGGCGCGGGAGGCGTCGAGCCGCTGCAGCCAATGCTCCGCGGTCATCGCGTAGTGCAGGCCGCTGAGCCGCCAGTGGTCGACGATCGACATCTCGTCCTGGAAATGCAGCAACAGGTCGTCGGAGGGCATCAGGCCGCCTGTGAAGAACCGCTTTCCCATCCAGTCGTCGTCGCTGATCGATTCGTAGACGTAGGCGAGCTCGCGATGCATGAACATGTGCGCGAAGAACAGGCCGCCGTCCTCGAGCCAGCCGGCGATGCGCCGCATCAACTCCTGGTAGTTGCGGCACCGTTCGAGTGTTTCTATCGCTATAATACGATCGTACTTTTTTGCCGCGAAGAAATGGGCGAGGTCCGAGACGACGACCTCGACGTTTTTCAGGTCGCGCTGGCGGGCGAGCCGCGTCACATGCTGGCACTGGACGACGGACCGGGTGACCGCCGTGATGCGCGCCTCGGGAAACCGCTCCGCCATCCACAGCGTCAGGTCGCCCCAGCCGCAGGAGAGGTCGAGGATCTTCAAGCCGTTCTCGAGCCGCGCGCGCTCGGCCGTCAGCCGCAGCATCGACTCTTCGGCGTCTTCGAGGCTTTCCGAGCCGAAGGGGTAGTAGCAGCAGGTGTACCGGAGGCGCGGCCCCAGCACGCGGCTGAAAAACTCCTGCGGAACCTCGTAATGGCTGCGCGCGCCCTGCTCCTCGGCGACGGTGATCGGACTGAGCCTGAGTCGCGCCAGCAGCGTTCGGAACGCGTCTCCGCGGGATTCCAGGTCGCCCCGGTGCTCGGAATACAGCCTGGCCCAGTTGAGGGCCCGCAGCCCGAGCCGTATGAGGAAATCCGGCATGAAGCCGGTCTCGACGAGTCGCATCGCGATGCGTGATAACAGTCTCATGGTCCGTATGCTCCTCAGGTCGCCATCGCCGCGGCGAAGGCCGACTTAACCTTCCTTTTCAGGTCTCTTGACTCCCCCCGAGTATACGTCTTCCCGCCCCGAATTCCAACCGGGAGGAATCGGCCGGTTCTCTTCGCGACTGTTTTCCGTTCGTGCTGAGCCTGTCGAAGCACGAGTTCCGTTTGCCCTTCGACAAGCTCAGGGTGAGCGGATACGTGATTCTGCAACAACTGATGCGTAAACGGATGCGCTCGCCCTGGTCCTTCATGCAGGCGGGGACCGACTCTGATAGAATCGTCGTATGAGAGGTTCCGGCACGAGCGCGGTCACGGGAGCGGCAACTGCACTTCCCGCCGTTCGGCTCGGGTGGGCGCGGCTGCTGCTGGTGCTCGTGCCGCTCGCGGCGCTCGGGGTGCTGGGCGATGCAGCCATGCGGAGTCATGCCGGCCAAAAGCGGGCGGCATTCGCAGGAGAGGTGTCCGATCGGATCGAGCGGATCGCCGTACGCTCGGACCCGGATTTGGCGCTTGCCCAAGTTCTCCCCGAGCTCGCCCGGCCCGTGAAGCGCGCATCGAATGCCCCCGAAACTCGGCGTCTCGCGGAACGGGTTCGCACCGCCCTTCCCGGATACGGATTCGAGCTTTTCACATTCGATCGGCGCGGCGCGCTCACGGGAACCGACCCCGCCTCTCCCCCGAATCTCTGGCTGATGCGGCGACTGCTCGCGGGACTTGCCTCCGAGGGGCCGACGGACACATCCGCAACGGCCGATCTTGATCGCCGGCTGAAGGCGGTGTTCGGCAACAGCAGAAGCCTTCAGTCGTTCCGGCAAAACCGCGGGCTTCGCATGCGGATGCAGCGAATGAAGAAACCCATTTCCGTTTTCTGGGACATCGGCCCCGCAGGCGGCTTTCTTCTCGTCATCACCTCGGAACCCGACGTCGGAAGCCGCCTCGCCGCCCTCTGGACCGATGAATCCGCACCGGGGACGGCGCTCGGCTGGAAAACGTGCGATTCGGACACCTGGCGTTTTCTCGGTCCCGTGCGGCCCGAGCTTCCCACCCGGTTCTGGAATCGTCTCGAAAAACAGGGCCGCCAAGAGATCGACACGAACCGGCGACATTGGGAATTTCGCCTAACGAGCGGGGGAAACGTGCTCTTCCTGGCCGTTCCCTCGCCTTCCGCCGCCCGGCCGCCCCTGGTCTTCTGGTGGGGGTTGATCGCAACGGCGTGTTTCGCCTCGGCGCGGATGCTCGTCTGCGGCCCAGATCTGCTTGGGCCGATCACCCGATTGTCGGTGCTGCTGTTCGTCGTCGCCGCGGCCGTCCCGACCGCCTGCGCCGCCCTCGCGGGATTCCGCGCCCTGTCTGACCGCCGGGAGGTTCTCCGCAGCGAGGTCCAGCGCGCGCAGGTCGATGCCCTGCGACTGTTCGACGAGCGATTCGACGATCACCTCGACCGCTTCAGACGCAGACTGGTCGCGCTGACCTCACAGCCCACCTTTTACGACCTCGGCTCCACCCGCACCGCCGCCTCCTTCACCGCCACACCACTCAACGGCCACCTCGACCTGCTGGCGCCGGACAGCCGCGCCATCGCCAGGTTTCCCGACACGGATACCGCATTCACGCCGCTCCTGCCGATCATCCAGCGTATGGCTCTCGAGGTTCTCGCCCCAAATCTCATCGCCGCGCCCTCCGTCCGTATCGATGCGGGGACGAACCGGATGATCCGCGAAGGCCAGTTCGGGTTCACGGCCCTTGCGATCCGCCCTCGCCGCCTGAATCCGATGAACACAGGCACGAGTAGGCCGATGTTCTACTGGGACTACCCCCGAACAACCGGAAGAAAGGCGTCGTTCGCCGTTTTCGTGTTCGACCGCGAGAATCTGATGCGCGACTACACGGCCTCACGCATTCTCGAGTCCGGCGCTCTCTGGGGCACGAAAATCCGCATCGGCGCGCATCATATCGACAGGCCCGAGGCCTTTCCCGGAAACGCAGCGGCCTGGAGGAAACTGACCCCCGCCATCCAGCGCAGTCGCGTTCTGAACAAACCCGTCTTCGGAACGGTACGGTTCGGCCGGCGCGACTGGTGGTACGCCGCCATCGTCGGAACGAATATCGATCGCTATGGTTTTATCGCCCTGTATCCCGACGACAGGATCGAAGAGGCCCTCGGCGAGCTTCGGGCGAAGGCGTATGCGGGAATGGCCGTCATGATCCTTCTCGCCGCCGGGCTCGGCGCCCTGCTCTCCCGAAGGCTGACGCGCCCCGTCTCGGCGCTGGCCGAGGGGGTCTCCAACCTGCAGCGGAAGGAGTTCAACAGGCCCGTCCGGATCGACGGCCAGGACGAACTCGCCCGTCTCTCGGCCGCATTCAACGAGATGATGGCCGAGCTGAAGGACCTCGACGTGGCCAAGGCGGTCCAGGGGAGCCTCCTTCCCGCCGCGTATCCGGCTCCGGAGGGCTACGCGATTCACGGCAGATGTCTCTTCGCCGGCAACCTCGGAGGCGACTGCCTCGACTGTCGTCCTCTGGCCGACGGCCGCATCCTGTTGCTGATCGGCGATGTGAGCGGCCACGGCGCGGCCTCCGCCCTGCTCATGGCGTTCATCAAAGCCACGGTGACCCTCTGGAGCAGATCGGGTCGAACCGATCTGCCCCTGCTCGCGAACCGCATCGACGCTCTCCTGCGATCCTTCCCCGGCCCAAGGCGGTTTCTCGCCTTCTTCGGCTGCCTGCTCGACCCAGTGACGCACACGGTCGAATGGCTTTCCGGCGGCCACCCGTATCCCCTCCTCGTGCGTCCCGAAGCGAAGGCACGGTTCGTCGGCGCCCCCGGGTATCCGCTGGGCATCCGGCGCCGGCGGCAGGCTTCCCCGGCCGGCACGCTGAGGCTCGAACCTGGCGACACCCTGTTTTTCTACACCGACGGCTTCGTCGAAGCGCTCGACCGCTCAGGCGCTCCCGTCGGTTACGAGCGCATGACGGCAATGGCCCGCGCGGCGTGCGACACCGCATCCGCCGACGCGGAACGCGCCCGAAGCATTGTCGACAGTCTGCTCGAACGCCGCGCCGCCATCACCGACGAGTGGAGCGACGACGTGACGATGCTGGTTCTCTCGAGACTCCCCCGAAGGGAGGCCCTGCCGTGAACCGCCCACCCGACACCGCTCCCGGAAAGAGGCTCCGACGTACTCTGCTCATCGGAGCGGCTCTCGTCATTCTTCTCTACGGGGTTTTCGGGATGTTCGACCTATTCGACGCATGGCAGATGCGAAGAACGGAGTCTCTGAAGCGGCACCTGCGGCTCGAACTCGACCGGGCCATCGCCTGGCGGGGAAACGGCTGCGTCCTGCTCGACGCGGCCTGGCCCATCCATGAAGCGCTTCGCTCGGGCTTCGGCAGGTTCCTGACCTTCAAGAACGCCATCGACCGGATGAACCGGGATTTCGGCCAAACATGCAGCCTTTTCCTGTTCCAGAACGGCCGCAGCACCCTGATCTACCCCGAGAACGCCTCCCATAAGGCCCTCGTCTCCGAGATGCTTTCGGCGATGCAGGCCCCCGCCCGCAGCCGGGCTCGGCTGGCCCCGTCTGTCGACGAAAAGGCGACCGCCCTCTGGGGGCGAGAGGCAACCGTCGAGAACCTGAGATATAATAACGGTGAGTATATTGTCCTCGACACGTCCGGCAGACGGGGCGTCGGGTATTTCGCGTTCCACGGCTCCGGTCTGGCGGCGGTCCTGCTGATCGAGAACGTTCCCCCGCGTCACATGGAGGATTTTCTCCGGCATCGGGCGAGATATCGGAAGATCGTTCGAAACATCGGCCGGGCGATTCCCGACATCGATTTCTGGGCCCCGCCACGAAATCGCTCCGCAGCTTCGATCCGCATGGCATGGGAAAAGGCGAACGCGGAGAAGAAGGACGTCGTCGAGCGGAACCGGACGCTGTGGATGTTCGACCGGGACCGCATGGGCGTCGTCACGGCCATCGCGGCCCCCCTCCCCGCCTCGCACGATCTCGCGCTTTTCCGGACCGCCCTTCTCTCGATCGCGATCATCGCTCCCCTGCTACTGTATCAGGGATACAGGAAGGGCATCAACCCGTCGTCCTCGTCCCTGCGGTCTCAAATGAGCCTGCTGTTCGTCGCCGCCACCCTCCTGCCGATGCTTTCGACTTTCGGCGTCGGCTGGATGAGCCTGGGATACCAGGAAGAGCGCCTCCGCAACGCAGCCTTCGCGAAGGGCGTCACCAAACTTCACACCGTCAATGCGGGCTTTTCGCGCACGATGGCGATCTTCCGGGAAAAATTTCTCGAACTATGGAAGCTCGCGAACAGGACGCCGTTCGACCTCGAGGGCTTCAGCCGCAGGCTCGCGCCTCTTGAAGAAGCGCGCATGTGCCGCCTGCTGATGCTGTTCGACGCGGACAGCCGCGCCATTCTGCAACGGGTCGACCCCGACCGGAACGATATCGTCGAAATGAGCACCCTGCTGTCGCGCGCGGCCATCCGACGATACATTCCGGAACGCCTCGGCACGGGCGACGGGAGCAAAATCCAGCCGACGGACCTGCTAGTCGAGGAGGTGACAACGAATCCCGAGTTCGGCTGGTCAACCCTCATCGAGACCCCCAACGCGGTTCACCGGCTGCAGGCAGGCTTTTCGCCCGCCGACGTCATCTGGAACGTCTTCCCGGATCTCGCGACGGGGCCGGCGTTCCTGATGGGAATGTCCGATTCAGACGACCAGATACGCCTCCATCTTTCCTATGCCGTTCTGACCGGCGCCGACGCCATACGTCTTCTCCTGCTCGACGCCTCCCACATGGACATGCCGCCGGTCCTCGGCATACAGAACTTCTCGACCCTATCGGCCGTCATGCGCACCCCCAGGCTGTCGGCCGCGCCGCCCCGGTCTGAAACGGCCTCTCTCGACGGCAGCCGCCTGTGGCCTCAGCCCGGAACCCCCGACCGGGAGAAATTGATGCACATGATGCAGGTCTGCCACCTGACGAATAAGGTGATGGAGCGGGAACTCCGGCTCGCCTCCGGCACCGCCTGGGTCGTCGCCGCACCGGAAGCCGTTCTGGGAAAATACGTCACGGCCGCCGTCCTCGATGCCGAGCAGGAGCTTTCAAGCCTGAACGGCATGAAGCTGGCTCTTCTGATCGGACTGCTGGCATCCCTGCTGACCTCATTCGCCGCCGGCCACCTGTTGAGCGCTCTCGTGCTGATCCCCATCGCCGATCTTCAGGACGGCATCGACGCGATCCGACGGCGTCGGTCTGACATCGTCATCCCCTGCCGGCGTGACGACGAGTTCGGTCATCTGGCGAAGATCTTCAATCGCGCGCTCGGTGATCTGAAGGACCTCGAACTCGCCCGGGTCGTGCAGACGAGCCTGCTTCCGGCATCGACTCCATTGATCGAGGGGTTCAGTCTGGCCGCCGTCAACCTCCCCGCCACGGACCTGAGCGGCGATTATTACGACCTGATGCGGTGTCCCGACGGCTCATTCCTGATGGTGATCGGCGACGTGACGGGCCACGGGGCATCGGCGGCCCTTGCAATGGCGATGGCCAAGGCAACCGTCGCCTACCGGCTCGCCGACGGGGAGACCGGCCCCGGCCCCCTGATGACCTCGCTCAACGATGTGTTCTTCCAGGAACTCCGCGGACAGCGGAAGTTCATGACCATGCTGACGGCGCGTCTCGTCGCATCGGCCCATCTCCTGACCGTCGAAAGCGCCGGCCACAATTATCCCCTGCATTACCGCGCCGCATCGAAACAGACCGAATTCCTGCCCATGACGGGCTTTCCCCTCGGCGCAAGACAGAAGACGAAGCGCGACACGATCGAGATTTCCCTCGAGCCGGGGGATGCATTCGTAATGTATACCGATGGGTATACCGAATGTCTGCTCCCGAACGGCAATCAACTCGGCGACGACACTCTGCGCGACATCGTCGATTCCCTCGCCGGCTCGGGAAAAGACGCACGCGGCATTCTCGACGGCCTGCTGATGGAACTCAACATCCGCCGCGCACCCGGCCCCCTGGGAGACGACGTCACCCTCGTCGTCCTCCGCCGCGACATATAATATTTTATATTATATTTGCCATCGACGACGCAGGGGCGGGTTTGTAACCCGCCCCTGAAAAAGATTATGGACGTTTCACGCCATCCATGTTACGTGGTCGGCGAGAGGCAGGGGTTCCTTGGGGGCCGGCTTCGCGGCTGGTTTTCCGATCGCGACGAGCGTCTGGACCTTGTATTCTTTGTCCTTCAGCATCTCGTCGATTGCCTCGGAGGCCACAAGCGCGCCGGAAACCCAACATCCGCCCAGGCCGATCTCGGTCGCGGCGAGCAGCATATTCTCGACGAGCGCGCCGACGGACTGGATGTCCGGATGCATGCGCAGCACGTTCATCTCCTCGTGGGTGACGGTCGTTTCCTCGAGCACCTTGTCGATCATGGCCTTGTAGGGCTTCGCCATGACGGCGAGCACGACCGGGGCGTCGACGAACATCGTCGAGAACGTGCGAACCTTGTCGAGGCGGGCTTTCGCTTCGGCCGAAACGTTCGGGAACATTCCGGCGAGTTTCCTCTCGACGGCGTCCTTCATGCGCTCGAGCAGCTTCCTGTCAGTGATGACGGCGATCCTCCAGGGCTGAGAATTGTTTGGCGACGGCGCCATGAGGCCGGCCTGGATGATCTTCTCGATATCACCTCTGGCAACGGGGTCGGCGGTAAACTGGCGAACGGTGCGCCGTTTTGCGGCAAGAGCGAAAAAATCCATGGGTTCCTCCCGGTTTCGATTTCTACCTTTCGGGCGCACACACGCCCAAGAAATGTTACCACGCCGTTCTTGCTGACGCATCCCGGAGATCGTTGCGAGAAAGAATCTTTCGACATCGCCACGCAGGGACGGGTTTGAAATCAGCCCCTACAGACCGTGTGCGAGGATCGGGCGGGTCACGATCCGCCCCTGCGGCCCATTTTGCGGAGGCGCGCGAGAAAACCCTCTGCGCCTCGGCGGCTGGTATGTCTGTTTCACGTTGAGAGCCAATCCGCAGATGACGCTGATGAAGCAGATTTCGCAGATGAAATTCTGAAAACCTTATTCCCTTGGAGTTTCCGATTCCTCACGAAAACAGCTCGTATCAGACGTTCGTTCTTATCTGCTCTTCATCAGGGTTTCATCTGCCCTTCATCTGCGGATTCGGTCCTGAAAACCGAGATTTTTTCAACGGAGTGTCTCAGCGGTGAAACATTCCCAATATCGCGATCGGGAACCGAGGGTCTACGCGGTGAGCATCACACCGGGGTTGTCGGCTGGGGGTTCGGCGAGGCGGCCGTCGGCGGTGTACATGCCGCGACTTGGGGGAGCGGCATCGGCCAGCTCGCGTTCGGCTTCGCGCTCGATGAGGCGGGCCTCCAGGGCAACGGCCCGGTCGGTGGGGGAAAGCAGCGGCCCGGTTTCGACGATCCGGCGGACATAGGCGGCTTCGCGCTGGACCGCACGGGGATCGCCGGAAGTCCTGGTCACCTCGAGGTCGACGGTACCGTTCACCACATACCGCTTTCCGTCGGGGCCGAGGACGGTCTGATAGGTCGCGCTGCTCCCGGTCGCCAGCGCGCGGGCGCCGGCATATCGCCGGATATATGCGTCCTGTCGTTGCAGATTCGCGAGTCGCGCCGCATCGCGAATCTCCGTCGGAGCGGGAAGAGGCTGTCCATCACGAAAGGTTCCGAAACGGACGGATGGTTCGGGAATGGGAAGGGTGATGCCTCCGGGTTCCATGTGCGGGTCCTTTCGAACCGATATCTCTGTAACAGAAATATCGGCCCGAAAAGGCCCCGACCGAAGTCATCGGCGCAGCCCACACGCCACCCGTTTCCGGGGGCTCGCGGGCCGCGACTCAGAACCTGCGGCCCCTGCCGCCGCCGCGCCTGCCGCCATGCCGGTGCATCGACCGCTTCTCGCCGCCGTTCTGCGCCGGACGGCGGTCTTCGGCGACCGGTGCGGAGAGATTCGCGGCATCGATGTCGGCGGGACTCGGCCGGCCCTCGGCCAGCATCCGCCCGCCGATCTCGTCGAGCAGCATCAGCTGGAGCTCCCTTCCGTGCTCGTGCTCCAGCATCTGGTCGAGCAGGCGGCCGAATCGGCGCGACCGTTCGCGCTGGGCGGAGTTCATGTCGCGCTGGCGCGCTTCCAGACGGGCCAGCAGGCGCTCGGTCATGCGCTGCTGGACGTCCTCCTCGGTCGGGGTCGGCTTCGACATGAAGGGGATGCCGAACCGCTTCGCGTAGCGCTTCAGGTCAGGTTCCTCCATCACGGAGACGAGGCTGACCGCCACGCCGCGGTTGCCGGCGCGGCCGGTGCGGCCGGCGCGGTGGATATACTGTTCGAAATCTTTGTGCCAGTCGTAGACGAACACGTATTCGAGATGGCTCACGTCGATGCCGCGCGCGGCGATGTCGGTCGCGACGAGAAACCGGAGCTTATGGTTCTTGAGCTTGGCCATGACGGTTTCGCGGTCGCGCTGGCCGAGGTCGCCGCTCATCTGGTCGACGTCGTAGCCGAACCTGCGCATGAAGGCGGCCAGATACTCCACCTCGCTTTTCGTATTGCAGAAAATAATGCCGCTCTCGGGGTTCTCCATCTCGATGATCCGCATCAACACTCGATCTTTCTGCATCGGATCGACGACGTAATACAGATGATCCATTTCGGGAACGTGCTGCGAGTCACCGGAGAGACCGATGAACAGGGGTTCGGTAAGAAACTCGTTCGAGAGGCGTTTCACGCTCGCCGGCATGGTCGCCGAGAACATCGCGGAGACGCGTTTCCGCGGGAGATACTGGCGGATGCGGGTCATGTCGGGGTAAAAACCCATCGACAGCAGTTCGTCGGCCTCGTCGATCACGAGGTAACGCAGGTCTTTGAGGACCAGCGAGCCGCGGCCCAGATGGTCGAGCAGGCGGCCGGGGGTTCCCACGACGATGTGGGCGCCCTGGCGGAACGCTTCGAGCTGGGGACCGTATCCGACGCCGCCGTAGACGGCGACGCTCCGGAGGCCGAGATGGACGTTGATGCGGTCGAGCTCGGTCTTGACTTGGAGAGCCAGTTCGCGGGTCGGGGCCATGATCAGGGCTTGGCAGCCGCCGACGGCCGGGTCGAGCTTTTCGCAGATCGGCAGGAGAAACGCACCGGTCTTGCCGCTGCCGGTATGCGACTGGACGATGACGTCGTCGTCGCGCAGCATATAGGGAATGATCTTCGCCTGGACCGGCATCGGCTCGCGCCAGCCGATCTCGGAAATGGCCCGGCGCAGGGGCTCGCGCAGAGATTCGAACTGGAAGCGGGGGAGTTCCTCGGCCAGGGGGGCCGCCGACTCCTGCTGGGGAGCGGAGGACGGGATCGGTTCGAGAGCGGCTTCTTCCTGGAGAGAGTGATTCGGGTCAGTCATGGTTCTGACGATTACATCCTTTCGGTCTGTGAAATTCTTTTCGCCCTTCAGAGTACCCCCGGGAGGGTTTTTCGCGCAAGGGCCGAAGATTCATTTGCGTAATCGGGATAGTATTGGTTACAATACACAATGGACATGAAGGGACATTCCCGAATAACGGATCTCGAGGAAAACGAGCGCGTCGCCGTCCTGACGGCCGAAGGCGTGTCGCTTGCCGATTCGCCGTCCGATGTCGAGGAAGACGTCGCGCGTCGCAGTCAGGCCGATGACGACAGCGCGACAGACGCATTGCCCCGGCAGAGCGTCGGCGTCGAGTTCTTTTTCCTCGTTTCCGTCTGTCTCATGTATCTCGCCGCCTGGGGAGTGACCGAGTTTCTCGAGCTTCCCGGCAACTCGTTCGAACGAGCCGAGATCCTGTTCACCTGTTTCGTCTGTTTCAACGGCGTATCCGCCTATTTGGCCTGGAAAGGCACCTGGTGGGTCCCGACGCGCGGACTCGTCCACGAGATTTCTCGAACGATCGCGACGGCGCTCACCTGCGCGGCGATCGCGAACACCACCGACCTCGTGTTGTGGCTGGGTCTCGGCAGGACTCTCAAAGATTCGAACATCCCGCATTTTTTCTTCATTCTCGCGATCCTTTTCGCTACGAGCGGCATGTTCAAGGTTGCGAGACTCTGGCGGATCCGGTTCGGAATTGGCGCGTCGCTGATCTACGCGGGCGTTCTGGCGCTGTTCGGGGCGCTCATGTACGCATCGGGCATCACGGAGTCTGTCCCAGGCCTTCTCGAGAAACCGAATGCCCGAGACGTTCTGTCGCACCTTCTGTATGCGGTGCTCAACTCGTTCGTCGCCTCGCTCGCCCTCATCAACTGGATGCACTCGCGCGGCAGGCTGAGCAAGGGCATCAGGCTGGTTTCGATCGGCACCTTTCTGCTGAGTCTCGGATGTATTCTATTTGCTATTGTTTCAGCGAAATATCCCGTCTACCTCGTGGCGGCGCATCCGGTGCACCTCGTTCTGGCCGTCGCCTACATGCTGATCGGCCTAGGCGTATATCGCATCGGACTGACGGTCCTCGACACGATCGACATGACGGACGAGAAATTCCCTCCGGTGAGCCCGCTCATCGAACTTTTCGGCGAAACCGACGGCTGGAACCTGTACAACCGGGTTTTGAAGCGAATCCGATCATCGGAGCTGCGTCTTGGCAGATCCCTCCGCGAGAACCGGGAAAAGACGGAGTCGATCAGCGCGCTCGAGCACTCGCTACGGACCGAGACGAAGATTCGGGAGGAGCTGCGCATCGCCAAGGAGAAAGCGGAGGCGGCGAGCGCCGCAAAGACCCAATTCCTGACGATGATGAGTCACGAACTCCGGACCCCGCTGACCGCCATTCTGGGCTACAGCTCCCTCCTTGCGGATTCACCGACGAAAGACCTGAATCCGGCCGACTTCGGGGAGCGCATCAAGGCCAGCGCCCAGCATCTGCAGCAGCTGATCGAAACGCTTCTCGACTTTTCGAGCATCGAATCGGGGAAGTTCCGGTACCGGCCGAAGAGCTTCCCGCTCGTCGAGATCGTGGAATTCGCGCGCAACCTCGGGGAAACGATCTCGAAGACCAGGAAGATCGCCTTCATCGCGAATGCACCGGCCGACGCCGTCATGATGCACAGCGACCCGGTGATGATCCGGCAGATTCTGGCCAACGTGCTTGCGAACGCCTTCAAATTCACGGAAGCGGGCGAGGTACGCCTCGACGTGACGACGACGGGCACGGGGGTGCGCTTCCGGATCAGCGACACCGGCATCGGCATTCCCGCATCAGAGCAGGAACGGGTTTTCGAGCCGTTCTTCCAGGTGAGCCGCGGAAATATGCGCAGTTTCGGCGGCATCGGTCTCGGCCTCTCGATCGTGAAGCACCTCACGGCGATCCTGAAAGGCACGATTGCCCTCGAAAGCCGGCCGGGCAAAGGAACCTGCATAACATTCGACCTTCCCAGGGAAATCCCGTGACCCGACCGGCGGAGTGCGGGTCGCTCCGGGCATGGGCGTTCCTGCTCGTCTCCCACGTTACACGACAATCACCTGCATGCCCGATACCGTTTGTGCTGAGCCTGTCGAAGCTCGAATGCTCTCGCCCTTCGACAGGCTCAGGGCAAACGGGAGCATCCTGTCGATGCGGATAATATTTATATTATTCGTGATACTTGTCGCCTAACACATGAGTCGCGCAGTATTCATTCTCGTCGCGATATTCAATATTGGAGGTTATATCATGGCTTCGACCGCTCCTGCGCAACCGTCCGGAGAGCGCGCGACGGCCGTTTTTGCCGGCGGCTGTTTCTGGTGCGTCGAAGCGGTTTTCGCTGAACTGCGCGGCGTCGAGACCGTGACGAGCGGCTACACCGGCGGCTCTACGGCGTCGCCCACGTATGAAGCCGTCTGCACCGGCACGACCGGCCACGCCGAGGCCGCACGCATCACGTTCGACCCGGCGGTCATTTCTTACGAGGAACTCCTGAAGGTCTTTTTCTCCGTCCACGACCCAACCACGCCCAACCGCCAGGGAAACGACGTCGGCACCCAGTATCGGTCGGCGATTTTCTTTCTCGACGAGGCCCAGAAAGAGACCGCCGAGCGCGTCATGGCCGAACTTCGCACGTCGGGCGCGTTCGGAGCGCCGATCGTCACGGAGCTGGCCCCCCTCACCGTTTTCTATCCCGCCGAAGCATATCATCAGAATTACTACGCGGGCAACAGCGGCCAACCCTACTGCAGTTCCGTCATCGGCCCCAAGCTCGCCAAGTTCCGCCATCTGTTCAAAGACCGGCTCAAACGCCCCGAAAACACCAATCGTTGATTCCCGGGGCATAAGCCAATGTTGCGCTCCCGTTCGTGCTGAGCCCGTCGAAGCACGAGAGGCTCTCGCCCTTCGACAAGCTTAGGGCGAACGGGTAGCTCTCATGCAGCATGCAACACGCAACGCTCCCCCGGCAGGCGGCAAAACGGCGGCACGAATGACGCAGAAACGAGTCACGCGTGACGCGTCCGGCGCCTGAGCGAACGCCGAAACCCTGATGATTCGCCAATTTCACGGCGGGCATGAGAGTTGCGATATACCTTCCCGACCGCTCGCACCTTTGCGTTGCGGCGTCTCATACGCCCTCGTCGTCCGAAGGAAGCCGTTCCGGCCGGTTCACTCCTCGCCCGGTGCGATGGCTCCCGGTTTCACGCCCGCGCACGTCGCGGCGCCTGGAACCGGCCGGCCCCGCCCGCGCGGCGATCGGGTTTCCCGCGGCTCCGGAATCCTTTCCGGCTCGATGGAAGAAGGGATGCAATGCCTTTTCGGCACGGGTCGGCTGCGCACCGGCATCGACAGTCCCCCGCATTTTTCAGGAAAGGAGCCCCGTATGTTCCGTCTCAAGTTCATCGGCGTGGGAAGCGCCTTCACCACGCGGGAATACTACCAGTCCAACCTGCTCGTCATCGCCGAATCCGGCAAAAAACTGCTGATCGACTGCGGCTCCCAGGCTCAGTTCGCCCTCGAGGAGCTCGGCATCACCAATGCCAACGCGTCGTCGGAAATCGACGGGGTCTATATCTCGCACCTGCACGCCGACCATATCGGCTCGCTCGAGTGGCTGGCCCTCGTGACCTACTTCCACCCCGCGCACAAGCGCCCCAAGCTGTTCGGCGTTCAGAACGTGCTGTCCGACCTGTGGAACAAGAGCCTGCGCGGCGGTCTCGAAACGCTCGAAGGCAAGATCGCGAACCTCACAGACTATTTCGAGTGCCACCCCGTCCGCGGCAACTCCTCGTTCACGTGGGAGGGCATCCGGTTCACGCCCGTGCAGACCGTTCACATCGTGTCCGGCATGATGATCCAGCACAGTTACGGCCTCCTCATTCAAGAGGAAGGCGGCGGCCCGCGCATTTTCTTCTCGGCCGACACTCAGTTCGCGCCCTACCAGATGCGGAAGTTCTACGAGTCCGTCGATCTGATCTTCCACGACTGCGAGACCGCCCCCTTCAAGTCCGGCGTCCACGCGCATTACGAAGACCTGAAAACCCTGCCGGCCGCCGTGAAGGCGAAGATGTGGCTCTACCACTACCAGCCCAACCCGCCCCAGGACGCGGAAGCCGACGGGTTCCTGGGCTTCGCCAGAAAAGCCCAGGAATTCCTCATCCAGAAGGTCGTCCCTGAAAAAGAAAAAGATATCGCCGCCTGATCAATGACGAGGCGGTTGGTTCGCGAACCGCCCCGACGGCACGCTGATCAGCCCATGTGCCGTTGGGGTGGATCGCGATGCACCCGAAATGCACCCTGGCACATCGCGTTCGCCGAAACGGGGAAACGCCATGGGCTTCTTGCAAAGGAGGGCGGTTTGGCTTACACTCGCAGGGCCGCCGGAGCGACCGGCCGGGCCAAGATCAACGCCTCCACAGGAGACGCCGCATGCCGATTCCGACCAGTTGCACAAGCGATTCATGGGCCTGGTGGCTCGGAGACCCCGCCACGCTGGCCGGAAGCGAGGATGCGTTCAGAGAGCACCTGTTCCGCATCCATCGTCCCGTGTTCGCGGTCGAGCGCGACGGCGCCCTCCATGCGACCCATGACGGCGGCGTTCTCCACGGCGCGACGGCCGCGAGCCAGTCCGGCACCCTGAAACTCCGGGGCATACTCCCGCCCGTCAGGCTCGAGAATCTCGGCGACGCTTCGTTCTGCGCCGACCTCGGGATCAGATATCCATATATCTGCGGCTCTATGGCACAGGGCATCAGCTCGCCCGCGATCGCGGAAGCCCTCGGCCGCAACGGCATGCTCGGCTTCATCGGTGCCGCCGGCCAGTCGCCGAAGGACGTCGAGGCGGCGATCGACCGCATGCAGAGCATCCAGCCGGCCGTTCCCTACGGTTTCAATCTCATCCACAGTCCCAACGAGCCAGACCTGGAAGCGGCGATCGTCGATCTGTATCTGCGGCGCGGCATCCGGCTGATCGAGGCGTCGGCGTTCCTGAACGTGACCCTTCCGCTCGTTCGATACCGCGTCAGCGGCATCAGGCAGGAAGCCGACGGCCGGATCGTCACCCCCAACCGCGTGATCGGCAAGATCTCACGGGTGGAAGTCGCCACCAAGTTTTTCTCCCCGCCCCCGGCGAAACTTCTCCAGGAGCTTGTCGCGCGCGGCGACATCACCCCCGAGCAGGCGGGGCTTGCGGCGCAGATTCCGATCGCGCAGGACCTCACGGCTGAAGCCGATTCCGGCGGCCACACCGACAACCGTCCGGCGGTCACCCTGCTTCCCACGATCCTCGCTCTGCGGGACCAGCTCCAGGCCCAGTTCAACTACCCGATGCCTCTGCGGGTCGGGATGGGAGGCGGCATTGCGACGCCGGCTTCCGCGGCGGCGGCTCTGGCGATGGGCGCGGCGTATCTCGTGACCGGCTCGGTGAACCAGGCATGCATCGAGTCGGGCACCTCCGACGCGGCGCGCCTGATGCTGTGCCAGGCCGGCCAGGCCGACACGGCGATGGCGCCGGCCGGCGACATGTTCGAGATGGGCGTCACGGTCCAGGTTCTCAAGCGCGGCACGATGTTCGCCATGCGCGCGGCCAAACTGTACGAACTGTATAAAGCCAACGCAGGCCTGCACACGATCGCCGACGCGGACCGGGCGAACCTGGAAAAAAATATCTTTAAAAATACATTGGAAGGGGTCTGGGCGTCCACCCGCGAGTTTTTCCTCAAGCGCGACCCGGCGCAGGTGCAGCGCGCCGAGCGCGACCCCAAGCACCTGATGGCGCTGGTGTTCCGATGGTATCTCGGCCTCTCGTCGCGATGGGCCGTCGCGGGCGATCCGGCTCGCACCGTCGATTTCCAGATCTGGTGCGGACCGGCAATGGGCGCGTTCAACGAGTGGGCGAAGGGCACCTTCTTCGAGAAACCCCAGAACCGCCGCGTCGTCGACGTGGCGTTCAACCTGCTGTTCGGCGCCGCCGTCACCGGAAGGCTCGCCGCCCTGCGCGCCCAGGGCGTCCATCTTCCTCTGGAAATCGCGCAGGTCCGGCCGCTGCCGATCGACACTATTGCTACATATATTCAATAACCTTGCCCCTCCCGCTATCATGAGCGGCATCGATTTCTCGGAACGATGAATCTCGAGGTCTGGCAGGCCTTCCTGCCGTTTCCCGCCGAGACCGTTTCGCGGCTGACCGACCATCTGAACGACGCGGAGCGGGACCGGGCCGGCCGGTTCGTGAACCCTGACGTCGGCGAGCGTTTTCGCTGCGCGCGAGGCCTTCTGCGCCACGTGCTCGGCAGGCGTCTCGGCCTGCCCGCCCGCGATCTTCGCTTCGCCGTGGAACCGGGCGGCAGACCGTATCTGGAAAGCGCATCCGGCGAGACGCCCCCGGCGTTCAGCCTGTCGCACAGTCACGATTGTATCGCGATAGCTATAGCCGACGCGGGGCTCGTCGGGATCGACGTCGAAAAACGCCGTGCCGGAACCCCGATGGATGCCATCATCCACCGCTTCTTCAAACCCGCCGAGCATGAAGCGTGGGAGGCCCTTCCCGAGGCCGAGCGTGAGCCGGCCTTCCTGCGCCTCTGGACGCGAAAAGAAGCCATCCTGAAAGCCCTCGGTCTCGGTCTCACGGGCCTCGAGAAGCTCACCATCAGCCTCGAAGACGGAGTCCTTCGCCCCGTCCTCACCCTCGACGGCGACCCGCAGGCTCCCGCCCGCTGGTGGTGCACCTCCTGGATCCCAGCCCCGGGCTACCTTGCCACCCTGGCCGCAACCGGAGCCCCTGCCCCGTTCCATCCCCACCCATGGCCCCCGTCAGACACCGCATCGAAACGCGGCGAATAAACCACGCAGACACTCCCACAAGGCGTCCCCGTCGTCTCACGATGCGCCCGGTGTCTCCCGCGGGATATGGCATCCCATGCGTCTCACATGTCGGGCGTTTAGTATCGCGTTCAATATATATTATATCCGTATCGACACGACACCCCCGTTGTCCTGAGCATGTCGAAGGGCGAGAGCACTCGTGCTTCGACAGGCTCAGCACGAACGGTATCGAGCATGCAAGGGTTTGCCATGTTCCTTGTGAGGCGAGTGGTATCGTATGCCTCACATTCTCTCCTGCGGCGAAAATACAGCCATCACGCAAGAGCGTTTTGAATCTCGGTCCAAAGGGACAACGGCAACGTCTGGAGAAGAGACCGTATCACCGCAGAGAAATTACGCTTGCAAGAGTATCGATTTCAGGCTTTCATCCGCGACATCTGCGGATACATTCCTGAAAACCTCGTTTCCTCTACGGAGTATCTCCGTGCGTCGTCAGCCAAGCAGCTTTCCCGACGCTCTCAAATCAAAATCGTGAGAGCGAGCAAGAGCGCAAGACCGGCAGCCAACCCCAGTCTCAGGAGCTCCATCGGAGATTGAGCGGTCTCCGTTTTCACGGGCGGAGCCTCCCCGTCGTTCGACAGGACTTCCTGTCCGGCGGCATCTGCCGCGATGAAGCTTTTGCAGTTTGCGCACACCGTCACCCGATGACCGTCGATGTTCACGGCGAATCGCGACATTTTCAGCGGAAGGCCGCAGAGTTCGCATGACGTGGCGCCGGATATATATTTGAGCATGCTCATGGAACACTCCCTTTCGATGTATGGAAGTATATCACGGCAACTGCACCGTATATGGCGAAATTTCATTTCGGATCGAATATCGCCACCTGAAAACCGGAAGCAAGGCAGAAAAGCACTCCAAGCAACCTTCCCATGCAACCTCCCAACTCTCGCCTCGAGTTGATAGAGAACCACCCTCTTCTCCGCGGAGCAGCCGTTCTACCGTCTCACGTGCGTATCCGCCGGTGTATCAGGACTAAACGGCGCCGGCATCGACAAATATAATATCGTATAGTTGTATTATTGATTCCTGCGATTCGAAAGCCGAGGAGCTGACTTCGTTCGTGTCGAGGGATAGAAGCACGAACCAGCGCTCGCCCATTGATTCCACTATTCGCTCTTCGATATCTCAGGGCGAACGGTTGGTTTTCATTCAGCAGGACTCACTATTGCATATTCCGGTGAAGGGCGAGAACGGCTCGAGTTTCGCAGGTTCGGCACCGAGGGAAGCGCAAAGCCGGCTTTTTTTTCCTTTCAGGAATCGACGTTCTGTTGCAGAAACCTCGGAAACTGCGCACAGCAGGAGGGCTTTCAAACGAGAATGTTTTTTTCGATTTCACATGAAAAAATCTGGTATGCTTGTGTTCATGATGAAACGACGAGCATTGGCTTTCGGACATGACTTTACGAGAAAACACCCGCCAACCACGCGCAAGCGCGCTGTTGATCGGGCCTGACGACCGGCCTGAACCGTAGGACCCCTCTTTTCCCGCCCGGCGGATCCATGGAAAATTCGTCTG
>Ga0208197_1000313_pt1 | contig 65490 bp, 65 predicted proteins | sample AD_JPNNA4_MetaG_FD_184444 | JGI IMG/M metagenome (GOLD analysis project Ga0208197, IMG submission 184444) | Active sludge microbial communities of municipal wastewater-treating anaerobic digesters from Japan - AD_JPNNA4_MetaG (SPAdes) (version 2) | ecosystem: Engineered > Bioreactor > Anaerobic...
TCCATGTCATTTTCATGGTCGTTTCCCAGAACTTGCGCCATCGTCAGGGCGTTCGCTTTTGTCGTTTCCACGTCATGGCGTTGACGTTCATAGCCGGAGTAAACAATAATGCCGAGGGCGGGGAGAAAGACTGCAAGAATCAGGATCAGCAACTGACTGCGGACGGACTTCATCATTGAAGATTCACCTCCTCCGGTTTTCTTAAAAAGATCCATAAGTTCATAAAATATCCTGTCCGGTCAAACACCGGCGGCAGAGCTTAAATCTTTACCCTGATACTGGTTGCGCCCTTTTTGTTTGGCAAGATACAGCATAGCATCAGCGCCCTCGATTAATTGCAGCGGGGTGATATGGTCTGTCCCGGGAATGGCCGTTGCCACGCCGGCGCTGATGGTAACATGGACGGCCGGTTGCGAATGGTCCGGAAACATTTGCAATTTTCTTATTCCCCTGACCAGCTGAGCGGCTAAATGGACGGCTCCTTTGTGATCCGTTTGCGGGAGGATAACCACAAACTCCTCGCCGCCGTACCGGGCAACCAAATCTCCCGACCTCGTGAGCATATCCTGCAATGCTTTGGCAATCATCCTGAGACAGGCGTCACCTTCGGCATGACCGAATTGATCGTTGAATTGCTTAAAATGATCCACATCGATCATGATCAGCGACAGGGGGAATTTGTTGCGCATGGCTCGCTTGGATTCCAGTTCCAGCATCTCGTCGAATTTGCGGCGATTGCAGATGTTCGTCAAACCGTCGAGAAAGGCCATCTTTTCCAGCATATCTGTTTTCAACTTGAGCTCCAGATGGGTTTTTACGCGAGACTTGACGATGGAAGAGTAAAAAGGCTTCCGGATGTAATCGACGGCTCCAATTTTCAGGCCTTCATCTTCGGATTTATTCTCATTTTTCGCCGTAATGAATATAATAGGAATATTTTTTGTCGCCTCGTCATTCTTCAATCTCCTGCATACCTCGTATCCGTCCATCTCCGGCATCATAATATCCAGCAGAATCAGATCCGGTTGGTCCCGCCGCGCCGCGATCAGTCCCTGTTCCCCGGTGATGCAGGAAATGATCGTATGGTCCATACCGGAAAGTATCTTTTCCAACAGATTCAGAACATCCCGATCGTCGTCGATACAAAGAATCATTGGTATTTCCTTCCTCAATGTATAGATGGAGATTAATAATACCAGTCACGAAATCGATACGCCATGATAATATTGGCATACACTTTTATCTTGCCTTCCTTAATCTGTGTCCCAACCTGCCCATCAAAAACTTCAGAGATGTCAAAAAAATACATTTTTACGTCATTGAAAGATGGAACCATTACGGCAAGAGCACCGTCGGATTTAGATGACGGATCCGATGAATTTTCTTTTTTCGGCAATAATGACCTGGGTTTTGGGTAAATATTGATCGAAGGATTCCATGAGTTTTTCAGCTCCGTTCAACTCCATCAATCCCGCCCAGGTATTGGCCCAGCTCTGCAAAACCGGAGGATAGGGAGGCTTGATGCTGTCCAGAATGGCGCCCTGCAGGTGTTCCTGCCGCTTGGCGATCCAAAACAGAGACATGAAGACCGTCCAGTAAAATCCCCAGGTATCGTACTTCAGAACCGCCAGTCCCGCATCTTCCACCAGTCGGAGAAATCTTTCCCGATCAAAGATCTGAATATGGTTGGGCGCTGAAAAGTAGAGCGGATCCGCAACATGCATTTGCAGTCTTTCCGACCGGGCATCCGGCACGGTGATCAGATACCGGGCGTTCGGCTTGCCCACCCGGACCAGCTCCGCCATAATTTTACCGGGGTCCGGCGTGTGCTCCAGCATTTCCGTGCAGAGAATTTTCGTCGCGTATGCGTCCGGCAGCGGAAGCGGCAGCGAATCGCTGATGAACGCCTCAAACTTTCTCGCGCCCGCTTCCTTCATTTTCTTCGCAAGCGCTTTGATTTTTCCGGCATCCGCATCGGAGCAAACAACATGCGCCCCCTGCCTGGCGCAAAACAGCGCGGCGTTCCCTTCCCCGCACCCCACGTCCAGCACCACATCCTTCCGGGAAACCTGAAAGCCCGCGAACAGCTCTCCGGCCTCCAGCCGGTACCAGCCGCGTTTCACGGCATCCCGCAGGCCGCAGAAGCGGGGATCCACGTCCTTTGGAATCGCCGCGGTTCCGCGGGCGCTGTCGGGCCTGAGGCTTGTGTTGGATTCAGGCCGAGGCCGGCCTCGTTTTCCCGTTGGGTTATGGTCCTTTTTCACAGGCGGCATCCTCCCCGCGAAACCTACTCCGCGCAATTTCATTAGCCTTCACCGTCATGAAAACGGGTTGACTCACATTTCAAGAAAAGAAGACGCCTCAACGGGCTGTCATATCCTCCCCCTCATCCAAAGCCTGCCGGCCGCCGCTTCCGCGTGATGAATCCGGGAGACTCGGGTTGGGTGTCGTGTAGCACAAAAACGCCGCAGGGCAAAACAGGATTTTGGGTATTTGAACTAACGCTTGACAAGCAAAATCATACCGCCTATAAAATTCAACACAAAAAGGGCGCCGGCAAAAACACGGCCCCTCAACCTGCCGGGCAGGCAACCGCCGGCTCCGGAGAAAAGAGGAGTTGGACATGGAGAAAGAATACCAGATCGGAACCTTTTGCAAAGACATCAAGTGTCGAAAACACAAAGCGCTCGAAGGACTCAGCGGAAATGCCTATCTCCGAAAGAAGAACGTGCACTGCGCGGATTGTGAAGCCTGGAAATTCTTCAACTGGTCGAAGGAAAAGAAATTCCGCATTGTTCATTCCCTGCCCCAAATGTCGAGCAAAGAACTCGCCGCCAGGCTCAGAGGCCTGGACATCGTTCGGGTTGAAGACCTGACGGAAGACGAAATCATGTGCCTGTAAATAAGGAAACGCTTCAGAGACCGCAGATGGACATTTACGAGCAACTTCGGGAAATTCTGGATGCGCACCCCTCGACCGCGCCCAAGGGAGAGGCCATTCATGAAATTCTGCGCATCCTCTTTACACCGGAGGAGGCGGCCATTGCCGTCCGCATGAGTTTCAAGCCGAAAAGCCCGGCCGGTCTTGGCCGGTCCGCCGGCGTTGATGAAAACAAGGCCGCCCTTTTACTGGAATCCATGGCCGATAAAGGCGTTATTTTTTCAAAAAACAAGGACGGCAAAAAATTCTACGGGTTGGTCCCTCTCATTCCGGGCGTCTTCGAGTTTCCTTTCATGAAGGGCGGCGGCTCCCCGATGCACGAGCGCCTGGCCCGGCTCTGGGAAGCCTACCATACGGAAAGCCTCGGCGCTTCCTTTGCCGGCAATCCGACACCGATGATGAGAGTGGTCGCCGTGGAAAAATCCGTTACGCCGGAGCATCAGGTCCGCCCCTACGACGAAGTCAGACACCTGATCGAAAACGCCGGCTATATTGCTCTGACAAAATGCGCCTGCCGGGTAAGCGTCGCCAAATGCGACAAACCGAAAGAGGTGTGTCTGATCTTTGACGGCGTGGGTGAATTTCTCGTGGAGCGCGGGTTCGCCCGCCACATCAACAAGGAAGAGGGCATCCGGGTTCTGGATGCGGCGGAAGAAGCCGGGTTGGTCCACACCAGCAACAACAGCGCGGACCGGGCCAGCGTGATCTGCAACTGTTGTCGGTGCTGTTGCACGATCCTGCGCGCGAGAACGCAGTTGAATCATCCCCACGCTTTTGAGCCCAGCCGATTTGCAGCCGTCGTTAAAACAGAGGATTGCATCGGGTGTGGTCTGTGCGCCGAAGAGCGCTGTCCGATGCAGGCCGTCGAGATCCTCGGGGATGTCTCCTTCGTTCATGAAGAGAAATGCATCGGGTGCGGTCTGTGCGTTTCCACCTGTCCCTCCGGCGCCATGAGTCTGATGGAGAGGAAACAGGTTCCGGCGGTTCCAGCAACGACGCAGGATATGGCGATTCAGGTTCTTCAGGAAAAGGGAAGACTGGAAGCCTTTATGAAAGTCATGCAAAGCTGACATACGAAAAACGGAGAGGTTGCGCTCGTGAATGACGTGAGAATGATCGAGGTCAAGGAAGACATCCTGGCCGACAATACCCGGATTGCCGAGGGCGTTCGTCTGCGCCTCCGCGACACGAAAACGCTGCTGCTGAACCTGATGTCCTCGCCCGGCTCGGGCAAGACCAGCCTCATCCTCCGCACGATCGAAGGCCTGCAAGGCGCCGTGAAACTCGGCGTCATCGAAGCCGACATCGATTCCAAAGTCGATGCGGAAAAAGTGGCGGCCGCTGGAATTCCCGCCGTTCAACTGCGAACAGGCGGATTCTGCCATCTGGACGCGACCATGGTGACGCAGGGCATTGATGCCCTGCCCGCGCAGCGTCTGGATCTGATCATCATTGAAAACGTCGGCAACCTCGTTTGTCCCGCCGAATTCGATACCGGCGCCCACAAAAACGTAATGATCCTCAGCGTTCCGGAAGGCGACGACAAGCCGCTCAAATACCCGCTCATGTTCACGGTCTGCGATGTCCTGCTGATCAACAAGATCGATTATATGGCGCAGAGTGATTTTGATGTAGCCGCGGCGCGCGAAAGGGCGCTGGCGCTGAAGCCCGGCATAAAAATTTTTGAAGTTTCCTGCAAGACCGGCGCGGGCCTTTCGGAATGGATCAACTGGCTGAAAAAAGAGACGGAAGACTTTCTGGCCGGCTTCATGGAGAAAAACCCGCCATGCCTCAGGAAATGATCCTTCTGCTCGGAACCGCCGCGTTTCTCGGCTTCTTCCACACCCTGCTGGGTCCCGACCATTATCTCCCTTTTATTGTCATGGGAAAGGCCCGGAAATGGTCGATGCTGAAGACCTCCTGGATTACCTTGCTGTGCGGTGTAGGGCATGTGGCGAGCTCCGTCGGACTGGGGTTGATCGGCATCGCGCTGGGGATCACGGTAATCCGATTGGCCGCAATCGAATCCTTTCGCGGCAATCTGGCCGCGTGGGCGTTGATTGCCTTCGGGCTCGTGTATTTTGTCTGGGGCATGCGAAGAGCCTGGAAGTTCAGGCCTCATGAACATATCCATGTCCACGCCGACGGCCGCGCGCATATTCACCCGCATGTGCATACGGAAGAACACGCCCACCTTCATGAAAAAAGCGGCGCAGGCCATCTCACGCCCTGGGTGCTTTTTACCATTTTCGTGCTCGGACCCTGCGAGCCACTGATTCCGCTCCTCATGTATCCGGCGGCAAAGGAAAATCTGTGGGGGCTGGTTCTCGTCACGACCGTATTCGCCGCCTCAACCCTTTTGACCATGCTCGCCATTGTCCTTGCTTCTTCCTGGGGGCTCAACCGCCTTCCGCTCGGAAGAATGGAGCGATTCACCCACGCGTTGGCCGGCGGATCGATCTGTCTTTGCGGCGCGGCAATTCAGTTTCTGGGATTATAAGGATTTCTTTCTGAGGGGTTGATTTACACCACCTCCAGATTTTTGATGCGGTATTCCCTGCCGGAAACCAGCAACAGACTCTTCCGGCCGCAGAATGGACAGACCAAATCCCGCAGATTTTCCCGTTCAACGTCAAAGGATTTGACGCAGGCTTCGCACCGGAACACAATGGGATTCCACTGGATTTTGATTTTCGCCTCTTGGGCAATCGTGTCTTTGCTGAGATAATCAAAATAGCGCTGCATCCACTCTTCTTCCAGGTCGCTCAACCGGCCGACCTCCAGGTGGACGGCGCGGACGCTCCGGACGTTGTGAATCCTGGCCTGCTGCAGCACAATATCCAGAATACTCTTCATCACCGGCAATTCGTGCATTCGTTCATCCCCGATCTTTGTGCGGATTAGACAAAGCGGCCTCTTCTCCCTGCGCCTTCAGCTCCCGATAGGATGCGACCGGCAGCCCCCCGACATCGCGGTTGATTCGCCCCAGAAGGTCGTTGACGGTGGCCTCGACATTCTCCACGGAAACGCAAATCGCCTGCTGCGGGCACGCCTGCGCACAGACGCCGCACGTCTTGCACCGATCGGGGTCGATTCGTGATTTTCCGCCGCCGAGAACGGCGGCGCCGGCCCAGCATACCGCGGCGCATTTGCCGCAGCCGATGCATCGGTCCCGATCCACGCCGACCGTCACCCCGTGAAGGCGATGAATGCAGGCTTGAGCCTCGGGCGGAAGATGGCGGTAATAGTCGAAATTCGTGCAGCAGCACCGGCAGCAGAAACAAACCGTGGTGAACGGCCGGTCTTTGGAAACATTCCAGATCGTATTGTCCGCCGACACATGTCCGATGAAAGGGACCAGCCCCGCAGCAAGGGCCCTGCGCAGATGCGCAATCGCCTCTTCCACCGACGCATGGTGCGCCACGGCGGCGTCTTCTTCGGCCGTGGGGAGTCCAATGTGGATGCAGCCGATGTTCCGGTCGTAGTTTTTGCATTTCCAGGCGTCCCGGCACGTGCACCGATGCGTAATAATACGGTGCTCCGAGCGGCGGATCATGCCTTCCAGAATGACCCTGGGCAGGGAAAGGCTGTCCACGCTGAGCGCCGCGTTGACGGGCAGATAGGAAATATTCAACTGATCCGGCGTTGTCGCGTTCACCCGGATTTTGTACATGAACCGGCCGAAAACCGGCACGGACGGTTTGATGTAGGCGAGCTTCCAGATTTTCGCCAGAAAGGTAAGGTACCACTGGGGTCTAGTTCCCACGGAAAATCCCTTTCCTTATCCGGCATCCTCAACAGCGCCGGTCCAGAAGAATGTTCAGGAAGCTTCGATCGAGAACGCGGGGCAGTCCGATAAAATACGTGAGCGCGATGGCCAGATCGCCCAGCGCGGCAAGCACGAGAGGAAGCCCCATCCCGGCATACAGCCCGAACCAACCACAGCCGGCAAAGGCCGCGACGCGCGACATGCCGTCCCAAAAAATAATGGTGGAGCGATTTTCCAGATCTCTCGAGGAAACCATCAGAATGATGCCGAGGGAAAAAAGGAAAACGGCGGGAAACAGGAGCCAGAAGGGATGGTCGGGCGGCTCCACGCCCGCCTCGCGAATCACAGAGGGCATCGTGAAAAGGATGCCCAGCAGGACATTTAAAAGGCCGCTCAGGAATACAAATTTTTTCACGTCATCATCCTTTCTCCGCGCATTGGATCGGCAGGTTGGAAACCCCTCGAATCCAGCGAACCAGGTCGTCATACAGGGCGTCTTCGTTTTCGATCTCGAGCGAGAGGGCCTGATGCGGGCATCTTTCCACGCAGCGGCCGCAGCCGGCGCAGGAATCTCCGATCACCGCCTTTCCATTTTGCAAAACAATATCCGCAAGGAAACACTGCTCCACACAGGCGCCGCAGCCCAGGCAGGCGTCGCCGTCCACCCGGACCGACAGGCCGGGAAGCTTCTGGCAGGCGCCCCGCAGGGACGGGCCCCGATTCTTCAGATTCGTGCGATACAGGCAGTTGGTGTCGTCGCAGTAACAGATGAACATGAGATCATGGAATCTCGTCTGAAAAGCGACCGGATCAATCCACACATGCGCGACGTTGGCGATCAGGCCCGCTTCGGCGGCGCGATCCACATGGCGGAAGGCTTCCTCTTTGGCGGCCATTCTTCCGTGGCTGGGATGAATCCGGCGAATGGCCGGACCCAGCGCCATGCACCCGATATCCTGCGGCGGAGACGAAACTTTGTTGTGCCTTCGGCAGATGCATTCGTCGAAGATGAACAGCTCGTCCACATTCGCCAGAAGTCTTTTGACGACGCGGCGGGGCATCGCGACGTTTTCGGGGCGCTGGACCTCAATATTGAGGGGGATGGAGCTCACTTCATTATATGGCCGCATGAAAAAAGGATAAATCAACCATTTCAGGAAGGGGAGATTGCTGAGCCTTTTGCCCGCCTGCATGATAGGCCACGCAAGCCGGACGGCCTGCCTGACGAAATTCCTGCCGGGGCCGTATTGCAAGTTTAAAGACACATGATCTCTTCTTCGGTCAAATCCTCAACCCGAACCGGATCAATCCCCTTGATCATGGCGGCAAGCTGTTTGTTGGAAACTTCGGGCCAGGTATGGACAATGCGCCATTTGTTGTCTTTTGCCCAGTTGAAAAATTTCCAGGCCAGACACGTCTTGCAGTGCACCTTCTTTTTTTTGAAGTAGGCGTCCCCGGTAAGGCCCTCAAGATCCTTGTGCTTGGGGCATTTTACCTCAATGCAGTATGTACCCGATTTGTATTCTCTGCTCATGGATACTCCCTCTTTTCTCCGCTGCCGGCCGACGCCGGAGACGAAACGGTTAACAGGCCTGTCGAATTCAACGAATGCCCTATTTTGGCGTAAAACTATAGGGTGTCCGTTTTGGGTTGTCAAGCGATAGTTTGGCAAGGAATTTGACGTCTGCGGAAGCGGCCGGCAGGTCCGGCATCGATCCCCTGCATTCTTTGCCGCCCCGTCCCGGAAGGCCTTCATTGAACGCGTTATAATTCCTTCATGACCAGGGCAAAAATCTGTCTTTTCGTTTTCTCGGTAGAGGCGGAATAATCGAAAGCCTCCTGATCAATAAGGTGCTGGAAAATATTCCCCTGGATCAGGGACACGATGGTGACCGATGTAAAGCGCAAATCGTTGACCGTAAACACGCCCTTGACCGCGCCTTCCTGAAGAATGGCCTCAATCTCATCGCGGTAGCTCTGAAAAAGCTTCACCATCGCCTGACGCAGCCGTTTGTTGCGGTTAATCTGCGCCAGAAAATCGACCAGCACGCTGAAATATGCTTTTTCCTTATGCACCAGATCGAACGCCTCGTTGCAGAAAGCCAAAAGCTTCTCCCGCGGATCTTCCAGTGATGACAGCGCGTTGCCCAGATCATTTTTGAGATTGGCGTTCATCCCCTTCAACAGTTTAAACAGGAGATCCTCTTTGTTCTTGAAGTAATAGTGGACCAGACCCGTGGAGAGGCCGGCTTCCCTCGCGATGTCCTTGATCGTGAAATCCGAATAGCCCTTTTCACCGACCACTTTGTATGCCGCCCGGGTCAACTGGACCCGTCGCAGATGGATTAAATCATTTCTGTTTCGTTCTTTCATCACATTCCTGCAGGGAGCAACAAATCTTTTTTTTCATCACGCCCGGATTTTTGATCCGCCTTGCGAAGGACCGGAATTTTCCGGCGCATCGTGGGGCAGCGCCTCCTGAAGAGGCGTCCGTCTTTACGGGAAAGGGAGCATAGGAAAACTTCACTTTGATGTCAATGAAATATTACTGCAACATGAAGACGGATCGCGTCTTTTCGTTGACAGGCCTGTTCATTCCTCTTATAGTGACGTCACCTCAAAGGCACGATGCCTTTCGCACAAGGAGAAATTCGGAAATGATTCCTTTTCGAAAACCGCTGCTCAAAACCCTGAAAGCCGCCACGGCATGCTTCATGGTTCTTGTCCCCTCACAGGAAAGTGTGGTGCTTGAGGGACCGGGAAGCATCCGGAAGCTCCCCGATCTGATGAAAAAACAGAACATCCGGAAACCGCTTGTGATTACAGATCGTGTGCTGATGGAGAAACATCTGCCCGCCGGCCTGTTTGAGGCATTCAAAGCCGCCGGCATGCCCTGCGCGGTCTATGACGGTGTGCAGCCGAACCCTTCCATAAAAAATGTTGAGGAAGCCTACGGGCTGTACATAAAAAACGGGTGCGACGCCGTAGTCGGTTTCGGCGGCGGCTCGTCCATGGACTGTGCGAAGGTCGTTGCCGGAAGAGCGGTCCGGCCCCGACGGACCGCCGATCAACTGGGAGGCTATTTCAAGATCATGCTGCCGGTCCCGAAGAAGCTCCCCCGCATAGTGGCCGTGCCGACCACCGCCGGAACAGGCGCGGAAACCACCAGCGCCGCGGTCATTACCGACGTCGGGAGAAACACCAAGTACACGGTGAACGACTTTCTGATCCATCCTCACGTCATCGTGCTCGATCCGGAGCTTACGCTTGGCCTGCCGCCGTTCTTCACGGCCATCACCGCCATGGACGCGCTGTCGCATGCTATCGAAGGCTACATCGGCGGCGCCCACTGCAAGTTCTCCGACGACTATTCAGAGAAGGCGGTCCGGATGATTTTCGGCCATATCGACAGGGTGTATAAAAACGGCGGCGACCTGGAGGCGCGCGGTCAGATGATGCTCGCCTCCTATTACGCCGGAATTGTCCTGAACCGGGCATTGACCGGTTATGTCCACCCGTTCGCCCATAAGATCGGCGGCCTGTATCATCTGCCCCACGGACGGGTGATCGGCGCGGTCATGCCGCTGGTTCTTGAATATTACGGCGATACGATTGCCGGACGGCTGGCCCGGCTGGCCGATGTCATTGAGGCCTCAACACCCGCCATGAGCGAGTCCCGGAAAGCGGCCGCCTTCATCGCGTCCCTCCGCGGCTTTAACCGGTCCTACGGCATCGGCGAAACCATTCCGGAGCTCCGGGAGGCGGACTTCCCGGAAATTGCGAAATCGGTGCACGGGGAATGCATCCCCTATCCGGTTCCCAGAATCATGGACGATCGGGACATTTTCAGAATCCTGAAAGCATTACAGAGAGAGCTTTGAAAAATGTCATTTCGAGGAGCGTGAGCGACGAGAAATCTTAAGGATGGCCGTTTGTTCAAGATTTCTCCCTTCGGTCGAAATGACAAAAATGGCCGCTATTCAAAGCTCTCACAGGGTAAACCGGCCGTTTAGGAAGGCATTTGGCCGCGCAGGCGGGCAAGGACGGATAAGGCAACCGATCGTGTTGATGCGCCGCATCACTCAGAGCGGCGCTGGCGCTCCTGCCAATACCGGAAGAACCGGCTCCAGAAAAGACCCGTCCAGCGATGCAGCGGCCTGCCCCGCCGGCCGCCGAAGATCAGCCAGCCCAGCTTGCGGTGGTATTCGGCCAACCGGCTGAAACGGGTCAGCGACACTTCCGCTTCCTGAATGGACCAGCATCGCGGCGCACAGACGAAAGGCCGCTTCCCCGAAACAATCTTGAGCGTTTCCAGGGCGGCCAGGCTTGCCGCAAGCCATGCCACGGCGCAAATCTGAGCCAGCGGACGCTCTCCCCGAAAGTACTCCCGATACCAGTCCATCCGCCAGCCGCCGGTCGTGATGTAATGGTACTGGGCACATTTGAATTCCGGCGTGCGCACGACATCCGTCAGCCCCTCGTAATCAAGATCGGGAATACCGAAGCAATCTTCGAGGGTGCGCGATTCGGGTGTAAACACACTGACCCAGCCCATGACGCCGGAGGGCATGCACAGCACGGCGGTTTTGCCGTTTTGTCTCGCTGCACGGAAAAGCAGGACACTGTAAGCCAGATCATCGACCGCGGGAATGACAATGTCCGCGCGGGACATCCATGCATCCAGGGCCACAGGCGGGGGAAGCGTCCGGGAAACGTCAACCGATATTTCCGGATTGATGGATTTCAGGACCTCCGCAATCACCGAAACCTTGCTCCGGCCGAGGACATCGGCAAGGCAGCAGGGTTGACGGTTCATGTCCGCGGGTTCGTAAGCGTCCTGTCCAATCAGGATAAAATGCCCGCATCCGGAGCGGGCAAGAAGAACGGCCAGCGTTTCTCCCACACTGCTGTCGCCGACAATGAGAATTCGCGTTCTTCTGATCCGCTCCTGCTGGGCCGCGGAGAAAATGCCGTAATTTCTGTTGAAAAGCGTCGTGTAGCCGGGCTTGGCGTCCATCGTCATGCGCTGTCCTGACGGTTCTTTCGTAAGCGGAGGAAGATCCGCCACCACAGGTTTTGCAAACCTTCCAGTCCCGGACCCAGCCGTGTCTGAAAAACGCGCCAGAGAAGTCTTCTCTGCCAGACCAGCAGCGTCTGGACATACGGTCCGTTGACCCGCTGGACCCGGATGCGGTTTCTCGTGATCATCCAGTATCTCGGGGCGACGACGGGTTTCCACTGGCCGGTCAGATGTTTGACAACCTCCAGGGCCGCAAGGGATGCGCAAATCCAGACCGAAGGGCAAATCTGAGGAGGCCGGCCGTCATCCTCGATAAACGCCCTGTAGGCTTCCATTCGCCAATCCGCTCGAAGAGGAAAATCGTACGTGCCCAGCTTATACTTGCGGGTCTCGAACATCCTTTTCAACGCTTCATAGGTTCCGAGCCGGGGCACGCCTTCAAGATCTTCCACCGATGGACCGCCCGGGGAAATCAGGCAGACGTTCGCCCAGGTCCCGGAGGGAACGGCCAGCAGCGCCATCCGGCCAAGCTTCTGTGCATCCCGGAAGACCAGGATGCTGAAAGCGAAATCATCGGCGGCCGGAAAGACAACGTCAACCCCGGATATCAGGGACGCGATCCGGGCGTGGTCCAGAAACCGGTCGTGGACCTCGATAACAGCTTCGGGATTGATTTTTTCGATCTGCTCTCCGATCACCAGCGCTTTGTTGCGGCCGAGCGTGTCGGCAAAGCAGGCAATCTGCCGGTTCATGTTGGTCGGTTCGTAGCGGTCAAAATCCACGAGCACGAAACGGCCCACGCCCGAGCGGGCGAGGATGATTGCGACCGTGCCGCCGATTCCCCCGCAGCCCACGATAAGAACAGAAGCCCGGCGGAGTTTCTCCTGCCGGGCTTCGGAAAAAATCCCGTAATTTCGGGCAAACAGATCTTCGTAGGACGGCGGGGTCATTCCATGAAGAGGCTTTTCTTCTCTGGCCATGATTCCCCTGACGGATAACCCTCAAGCGTTGTGGAAAAAATTGTTACCGCTCGTCTTGCCGGATACCCCCGGGCAAAACGGCCGCATCGTTATTGACCGCGCGTGCCCGCCATAAACTGATCTTCCGTAATCTCCATGATTTCGGACTGGGGCAGCGTCACTTTGTTTTTGGACACCTGATCTTTGAACTGGATAACACCGTTCCCCTTGTTGTCGATGCTCTGCGTGTAATAGACGCTTTTGGAAACCGGATCGACAACCTTGTAATAGCTGGCGCACCCCACAACGGCCAGCAGAAAAATAAACGACATCACGTAGCCTGCGATTCTCTTTTTCATCTCCGTGCCTCCTTATTCTTCATGAGAGTTGAACATTGTTGATGGATCATTAAATCTTATTTTATCAAAATCTAGAATGGCAAAAAACGTTTGTCAAGGCAAACCTTTTGGTTGGTGTTTTTCCACCTTGTAACGGCCCTCAGATGTCCAGCAGTCGATTCACTTGAGCATCAAACATCGCTTCCTCCGCGTAATGGATGGTTTGCCAGCCCTTCTGTTTCGCCCGTTCGATATTCCCGGGATCATCGTCGATGAACAAAATCCTGTGCGGCGGGGTTTTCAGACGGCCGGCAATATCGTCAAACAGGGTGGCGTCCCGCTTGCCCTTGCCCATGTGGTAGCTGTTGAAGACATGATCAAACTCTTGAAAAAAATTCATCCGGGCATTCAGTTTGTCCAGCATGTCCGTCTGGTCGCTCAAAATACCGACGACAAAGTTGTCTGACTTCAGCTTCCTGACCAAATCGATCATGCGCTCCCGAAGAATGAAACGCGACAGAATTTCATCCCGCAGATGAGCATAATCTCCCTTGATGCCGGTCTTTCGACGCATGGCGTCCCAGAACTGGTTTTCGGAGCCTTTTCCCAGAATGTAGCCGGTTTCATAAACCGTGTCGGCCGCAATCATCAGCAGATCCGCGGCTTCCAATCCGTTGGCGTGGGCCATGGCCTGCAAACCGCCCTTCCAGCCTTCCTCCGCCAGCACGCCGCCGAAATCGAACAGAACGACGTCCACCGATTTCTTCCCCGCAATCGATTGCTGCAAAAGATTCATCACCGCCTTGTAGATGGCGGGATCCCTGCCCGCTCTCGGCCCGGCCACGTTGAGGACACGGATGCGGTTCTCCTCAAGCCAGGAAACCAGCCTTTGGGCCGCTTTCTCCAAAGGCGTTTCTTTCAAATCGAGAGGAAGACAGGGCCTGCCGTGCCGCCGGGTGAATTCCAGCGTCAGCGCCGATCCGGCGACCGGAAATCCGTGGGAGATGATGACCGTGCCGTCGGCGTCAAGGACATTCTGTTCCGTCCTTTTGGCATAATCCGTCGTAGGCATTTCTTTGAGTTGATATTTGGGGTCCAGGGCGCCGTCTTCCGTCTTTCTTCCCCTGGGAAGCCATCCGCCGTAGGGAATATTGCGGGCGATGGCAAAGTCCAGGGCCGCCCGGTCCGCGCCGGTCTGCCCTCCGGAAATGATTTTGTCGATTTTATGCCGCGGTCTTGTTTCCCTGCTCATGCGGATTACGCGGCTGCGGCCGGTTTCTGAACGGGGGATGGTTTCTTCATCACCAGAGCGTCCGCCGGGCAGGCCTTGCTGCAAAACCCGCAGCCGATGCAGGCCTTGGAATCCTTCAGATACGGAAAAGCGTCCACGCCTTTGTCGCGGGGAACGTCCGACATCGCCAGGCACCCCACCGGACAGGCGTCAACACAAATGGCGCAGGCGATGCAGGCCTTCAGAAGGACATCCGGCTTGGGCCACTCGGAGCGTTTGGTCATCGCGCACAAACCCCCTGCCGCATCCAGGAGGGCGGACTGCGGGCATACCCTGCCGCAGGCGCCGCATTCTATGCATAATTTCGCGTCGATCGTATGGAGCTTCTTTTTTTCGCCGGAGATGGCGCCCGCCGGGCACAGGCGCGCGCAGGCGCCGCAACCGTTGCATTTTTCCGTAATCGTGTAGGCCATAGGCAACCTCTTATTGTATTCCCAGTTTGCGCAGGGTTTCCTCTTTGGGCTTGCCGGTGGCGGTGTCCCATCCGAACTGTTCCCAGTAGCCGGGCGCAAGTTTTTCAATATCCACGGATCTTCCCTGGTTTGCGCCCCGCTTTTGGGGCGGATGACCCAGGGCGCGTCCGCTGATGAAATTGTTTCTCGGCTCGATGCCGTGCTTGACGTTGAAGGCCTGCTTCAGCGTCTGGATCCGCTCGCCGACGGTCATGTAGTCTTCGGGGGTCAGCCGCCAGCCCGTCGCCGCGTTCAGCCAGCCGAAGGTCGGAACTCTCTTGGCCCCGATGAAAAGGCCGAACATGCACATCCCCGCGCCGTTGGCCAGGCTCATGAACTTGCTGCACACGGCGGCCATCTGCGCCTTTTCCCCGTCAATCCTGAACTTGCTGTTCTTCGTGAAAAGCGGCGCGGGTTTGGGAATCCCTTTCACGAGCTTCCAGAGCTGAAACATTTCGTAATACAGATGGGCGCCCAGCGTGTGACGGCCCGGCGTCGGCTCCAGGCTGTAATGGACGTTGAACCCCGGATCGCAGCGGCCGTCATGCATGGCCGGTTCCTGTCCGCCCGCGTGGACGGTGAAGGCTTCCGATCCTTTGCCGATTTTTTGGGCGGCGATTTTCGTGCCGTCGGCCAGAAGATCGCCGATTCCCTCCCGGTCAACCATTTTCCGGATGAGGGCGACCATCGCCTCCGTGTTCCCCCATTTCAGTTCCAGACCGCCCGTGTCTTCTTTGGTGAGAATGCCCTTTTCGTAGCACTCTACGGCAAATGCGGCCGTTGCGCCCGCGGAAATTGTATCCATGCCGGCGCGGTTCAAAAGCTCATTCAAGTAAAAGATACTGTCCAGGTCCTCGTTCATGCACAATCCGCCCAAGGCCAGAACACTTTCATATTCGGGTTTGTGGGTGTGGGGATATTTTCCTTTGGCGGCGCAGATGCCGCCGCATCCCACGGGGCAGGAGTAGCAATGATACTTCACAATTTCCATACGCCTGACGATATCCGGATTGATGGTCCGGGACCTCGACATGGGAAAATCGCGATTGGAGCCATCCCAGTTTTTCAGGGGCGAATCTCCCATTTCAATGGACGTCTGATTCATTCCCCCTGTACCCCACTTCCTCAGGATGGAGGTGTACAGGATGCCGTCCTGGGGGAACACAATAGGTGTAACGCGCAGAAAAGCACCCACAAAACCAAGCATCCACCCCGGCAGCGGCAGGGGGAAATTGACCCACTTCAGGCAATGCCGGCTCAGCCGTTTCATTTCCGCCGGATCGTGCGCGCCGATTCTCTGAACGCCGTCGAGAACAACCGCTTTGAGTTTCTTGACGCCCATGACGGCACCCAGACCCGATCGGGCGGCGATCCGGCCCTTGTCGCTGCAAACGCCGGAAATCAGGGAAACCTTCTCGCCCGCCGGGCCGATGACGGCCACGGCCGCTTTGGGGCCGTACTGCTTTTTGAGCGCTTCTTCCGTCTCGACGGCATCGCGTCCCCAGAGGTCCGCTGCGTCTTTCAAAGACGCTTTGCCGTTTTTTACATACAGATAGACGGGGCCGGAGCTGATGCCTTTGAAGAAAATGGCGTCATAGCCGCAATGCTTGATGGCCGGAGAAAAGGTGCCGCCGCAGTTTGCGTCGCCCCAGCAACCGGTCAACGGCGATTTTCCCACCAGCGTCCAGCGGCCGGAAAACAGACTGCCGGTTCCCGTGAGAAATCCCGAACAGAACCCGAGGATGTTGTCCGGGCCCAGCGGATCCGCGCCGGCGGGCATCCGGTTGTACAGGATATAAGCGCCCAGCCCCATCCCGGACAGATACTGTTCATACACCCGGTCGGGGATTTCTTCTTCCGTCATGGTCCGGTTGGACAAATCCACCATGAGGATTTTTCCCATGTAAGGTTTGTTCATGAGGGCTCCTTTTCGTTCATCAGCCTTTTTTCACGCGAGTTCTGTCCAGGGGCTTCCCTTCCCAGGCCGCCTCCAGAACCAGCAGATTGTCCTCGTAGTCCGTATCCTCCGGATTATAAATGGACGCTCCGTCCAGCAGCGCGGCTCGAGCGATTTCCGGCAGAATGTCCCGGGGGACGGACGGCTTCCCCTCCCGATCCCTGATCTCCTGAAGACATCTGGCGTGCCGGCCGCCGGTGACGGCGTGAAGCTCTTCATTGAGGCCGCGGATCAGGGACACGACTTTTTCCGCCCGCCGCTCCGCAGGCGTGGCCAGGTAAACCTCTTCGCCCGCCATGGGCAGCAAGAGCTCCGCCATGATGTCGGCGCGTTTGTGCATATTGTATTCCAGGCCGTAGGGCAGCAGGATCGCCATGCAAAGGCCGTGGGGAACACCGCAGACGGAGCCGGTTGCGTGGCCGAGATTGTGAACCAGTCCGACCATGGAATTGGAAAAGGCAATGCCCGCCAGACAGGCGGCAACGGCCATGGCCAGGCGGCTGTCGCGGTCTTCCGGGTTCTTCGCGGCCAGAGGCAGCTGCCGGTAAATCATGCCGACGGCGGCCCTGGCGTGGGCGTCGCTGAGCGGGTTTTTCTGAAGGCAATAGTACGCCTCCACGGCATGGCTCATGGCATCCATGCCGGTCATGGCCGTGATGAAGGGCGGCATGGTCAACGTCATCCGGGAATCGAGCACGGCAATGTCGGGCAGCAGGAAATAACTGGTGAAAGCCATCTTCAGATGCTTTTCATGGTCCTTGACGACGGCCACCTGGGTCACTTCCGAACCCGTGCCCGCCGTGGTCGGCACGGCAATCAGGGGCTTCAGGTGCCGATTCAATGCTCCGGCGCCGCTGAAAGCCATCAAATCGTCGGCGTTTTCCGAAACGACGATATTGACCCCCTTGGCCGTATCCATGACGGAACCGCCGCCGACGGCCAACAGGGAGTCGCAGGCATTGTCCCGGTACAGACGCGCCAGCCGGTTGACGACCCGGAGGTCCGAATCGGGGGGAACATCGTCGGCAATCAGGCCGGCGGCCACGCGGTCCCCAATCGCCCGGGAAACGATATCGATGAGGCCCGCGCCGGCAACCCCCTTGTCCGTTACGATCAGGGGTTTTTTCGCCCCCCGTTCAATCAGCAGATCCGGTATTTTTCCCAGGGCGTCATGACCCGCAACGATTTTTACACGACAGCAGAATTCATAATAATCCGGCAACAGCATCGGAATCACCCCTTCCTTTCCGGTCTTCCGTTGGCCACCCGCTCGACAATGCCGCACAGATAACGTCCTTCTTCGTCGGCGCCCAGAACGTCCAGAATTTCCTCTTTCCTGTAGCCGGGGACGCCCGCCTCCGCCAGGCTCTTCGGCAGATCTTTTCCCAGAGCGTCCTGAAGTTCTTTCAGAAAGCGGTTCAGCAGGTCGCAGGCGGCCTCTGCCCGCTTCCCGGCAGGCGTCCGCGCAAACGCATCGTCTCCGGCCAGAGGTTGAAAAAGAGCCGCCAGGTCATATTGGCCCTCCTTGAGATAATCTCCCAGAATATGGGGCAGGCACATGGCCATGATCACGCCCTGGGGAATGCCCAGCAGATCGTAAAAAACCTGCCCGAGTTTGTGGAGCCTGCCCGCCGCCGCATTGGAAAAGGCGCAGCCGGACATCGCAGCCGCATTCAACAAGGCGAGCGACGCTTTTCGGTTTCCCGGATCGGCAACGGCGGCCGGAAGATTTTCCCTGACAAAGCGGATGGCGGCAAAGGAATAGGCTTTTCGAAACGGGTTTTGATCCGCTTGAATGTGCGACTCCACCGCGCGGCCCAGCGCGGCAAGACCCGCCGCGGCCATTCCGATCGAACTTTTTCCCTTTGCCAGGCATGGATCCAGAACGGCCAGGACGGGCGCCAGAGATTCAGAGGAAAACACTTTCCTGCCCAGATGGGCGAATCGCGACGTCTCCAGGCCGTCCGCGCCGGCGGCCGGCGCAACCACCAGCGGCAACAGGCGGACGCGGATGGGCGTTTCGGGCAAGAGCTGCCGCGCGTCCGGCGTCTTCAACGAGACCGCCAGGTTCAGCACCTTGGCGACATCGGCGGCTTTTCCCCCGCCCAGGGCAATGACGGCATCGACCTTTTTTTCCAGGCAGAGGTTCTTCAGGTGATCGACCAGGCCGAGATCGGCTGCTTGCGTCACGTTGTCAAAAAGGGCCAGTGTCATTCCCGAATCGCCAAAAGCGCTCTTCAGGATTCTCACGGCCTTCTGACCTTCGGTCCCGGCGGAGGCGACGACAAGAGGCCTCGCGGCATTGAAACCGGCCAGTTCCACGGGCAGGTGCGAAAGCGCCTTGTTTCCGGAATTGGTTTTGAACGGACAGGTAAATACAAAACCGGCTGAAAGATCCATGGGTTTTTTCCTTTCGTCAGATGCCTAGCAGGGTACGGGTATAGACGCCGATCCGCCCTCCGAGCTTGCGGCCCATTGACCACCAGGAGGGGTATCGTTTCACCGCCAGAGAGGCGATAATTTTGGGCAGGAGGTAAACCTCCACGATGTTGAGAACCCGGATGATGGACAGGGCCTGCGGAATCTCGCCATCGACCATCAGACGGTTGCGGGCCGTGGATAAAGCGGTGCTTTCCTGAAAAGACAAAAGAAGGAAGGCGGCATCGACACTTTTAATGATCAGGCGAACATGAACGCGCCGGCCCTTCGGATCGCTGCCGAGATACTTCACCCTGCCCCCCTCCTTGCCGATGACCATTCGGGGACCGCTGGGAAGACATCCCAGGGAAAAGGTGAAATTTTCCGGGAGCGAATCGAATTCCTTTTTGACCTCGCGATCGACCCGGGCAGCGGCCTGAACGGCACGGCCGGTAAACCAGAGAAAGATCGCCACATACGCCCGCTTAAACGGCTTGGTCCCGGATGGAACGTCTTTGATGATGCTCATCCTCCGATCCTCCTGTTTGATGGGTTTTTTCTTTTACATCAAATTCCAGGCTGTGTCAAAACCATCTCTCACGGCTTGAGGAATACGGCCGACCCGGCGGGCGTCGCCGATGACGCGGAGGCCGGGAAAGTGAGGTTGAAGCGCAGAAGCGAGCGCGTTGTTGCTCTTCACGCCGACGGAAAGAACAACGGCATCGGCCTTCTCTTCGCGGCGTTTTCCGCCGGCGGTGCTTTCCAGAAAAATGACGTCCGCCGAAATTTTGACCAGTTTGTGGCCTACGATGAAATCCGTGGAACAGGCCTTCAGACGAGGAAGGATGTCGTCCACATGCTGCGGATGGGCGCCGGGCGCGATCTGATCCATCATTTCCACCACCAGGACGCGGTTGCCTTCCTCCGCCAGCTTTTCGGCCGTTTCCAGGCCGGTCATGCCGGAGCCGATGACGGCGACCCGCTGATTTTTAAGCCGGACGGAGCCGTTCAGGATTTCGGTGACGGTGCAGACATGTGGAAGATGAACCCCTTCAACGGGCGGGACGACGGCTTTTGCCCCTGTGGCGACCACAACGGCATAGGGATCCAGCGCTTTCACGGACTCGGGCGTGGCCTCGGTGTTGAACCGGATTTCGGCTCCGTTTTTCAGGGCGTCATGCTGCAGATCGGTGAAGCACCAGTTGATCTTATCCTTTTTGGGGGGCTTGTTGGCCAGTTGGAGCTGTCCCCCTACGAATGCGCTTTTTTCCAGCACGATGGGTTTGAATCCCCGCAGGCCCAGAATCCCGGCTGCGGAAAGGCCGGCAGGCCCCGCGCCGATGATGACCACCACGCGGCCGGCGCCGTTCCTCAGCGGTTCGGCGGTTTCGCGTTCACGGCCAAGGCGCGGATTGACGGCGCATTCCAGCGTCTCCCCTTTGGCGGCATTGGTCAGAAAGGATTCAAAGCACCACAGGCAGCTGATGCAGCGCCGGATGTCCTCACCGCGGCCCAGGGCGGCTTTTCGTGACCAGGCCGGATCCGCCAGATGCGGGCGTCCCAGGCAGACAAAATCCTGGCACCCTTCCTGAAGCTGCGCCTCCGCCTGTTCCGGGCTGCGGATCACATTGGCGGCCAGAACCGGAATTTTGACCTTTTCCTTTACGGCCCGGGCCAGATTTCTGCGCCACCCCGGCTCAAAGGAGGCAGGCTCCAGCCAGTAGTTCATGGTTTCATAATTGGCTGAGGAAACATCGATGGCATCGACGCCGGCCTGTTCCAGGCATTTTGCAATCTCCACGCCCTGCGCCAGCTCAATGCCCAGGCCGGGTTTGCCGATTGAGCGGTAGTATTCGTCCACGGCCAGACGGACGACAACGGGAAAATCGGGGCCGCAAAGACCGCGGATGCCGCGGATGATCTCCAGGATGAAGCGCATGCGGTTTTCAAAGGACCCGCCGTATTCATCCGTTCGCCGGTTGGTGCGGGGGCTCAGAAACTGCTGGATGAGATAGCCGTGGGCGGCGTGCAGTTCGACGCCGTCGGCGCGGGCCTGCTGAACGCGGCGCGCGGCCCGCACGAAATCGCCGATCAGACTTTGCACTTCCCGGTTCGACAACGCTCTGGTTTTCTGTCGGGAATATTCGCAGGCCACGGCCGAAGGCGCCACAACGGCCGGCACCAGGCCGGTTTTGGCAAATTTTTCCGCCGCCGGAACCAGTTTGAAGAAATACTTCCAGTATCCCGGCCAGAAGCGGCCGATCCGTTCCATGAGGGGCCAGGATCCAATCATCAGCGAATTGCTCTGGCGGCCGGGGTGGTGCAGCTGGCAGAAAATTTTTGTGCCGTGGCGGTGAATTCGTTCGACCATGCGGGCAAAGGGTTCGATGTGCCGGTCGGACGTCATGGCCAGTTGGCGCGGCAGGCCCGCGCCGTGACGTTCATTGACGCGCGTGATGCCGGTCATCAGCAGTCCGAGGCCGTTTTTCGCGCGTTCTTCATAATAGGCGATGAGCTGTTCCGAGGGGGTCCCGTCAAAATTGGCCATCCCCACTTCCAGGGGAGGCAGAACCACGCGGTTGCGCAGAATCACGCTGCCGATCCGGCCTTCTGAAAAAAGGAGTGGATAACGCATGCCCCGTCCTTAAGGTTGATCGACGCCTACCCACGCCTTCGCCGGTCCGACCAGCGCAAAAGGAGCGGGATTGATTTTTCCGCCGCCCAGCGCCATATACCCGAGGCCGAGAAACAGACGGTCGTTGATCCTGCGGATCTCATCGCGCATGGAATGAACGGTCCCTGAATTGTAGGCGCCGTAATGAAGTTTGAAGGCGGGCTTGCCGTCGTAATCCGACGGTCCGATTTCCGTGTCCATTCTGCGCGTCCGGTAAATTTTGCCCCCGGCGTCCTGGAAAAGATTGTACCCGTACCCCCGGTTTTCTCCAGTAGGGTTGAAGGCCTTTCCCTCCCAGCGTCCCGGGCCGAAAAAGTGATGGGTGAAATAAGCCGCGCCGGAAGCCAGAATACCGACATCCACCGTCACCGCGGCAAATTCGCCCTTGAATTCCTGAAAGGAGGGTGCAGAAGCGGCATAGTAAAGCTGGAAAATTTCCGCCTTATTGAGTTTGCGGATGTCCTCCAGGGTCGCCTTTTGAGGCGCAACGCCCAGAATCTCCTCCATGCTCCGTCCGTCCCAGGCGCCGCCCTTCTGAAGAATGTTGATCCCCGTTACCGCGGCCGCCAGAAGAATCAAAATACCGGCAAAAATCAGAATGCCTTTGAAGGCTTTCATCTTATCTTGTCCTTGAAGTGGATTTTAACAGCTCCTGCCCTTCCACGAATCGTTGCAGGTGGCCATGCCCAGCATTTTGTTCAACCAGTCCATCGCCCCGATGGGAAGAAGAACCTTGGTGAGCGGCGTCAGGATTTTCACGGGAAAACCCGGCACCGCGACCATGGCCTGATTGCTCTTGATGGCCCGGATGACCTTTTGGGTCACGTCGGAGGCGGAAAGCATTCTGGTGCCCGCGACCATTTTTGATCCTTCAAACATGCCGGTGTTCACGGTGTTGGGACACACGTAGGTGACCCCGATGTTGTATCGATGTTTTTTCATTTCCTGGCGCAGGGAATCGGAGAAGCCCACCACCCCGAATTTGCTTGCGCAGTAAGCGGAAAGATTGGGAAGAGACAGAATACCGCCGGCCGAAGCGAAGTTGACGATATGGCCGCTTCCCCTTTGAATCATGGAGGGCAGAAACGCTTTGCATGTCCAGAACTGGGCGGTGAGATTGATACGGAGAGTTTTTTCGATGTCGTCGTCGGAAAGATCGAGAAGCTCACGGGCCTGGACGATGCCGGCGTTGTTGACCAGAATATCAACCGGCCCGAATTCCTTTTCCACGAGGCGGGCCAGCGCGTAAACCGCCTCCCTGTCTGAAATATCGCAGACAAAGGCGGCGCATTTGCCTGTTTTCGCAAGCTCATTTTGGGTCTTCATCAGCGCCGGTCCGTTCACATCCACCAGAGCGACTGCGCATCCTTCGCGAAGGAAATCCTCCGACAGGGTGCGGCCCATGCCCATCGCCGCGCCCGTCACCAGGGCAACTTTGCCTTTTAAATCCTTCATGATCTTCCTCCCCGATGACGGGCCGGTGGCTGCCGCCGGAGCGATTACAGCATTTCGATGGCCGTTGCGATGGAAACGCCCCCGCCGCCGCACAGCGTGGCGAGGCCCAGCGTCTTTTTTCGCTTCTTCATCGCGTGGATGAGCGTTACCATGATCCGGTTGCCGGTCGCGCCGACCGGATGGCCCAGGCCGATTCCGGATCCGTTCACGTTGGTAATCTCCCGGTTGATTTTCAGCTCTTTTTCACACCCCAGATACTGGGCGGCAAACGCTTCGTTCACTTCGATCAGTTCAAAGTCCTCCAGCTTCAGGCCGGAACGCTTCATCAGACTGCGAACCGCGGGAACGGGGCTCAACCCCATGATGGACGGATCGCATCCGCCGTAACCGACCGCCTTGATTTTGGCCAGCGGCGTGAGGCCCAGCTCCTTCGCTTTCTCCATGGACATGATGACGGTGGCGCTGGCCGCGTCGTTCAGCCCCGAAGCGTTGCCCGCCGTGACCTTGCCGGTTTTGGGAATGAAAGCCGGCGGAAGTTTGCTTAAGTCTTCGAGGGTAATGCCCGGCCGGAAGTGTTCATCCTTGTCAAAAATCTTGGGCGGCTTGCCTTTTTTCTGCGGAATTTCGAGCGGAACGATTTCTTCGGCGAAATCCCCATCCTTCGTCGCGCGCTCCACGTTATTGTGGCTGCGCAGCGCGACTTCGTCCATTTCTTCGCGGGAAATGCCGTACATCTGGGCGATAAATTCCGCGGTGTGCCCCATGATATAGGGCTTGCCTTTGTAAAGGTCGTAGGGCATCCCTCCGGCCAGAGGGCTGTCCGTGGGAGCGGGGAGGATTCTGGATCCGCACATCAGACCTTCAATGAGCTGATCGTCCAGCGTGCTGTTCTGCAGCCGGCAGCCCCAGCGCGCGCCGGGAACCGCATAGGCAATGCCCGACATGTGTTCGGCGCCCCCGGCCAAAATCACATCCGCCAGACCCGCCTGGATCATGGCCATCCCGGAAATCGTGGCTTCCATGCCCGAGATGCAAACCCGGTTGATCGTAACGGCAACCGACGTATTCGGAACCCCCGCCTTCAGGGCCGCGATCCGGGTGAGGTTCAGCGAATTGTAAGGCTCAAAACAATTTCCAAAGCGGACGTCGTCAATCAGGTCCGGACTGATGCCGGCCCGCTTGATGGCCTCTTTCATTGCAACGCTCGCCAGATCCACCACATGCAGATCTCTTAACGATCCGCCGAACGTGCCGATCGCCGTCCGGCAGGCTGAAACAATAACCACATCCTTCATCATCTTGTTCTCCCTGTTTTTGTTATGAATTGAAATGATTTTTCATTGGCTGTCCGCCAAACGACGCTCGACAAAAAAAGGAGGAACCGTTACGGTTCCGGTTCCTCCTCGGATTGGGTCTTCTTACAATGCGGTTAAACGGCAAAGGCTTCTTCGCTGATGTTCATCGCGCTCTGCTCGTCCTTCTGCAGGTTTTCCAGCTTGGCCGGGACCAAACCGGTGATGCGGTTGATGAAAAATTTTGCGCCCTCGATCTTGCCGGAATAAAACGCCTTGTCCTTGTCGCTGGCGGCATTGGCCAGGCCTTTGAAGGCGGCGTTGGCCATCCAGATGTGCAGCCAGCCCACCAGGGCGTCGGACAGGCAGTTGAGGAAGTCGGCCGCGCCGATGAGCGGAACAAAAGGCGTCGTCTTCATCATCTTGGCAAAGGCCATGGCGGTTCCGGCGCAGGCATTGAGCGCGCCTTCGACGATTTCGGCCTCGGCCTTGAGTTTGTCATTGCCTTTGGCTTCGGCGACGGCGGCCTGGGTCAGTCCCAGAAGATTCATGAAATACAGGCCCTTCTTCATGCCGAGCTTGCGGCCCAGCAGGTCCATGGCCTGAATGCCGTTGGTGCCTTCATAAATCAGGTTGATCTTCTGATCGCGCATCATCTGTTCGACCGGGTACTCCCGGCAGTAGCCGTAGCCGCCGTAGGTCTGCACGGCATCCGAGCATACTTCCATGCCCCGCTCGGTGCAGTAGGACTTGACCATCGGGGTCAGCATTTCGATCATGCCGTGCCAGTATTCTTTGTCCTGCTCGTTTTGTTCCAGGCCGGCGTTGAATTCCCTGTCCATGGAGTAGTAGCACAGGAAAGCCAGCGCGCGAATCCCTTCCGTGATGCTCTTCTGCTTGAGGAGCATGCGGCGAACGTCCGGATGCTGAATGATCGGAACCGCTTTCGGATTCGGAACCTTCATGGCCATTTCAATGATATTCGAGCCCTGAATCCGCTGCTTGGCATAGTCCAGCGCATGCAGGTAAGAGGCCATCGCAAGCGATACGCCCATCATGCCCACGCCCTGGCGCTCTTCGTTCATCATCTGGAACATGATCTTCATGCCGTCGCGCTCCTCGCCCATGAGGTAGCCGATGCACTTGCCGTCGGTGCCGAAGTTCAGCGTACAGGTGGCGTTGCCGTGGATGCCCATTTTGCTTTCGATGTTGCCGCACTGCACATCGTTGGGTTCGCCCAGCTCGCCCTTCTCGTTGATGCGGATCTTGGGAACGATGAAAATGGAAATGCCCTTGGTGCCGGGAGGATCGCCTTCGATGCGGGCGAGAACCGGATGGATGATGTTTTCGGTCAGATCATGGTCGCCGGCGGAAATGAAGCACTTGGTCCCGGTGATGGAGTAAGTGCCGTCGGCGTTCTTTTTGGCCGAGGTTTTCAGGATGCCCACGTCGGAGCCGGCGCCCGGCTCGGTCAGACACATCGTGCCGGCCCAGACACCGGAGAACATCTTTTCGATGATGATATCCCGCAGGGGATGCTGGAAGTGGTCTTCCACCAGGCGCGCCGCGCCGTGGGTCAGACCGGGGTACATGAGAAAAGCCTGGTTGGCGGCCAAAAACATATTGGCGCAGGCCGCCCCGATGATAAACGGAAAAGCCTGGCCGCCGACTTCGGGCGAATCCGCCGTCGTCATCCAGCCGCCTTCACAATAAAGCTTGTAGAGGCGGTGATAGGCTTCCGGCGCGAAAACCTTGCCGTCCTTGAAGACCGCTTCGACGGGCTTGCGATGAACCTCGTCCGGATAGGTGGGCGCGATCTCAACTTCGGCGAATTTCTGCGCCTGGTCCAGCACCATGTTGCACATCTCCACATCATGATCGGCATAACGGCCTTTGCCCAGGAGCGTTTCCCCGATGTTGAAAACTTCATGCAGCTGAAACTTGATGTCCCTTTCGTCAATCCACAAACTTGCCATACCAACCTCCTTGTTTTCTTTTATTTATGAACGAGTATTCGTTCCGAGTTCTCCTGAAAATCGTGCGGTAAGATTCTTCGCCGAAGTTCATATGGCAATTGCGGGTAATTGTCAAGCATTCGGAAACATTTATTCCGCAAAGGAACGAATTTTATGCTTCAACCTCGGCTTCGACCTTCTGAAGCACTTCCACCCCGTGCTGGTTGACCACCTTCAGATCAATCCTGGCGCGCCCAGACTGCACATCCGTCACGGTCCCCTGAATCGAAATCGTATCTTCCATCAGCACCGGAGCGGAAAACCGGCATTTCAGTTTTTTCATTTTGCCGGGATCGCCCACCCAGTCGGTGACGGTTTTCGAGGCAAAGGCAAGGGTGCATAATCCCTGAAGAATCGCCCCTCCCAGCCCGACCATTTTCCCAAACTCGGGATCGATGTGAATCGGGTTAAAATCACCGGATGCGCCGGCATAGTAAATGGGCCTGTATTTATCGACTTTCTCTCTTCCGCTAAAGGTCTGTCCTTTTTCAACGGCCATGGCGCGCCTCCTACTTTCTGACCACAAAGGTATAAATTCCACGGCAGACGTCCCGGCCGTGCTGATTTCTGGACTGCACTTCAATGGCGATGACGTCCAGTTTCTCCTTGTTCTGGATGCTGATGATTTTTGCGCCGGTGGTGACGGCGTCTCCCGCCTTCACCACTTCCAAAAACTCCAGTTCCTGCTCGCCGTGGACCAGCATCGCCATGTTCAGGTTCAGATCTTTGTCGTTGAACACCGGCTCGATCAGATAGGCGCCGAAGACCACGGCAAAAGTGGGCGGCGCGATGATCGCGCCGTACTTCGATTTTGCGGCGAAATCGTCATCCAGATAATGCGGATCCAAATTTTTGATCGCTTTCGCATATTCTTTGATTTTTTCCTTGCCCACCTCATAGGTATAGGATGGGTAGGTCTTGCCGACAAATTTCGTGTCGATGGCCATGTGCATTTCTCCTTGAAATAGGGTCATGCCCCCGAATGGAGGACTGCTTTGCCTGAGCGTTTATGCCGCGTACTTCCGGATCAGGTCTTTGGCAATCAGGATGCGCTGAATCTCCGAAGCGCCCTCGCCGATTTCACCCAGCCTCGCGTCTCGGTAGAGGCGCTCCACGGGGTATTCCTTCATATAGCCGTAGCCCCCATGGATTTGAACGGCCAGATCGGAGATCTGCTTGCCGGTCTCGGAAGCCCAGAGTTTGGCCACGGACGCCAGCACCGCGGATTCGGGATGATTCGTCTCTTTGGCCCATGCAGCCTGGTAAATGAGGAGTCTCGCCGTATCGGACATGATCAGCATATCGGCCAGTTTGAAGGAAATCTCCTGAAAACGGTTGATCGGCTTGCCGAAAACGACCCGCTCCTTGGAATACTTGTTGGCCAGTTCCAGGCATTTGGACGCGATGCCCAGACAAACGGTCGCCATGCCGATCCGTCCGTATTCCAGCGTCATCATCGCCTGGATGAAGCCGCTGCCCACCGCGCCCAGAACGGCGCTGTCCGGCACTTCGCAGTCCTCGAGGATCAGTTCGGCGGTGGGGGAGCCGCGGAACCCCATTTTGTCAAAGGGTTTACCCGCCCGGAATCCTTTGGTGCCCGCCTCCACCAGGAAGCAGGTCACGCCGCCCCCCGGCCCCTTTGCCCGGTCATTGTAGGCAAAAACCGCCGCCACATCGGCGATGGTGGCGTTGGTGATGAATGTTTTGGTGCCGTTGAGAATCCACTTGTCCCCGTCTTTCACGGCGGTCGTCTTGATGGACGCCGCGTCGGAGCCGGCCTCCGGCTCGGTCAGGCCGAAGCAGCCGATGATTTCCCCTTTGATAACGCCGGGAAGATATTTTTTCTTCTGCTCTTCGCTGCCAAACAGGCGGAGCGGCATGCCGAAAAGCCCGCTGGAGGCGCCGCAGGATAAAAAGGTGGAGGCGCAGGCGCCGGCCACCGCCTCTCCGGCGATGGCCTGACTGATCAGGTCGAGATTCGTGCCGCCGTAAGCTTCCTCATGCCCCATGCCGAGATAGCCGATGCCGGCCATCTTCTTGATGTTCGCTTTAATCAGTTTGGGAACTTCTTCATGCGGCGCCTCATCCAGCAGCGAGGCGCGCGGTTCGATTTCCTTCGCGCAAAACTTCGTGAAATTGTCCTTGATCGACAACTGTTCCGGTGTGAAATCATAGTTCATGGCATATTCTCCTTGAATGGATGTCTGGTTATTCTGCTTCCGCCCCCCGGCTACATAAAGCTCAAAATGCGGGAGATGATGAATTTCTGCATTTCCGAGGTTCCTCCGCCGATCTGCGCCAGTTTCACATCTCTCAGGAACCGCTCGATCGGATATTCATGGATGAACCCGTAGCCGCCGAAGATCTGCACGGCGTCGCTCGCGGCTTTGATGCCATAGTCGCCGACAATGGATTTCGCCACGGACGTATGCAGATGATTCAAAGGCTTGCCGGAATCCTTGTCGTGCGCCACGCGGTAAACGACCATTTTGGCGGCCTCCTTGATCATCTTGATATCCGCCAGTTTGTGCTGGATCGCCTGGAAAGCGTTGATCGGACGGCCGAACTGCACCCGGTCCTGGGAGTATTTGGCGCAGGTCTCGATGGCGAACTGCAGGGCGCCGACAAAAGGCGCCAGAAGGGAGCTGCGGTCCCAGGACAGGGTCTCATGGGTGTATTCAAATCCCCGGCCGACCTCGCCCAGCAGGTTTTCTTCCGGAACTTCGCAGTTGTCCAGAATGACTTCGGAGGTCGCGGATGCCCGCACGCCCATTTTGTGGAAGGGCGCGCCGGTTGCAAATCCGGGGAAGCCCCTCTCGACGATGAAGGCGGTGATGCCCTTGTGTTTGAGCGCTTTGTCCACCGTGGCATACACCACACAGACGTTGCAGACCGGCGCGTTGGTAATGAAAGTCTTCGTCCCGTTGAGAATCCATTTGCCGTCTTTTTTGACCGCCGTGGTCGTGATGGACGCGGCGTCCGAACCGGCGCCCGGCTCCGTCAGTCCCATGCACCCGATCCATTCGCCGCCGGCCAGCTTCGGAATGTATTTTTTCAACTGTTCGGGCGAACCGTGTTTGAAGATCGTGTCCGCGCACAGGTAGGTGTGGGCGCCCAGGGCGAGCAGGTGGCCCTGATCGACGCCGGCGTGCCCCAGAGCCTCGCCGGCCAGGCAGCAGGTCTCCACGCTGGCGCCCGATCCGCCCAGTTCCTCCGGAAACGGAAGGCCCAGGATGCCCATCTCTCCCAGCTTCCGCCACACCTCCATGGAGAACTCGCTTTTGAGATCCGCCTCCTCGACCAGCGGCACAATTTCTTTTTTTGCGAACTTATAGACCGAATCTTTGAACATCAACTGTTCTTCCGTAAAGCCGAATTCCATGAGTGCCTCCTTATAATGCCTTATTTTCCGTTGACGATTTTGGAGAGGATCTGCTCCTTGATCTGCTCCTTGATCTCTCTGTAATTGAACCCTTCGCTGTCAATCGCATACTGGATGATGGTTCCCTGGATAAGGGCAATGATGATCACGGACGTCAGTTTCACGTCCTCTACCGTAAAAACGCCTTTGGCCACGCCTTCCTGAAGGATTGCCGCGATCTCGGCGCGGTAGCTCTGGAAAAGCTTGACATTCGCCTGGCGAATCCTGGCGTCATGATTGATCTGCGCCCAGAAATCGATGAGTACGTAAAAATAAGCCTTTTCCTTTTCCACCAGAGCGAAGGCTTCGTCGCAGAAAGCCACCAGTTTGTCCCTGGGCTCGGAAAGCTCCTCGAGCGCCTTCTTCAGACTGTCCCGAAGATTGGCGTTCATCTCCTTGAGCAGCTTGAAAAGCAGGTCTTCCTTGTTTTTGAAGTAGTAGTGGACCAGCCCCGTGGACAGGCCGGCTTCCTCGGCAATATCCTTGATGGTGAAGTCGTTGTACCCCTTCTGCGCAACCACCTTGTAAGCCGCAGCCGTTAACTGGGCGCGCCTCATATTCAACAAATCATTTTTATTGCGTTCATTCATCTTTTCAGCAACATTTTCCTGGCAGCTTGCTGCGCTTTGCAGCCGGTCAACACGGCCCCGCCTTCAGCACCCGGATTCCCGCTCCGGCAAGCATTTCTTCCTGTTCATCCCACTGTGCATCAGGAATCCACCGGTCGTACACCTGGGGTGTATACTGCTGCCGGTAGCACTCTTCCTCAAAAGGCCTCGTTCCCCCCATGATCAGAGCTTTTCCCTTCACCCGCTTCACTACGTTCGGATCCAGAAGAATAAAGCCGACATCGTCATACTCAAAACGGCCCCTTTGCCCTTCCAGAATCCCGAAAATTTCTTCACTGATCCCGTCCAGCCCAACCCGTTCGAGGACTTCGCGCGCGGAGCCTACGAGCGATCGGCGCAGGCAGAAGCGCCACACATCATCGAATCCGTCCGTGGAAAGAAGCACCCGGACGTTTTGGTCCGACACCCGATGCTCCATCACCTCCACAATCTCTCTGCTTCTTCCCGCAAATTCCATGTTTCGTCCCGTCTGGCGGCGAATCTTTGCCGTGAGGCCGTCCATCACCGTTACAACACTGTCTCCTCCGTTCGCGATGATCAGGGTTACAGCCTCTTTTTCGCGGCGAAGGGAGACGGCGCTGAAGGTGGTCTTATGCTGGTACTTTTGACCGGCATAAATTTCGTTGTTCATCATGTCCTTCCAATCCCGGGCCGTTTCCGGGGAGCCGGACCGCGAAAGCCTCTCCGCCAACCGCTGTAAAAGATCGCGGGACGCCCAGGGGAAGCGCTCCGTGCCGTCCGCCACGGCGAAGACCAGGTGTTCAAAATCAAAGAAAAGGCAGTCCCCGTTGCCGTAGCCGCTGCGGATTTTATCGCTGCCGGTGCTGATTCCCCCGCACAGCGCCCCCGGCATCTTCAGGATCCGCTTGAATGGATTGATCTCAACCGTCGGCGACTCCTTTGCGGCCATCAGTCGATGACTTTAAAATACTCAATGTCCCGAATGCTGCCCTTGCGCTCCCTGGCGAATACCGGCTCCACCCGGGCGCCCACCCGGATCTTCGTTTCATCCTCAATGTTGATGTAGTGCTGAAACAGGGTATCGGCGCCGTCAAACCTGATAAACCCGTAGCCGTAGGGAACCGGCTTCTGCGCGCCCGTTTCCGGGTCGATAAATGCGTAGCGAAGAATCGTAAAGGTGCCGATGACTCCTTTCGGACCCACTTCGACCCATTCTTTCATCTCGACAAAGCAGTCTCCGCAGACGCCGCGCGGCGGAATATACACTTTCCCGCATCGGGGGCACTTGACCCCCAGAAACCGTTTATTGTCGCGAATCTCCGCAAAAAACCTGCTTCCGTGCATGCCCACGGAATATGCGAAGGGCTGCACCGCATCGCCTGATTCAATGATGATATGTTCTTTCTCAACCATAATCCCTACTCCTCTTTAGATCACTTCGGTTTGTTCTTGCCGTGCAGAATCATATCCGTCCACCAGCAACCGCCGAAACCGCTGCTAAAGGCAAAGTTGACGTCCGGAACCTGCCGCCCTTCCGCTTTACCCATTACCTGCATGGCCGCTTCCGCGCACCGGATCAGGCCGGTCGCCCCGATGGGATTGCAGGAGATGACGCCGCCCGACGGATTGATCGGCAGTTCGCCGCTCATGTCGGTGTTGCCGTCCCAGATGTATTGGGGAGCCTCACCGGGACCCACAAGGCCCATATCCTCAATCCAAATCAGGCCGCCGAAAGAATAGGGCTGGTACATCTCGACGACATCCAGTTCTTTGCGCGGCTCCTTGATGCCTGCTTTTTTCCAGAGTTCCTGCGAACCTTCCCGCATGCTGGTCAAGCGGCCGTAATCGGCATCGCCCAGGTAGCTGTAGGAATGCCGCGCCGCCGTGCCCCAGATCCAGTCCGGTTTGGGGCAGATTTTTTCCGCCACGTCCTCGCTGGCCATGATGACCGCGCATGCGCCGTCGGTGCGGGGGCATACGTCCAGAAGATGGATCGGATCGGCCAGCATCGGAGAAGCCAGCACTTCTTCAAGACTGACCTCCTTGCGAAGCTGCGCGTGCGGGTTGTTCATCGCGTGCTTCCTGTCGCGCACGCTCACCCGGGCGCCGTCGCGGTCCGATGCGCCATAGCGGGCCATATAGGCCTGCGCCTCCGCCGCCAGTCCCGATATGGCGCCGGCAAATACCAGGCGGTCCCAGATGGGATCGAAGGCTGTGGTGATGGCGCCGGTGGTGTCCGACTCGGAATTCTTTTCCCAGCCGATGATCAGAACTCTGTCGAACATTCCTGAGCCGACCAGATGGTATCCGCCGATAGCGACGGTGCATCCTGTGGTTCCGCCGGTGGTCAGCTTGATAATGGGTTTCATCGTCCCGCCGGAACCGTCCACGCTCCAGCAGTCCACGTAGTTGATCCCTTCGAAATGGTCCATGTTCCCGATGACGATGGCATCGATGTCCTTCATCTTCAGGTCGGCGTCCTGGAGCGCTCTCAGGACGGCCTCGTTAATAAGCTCCTGTCCGTTCACGTCCGGGCGATGGCTCTTATGGAAGGTCTGTCCGGTTCCTACAATTGCAACTCGTTTAGCCATGGTTTCTCCTCCTACTTATCCTTATCAAGAATAAACACGCAGTGGGACTGGCCACCCAGGCCGTTCACGCCGTGCACCAAGCCGGTTTTCGCCTTTTTCACCTGAAAACCGCCCGCGTCTCCCCGAATCTGCCGGACTACCGCGCCCATGCTGTAGAGGCCGGCGGCGATGACGGGATGCCCGGAAAGCAGTCCGCCGGAGGCGTTCACCGGCAGCCTTCCGTCGATGTTAAACTCTCCTTTTTCTAAGAGTTTCCCTGCCGTTGCATCATCGGCAAGCCCCATTTCTTCAAGCCACAAAAGTTCCTGATAAGTAAAAGCGTCATATAGTTCCGCTACATCAATTTCTTTTTTCGGGTCCCGGATGCCGGCCATCGCATAGGCCTTCTTCGCCGCTTCGGCAAGCGATCGGGCGTGAGATAGATCCCGGTCACCGAAGAAGAAGCTGTCCGCGCAAAACGAAACGCCTTTGATCCAAACCGGCTGCTGCTTGAATTTCTCCGCAACCGACTCATGGGCAATGATCACCGCCGCGCAACCGTCGGATACCGGAGAACAGTCCAGTTTGTGGAGCGGGTCCGCAATCATCTCTGATTGCAGAACGTCCTGAACGGCGATCTTCAGGGGAAGCTGAGACAGCGGGTTTTTGAAAGCATTGCCGTGGTTCTTCACGGATACCAGGGCCATCTGTTGGGCGGTCGTCTTCGTACGGTGCATGTAGGAGCGGGCCTGCATCGCGCAGGCGGTGATCATGTCCATCCCCAGGCTCCGCTCGTAGATGGGATCAAAGGCTGCATTGGTAATGAGGCTCGACACGCTTTCGGAACCTTTCGTATGCCCCGTCACCAGCGTGGTCTTGTAAGAACCGGAAAGGACTCTCATCATGCCGTAAAAAGCGCCGTAGGCGCCGTCGCCCTCGACACAGGAGATGTTCTTGTGGGCCGCGCCGCTGGCGTCTCCCACGGCCATGCAGGAAATCGTCCGGCCGTCCCAGAAGTCGCTGGAGGTCGTCACCACGTTGTCGATGTCGTCGATGGTCATCCCCGCGTCAGTAAGGGCCTTGTTCACAGCCTCCCACGCCATGTCGGCGAAGGTCTGGCTGATCTTTCTTTTTTCAATTTTCGTCATTCCGACGCCGATGATCGCTGCTCTGTCCATAGCTGTGGCTCCTCCCCTATTTAACCGGTTTGAAATGCGAAATGTCGCGGATGGTTCCTTTCCGCGCCTCGGAGTACACGGCCGTGACGCGCATGCCGATGCTCACGTCCTCGGGCCTGAGGCCGTCCAGATAATGCAGCAGGGCGGTATCGGCGCCGTCGAGTTGAATCAGCCCCCAGATCACCGGAACCTTCTTATCCGCAGGAATGGCGGCGAAGGGCCGCCTCGCCACGGCAAAGGAAAGGACGGTCCCTTCATCGGACACCTTCACCCATTCCATATTTTCGGTGAAGCAGCGCGGACAAATCTTGCGCGGAGGCAGCAATACCTTTCCGCAGTCGCCGCATTTTGTCGCGGTGATTTTCTTTTCATCGCGAAGCGTCACAAAAAACCGGGTCGCCGTGTCGCCTGCCCACCAGGAATAGGGAACATTGATCTGGCTTTGGTAAACCATCGGTTCAATGCCTTGAAATTGATCGGACATGATTTTTCTCCTTAAGGGTTGCGCCCACCCCCGCAGACACCGCGAGAGGAGCAGATTGGCCTATCTTCCTATAATATACCGGTGCGGATCCACCTCCTCGCGAAGAATCCGCAGCTCCTCTTCATGGGGCGGCTCCGTCTCCGTGATCCGGTCGGCCCAGAGCAGTTCAAAGCCGCAGTTGTCCTGGATATCCGTCCGGTTGTAGCCGGGGTTGATGTTCAGCACCTTCATCCGCTTGGACGTGTCGTCAAAGCCCATGATCGCCATATTGGTGATGATCCGGTAGGGGCCGGTCCCCTTGGGAAGCCCCGCCTCATAGCGCGAATTCCCGCCGCTCAAATACCCGGGGGACGTAATGAAATCGATCTTGTCCGTGAAGCGTTTGGAATCCTGCGGCGTCATCACCATGGTCCGCCAGCACAGGGACGCCAGATCGTTGGCGCCGCCGGACCCCGGAAACCGCACTTTCGGCTTCGCGTGATTGGCGCCGATCATGGTGGAATTGATGTTCCCATACATGTCGATCTGCGCGCCGCCCAGAAAGGTGTAGTCCACCATGCCGCGCTGACAGGTTTCCATGATATCCGGCATGGAGCTGGCCAGAATGGCCTTGTGAAACGTCCGCGAGTCCCCCACCGAGATCGGCATGGACGGCAGAATCGGCGCAACGCCGCCGGCTTCAAACATGATGGTGAGATTGGGCGAATGCGTCTTTTGCGACAGCATTGCCGCGGCGCAGGGCGCCCCCGTTCCCACGACAACGGTGGCGCCGTTCTCCAGGTTTCGCGCGGCCACGCAGATCATCAGTTCCATTGCATTATAATCCGCCATAGTTCTCCTCCTTATCGGTTATGCGTCAGATGCTCAATGGCGCGCAGCTTCAGCATTCTCGCGATACCCCCGTTGAGCTCCAGGTATTCGTAGAAATTCTTCGTGTCCAGTATCTGTTTTTTGAAAAATTTTCTGAACTCTTCGGGATCTTTCTCGATTTTGAGCCACTGCCGGATATGCTCCTCGTCGGAAAAATATTCGTAAGGCATATTTCCGGGATAGCTGCCGTAGGGCACTTCCACGACCGCATCCACGCACCAGAACGGAATGAAGGTGGCGGTCGGCTGACGCCGGATCTCATCGTTGGAGATGATCCTCTCCGTCGTGATCACCACGCGTTTGGACGCCTTGGCCAGATCCTGGTCCGACACGGTCGATCCAAAGACGTGCGCGTTCCCGTAAACATCGCATTCGTGGACATGAATGGCCGCGAAATCCGGATACAGGGCCGGAAAGGCGGCAAATTTCTGATTCGTGAAGGGGCAGAGGACTTCCTTGGCCGCGCTGTACTTGAACGTGTCGGTTCCCATGATGTTGCGCGCCGGAAGATAGGAAAGCCCCATGGCCGCGGCTTTGAGCCTCCAGGAAAGGGTCGCGTTCGTCCACTCCGTGAGTTTGATTTTCCCGCTTTCCACCGCGCGTCGCGCGTTGGGGGAAAGGCCGCGCGCTTCCAAACCGATAACGTAGGCGATATCCAGCCGGTCGATGCATTCCCCGCCGACCAGAATCTGCATGTCGTGCGTGGCGGTATGGCCGGCAAACGCCAGATTTTTCTTCCCCTGGCGGGCAATTTCATGCAAAACCGCCGTCGGGATTCGGTTGGCGCCGAATCCGCCGATGGCAATATAGTCGCCGTCTTTGACCAGCCTTTTCACCGCCTCGTCCACCGTGGTGACTTTGTTGACCATCGCGCGTGATTTACTGCGGAAAAACTCCCTCGCTTTGTCCGCATCCGGATCGGAAAAAAGTTGATTCTGCCCCTGTTTCAATTCCACTTCTTTATTCATAGTTTTCCACCTTCTTGACTAAGGTTTTCATCACCGCCTGTCGGCTCACGCCCGGGACTGCTTTTGCCCGTACAGTTCATCGACGGCCTCTTTCCCGTACATGTCGCCGATCAGATCCTGATACTTCTCATAAATGACTTTTCGCTTCAGTTTGAGCGTCGCCGTCAGTTCGCCGCCTTCCTGCGAAAATTCATTTTTGATAATTCTGAAATCCTTGATGGTTTCATACTTGGCGAGGTGCGTATTGCGCTCCTCGACGTGTTTTTTTACGACGGCCAGGAATCGATCGTTGTCCAGCAAATCACTCGGTTTGTCATACGGAATTTTTTCCTCGTCGGCGATCATCGCGGCAATTTCCAGGTCGATATTGCACAATCCGGTCAAATATTTTTTCCCCTCTCCGATCACGATAAACTGGGTAAACAGCGGATCGGATTTGAACAGCCCTTCGATCATCTGCGGAGCGATGTTTTTGCCTCCGGAGGTGATGAGGAGATCCTTCTTGCGGTCCGTGATGAGGAGATTGCCTTCCTCATCGAACTTCCCGATGTCGCCCGACATGAAATATCCGTCCGGCGTGAAAACGGCTGCGGTCTCCTCGGGCAGTTTCCAGTATCCCTTCATCACGTTTCCGCCCTTGATCAGAATCTCTCCGTCTTCGGCGATCCTGATGTCCTGACCGGGCATCGGCTTGCCGGTCGTGCCGATGCGAAAATCCGCAAGGGATTGGATGGACGCCGGCGCCGTGGTTTCCGTCATGCCGTATCCCTGGATGACGGTGATCCCGGCGGCGTTGAAGAACCGGATAATTTCCGGCGCCGTGGGCGCGCCGGCGGCCGTCATCCATTTCAGCCGTCCGCCCAGCTTGTTCTGGAGCTTTTTGAAGATGACGGCATAGGCGATTTTGTATTTTAATTGCAGGCCGAGTGGAATGGGTTTGTGTTTCTCGCGAAGTTCGCTGATCCGGCTGCCGACGTTCTGCCCCCAGTGGAACACCTTCTGCTTAAAGGGGGGCTGTTCCTTCACCTGTGCGATGATCTTCTGATAAACCTTCTCGCATACGCGCGGAACGGCCAGAATCATGGTCGGCCGCTTCTCTTCGAAGTCCGCGAGAAGCGTGTCGATCGACTGGGCATAGGAAATGGTAATTCCGCGGTGCATGGCGTAAAAATGGCCGGGAATCCGTTGAAACACATGCGAGAGGGGAAGAAAGGCCACCAGGACATCCTGATCGTCGGCAAAAGGAGGTTGAACCGCGTCCAAGGATTTCACAATCCAGAAAACGTTTCCGTGGGTGATCATGGCGCCCTTGGGCAATCCGGTTGTGCCGGAGGTATAAACGAGGGTGGCCAGATCATCGACCGTCACATCCCGGGAAAGTTTCTCAAAGAGGGAGGGGTCTTCGGTGTGTTTTTTTCTTCCCAATTCCAGCAGAGTCCCGAAGCTCATGACGCTGGGATGCCCTTTGGCGTCCTTTTCCTCCATCACGATGATCTTTTCAACACTGGGGCACTTGTCGATGATTTCCAGCGCTTTTTTGAGCTGGCCCCGGTTTTCCGTCAGAATGACCTTGGACTCGGAATTATTGAGAATATACTCGATCTCATCCGCAATCAGCGTAGGATAGATCGGAATCACGCAGGCGCCGATTCCCAGCGCGCCCATATCGGTGTAAATCCATTCCAACCGGTTTTCGGAAAGGATGGAAACCATGTCCCCTTTTCGAATCCCCAGGGCATAAAGTCCCATGCCAACGGCGCGCGACCGCTCGTAATACTCATTCCAGGTCGCGCTATGCCACACGCCGTTCATCTTCTTTTCAACCGCAAGACGGTCTTTGTATTTTTGAACGCGGTTCCTAAAAACATCGTTCATGGTTTTTTCTGTTGCTTCCATCGAGCGTCTCCCGAATGAATTTGAAGCGACGCTGCCGATGACGTCATCCGCAGCGTCGCCGGTCGTTTATCGCTTTTTAATCCCCATGATCAGGCGAGCCTCGTCCGTGGTCGCCACCGGACGTCCCAGACAATTGGCGATGGTCACGGCCACCTCCACCTGTTCGTAACTCCCCTTGGCCAGCACTCCGTTCGGCATTCGGATGTTGTCCTCCAGGCCCACCCTCATGTGTCCGCCGAGGATGCAGGACTGCATGATGCAGGGATATTGATCCGTCCCGACGCCGCAGGTGGTGAAGTTCGCTTTCGGGGGAAGCGCGTTCATCATGGCAACGAAGGCTTCGGTCCGGAACTGCTGACCGCCCGCAACGCCCCACACGAAGTTGAAGTTCATTGGATCGCTGAAGATGCCCTGCTTGCCGATCATGACGGTATTGTCCAGACCGCCCATGTCGTAGCACTCGATTTCCGGCTTCACGCCGTTTTCTTCCATCGCCTTGGCGAAGTCCTGCAGCATGCCGAAGGTGTTTTCAAAAACATAGTCAATAAAGATTTTCCCCGTTTTGCGGTCCACAATGCCGAAGTTCATGGTGTTGGTGTTGAGTGACGCCATTTCGGGTTTGACATAAACGATCTGGGAGATCCGCTGCTCCGCCGTTTTTCCCATACCGACGGCCGAGCTCAAACAGACAATAAGGTCCGGACACTTGTTCTTGATGGCGTCATACGTCGCCTTGATCCTCGCGTGATCATGGGTGGCCATGCCACCGTCTTCCCGGGCATGGACGTGGACCATGGCTGCGCCGGCCTTCCAGCACTTGTAGGCTTCTTCAGCGAATTCCTCCGGTTTGTACGGAACGGCCGGATTCTGATTTCTCATCGTGGCGGCGCCGGTAAGCGCTGCGGTAATAATGACGGGTTTGGACATATCGGGTTTCCCTCCTTTTCTTTTTGCTGTCTCCTCGGGTTCCTCGGTCGGAACCCATTGTTTTCTCTGTGCGTTAATTTCATGAATGGACGCTTTTTCAGCCGCGGGTTTGAAATGATCGATATCGAGGATGGTATTGGTTGTTTCCTTCGCGAACACCGCTTCGACCTTCATTCCGATTTTGACATCCTCGATTTTGCACTCCTCCAGAATGTGCATAAAGGGCGTGCCGGCGCCGTCTAGTTTTATGAGGGCCAGGACAAACGGCGCCTTGCGCGGCAGGTGCTTGTCGTCATAGCGCACCACCGTGAAGTTCGTCACCGTGCCAGTGCTTTCCAGCTCGACCCACGCGTCGCGAATGTCGGTAAAATCCACGTCGCAGACCTGCCGCGGCGGCAGATAGACCGTGTTACAGGCGGGGCATTTGACTCCCATGATTTTCTTCTGGTCCCGGATGGTCGTAATGAACTTGCTGCCCACCCGGCCGGCAAAGTAAGAATAAGGGAGCGCCATTTTGCCTTCGACTTGATAGCTGTCTTCGAATCCTTTAATTGAATTTGTTGTCATTTCCCGTCTCCTTACTCATCGATCTCGAAATATTGAATATCCCAGATGTCGCCGATCCGGTTTTCTTCCCAGACAGGACGAACGCGGGTCCCCTTCTTTTCGTTCCAGCCCATCTGAATCTTTTCGATCTGATCCTTCCGTATAAAGTGCGGCAGGGTTTCGTTGCCCTTACAGCCGTCAAAAAGGATGAATATCGACCCGTAAGGGGTTTCCCTGGCCACACCGGTCAACGGATCCGGCATGGCGTAGTAAACGATGTCCATATACCGGACTTCCCCCTTGGGCCCGACCTCGACCATCTCGCCGGCGCGCACACGGCACTCGGCGCAAACTTCCCGCGGCGGCAGCTGCAGGCGGCCGCATTCGGGACATTTGTTCGCGAATATTTTTTTGTCTTTCAGCCCTTTGAGAAATTTGCCCATGATGGGACCGGTTGAAAACTTCTCGTTCAACGATATGGTCTTTTTGAGAACCAGCAGTTCCTGTTCCTGAACAGCGCCGGCCATGGGATCTTTATATTTTTCGAAGAGGATGGGCCATTTCGACGCCATCATGTTGATGTCGCCTTTCGCGGACGCTTTTCCCGCGGCCAGAATGCTCTGCGCGTCGATCTTGCCGAGAATGAAATCAACATAATCTTTGGCGTCGTTGAATTCCAGCGTGACCGTCGGCTTTCCCTCAATGGACGTGGTGACCGTGCAAACCTTGTCCTTGATGAAGACGGTCCACTTGCCGCCGTCCGGTCCGCCGAGGTCGAAGCCAAAAGAAGCTTCGAGGCCTTCGGCTTCTTTTGCCTTGAAACGCGGGACAATGGTGGCAAACATGTCGGCCAGATACTCTTTGGTCGTCATCTCCTTTTTGGGAATGACAAATTTGCGGAAAAGCTTGCCGGTCTTCCCGAAAGCGCCCATATCGCCTTCCACCTTAAATTTTCCGCTCATGAAGGCGTTGGTCGCATCGACTTTGCCCGTGTTGACCCCGACAAAGGTCTCCCCGTCGGCCGACATGGTCGACACGCATCCGGCCAGCGTGTCGGTCTTTTCCAGCAACATCGTGTTATTTGTAACGGTCAGTCTCCATTTGCCCTCGTCGGCAATGTCATACCCAAAAACGGCATCGACATCCTTGGCCCCCTCGGGACGGAAACGCTCCTTCATCGTATTGAATATATCTTCTACTTTTACTCCCCAGTATTCTGCCATGATCGTCCTCCTACCAGTTAAGTTCCTTTTCGAGCATTGTCATCACCGTCCACATGGTGCCGCCAAACCCTGACGCGAGCGCGTGATTGACCGGGGTCGGTATCTGATGCGGACCGGCATTGCCGCGCACCTGAAGGGCAGCCTCGGCCACCCGCACCAGCGCCGTGGCGCCGATCGGGTTGGATCCGATCACGCCGCCGGACGGATTGATGGGCATTTTGCCGCCGATCATGATTTCCTTGTTTTCGATGAGCTTGAGGTGCTCGTCCCCCTGCAGATTGAAGAAATCCCGAATCCAGTCAATGGCCCACCAGGTCGCCGGATCATACATTTCGAATACGTCAAAATAATTTAAGGGATCTTTTATGCCGTTGCGTTGGAAAAGATGCTCTGCCGCAAATTTATGCGTCTTCAGGACCGGATACTTCCGGTCATAGCCGAAGATCGTGAAATTCTCTTCCTTGTGGGCGGTGATGTGGTCGCGGATCCAGACCGGGGTCTTGGACAACTCTTTCGCTTTTTTCTCGCAGGCATAGATCACGCAGCAGGCGCCGTCCGACTGGGAACACATTTCGATCAGTTTCAGTTCGCCGACGAGTTTCGGCGAAGTCCGGATCAGATCGTCAACCTGATTGAAGTCCAGACCAAAAGCCCGGTGCGCATTGGGATTGAGGCAAGCGTGCTTGTCCATGATGATCCGGTACATGAGCGACGCGCGGTTCGCCCGTTCCAGACCGAATTCCCGCTCGACATCGTACGCCGAGGAACCGGTAAGCGCCCCCGCCTGGATCTTTCTGAACCACAGAGGACAGGCCATGTTGGTGATGCCGCCCGTGGTGTGGCCTTCCTGCAGTTTCTCAAACCCGATGGCCATGACGATATCATACATGCCTGAAGCCACGAGATTGTCCGACGCGCAGGAAAGGGTTGCCCCGACGGTCCCCCCCGTGGTAATTCGAATGGAATCCTTGCCGTAGGCGCCGGTTCCCAGCACGTGCCAGAGATCCGGCGAGTGGACCATCTCAAAAAGCTCCATATTGCCATGAACGACGCAGTCAATGTCTTTCATGGTCAGCTTCGCATCTTTCAGCGCCAGGCTGACCGCTTCATGGATCAATTCAGGCTGGTTGACATCCTCGCGATGACTGGAATGCTTCGTCTGTCCGATGCCGATAATTCCAACATTTCTGTTTTTTTTATGTGCCATGATTCAACCTCCCTACGCTTCCATGACGATTACGGCCTGATGCTGTCCGGCCCCGCCGGTCGCCGCCTGGGCCACTGCCCGTTTCGCGCCTTTGATCTGCCTCTCACCCGCCTGTTTCGACAACTGGTAGTAACATTCAATAGCCCTGGCCGCTCCTCCCAGGAGAAGCGGATTTCCGTTGAGCTGTCCGCCGGACAGGTTCACATTGAATTTGTCCATGCCGCCATCGTCGATCCACCGGCCGCCCCGTCCTTCTTCAGCAATGCCCACGCCTTCGGCCCACATCGGAAGCTGATACGCCGCATGGTCGCTCAGTTCAAACACCTGGATGTCTTTCTTGGGATCTTTGATACCGGCCATTTTATATGCGCGCTTTGCGGCATTCTTGAGCGAAAAATTCGACGTGAAATCCTTGTCGCCCAGGAAATAGCGATCCATGCAACTGCCGTATCCGGTGATCCACACAGGGTTCTTCGTGAACTCCTTTGCCCGCTCTTCGCAGCACAGCAGCATTCCGTAAGCCCAGTCGGTAACCGGATAGATGTGCATTTCCCGAAGCGGATCCGAATACATCGGCGAATTCAGCACGTCTTTTTCACTGACGATTTTATTTTCGCGGCCGTAGGGGTTTTTCTTCCCGTTGGCTCGGGAGCGGACCACGATCTTCGCCAGGTGTTCGTCCGTCACGTTCGATTTTTCCATGTAGGCGCGGGCCTGCATCGCATCCACATTGTGATAGTCCATGCCGAGCGGCCGACAGTAGAAGGGATCATAGGCCAGGTTGGAAATCATCCGGCGGCTTTCCCCCTGCGATTCTTTGCAGTGTCCCATGAAAAGAATCACATCATCATGGCCGGAGAGGATGCAGGCCATGGCGTATCCGAGGCCGTTGATGCTTTCCTGAGCCATTTTTTCCTCGCCGCGAAAATGCGCGCCCATAACATCCGTGACGCCGTTGTCGGATATCGTCCGGGCGTCGAACATGTCATCCGAACAACTGATGATCGTCCGGATGCCCTTTTCCATGTCAAAAGTGACCTTCGTCTGCTCCATGATCGACTCAAAACATTCGAGCAGCATGTTCTGAAAACGCAAATAATGATAATCTGGATGATTCTTGATCTGCGCCACCGCGCAGACAGCCAATCTCTTACCCATTACCCGTCCTCCTTCCTGTTGGTTCGAATTGAATATTTTTCATCCTTCAAACAGATGCGTGCCGTCCGCTGAAACAGCCACCCGACCTCAACCCAGGTAGCAGTTCCAAAATTCTCCCTTCCGTATCGCGTTGATAATGGAATCCTTATCCCGTTTTACGTCCAGTTCAACCCACGCTCTGCCGATTCCCGTGAGGGTATGCGAATCATCAGACGCGATTTTAGGGTAGGCGATGTCCAGTGATTCGAAAACCGCATCGCGAAATCCCTTCTTCGTGGTTTCCACGGCATCCAGGGGATACATCTTTTCGAGCTGCTCCAGGCGAACCAGCAGTTGCTGCGGGGTAAAATCATATTCGCTGATATGATTAAAGATGTGAAGCCGCTCCCGGTCGCCTTCAATTTTCGCGACATGTATATTTCCGTTGACAAAAACCGAAAGCTCGATGCCGTAAAAAACAATCATGCTGGTCCTGACCTGCCTGTAAAGATCCATATAGTTCGGCTTCAACAGGTAATCGTGATCCGTGAAGGCAATAAAATCGTATCCTTTGGATTCATAGGCGTCGGCGACTTCCTGAGGCGACATTTTACCGTCCGAGCATGTGGTGTGCGTATGTAAACAGCCTTTTAAGAGCATCGTCACCAACCAGAAAATTCCCGTAAAAATTTACCTGAAGCGGGTTTTGATGATACGCCAGCTTTTTATTGGACGCCCAACCTAATATTTGATTGGACGTTCAACCAATGGCTATCCGAATACTCTCCCCGTTTCTGATTGTCAAGAAAAAATTTTATTTTTGTAAAAATAATTGGAGATGATGGAATTTGTTAGGAGTTTTTTCGCTTTGTCCAAACCCTTTTCAATCGCAGGGAATTGCTCACAACGGAAACGGAGCTCATGGCCATTGCGGCGGCGGCATACTCCGGATGCAACAGGATTCCGAAGAAAGGATAAAGGACGCCCGCGGCAATCGGAATGCCGATGACATTATAAATAAACGCCCAAAACAGATTCTGACGAATGACCCGTATCGTCGCTGCCGAAAGGGCGACAGCATCCGGTACGGCATTCAAATCATCCCGTACCAGCGTGATGTCCGCCGCCTCAATGGCCACATCCGCACCCGCTCCAACGGCAATCCCGACATCGGCTGCCGCCAGCGCCGGCGCGTCATTGATGCCGTCGCCCACCATGGCCACTATTTCGCCCGCGGCCTGAAGTTGTTTGATGGTATTTGCCTTATCGCCCGGCAGCACCTCCGCCATGACCTGTTCAACGCCCAGTTGTGCGCCGACGCTCGCCGCCGTTCCTGCGTTGTCGCCGGTCACCATCGACACCTTCAAACCAAGACGCTTCAGGCTTTCCACGGCTTTTTTTGCGGAAGCTTTCGGCGCATCGGCCAGCGCAATGAGGCCCATGATTTTTTCCCCTTGAGCAACATACACCAGGGTTTTTCCCTGATGAGCCAGCTTGACCGCCTCGCCTTCCAGGAGATCAACCGAAACCCCCTCCTTCGTCATCAGGAAACGGTTTCCGACCAGCACCGCCTTCCCGTCAACAAAGCCTCTGGCGCCCATGCCGGAGAACGCTTCAAAGTTTTCTGTGGAAGACGGCGAAATGCCGTCCTTTCGCGCCCGATCAATAATCGCTTTTGCGAGCGGATGCTCCGACGCTTTCTCCAACGCGGCGGCCACGGCAAGCACCTGCCGCCCGGTAAAATCCACTGCGCAGACCACATCCGTTGCTTCCGGTTCACCACGCGTCAGCGTTCCGGTTTTGTCAAATACGACCATGGAAATTTTATGGATCTTTTCAAGGGCCTCGCCGCCTTTGATCAGGATGCCGCTTTGCGCGCCAAGGCCCGTACCCACGATGATGGCCGTGGGCGTGGCCAGCCCCAGCGCGCAGGGGCAGGCGATGACCAGCACCGACACAAAATTAAGCAGAGCGCGGCTGAAATTGGCGTCGAAGGGAACAAAATACCAAACACCAAACGTCAGAAAGGCAATCAAAAAGACAACCGGCACAAAAACAGACGCTACTTTGTCCGCCAGGCGCTGAATCGGCGCCTTGGAACCCTGCGCTTCTTCCACCATACGGATAATATGCGCCAGCATGGTGTCCGAGCCTACGCCGGTGGCGCGCATCGTGAAGCTTCCTGATTGATTCATGGTGGCGGCAAACACTTTTTGGCCGGCCTCCCTGGAAACCGGCATACTCTCGCCGGTCAGCATGGACTCATCCAGCGTCGATCGGCCCGTCAGGATGATTCCGTCCACCGGAACTTTTTCTCCCGGCCGCACCAGCACCTCGTCTCCGGTCTGCAGTGCATCAATGGTCATTTCCACTTCCGCGCCGTCCCGAATGACACGCGCCGTTTTCGGCGCCAACCCGATCAGTTTCTTAATGGCCTGGGAAGTCCTTCCCCTGCTGACAGCCTCCAGAAGCCGGCCCAGCAGCACCAGCGTGATGATCATGGCTGCGCCGTCATAATACACATGGGGAGCGATGCCCGCACTGCCAAAGAAACGGGGAAAAAAAGTGGCGACGGACGAATAGGCGTAAGCGGAGAATGCGCCAACCGCCACCAGCGTGTTCATGTCCGACGTTTTTTGCTTCGCGGCCTTCCAGGCTCCAATGAAAAACCGGCTCCCCACCCAAAAAACCGCGGGCGCCGTTAAAACAAACATTGCCACGAGCATCGACTGACGCGGAATCGCATGCAAAAACCCAAACCAGTGCTGCATCGAGCCGAAAAAGATCATGACGCTCAACACAGCGCCGCAGGAGACTTTCAGCTTCAACTCGCCAAGCTCCCGGATGCGGGAAGCCTCGATCGGATCGGCGGCCGCATCGGATGTCTCCCCCAGGAATTCGTATCCCTGTTCGGTGATAACGCGGGCCAGTGCGGGCACTCCCGCCCAGCGGGCCTGATGGACCACGGTCGCGCGGGCAGTGGCCAGATTGACATTCGCCTCGACCACGCCTTCTACCTGTGCAAGCGCGTTTTCCACACGGCGCACGCATGCTGCACAGGTCATGCCGCCCACTGAAATAGATACTTTATCCGACAATATCGTAACCCGCCTTCTTAATGGCCGCGGCAATGATGGACGCATCCACGGGCTTTACTTCATCGTAAGTTGCGATTCCCGTTTCCAAATGAACCCTGACATCTTTAATTCCCTCCACGGCACCCAGCGCTTTTGTAACCGCCATGACACAATGCTGACAAGTCATGCCTGCAATTTTAACGCTTTTCATAAGAAACCTCCGATGATTTTCGTTTTTCCCTAAGATAATGGATATTGGTTCAATAGCAAGGGGGAAAGCCGTATTTTTTATGATCGCCTGCTTGAAAAAAAATAAATATTCTGTATGATTATGCCGACAGGGGACGATTGATGATCATACGTTGCTGGGGCGCGAGAGGTTCCATACCGGTATCCGGCGAGAAATACCTTCGTTACGGAGGCAACACGACTTGCCTGGAAATCCGGAACAACCGCGACGATATTCTGCTGGTTGACGCCGGATCCGGCATCCGCGAAGCAGGAAATGAGTCCCTGGCCAGCGGCCGGCACGATTTTATCCTGCTTTTGACCCATGCGCACTGGGACCATATTATGGGATTCCCTTTTTTCAAACCGCTTTACCTGCATCAAGCCAATATCGACGTCTGGGGCTGCGCGTTCGCTCAGGACTCCATCCGGGAAATGCTGGCGCGCGTCATGTCCGCTCCGTACTTCCCCATCAATTATGACGCCATCCATGCCAATGTAACCTATGCGGACATCTGCAAGGAAATCTACGAACTGGGCGGTATGACCATTACACCGGTCGCGCTCAACCACCCCAATCAGGGAAACGGTTATCAATTTTCAGAGAACGGAAAAAACTTTGTTTTTCTGACCGACAACGAACTGGGATTCCGGCACGAAGGATCGCTGTCCTATGAAAACTATGTTGCTTTTTGCCAAAACGCCGATTTACTGATTCACGACGCTGAATACCGGAATGAAGAGTATTCCAAAAGGATCGGCTGGGGGCACTCCACCATCGAACAGGCGGTGAAACTTGCGCTGGATGCCGGCGTCAAACAACTGGGGCTTTTCCATCACAACCAGGACCGATTCGACACGGCCGTCGACGACATGGTCGCCGACTGCCGGCAAATCATCGCCGAAAAAAAATCCCCTCTGCAATGCTTTGCCGTTTATCAGGGAATGGAATTGTCCTTGTAGTCTTGTTTCAGAAAAACACCCGAATCCCCCGGCGCGAGGAGGCCGCATGCCATGCTGATCATTATTCATCTGTTGCTGATGTTTGCGGCGTCTTTATGCCTTCTGGCGGGCGTCGGCCTGGCCAGGTTCGGAAGGAAAAGAAAATTCTGGCTGAGGGGACACAAAAATCTCAACAGCGCCGGAGGCATCCTGTTGACCGCGGGCGGCGTTATGGCTTTTGTCAATATCATCCTGACGGGCTCAGATCATCTGGCGGAACTCCATCACCGGATCGGGTTCATCGCCTTGATGCTGACATTCCTGACGGTTTTCCTCGGGTTCTATTCTTTAAAAGCCTCCAACAAAAGCGTCTTTCGAGCCGTTCACCGCTGGTCGGGCCGCCTTTCCCCAATCGCAATCCTTGCCGCGCTGACCCTGGGGCTCTCCATGATCGGAATCTTTTAAATGTTTCTGCCGACCACACCTGAAGAACTTCGGAAAAAGGGTTGGGACCGCCCGGACGTCCTGCTGGTCACCGGTGACGCCTATATCGACAGCCCTCATATCGGCGCGGCGGTGATCGGCCGGGTGCTGGCAGCCGCAGGCTACCGGGTGGGCATCATCGCACAACCGGACATGGCGAACGATGCGGACATCCGCCGTCTGGGAGAACCTCGCCTGTTCTGGGGCGTCACCGGCGGCTGCATGGATTCGCTCGTCGCCAATTACACGGCGCTGAAAAAAAAGAGGCAAGGCGACGACCTGACACCCGGTGGGAAAAATAACCGCCGACCCGACCGGGCCGTCATTGCCTACGCCAATTGGATCCGCCGCTGTTTCAAAAACACAAAGCCGATTGTCGCCGGCGGCATCGAGGCCAGTCTGCGGCGGATCGCGCATTATGATTTCTGGTCGGATGCCGTCCGCCGCTCCATTTTGTTTGACGCGCGCATCGACATTCTGGCTTACGGGATGGCGGAAAAGGCGGTCCTGGAAATCGCCGGACGCCTGAACGCCGGAGAATCCCTCCGGAACATCCGCGGAACCTGCGTTATCGAAAACGAACCGCCCGACAGGTATCTGATGCTGCCCTCTTTCGAAGAAGCGGCAGCCCGACCGAAAGCTTTCCTTCAAATGTTCGGTGTGTTTTACGCGAATCAGGACCCGGTGACGGCCCGCGGTTTGGTTCAGCAACACGCCGGCCGTTATCTGGCGCATCATCCGCCCCAGGCGCCTCTGTCCGAAGCTGAACTGGACGCAGTTTACGCTCTTCCCTTTACGCGGCGCGTTCATCCTTTTTATGCAAAACAGGGCAAGGTCCGCGCCATGGACACCATCGCCTTCTCCCTGACGACGCACCGCGGGTGCTTTGGCGAATGCCGTTTTTGCTCCATCGCCTCCCACGAGGGCCGGACCATTCTCAGCCGGTCGGAAGAATCCATTCTGCAGGAAGCGCAAAAAATAGCCGCGCTGCCGGACTTCAGGGGAATCATCACCGATGTCGGCGGCGCGACGGCCAATATGTATGGAATCGACTGTGCGAGAAAAACCAGCCGGGGCGCCTGCGCGAACAGACATTGTCTCGATCCGCAGCCCTGCCCGTCTCTGCAAAACGGCCACTCCCGTCAAATCCGTCTGCTTTCGGCTCTGCGTAAAATTTCCGGCGTCAAAAAAGTCTTCGTTGCGTCCGGCATCCGGCATGATCTGGTTTTGGCGGATAAAAGACATGGCGCGTCCTATCTGCGTGAACTGGTGAAGCATCACATTTCCGGCCAATTAAAGATTGCGCCGGAGCATACCGTGCCTTCCGTGCTGCGCCTGATGCGAAAACCCCAGCCGGAAAAGCTGAAGGAGTTCAAGAATCTTTTTGACCAAATGAACAGGGAGGAAGGGCGAAAGCAGTTTCTTACCTACTATTTCATCGCCGCGCATCCGGGCTGCGCCGAAAAAGACATGCGGGAGCTGAAATCCTTTGCCCTTCATGAATTGCATGCGACGCCGCAGCAGGTGCAGATTTACACACCGCTTCCTTCCACCTGGTCGGCGTTGATGTACTGGACGGGAATCGATCCGAAAACCGGCAGAAAGATTTATGTGGAAAAAGATTTGATGAATAAACAGAGACAAAAGGGCATCGCCACCGCCCGGCGGAAACCACCGGGCACAGAACATCAGAGGATTTGCGTGAAAAAGAAGTAGTCCTTCCGCTTCTTCACGCCCTGCCGTACTTGTCTTCCAGCCTCTCGATATCATCCTCGCCGAAATAAGTCCCGGTCTGCACTTCGATGATCACCAGGTCTTCGCTGCCGGTGTTTTCCAGGCGGTGCGTCGCCCCTTTTGGAATATCCACGGCGCTGCCGGCGGAAAGGAGACAAACCTCGCCGTCAATTGTGGCGTCGCCGCTGCCCGAAACCGCGTACCAGTGCTCCGCCCGCTTGGTGTGGCGCTGCAGGCTCAGGGTGCCGCCCGGCACGACCAGAATTCTTTTGACCTTGTGATCCGCGGCATCGGACAGGATTTGATAGTAACCCCAGGGACGAAGATTTTTCTCTTCCATTTTTTCACTTCCAAGATTTTTGACGATTGCCTATCACAATCGCCGATGAATGAAAAGCATCTTTGCCCGCCGGCTGCGCCGCGCCTCCCGTTTGTTCCTTTCGGGCCGCTTACGGGAAGGGAACAGCCGCGACGACCCTGCGCGCGGCAAAACCGCTAACCCGCACTTCCAGCCTCGCTTTTCCCTTCTGAATGTGTTAACGCTTTTCCGCATAAAAGCCATGGATATTCAATATTCGTTGATACGAAGCAGAAAAAGAAAAAAAACCGTCTCGCTGCAAATCGGCAATCGTTCGGAAATCACGGTTCAGGCGCCGGTTCATATGCCGGCCGCGGAGATTCAGCGCTTTGTCGAAGAAAAACAAGCCTGGATTGAAAAATCCCTGCGCCGGCAGGCAGCGCTGCAGGCCTCGCATCCGAAGAAAGCCTATGAAACAGGAGAAATTTTTTATCATCTGGGCGAAGCCTGTCCCCTGGAAGCCTTTTTTGACCCGCTGGAAAATCCAGGGATTGTATTCCGGAACAACCGCTTTTTTCTGAACTGCCCCCCGAACCGGCAAATGAGAAAATATTACCTGACGGCCTGGTACCGGAAACAGGCACGGACCTACCTCACCCGGCGGGTGGATTTCTACAGCCGCCTGCTCGGCCTCACCTGCGGCGGCATTCGGATTACCGCCGCCGAAAAGCGGTGGGGATCCTGCTCTGAAAAAAATCATTTGTCCTTCGCTTTTCGCCTGATCATGGCGCCGCCGCAAATAGTGGATTATGTGGTTGTTCATGAAATGATGCATATCCGGGAGAAAAATCATTCTTCAAAATTCTGGAACTTAGTGCTAGAAGTAATTCCCGATTATCGAAACCGAAGGCTTTGGCTCCGTGAACATCAGCAGCATTTTGATCTTTGAGCAAAGAATCGGAAAGGGCTTAAACCATTTTATTCTATGGACATCACTGAAACCATCGATCTGGCGCACCGGCCATTTCTGGCGGAGCAGTTTCATCAGATGCATTTGAATATTTCGGACTACACGTTCGCCAATGTTTATCTGTTCCGCAAGGTCAGTCATTATGAAATCCTGAAAAAAGAATGCGGCGTTTTCATTTCCGCTTACAACCGGCAGGGACAAAACTACATTATGCCGCTTGCCGATCTCCGCGTCTGCTGTCTGGATACGCTGAAGGAGCTGCTGAACGGACGCAACTTTTTCTTTCCGATCCCTGAGGAATGGCTGCCTTTTTTCCCCGAAAATGAATTCCGTGCAACCTTCGACGAGAGCGAATCGGATTATCTCTACCGGACGGCAAACCTGGCGTCCTTTGCCGGCAAGCCCTACACCCGCCACCGCAACCATCTGAATCAGTTCTTTGGCGCGTACCGTCCGGAGGGTCAACCGCTGGGTCGGGACAATTTTCAGGACGCCCTGACGGTCCTGCGGCGCTGGCAGGATGAATCCCGGTTCGCCGAGGGCAAAACCGATTTTGCGGTATGCGAAGAGGCTCTGCAAAATTTCTCCTCGCTTGCGCTTTGGGGAACCCTGTATTACATAGAAAAACAACCGGCCGGCTTTATCATCGGAGAGGCTTTGAACAGCGACACGTTTTGCCTGCACTTTGCCAAAGCCTCCAAATACTATCACGGCATTTATGAGTTCATGTTCAATGATTCGGCCATCCAATTGCAGTCCCGCTATCAATACCTGAATCTGGAAGAGGACATGGGCAATAAAAACCTGCGGAAAACGAAAGCGTCGTACGGCCCGGAACGGATTTTAAAAAAATATCGCATAAGCCTCAAGGAAGGCATCCCATGAGCAGTCTGACGGTCATTGCTGATTTGCGGGAAGGCGATGAAGGCGTCATTGCTTCAATGGACGGCGGCTCGGCGCTGACCAGCCGCCTGGCCGGCATGGGCATCGTCACCGGCGCCCGGTTCCGCATCGCGCAGGTCAGCGGCGGTATGGTCGTCCTCTCCGTTGGATCCACCCGGATTGCTTTGGGACGGGGCGAAGCGTCAAAGATCATGGCGCGCAAAATCGATCCCGCCGATGATGCCTGCCTCCCCCCGATCGAAAAAGAAATTTCCGTCGCCCTGGTCGGCCAGCCCAACGTCGGCAAATCCACGATCTTTAACATTCTGACCGGACTTTCCCAGCATGTCGGCAACTGGCCCGGGAAAACGGTCGAAAAAAAAGAAGGCATCCACCGCGCCAACAACGTTTTAATCCGGATCGTCGATCTGCCGGGCACCTACAGCCTGACCTCTTTTTCCGAGGAAGAACGGGTCACGCGCGATTATATCATCCGGGAGAAGCCCGACCTCGTCGTGCTGGTGCTCAACGCCGCGGCGCTGGAGCGAAGCCTGTATCTTCTCTCCGAGGTGCTGCTTCTGGACCGTCCCGTGATGGTGGCCATCAACATGCTGGATGTCGCATCCAATCAGGGCACGCAGATTGACGCCAAAGCGCTGCAAAATTCACTGGGACTCCCGGTTGTGCCCATGGTAGCCAAACGAAACAGCGGGATTCAGGAGCTGGTGGATGAGATGACAGCCCTGGGTTCCTGCCCTCAGGATTTTCGGCCCGAGTTGCCCGAGGTCTCCGCCGACCATCAGGAAATTTACCAAAAGATTCTGGCTGCCATCAGGCCTTTTATCCGGGAGCCCTACACGCCCGAATGGGTGGCGGTAAAATTGATGGAAGGCGACCCGGAAGTAACGGCCATGGCGGCAACACAAATCCAACCGGCCGGCCATGAGTTCATTCAGAAACTGCTCAGCGAGCATGAAGACGCCCTTCACGCCGTCGTCAATGGGCGTTACGATTGGATTGAGAAAATGACCCGCGCGGCGGTCTCACGCTTTAAAATGGGACAGGTGGTGCTCACCGACCGCATCGACCATGTGCTGACCCGCCCGGTTTTCGGCATCCCGGTCCTGCTGGCCATCATGGCAACCGTCTTTTTTCTGACCTACTCCCTCGGCGTGCCGCTGCAAAACGCCATGAACAACGGCATCCAATCCCTTGCCCAGTCTTTCGAACCGTCGCTCGCCCAATGGCCCGGCTGGGCCGGGGGGCTTCTCATCGACGGTGTGATCGGCGGCGTGGGCTCCGTGTTGAGTTTTCTTCCCATTTTGCTGATCTTTTTCGCGATCATGGCGTTTCTGGAAGACGTAGGCTACATGGCGCGCGCCGCGTTCGTCATGGACCGCATCATGCACCTGGTGGGACTGCACGGAAAAAGCTTCATTCCCATGTGCCTGGGTTTCGGCTGCAATGTTCCCGCCGTGCTCGGCGCGCGGATCATCGAGACGCGCAAAGCCCGCATGATCACGCTGCTGCTCATCCCGTTTGTCCCCTGCACCGCCAGGCTGGCGGTGCTCACGCTGATATCGGCCGCCATCTTCGGTCAACACGCCGCCCTGGTTTCTTGGACGATCCTGGCCCTCAACATCGCCGTGCTGGGACTCGCCGGTATTCTGGTCAACAACACGATCTGGAAGCAGGACGCCCCGTTTATCATGGAGCTGCCCATTTACCACACGCCGGATGTCCGGACCATCGGCATGGTCGTCTGGTCGAGAACCCTTTCCTTCCTGCGCAAGGCGGGCACCGTGATTCTGGGGATGTCGGTGCTGATCTGGATTCTTTCGTATTTCCCCGCCGGAACGGTGGAGGAAAGCTGGCTGGCCGCCCTGGGAAAAGTCATTGAACCGCTGGGCGGGCCGCTGGGGCTGGACTGGAAGATGATCACCGCGCTGCTCACCGGACTCGTCGCCAAGGAAACCGTGGTCGCCACGCTGGGCGTGCTGTATTCCGTGGGCGAGGGGGGGCTATCGGCCGTTCTGCCGACCATCATGGACCGCGCCTCCGCGGCCGCGTTTCTGGTCGTAATGATGCTCTTTATCCCCTGCGTCGCAACGATCGCCGCCCTGCGCAAGGAAATGAACAGCAACAAGTGGTTTTACTCCACGATCGCAATGACCCTGATCGTCTCCTACCTGGGCGGAATGGCGGCCTATCATTTTATCCGGTGGATCGGCCTGTAATTCAGGATTATCGTATGGCAGCGACAATGTTGGTGACCGCCGGCGCCGGCAGGTCATTTGGGCGCTGCTGAAAGTATCCGGCCTGCGCATCGGCCGGCGAGAGAAAAACCATTTTCGAAAAACACAGGTTTCGCAGTTTTGCTTCCAGTGCGTCAGGCTCGAAATAACTCACGAAAGGCTCGCCCGCACTTGCTACGCTCTCAACAAGTCGTGCATAGGACTTCTTTTCCGCATCCGACAAGGACGTCGGCGGCTGGATAAAAGTCAGCACAATCTCGCTGGATTCCGGAAACGCCGCGACCGTTTTCAGCACAGCATCAATGGCGTCTTCTTTGAGATACATCGTCACGCCCAACCACGAAAAGAAAGTCAGCTCGGCATTCGACACGCGGTGCCGGCAAAGTCCGTCATGGAGGGATTCCTTTTCAAAATCGACGTCGGCAAAAACAAGATTTTCCGGCAGCACGATTCCCGCAGCCGCCAGTTTGGAACGCTTCATCGCCTGTGTTCCAGGGTGGTCAACTTCGAAAATTTTCAGTTTTTTCGCCCATTGCGGCTGCCTGAACGCAAAGGTATCGAATCCCGCCCCCAGGATGACATACTGCTTGATTCCGCGAAACACCGCTGCGGCGAGCCGGTCTTCCGTAAAGCGTGAGCGCAGAACAACGTGCGCTCGCAATACCCGTCCTTCTGGCGTCTGATGACGTTCTACCGCCTGCCTGATTTGTATTGCGGCATCCGCTCCCAAAAGAGATAGGGCAACGGGATCGTCAAGAATGAGGGGTTGAGCGTCGAATAACTGATGCGCAGCCCGGATGTATGTGGTTACCAGAGCGGTGAGACTGGATTCTCGGTCTGCCATCATGGTTGTCTCCTTCAGGAGGCAAGGCGGCGAACCTGTTATGGCGTGCGGTATTCAAAGGCACACTGAGAGCTTTGAATAACGGCCATTTTTGTCATTTCGACCGAAGGGAGAAATCTTGAACAAACGGCCGTCTTTAAGATTTCTCGTCGCTCACGCTCCTCGAAATGACATTTTTCAAAGCTCTCACACTGACATCTTTGCCAACAGCCGCAATTCTTTTGCGCCTTGACGGCATTAGAGCGATGCAGCCAGAACCGCGGCGCCGATCGCGCCGTTGACCTGCGCGGAGGACAATACGGCGATTTTCACGCCGAGCTTCTTTTCCAGCGCGGCCACGACGCCGGCGTTGCGCGCGACACCGCCGGTGATCATGACCGGTTCGGTCAGGCCGACGCGCGCAATCATGGAGGAGACGCGCGCCGCGATCGATTCATGGATGCCGGCAATGATGTCGAATCTCTGCTCGCCGCGGGCAATCAGGGAAATGACTTCCGATTCCGCGAAGACCGTGCACAGACTGCTGATTTTGGAGGGCGCCTCCGACCGAAGTGACATGGCGCCGAATTCATCCAAATCGACTTCGAGCGCGCGCGCCATGACCTCCAGAAAACGGCCGGTTCCCGCGGCGCACTTGTCGTTCATGACAAAATTTTTGACCTTGCCCCGCTCATCGAGCGCGATGGCTTTGCTGTCCTGTCCGCCAATGTCGATGATGGTGCGGACCTCCGGCTTCAGAAAATTCGCGCCGGCGGCATGCGCCATGATTTCCGTGAATGTCCTGTCGGCGAATTTCACCGAATTGCGCCCGTAGCCCGTGGATACAATTTTACCCACGGATGACGCCGTGAGGCCGGAAGCGGCCAGCAATTCTTCATAAACCTTTCTGCCTGCCGCCTCCGCATTATAGCCGGTAAACGTCACCTTCGCGCCCAGAATTTTCCCGTTTTCAACCAGAGCCGCTTTTGCCGTGATGGACCCGATGTCAATGCCTGCCGTTATCATTTCCCATTTCTTGTGCTTCGTCGTTCGTCTTTTTCAGGAAAGCGTTTCCTGCCGCCGTGAAAGCCCTTTTCCAACGCTGAAACCTGCGGGCTTTTACGTCCTTTTCCTATCCTTGATGATCTCCATAAAAGCGTCGATTCTCGTCGAAACCTGGCTTTCCGAAAAACTTCGCTCATCGACCATGTCCGCTTCGATCATCAGGCAGGGAATGTTCCGCTCTTTTTCGACGATCCGCTGAATATCGAACTGGCCCAGCGAATAGGGTTTGCAGCTGCGGTTGGAATGCAGCACAAACCCGTCCACCTGATATTTGTCGATCATCGCGATGACCATTTTCGCCATTTCGTCCACGCCGATGTTCAGGTAAATGCGCGAGTAGGCTTCGGCCATCGAATCCAGAAATTTGTTTTCGTCGATGTACTTCATCGCGCCGCACCAGGCCGAGGTGTAAGTGTCGGCCACCAGACACGCGTCGTGCTCGGCGAATTTCTGCGACAGCCATTTCATCCGGTACCAAATCGGAAGATTGTCCCACAGGAGGCGGTATTGTTCCCGGGGAATGGCGCCGATGCCGGCCTGAATCCTGTCTTTCATCTCGGCCAGCAGGCCCTGGTAATAATCGATCGTCTGCTGCGTGCCCCGGAGCGTCACGATAAGCGCCAGGTGAAAAAAAGCGTCGAAGGCCGTCATGGGAGAGGGCTTGTGGACGGCCGTATCCAGGACTTCCTGCCACAATTTCTGGCCTTCAAAGGAGATTCTGCCGACGTCCTTCATGCGGTCCTGGTCCATTTTACGGCCGCAGGCACCCTCCAGGAAGGCAACATACTCCTCAATTTGCCGCTCGACGTAGCGCTTCGCCTCTTTCGTGTATTCGGTGTGGCAGAAGGGCGTGTCGAAAATAAACAGGGGAATGTTGAAATAGCGCGCCTGCACCTCGTACCATTTCAGCACGGTCCCGCAGATGTTGTTGCAGCACACCAGCATGTCCGGTTCGGGCAGCCCTCCGATCGGACCGCCGTTAACCGTCGCGCAGGAGATGTCGGAACGGGCATAGGAACACAGATCGTTGGAATAGCCCATCGATTCGGCTTTCTCGCACAAATCGACGCCCATCTTGCTGGCGCCGATCATGGCTCCGTGATTCTCCGGATAGACGGGAATCACATCCATGGCGATCAGCGGCTCCACCGGCCCGCCGCTCGTGATCCAGGCCACCTTCTTGTTGTTCTGCCGGGCCATTTTGGCGTCGATATAATAGGCCGTCATGATATCCCGCATTTTCTTTTCGGATTTGATTTTCCTTTTTTCCTTATCAGAGTTTACTTCGGACATGACATCTCCTTTCACACCATTTCCAGAAATGCTTCAAAGCGTGTTTTCAGCTGCCCTTCCCCGGGAAGGGGGTCTTCCATTTCCAAAAGCAGAACGGGAATTCCCGCTTCATCCATGCTTTTCCGAATGTCGGGATAATCAAACGCGTGCGGATCGCAGAATTTGAAAAGCAGAAAAACGACGCCCCGGGCGTTATGCTCCCGCACGAGGCGGAGGATGTGTTTGGCGCGCCGGTCCAATCCGGCATGCTTGGCCGGGCAAACAACACGCCGAATCAGCCGCTCCGCGATACCCGCTACAGGATCATCCCCCCCGGCAACCAGCTCGGTAAAATATCTTGCCCCTGTACAGAAATCATCCCAGACAACGGCTCCGCCTGCCTCTTCAATCAGGGGATAAATATCCGGATGATTACACATGCCGCCGACAAGAATAATCCTCTTCAGAGAGGCGTCCGGCTTTTCCCCGGCCGCTTTTGCCTTCATCTTCACAGCCGTTTCGGCAAGCATCCCCGCGAGGCGCTCCCGGTCCATCATCATGGACGCCCGGACCAGTGTGTATAAATCCGCGCCGGACAGGAGATGGGGGTATTGGCTGCGAATCTCGTAAAGATCCCTGATCGATTGCCGGATGGCATTCATCGTCCCGATTGCTTTTTGCAGGTCGTCATCGGTAATGTTCACCCCAAGCGCGCGGCCAACGTCGTTTTGGAATTTTCTAAGGACATCCGTCATATAGTCCCGTGCGGAGGATGTGTTGAGCTTGACGGGCAACACCAGATCCAGATGAAATCCGAACGGGATGTTCATGCGCCAGATGTCGGACAGCCTTTGAATGGAATCGCAGGTATGAGGGAAAATCATACCGTCCAGAAATCCGATTCTCCCGGAAAGGCCCTCCTCCAGAACGCCGCGGACAATCGAGCAGCTGTAGGACTGAAGATGGGAATCGGCCAGATGAATCTGCTCTTTGGTGCCGAAAAAACGCACCGGATGGGCCCCGGCTGCCAGGAGGATCTCCTCCGGCGTATAAGAACAGACATAGCCCACCATCTTCTTTCCGGTTTGGCCTTTGAGTTTTTGCAGGTACGCGTAAGGTTGATCAACAACTTCCCTGAATTCCGTCATGGTGTCCATCGCATTTCCTTCCCAGCCCGAAATCTGCGGCTTTCCCGTTTTGTGAACGCAAGCTAGCATATTCGGGATCAAAAGTGCAATGTTTCTTCGCTTCCCGAACACGAAATTCCTGCCGCTGTTCTTCTTTGCGCCACTAACCTTGAAAAAGGACTTCGTTCATGAAGTCTCATCTTCCTTCACGATTTCTGTTTTGATCAGCGAAATGAGCTCCTGAAACACCGGCAGAACGTCCGTACGGAACCGGCCCGCCACGCAGACGCACATGATGTCGTCGCCGACGTTGAGCGTCCCTTCGTTAATCCAGGCGCGAATCTCCACGATGCCTTCCCTTTCTTTAAAGCGACGCACCGCTTTATCCAGCGCGGCCCGGTCAAAGGAAAGATTCATGCGCGCCACCTGAGCGCCTTTTTTGGACGTGGCCCGCACAATGCCGTTGTGCACCAGAATCATGCCCAGCCTGTCCGGCGGGCACTTTTTCTTGATTTCTTTAATCCACTCGTCAACCATGAAAACCTCCCGGCTGCTCCGCGCTTTTCTCTGCGGCGGATGCGGCGTTTTTTTCCGCGGCCAGCTCCGTCAGCCGAAGGGAAATCCGGTCGGCCAGCGCAGCAAGCAGCGCGGTATCCATATCCGGCGAATAGCGGTTCGCGTCCGCATCGCCGTTGTTCCAGGCTCCGATCATTCGTCCCTCCAGCGCAAAAGGAACCACGGCGATCGACCGCACAAAATATTTTTGACTGGACGGCATCAGCCTGTAAAAAAGCTGGAGATTTTGATTGGAGAGAACGGGCTGCCGTCCGTCGGGAATTATTTTTTCCAGAAGCTCGGCGGAAACGACGCTGAACCTGCTTTTCAAAATGTCCGACGCGACGGCGGCATTCGTCAAAGCATCCGCCCCCGGCCGATCCACAAACGTCAGCCAGACAAAAGGAACGCCGAATTCTCTTTCGATCCCTTCCACCAACGCTTCGAAAAGCCCGGCAATGGTGGGGGCGGATAAGAGTTCCGCTTCCATTTTCCTGAAACGCGCCGCAAGATCTTCATTGATGCGATGGATGTCCTCTTTTTTCCTCATCAGAGTTTCCCTTCCCACTCGGCGTAAATCACCGCGTGATCGGACGGCTTTTCCGCAAGACGCGTGGCCCGGTCAATGACGCAGCCACTCGACACCGCGGCTGTTTTATTCGTGGCCAGAATATGATCCACGCGCCAGCCCAGGTTTCGTCCGACCGAATCTTTCACGCGGTAGTCAAAAAAAGTGTATTGCCCCGGCTCACCGGGATGATGCTTCCGAAAAACATCAACCAGACCCCAGGTCAAAACATTTTCGTACGCCTTCCAGACCTCCGGATTGAAAGAGACATGTCCCAGAATACGTTTGGGATCGTGAACGTCAATCTGCTGGGGCGCGACGTTAAAATCACCGCACAGCACAAGTTTCTGATCCGGCTGAAAGTTTTGGAAAAGATATTTTTTGAGCCTCCCCAGCCACGCGAGCTTATAGGCAAACGGAGGCGTGTCCACTTCCTGCCCCTGCGGAACGTAGACGTTTAAAATCACCAGATCACCGAAATGCGCGGCGGCCAGGCGGTCGGGATCCGGAGGATCATCGGCCAGTCCAAAGGAAACCTTCTGCGGTTTTCGTTTTGAAGCGATCGCCACGCCATTGTATTGCTTGCCGCCGCGGAAGGTTACTGTGTATCCCGCCGCTTCAAATTCAGAGAGGGGAAATTTGGCGTCCTCGACCTTGGTTTCCTGCATGCAGAAAATATCCGGCTGGTGGTTTTTGAGCCAAGGCAAAACGATATGCAGACGGGAACGGATCGAATTGACATTGTATGTGGCAATCTTCAATGGTTAAAAGACCTTTCTGTAAATTTCGGTGGTTATTACCACGACCTGCCGCGTCGCTCAAGATTTTTTGCGCCGCCCGCCGAAATCGTGTATGGTTCTTGATCATCGTCAGCGATGAGGAAGAAGGGGTTGCAACCCCTTCTTCTCAAACATGGGCAAAGGGAATATGGAAAAAACCGATATCACGATCATTGGAGCGGGGGTTGTCGGCCTGGCCGTCGCAGCGGAATTGGCGCGCCCGGGCATGAATGTCTTTATTTTGGAGCAGAACGCGCGGCACGGAGAGGGCATCAGCTCGCGCAACAGTGAAGTGATTCACGCAGGCATCTACTATCCGGAAGGATCGCTGAAGGCCGAACTGTGCTTGGCTGGAAACCGGATGCTGTATGAATCGGCCCGCCGGCGCGGCATTCCCCATCAAAAAGTCGGCAAACTTATTGTGGCCGCCGATCCGTTGGAAACCGGCGAACTGGAGCGTCTCTTCACCCAGGGCCGAAAAAACGGCGCTGCAGCCCTGGAAATGATGGGCGGAGAGCACATCGCCCGGATGGAGCCGAACATCAGGGCCCGCGCCGCCCTGTACTCGCCGGAAACGGGCATTATCAGCGCCCATGACCTGATGAATGATTTCCTGGCCCGGGCGCTGGAGAACCAGGCCCATCTGATCTGCCGCACCCGCGTGATCCGTATTGAACAGGAGAACAACGCCTGGCGGATCCTCACCCGAAACGACCGGGGGGAGGAATCCACGTTCCTGTCGGGGGTGGTGATCAACTGCGCGGGGCTCGCATCCGATACGGTCGCCAACATGATGGGCGGCGCCTATCGGCTGTATTACTGCAAAGGCGATTACTGCGGTATTTCCGGCGTGAAGCCGGGCCTCGTTCGGCGGTTGATCTACCCCGCCCCGCTTAAGAACAGTGTGGGGCTGGGTGTGCATTTAACGATGGACTTGAACGGACGACTGAAGCTGGGACCGGACGCCACTTACATTGACCGGGTGGAGGATTACACCGTCGCCCCCGAAAAAGCCGCTTTATTCTATGAGCACGCCGTGAAATTTCTGCCTTTTTTGAAGCCGGAGAACGTTTCGGCCGACATGGCCGGCATCCGTCCCAAACGCCAGGGGCCCAAAGACGCTTTCGCTGATTTTGCCATCCGGGCCGACGCTCCCGGTTTCATCAACCTCGTCGGCATCGAATCACCGGGGCTCACGGCCTCGCCGGCTATCGCCCGGTATGTCAAAGACCTTCTTTTCCATTGACACTGACGCGTCCTTCCCTTATAAGCTGGGGTCAAAATTTTCTGATGCCAGGCAGGAGAAAATCCATGAAACACACTTTTATATTGATTGCTCTTTTGGTGATTTGCTCCCTTTGTGTTTTTGGCTGCGCCCAAAAGGATTCCGACGCGGTAAGGATCGGCGTCATCGCCGAGCTGACCGGCGACATTCCGGCGGTGGGCGCCTCCTGCAAAAACGCAGCGGAGCTCGCCGTCCGGGAAATCAACGACAACGGCGGCATCCTTCTGGGGGGGAAGAAATATCCGGTGGAGCTGATCATTGAAGACAATGCCGGCAAAGCGGACCAGTCCGCCTCGTCCGCGCAGAAGCTGATCACCCAGCAGAAAGTGACGGCCATTGTCGGCCCCAACGCCAGCCGCTACGCGCTGCCGGCGGCGGAAATCGCCGAGTCGGGCAAAACCGTTTTGATTACTCCCTGGTCCACCGCGCCCAAAGCCACGCTGAATTCCAAAAGCAACGCCTCCAAAAAATACGTTTTTCGCGCCTGCTTCATCGACCCGTTTCAGGGAGGCGTAATCGCCAAATTCACCCTGGATGACCTGAAGCTGAAAAAAACGGCGGTGCTGTATGATGTGGCCTCCGAATATAATAAAGGCATCGCCGAGATTTTCAAGGAGGTTTACGAGAAAAACGGCGGCACGATTGTCGCTTTCGAAACCTATACCACCAACGACAAGGATTTTTCATCGCAGCTCACCAAAATCAAAAAAGCCAATCCCGACATTATCTTCCTGCCCAACTACTACAGCGAAGTGCCTCTGCAAATCCAGCAGGCCAAGCGTCTGGGCATTTCGGTTCCGTTTATCGGCTCGGATTCCTGGGGGTCCGAAGAGCTGCTCAAGCTCTGCGGCAAAGACTGCGAAGGCTACTACTTCAGCACGCACTACGCGGCGGACTCGGCCAGCGACGAAACCAAAAAATTCATCGCGACTTACAAAGCCAAATACGGAACAACGCCGGACGACGTGGCCGCCCTGACTTACGATTCATTCGGGCTCCTGGCGCAGGCCATCAAAACCGCCGGCAAGAACGACCGCCAGGCCGTCCGCGACGCGCTCGCGAAAATTCCGCTTTACAACGGCGTGACGGGCAATATGCAGTTCAAGGAAGGCTCCGGCGATCCGATCAAAAGTGCCGTCATTCTGCAAATCAAAGACGGAAAGTTCACATGGTTCGCAAACGCGAAACCATAGAAAGTATTTTCATCCTTCATCCATGATCCCCCGATGGGAGGGATCATGGATGGGTGACCCAAATCAAACCCCTCTCTCCTCGATCCCCACCCGCAGGGGGCGGGGAAGGATCTGGCATGGCCTATCTTTTTCAGCAAGCGTTAAACGCCCTGCAGCTGGGCAGCATCTACGCGCTCATCGCCCTGGGCTACACGATGGTTTACGGCATCCTGACGATGATCAACTTCGCCCACGGCGATCTGTTCATGGTGGGAGCGTTTTTCTGCTTTCTGCTGGCCGTTTATCTGAAGCTGTCGTTTGTCCCGACGCTGCTTGTCTCCATGCTGGGCGTGGCCTGTCTGGGCGTCGTCATCGAAAGACTGGCCTACAAGCCCCTGCGGGCCGCGCCGCGCGTCTCCGCCATCATCACCGCGCTGGGCGTGGGGTTGTTTCTGGAAAATTTCACACTGGCCCTTTCCCCCTACCCCAAGCACATTCCGCCGCTGCTCACCAACACCACCTGGACCATCGGATCCTTGTCCATCTCTTCCTTGCAGGTGCTGGTGATCGCCCTTTCGCTGGTTTTGATGCTGCTTCTGGATTTTGTGGTCCAGCGCACCAAAGCGGGCATGGCCATGCGCGCCATTTCCTGGGACAAGTCGATTGTTCCCCTGATGGGCGTGCCGATCAATAAAATCATCTCCTTCACCTTCGCCATCGGCACGGGACTGGGCGGTGCAGCCGGCGTCATGTACGGACTGGCCTATCCGGTGATCGATCCCTACATGGGCATCATGGTCGGCTGGAAAGCCTTCATCTGCGCCGTAGTGGGCGGCATCGGCAACGTGCGCGGCGCCATGATCGGCGGTTTCATTCTGGGCGCGGTGGAAATCCTCGTGGCGGCGTTTTTCCCGTCCACGTACCGGGACTTTGTCGCTTTCACGCTGCTTCTGGTTCTGCTGATTCTGCGGCCCTACGGCATTCTGGGCAAGCCCCAGCCGCAAAAAGTATAGGCATGACGATGATGAAAGCCGCAATTGTCACATTGCAAAAGCGCTGGCAACAGCTCACCGGCCTGAAATATTTCTGGCCGGTCTTTTTGGCCGCGGGGCTGGCCTTCTGCGTTGCCGCCGACCGCTACGATTTCGTGGATTTATACCTGCAGTTGATCATCATCTACGTGGGCATCAACATCATTCTCACGGTCAGCCTGAATCTGATCAACGGCTACATGGGAGAATTCTCCGTGGGACACGCGGGATTCATGGCCGTCGGCGCCTATATTGCCTCGATCTTGACCGTGTATGTTTTCCCGCAGAACGCCGCCGGCATTTTGTTTCCCGCGGCGATTCTGGCCGGCGGCATGGGCGCGGCGCTGGTCGGCTTTCTGGTGGCCATTCCCTCCTTTAAAACACGAGGCGATTACCTGGCCATCGTCACGCTTGCTTTCGGCATGATCGTCAAGTCCGTCCTGGAAAACATCGACGCCGTGGGCGGGCCACGGGGGCTTCTGGGCATGGAGAAGCTCACGACGCTTCCCTGGGTTTTCTTCTGGACAGTGCTGTCCGTCTGGGTTATCCGCAACCTGGTGTATTCCAATTTCGGGCGAGGCATTTGGTCGATCCGGGAAGATGAAATCGCCAGCGATCTGATGAGCGTCAACACGCGCCAGGTCAAAATCATCGCCTTTGTCGTATCGTCCTTTTTTGCGGGCGTCGCCGGAGGCCTTTTCGCCCACGCGATTCAGTTCATCAATCCGCGCATGTTCGATATTCTGAAATCGACCGATGTGCTGATCATGGTTTACTTGGGCGGCATCGGCTCCATCGCCGGATCGGTTCTCGGCGCGGTCATCTACACACTTCTTCTGGAAATCCTGCGCCCGCTGGGCGTCTGGCGAATGGTCTTCATGCCGCTGATGCTGGTGCTTCTGATGATTTACCGGCCGCGCGGCATCATGGGCCTGCGGGAAGCCCGCCTGTTCACACCGCTTCTCGATAGGGTCACGGAAAAGCTCTGGCGGCAAAGGAAAAAGGAGGCGCGCCATGCCGCTCCTTGAAATCTCCCGGCTCACACACCGGTTCGAGGGACTTTGCGCGGTATCCGATTTCAACCTGCGGGTTGATCCCCATGAACTGGTCGGCATCATCGGCCCCAACGGCGCAGGGAAAACCACCGTCTTCAACCTGATGACCGGCGTGTATCGGGCAAGCGAAGGCAGCATCAACTTTCAGGGCAAGGAACTGGTGGGGCTCAACCCGCATTCGATCACCCGGTTGGGCATTGCCCGGACTTTCCAGAACATCCGGCTTTTCAGGGAGATCTCCGTTCTGGATAATGTCCGCATCGCGCACTACGGCCAGACGGCCTATTCACC
>Ga0208197_1000314_pt1 | contig 65304 bp, 51 predicted proteins | sample AD_JPNNA4_MetaG_FD_184444 | JGI IMG/M metagenome (GOLD analysis project Ga0208197, IMG submission 184444) | Active sludge microbial communities of municipal wastewater-treating anaerobic digesters from Japan - AD_JPNNA4_MetaG (SPAdes) (version 2) | ecosystem: Engineered > Bioreactor > Anaerobic...
GGAGCCAGTGTTCTAGAGCCCAATCTCAAACCTGTCGCGAAGATGAGCTTGCAGAACAGCTTTCGAGCCACATCCCGACAGAGGTTCCCCTCAAAACCCGTACCAGAACGCTCACTGAGAATTGCTGCCGCGCAGTTTGGGCGCTTGCGCCAAAGCCGCGCGGATTGTATCTTGTTGGGTGCCCCACATGAAACCAGCCAACTCGACACTGCCGCTGCTGCCGATGCAGCCAGAGCTTCTCCTGCTTCGGAGAGGTTCCGGCTGGATCGTCGGCCGAATCCCGTCGTGGCTCGCCGAGTATCTCGGCAAGCCCCAGCGCAGCCTATCCGCTGACCGCAACGGCGGCGCCGACGATACCGACTGGCTGGAAGGCGCCTTCCCCGACGTGATCGAGCTCGCGGAGCAGGTGCTTGAGACCGGCGCTTCGATCAGGGAATTCAAGGCCCGGCTTCGCGACCGGCACGAACAGGAGCACCAGGTCCTGCTCGAGGCCCATCCGGAAACGCTCCCGGATGGCTCGAAGGGTGTCGCGATCCGCTTCCAGGAACGGCCGCTTCCGGCCGACGAACCGAACGCCATCGACCTGCGGGAGGCCTCGTTCCACGGCCTCGTTGGCATGTCCCAGCCGATGCAGCGCGTCTTCAACAAGATCAGGCTGTACGGCGTCTCGGACGCCCCGGTGCTGGTCGTCGGCGAAACGGGCTCGGGCAAGGAAGGAATCGCGCGGGCGGTGCATCTGTCCAGCAAGCGCAGCTCGGCGCCCTTCGTCACGCTCAACTGCAGCGCGATCACCGAGACGCTGTTTGAAAGCGAACTGTTCGGCCACGAGAAAGGATCGTTCACCAGCGCGATCCGCTCCCACAAAGGCCGGTTCGAGCGTGCCGACAGCGGGACACTGTTCCTCGACGAGATCGGCGACCTGCCGCTCAGCTCGCAGGCGAAGCTGCTCCGCGTTCTCGAAGACCAGACGATCGAGCGAGTCGGCGGGGAAAAGCCGATCAAGGTCGACGTGCGGCTCGTCGCCGCGACCAACGTGCAGCTCGAGGAAGCGGTCGCCCTGGGCCGGTTCCGCGCCGACCTGTTCTACCGCATCAACGCCCTCCAGATCACCGTGCCGCCGCTACGCGACCGGCCGAACGACCTGGAGCTGCTCATCAGGCATTTCATCGGCCTCTTCAACGAAAAATACGGCCGTCGCGTCGGCTGCCTGACCCGCGAGGCGATCCACCTGCTGAAACAGTACCAGTGGCCGGGAAACGTGCGCGAGCTGCGAAACTTGATGGAGCGGTTGTTCGCCGAGACCCAGGGTGAGGTCATCGGCCTGCGGTCACTGAAAGAGTGGTATGACGAGCGGATGAACGCGGCCCGGTTTGCCCGGTACGACCCGCGCGTCACCATGCTGCCCTATCGGAGCGCCATTCCCCTTGGAACCGATACCGCGCCGGTCGAAATGCCCCGCCCGGCGACTCCTCCTCCCATTCGGGTCGACGGGGAAAACGGCGATGTCGTCGAAATCCGGAAGGCACCGGCGGAACCGGTGATGCCGGCCGTTTCTTCGCGTCAGCCGGGCGGCAAGATCGACCTCGACCCCGAAATCATCCGGCAGGCGTTCGCGGATGCCCGTGGAAACATCACCCGCGCGGCCGCGATTCTGGGGGTCCACAAGGCGACCCTATACAGGCACCTCAAAACCCTCAACCTGTCCCGCACCGACCTCGAAGGCTGAGGCTCAGTCGAGCGCCTTCAGAAGCGCCGGCAGGCTGGCGAACGAGTCGAGCGTGAAGCTGGGTGGCCGTTCGAGGCGGTCCTCGCTTCCCGCGAGATACTTCCCCGTCCTGACGAGAATCCCTGTCAGCCCCTGCTTCATCGGCGCCGCGACGTCGAACTCGGCGTCGTCCCCCACGATGGCCATGCGCTCCGGGCTCGTGCCGTATGCCCCGGCGATGCTTGCAAACAGGGTGGGGGACGGTTTCCCGAAAACGACCGCCTGCTGGCCACTCGCGTATTCGAGAGCCGCCGTCAGCGGCCCGAGATCGAGGCACAAACCGTCGGAGCCGCGGTAATACCGGTTTCTCTGAAGGGAATACAGCTTCGCCCCGCGCATCAGCAGGCGGAATGCGTTCTGCACCTGCCGGAACGTCGCGTCAAGCGATTCGTCTCCGACCAGCACGGCATTGCCGCCTTGTTCGTCGATGACGAACCAGTCCGCCTCGCTCCGGTCGCGGGGCGGAAGGAAAGCATACCCGCTCGTGCGGCCTTCCTTCCACATGACCTCCCGGGCCACCGCCCACGGAGTGTAGACCTCGCCTGGTTCGCACGGAAACCCGAGGTCGTTCAGGAGTTGATGGATGGCCTTCTGCGACTGGGACGTCGTGTTCGTCACGAACACCGTCCGCACGTGCCCGCGAACCTCTCTCAGCGCATCCGGGGCGCCGGGAAAGGCGGCCCAGGACCCTGACGGCGTTTTGCCCATCAGCGTTCCGTCGATATCGCACAGCAGAACATCCCAGGGGGTGCTCAATCGCATAGGAATATTTCCCTTATGGGACAATGATAAATTCTTTTTTATCGGGTAAGATTCTGGCAAAGTCTTTGTGATTAAATGTGAGAATGCCATCGCCTTTGAATTTATCGAAACAATAAGCAATTAATATATCGTAAATGATTCCACCGTGAAGACCTCTTTCGGTAGCTAAATGTAAACATTTCAAGTAGTCAGATGTTTTCAATTCAATGACGTGAGAATTTTGAATAATGTTATTGTTAATGATTTCTAATGCTGTGCCGGGAGGAATTCTGGGAACAATTGGGAGTGTTGTAAGGATTGCGAATATCTCAGCAATTGAATGGCTGGAAACACCGAGGTCTATTTTCTTGTGAGAAAGCTTTTCAATCCATGGCATGGTTCTTGAGTGATGAGGATGACTTTCGATGAGTGCCGCAATGAAGAACGAAGTATCAGCAAATATTTTCATTTGTTCATTCCTGATACATGTTCAAACCGCTCTTTGCGGACATCATTGATAGTATTGGAAATATCAGCTTGAAGATCGCCGGTAAAAATGAGCCATCCATGTTCATTTTTTATATGAGGAGTGCCTTCAACCGGCTTTAACAGAATTCCCTGATTCTTCTCTTCAATTAGGAAAGATGAGCCTGGACGCAGGCCCAGGGCATCACGAATTTCTTTCGGGATAACAATCCGCCCAAATTTATCCAAAATAGCTTCCATGGCAACACCTCCTCATATAAGGATAAATAATTATTGGCAAATGTCAATGCTAATTGCCAATAACAGGAGGGTTGAGACGGATGTTCCTGTAACCGATCACGGCCAGAAACCCGTCACGGCTGGCGGACGACCGATCCTGCCTCGAACACCTGCGCGTCGAGGAGTTTCGTGGCGGCCGCGAATGCGGGCGAGTCGACGGCCGTCTCATCGCCGAGGGGTCCCGTCACCTGGTATTCGTAGCGGTAGATCAGCAGAAGAGCCGACAGAAAGACCTTTTCCGGGTTCTCGGGCATCGGGAGATCGCGCCAGTTTGCTTCGAAGGTCATCGGCTTGAGAGGCAGCTTCAGAATCGTCACGGTTCCGCTCGCGCCCGGCAGACGGAAGTAGCTATACGTGTCGGGATTGCTTCCCTTCACGGAAGTATAGTTTTTGGAATATGACTCGGTGAGCGCCTTGTGGAAGGCGAGAACGCCCTTGCCGCTCCAGACGACGCGGTCGTTTTCGGAGATGCCCGCCGGCTCGGTTTCGGCCGGCAGGAGATATAGGGAGACGAACGGGACGGAGCGGTCGAAATACTGCTGAGGCTTCAGCGCGGTTCCTTCGATGGTCACGTCCTTTTGCGGAACGACCAGGTCGGGATACGGGACGGCGGCCGAGAAAAGCTGGCCGGTCGGAGCGACGACCCCTTTCTTCACCCGCAGGTGACCGCGGTCCGACAGCCATGCCCGAAGTTCGGCGCCGCCCGGCAGAAGATGCAGGCCGTATCCGTCGACGACGCACGCCGTGGCTGCTTCGGCGCTCAGCCATGCCGGGAACTCGAAGAATTTCAGGAAGAACGTGAACGATCCCGGGCCGGGACGGGCGGGCAGCGGAAAACCGAGGCCGCGGATGCCGTCGAGGTCGATGTTCGTGATGTCGGCGGCGCCGGGAGCGGGGTTCGGGGAAACCTGCGCGACGGGAACCGTTTTCCAGGAATCGTCGGGAGCATGCTCCGTCGCGTCGAAAAAGGCGAAGTGAAATCCCAGTTTGCCGTCGACGGCCCAGGCGGGCCCTTCGGCGCAAAGCGGGGCGGAGAAACAGGTCGTGAGCACGATCGCGAGCAGGGCGGCGAGCTGAAAACGCATGATCAACCCTCCATGATCGCGGGCGCGGAGACCGTTCCCGCGGATTTGCGCCATGCGGTCGGCATGGTGCCGGTGACGTTCCTGAACACCTTGTGAAAATAGTTCATGTTATTGAATCCGACCGACCTGGCGATGTGCTCGACGGTCTCGCCTCCGCCCCTCAAGCGCTCGCAGACCCGTCGGATCCGCAGGGCGTTGAGATACTGGAAGACGCGCTGGCCCGTGGACTTCTTGAAAATGCGGCACAGGTGGTTCTTCGAGACGCCGGCCCAGTCGGCGATCTCCTCGAGCGTGAGCTCCCGGTCCATGTGCGCCTCGAGGAACATGCCCACCTTCGCGGTGACCGGGTCCGCCGGCACCTGCTCGCGGTTCGCTTCCGAAAACATCCGCACGAAATTCACCAGCAGCTCGTCGAACGCCGCCTCGATGGCCGTCGCGTATCCCCAGTACCGGCCGGTGGCCTCGGCATGCAGTTTCGCCGCGGCGGCCGAGATGTCGCGGCCGGTGTTTCTGACCGTGCACTGGCAGCTGGAGAAACTCCCCATGACCAGGTTGACGTCCCCGCCGACCCTGCGGATGAACGCCTCGAGAACGTCCCTGTCGAACATGACCAGGAGAAAAACGATCTCGACGCCGGCGTCGAACACCTTGGTGCAGTCGTGCGACAGGGCGAACGACACGAGCCGTTCGTGCAGATGGTGGGTCAGGGTCGTGGTATCCGAGTGAAAATGGCCCTTCTCGCAGAGAAAAATGCCGATCCGGTCGCTCTTGAGGGTGAGACGCGTTTTCCGCTGGAACCGGCCTTCGAAGCGGTACAGGGAAAAGTTCCGGTGTTCGAAGACCAGCTTCGTGAACGGGTGCTCGAGCAGGCTTGCCATCGTCAGCGAATCAATGATCGGTCGAAACGGGCGGCTGGTTGGGGTTTCCGGCCACCTTGCCCGTCCCCTTGCACTTCGGGCAGGCGTAGGGATAGTTGCCGGGGCCGCCGGTCAGTCGGCCCGTGCCGTTGCAGTCGGGGCACATCTGGGTAGCCTGCTCCATCGAGGCCTGCGGAGCCGCGCCGTCCTTCGTTCCGTCCTCTTTCTGGCCGTGGCAGAACTTCAGGTTCTTCTTCAGATACTCCTCGAACGCCTGGCAGAACTGGGCGAGATCGTTCGGATCGCGGCTCGTGAGGATATTGCCATCGACGACGACGGGCTGGTCTTCGACGACCCGGCCGCCGGCGTTGCGCAGGTCGGCGCGGATGTCGCCGACGCCGGTGATCTCGCGGCCCTTCACGAGACCTGCGCTGATGAGCACCTGCGGCCCATGGCAGATCGAGGCGATCAGCTTGTTGGCCTTCTGGGCCTTCTGCACGAAATCGAGGATCTTGCCGTCGGTGCGCATGATGATGGGGTTCCAGGCGCCGCCGGGGATGATCACCGAGCAGTAGTCGGTCGGGTTGGCCTCGGAAACGGTCTTGGTGACCGGAATCCAGACGGACGGCTTGAGGAACTGGACGGCCATGACGCGGCCCTTGATCCAGTCGGGGGTGATGACATCCACCGTTGCGCCGCGGGCGCGCAGATACCTGAGCGGGTAGGTTCCCTCGACTTCCTCGAAGCCGTGGGCGCAGACGAGGGCGACCTTGATTCCCTCCATGCTTTTCGGATCCGTCGCCGGAACCTCGGGAACGTTGTAGGGCATGCCGGAGTCGACTTCCTCGAACTTCACGGCCTGGAATGCGGGCTCCGCCGCGAACGAAACCATGGCGTCTGCCAGGACCAGGAAACTCAGAACCAGAACGAGACGCTTGATCATACGGATACCTCTTCTTTTCTCAACTTCCGAGGCGTGTTCCCCGAGCGATCATCGGAACCGCCCCTCGATGTCGAAAGGGTACCCGAACGGGGCTACGGCGAAAAGGAAGGATATTTCCCTGGTTCGGGAACAAAATACGCATGCGCGGTTCGCCCGCTCGTATCAAGGCTGTTTAGAAGCCGGAGACGCGGGGTCAGGAGCCTCTTTCGCCGGTTCCGGGGCGGGGGGTTCGGTCACGGACGAGACGCCGACGCGGTTGCGGCCGGCATGCTTCGCCTCGTAGAGGGCCTCGTCGGCGATCTTCATCATCTCGACGGTTGTTTCGGCATAGTTGTAGGGAAGCGCGCTAAGGCCGAGGCTGATCGTCACCCGCAGGTCGCCCTTCGGGCCCTGGAACACCGACGACTCGACCTTCTGGCGCAGGCGCTCGGCGAACAGCCGACCGCCATCGAGGTCGGTTTCCGGCAGGATCACGCAGAACTCCTCGCCGCCGTAGCGCGCCGCCACGTCGGTGTCGCGGATGGTGCAGCGCACGATCTTCGCGACCTCGCGCAGGACCATGTCGCCGGTCTGGTGCCCCCAGGTGTCGTTGAACTTCTTGAAATGATCTATATCGGTCATGATAAATGAGAGCGGCTTCTCGTATCGCTTCGCCCGCCGGAACTCCTCCTCCATGCGCGACTGGAAGTGGCGGCGCACGATCAGGCCCGTCAGCCCGTCGATCGTGGCGAGGTTGAACAGGCGAGCCTTTTCGACGACCACGGCGGCCTGGTTCGCCATCGTCAGGGCCATCTGGAGGTCCTCGTGGTCGAACCCTTCGGCGGTCTTGTTCACGACGTTCATGACGCCGATCGGCGTGTCCCGCACCTGGAGCGGAACGCACAGGATCGACCGCACGGCGCCGCGACCGCCCGCGAACCGCTCGAATCCCTTTTCCCGGGCCGTGTCCTGGATCAGCTTCGGCTGGCCGCTCGAGAACACCTCGCCCGCGATGCCGGCGCCTTCGCGGAACTTCGCCAGCAGTTCGGGATCGACGGCCGCCTCGCCCTCCACACCGAAGACGACGGCCGCCTCGACGAGACTCTCGTATCGCTCGTCCAGCATGAACAGCGAGCCACGCTCGGCGCCGAGGGCCTGTACGCAGCGGGAGAGAATCGTGTCGAGGGTCCGCTTGAGGTCACCCATGAAGTTCACGGCCTGGCTGACCTCGTTCACCATCGAGAGTTCGCGCACCTTGCGGGCCAGCTCCCGGTTGCGCTGCCGGAGGTCGCCGAGCTGCTGCCCGAGGCGCATCAGCGCCCACTGGACCGGCAGGAGAAGCAGGAAGGGTACGGTCTCGAGCACCAGGTCACGTTTGAAGGCGAACGCGGAGAGAAGGGGCCAGCCGAGCCAGAGCGCGGCGATCGCGAGGTTGCCGGCGACGCTTCCCGTCCGCCAGATGATCCACGCGGCGAAAAGAGCGACGGCCAGCAGAAGCACGCACGTGCGGGAAGGGGCGAGACGGCGCAGGATGCGGCCGCTCGCGATGTTGTGGACGAGGTTCGCGTGGATCTCCATGCCGGAAATCGCCCCGAACGGGGAGAATTTCACGTCCTCGGAGGTTCCCTTGGCCCGCGTGCCGATGATGACGGCCTTGCCACGCATCAGCCCGGTCTGGAAACGGCCTTCGAGCACCTCGTGATAGGCGACGTCGTCGAAATACCCGGTTTTTCCCCCGTAATTCAGCATCAGGGAGCTGATCGGGGAGCCGGGATGGGTGCGTTCCCGGCGGGTGTAGAATTCCAGCGGTTTCCCGCCGACGGATATACCGCCTGGTATTGTGTTGATGCCGGCGTCGAGCAGGCTGGCCGCGATCACGAGGCCGAAGCAGCGATACGTTTCTTCCCCCAGCCTCTTTTCCAGGAACAGGTGGCGCATCACGCCGTCGGCGTTCGTGAGCTGGTGCTCCATGTCGATGAAGCCCTCCGACGCGACGGGGGCCCTCAGCCCGGGAATCGGCCGGTCGGCAACGAGACGCTCGACCATTTCGCACGTGTCGTTGTCGAGCACGGTCTTTTTCACCATCACGAGGGGCAGGACGACCCGGCCGAACGAAGCGACCGCCTTCGCGAAGATCGCGTCGTCTTCGGGGCCCGCGAGCGACGGCTCGCTGAACATGATGTCGAACGCCGCCACCCGGGCGCCTGCCGAGGCGAGCACGTCGAGCAGCCGCGCGTGGATCGCCCGGGGCCACGGCCACGGGCCGAGTTTTGCAATGCACTCGTCGGTGATCGAGACGAGCACGACGTCGCGGCTCGGCGGCAGTTCGCCCCGCGACCGGAACCGCAGGTCGATGCTGCCGTTTTCGAGGTCGACGAACCAGCCGTTGGAAAACAGCAGAACGGCGATCAGGCCGAACGCGAGACCGGCCAGGGCTTCGCCGCTCAGGACGAACCGCCCCCGTCCCCGGAACGACGCATTCACATCAGTCATGTCTATATATCACTATATGTAATATTATATACTATTGTATCCACGTTCGTGTTGAGCCTGTCGAAGCACGAACGGCTTTCGCCCTTCGACAAGCTCAGGGCGAACGGTGTGGTCGGATTCACACCGGTATGCGGAGGGGCGGGTTTGAAACCCGCCCCTACAGGAACAATGCGACGCCGTGCCGATCAGGCCGTGGTCGGGGCGAGCTGGGCCCGGAGCTTCTTCATGTCGCGGAAGGTGTCGTGAAAGGCCTTGTCCGAGCGGGGAAACAGCTTCAGGGCTTCCCGATACTGACGAATGGCCTTGTCGAACAGGGCCTTGTCGCGGAACCGGTCGCCACGCTGGCGATACAGGGTCGCGAGCTTGCGGCGCGACTGGAGAAACTTGTCTTCATACGCGTTCGGGCTGTTGTACGCCGGTGACAGCGGGTCGGTTTGAGTGAACGAGGAATACAGGTCGAGCGCTTCCTCGTATTCGGCGACGGCGTTCGTCCAGGCGTCGGCCGACTCACCCTCGTCGCCTTCCTCGATCTCCTTCAATTCTTTCTTCGAGAGCTTCGCCGCGATGTCTTCGCCGATCTGGTCGATGAAAGCGCGGTAGATCACGTCGTTGTCGTCGATCAGCAGTTGCGCGCGTTTCAGCAGGGAGAGCGCCTGCCGGACGCGGCCGGCCAGGGTTGCTCGATGGATACGGGCGAGATACGGCTTGACCAGGTGACGGCGGCACTCGCGCAGGGCGTCGCGCACGTATTGGACGTAGCGATGCCCGGCGGGCAGGCCGGCAAGCGCCTTGAGGGCTTCCTGGTATTCCAGGATCGCTTCGCCGAAGTTCTCGGCGCGCCTGAAGCTGTCGCCCCGCTCGACCATCGGCGTGATCTCGCTGTAAATCTGGCGGTCGCGGACCTTCACGCGGGCCTTGTCGAGAAGCGGCTTGATCTGCTCGAGGAACGCGACGTCCTCGTCGCCGGCCAGGTCGGTCGCGGTCTCGAGCTCGTCGAGGGCGCGCTGCCATTCGCGGTTCTCGGAGGCGATCTTGCCCCATTCGAAGTGCGCCCGGGCCAGCTTGGCGTTGACGCCGACCATGCGCGACTGGATCTCGTTCTTCAGCGCCAGGTCGTCAGAGGTCAACGGCATCTCGGTGTCGTCCTCGGCGATGCGGTCGAACTCCTCCAACGCCTTGCCGTAGAAGCCCTTGGCGGCACCCCAGTCTTCGGCTTCGCGCCTGTTGTCCCCGTCTTCCTTCAACGCTTCGATCAACTGACGGCTCTCGATATTCATTCGTTCTCTCCTTCGCGGGTCGATGAGGGTTTCGCGGTTTTCGAAGATCGTTCCATGCGGCGGGCGGCGGTCTGCGAGTCGAAAAACTTCAGCCCGTCGCTTTCCGACGCCCCGGCCTGCCGGTAATCGTCGGCCGCCTGGTGGTAATCCTTCTGGTGATAATGCACGTATCCGAGCAGCGAGCGGGCATCCTGGTTGTCCGGCTGCAGGGCGAGCAGGCGGGTGAGACTTTCCTCGGCCTCATCATACCGCTGCAGCTGAATCTGGACAAGCGCGAGTTCCCACCACAGCGTCGGAACGCCGGGATGGGCGTCGGTCAGCCCCAGAAAATCGTTCAGGGCGAGGGAAAACCGGTTGTCGGCGACCCGCCGTTTGGCCTGCCGGTACCGCGGATCTTTTTCCGGAGCGTATTCCCGGGAAGACGCGCCCGCCGCTTCCTGCCGTTTCACGGCTTCCGATGCGGCGGTCGGCTGTTTCTCCCGATCGGCCGGGCGGGCGGGAACGTCGCCAGCCGCCGATCGATCGGCCCAGGCGACAAGGCGGCGGACGTCGTCGGCGCGCCGCGACTTCGGGAACGTGTCGAGAAAGGCCTTTCCCCATTGGGAAACCATCGGCTTGAGCCCGAGCGCGGCGCGGAGGCGGATGCCTTCGAAATATGCCCGTTCGAGCAGCTTCGACCGGGGAAACTCGGTCAGGATGCGGTCGTAGACCTTGCAGGCCTCGACGGGTTCGCCGAACCGGGCCGTGGCCTCGGCGATGCGGGCGAGAACCTCGTCCGCACCGGGAGCCGTCGGGTTGGCTTTGACGATCTCCTGGTCCTGGAGGATCTGGGTGGCGAGGGCTTCGCGCTCTTCGCCGGAAAGCGGAGCGAGCGTGACGAGATCGGCGATATCGACCGTTTCCGCGGATGAACCGCGGCGTTCCGGCCGGCGGGGCTCCCGTGCCTGCGGAGCCACGGCTTCCCGGGCGGGTTCCTGCGCCGCGGAAGCGCGGGGTTGCGCTTCAACGGCCTGTTTCGCCGCTTCCGGCGCGGGCGCCGGAGCCACGGAAGGCTGGGGCCCGGGCGCTGCGGCGGTTTTCGCCGCGGGTTCGGCGGGGGCGGGCGAGTCGGAGGGGCGATCGGGCTGAATGGCCGGTTTCGCCGGCGGTTCCGGTGCAGGCTTCGTCTGAGGTCGCGATTGCAGGGCCGCGAGCGTTTCCTGATCGACGCCCTCGTAGACGGGAACGGGCCTGGTCGACGGCGCCGGGGCGGATGAGGCGGTCTGGGCCCGGTCAGGCCGCGCCGGAGCGGTATCGGCGACGGCGGGCGACCTCGTTTCGGCCGGAGTCCCGGGGTCGGAACCTGCGGCCGTGAGCGCTTCCGACGCGGCCTGCTCGGCGGCGGCGGATTTCGACAGGAGGCCGGCGAGTTCGGCGAACGGGCTGTCGGAGTGATCCGTGGTGATCTGCCTGCAATACTTTTTCATTCCGGCGAGATCTCCCGATGACTTGCTGCACTGGGCGAGCCGGAACAGGGCTTCCGCCCGCTCCTCTTCGGTCGGATCGGCGCCGAGAATCGACGTGTAGATCTCGGATGCCTCGTCCGGCTTCTTCGCCTCCATCAGGCAGTCGCCCAACATGAAGCGGGCCAGGCTGCGCTGGAATGGGTTCTCGGCCGTATCGACGGCCTTCCGGAGGTTCCGGATGGCGCCGTTGAGATCTCCGGCCGACCGTTGTTTGATGGCCTGCTCCATGACGGCCGTCGCGCCTTTGACTGCCGCCGATACGGCGGGAGCGGCAATGCCGAACAACGCGGCCATGGCGGCCGGCAGCAGCAGACGTTTCCATCCTGCCGCGGAGGCGACTGTTCTACGACTCATGCTTCGATATCCTCTTCAAATGCGGATTCAATCAAGCCGGATGTATAAAATAATGCACCGAGTGCCGCCGAGGCAAGAAGAACCGAAAGCAGCGCCGTCCGGAACCAGTCCGACGTCATCTCGGAAGCGGGGATCAGAAAAACCAGCGCCCATCCGGGCATCCGGTTCCCGCCGTCCTGGCGGATCGATCGCCAGGCCGCCACGTAGGAAACGCCGGCGATGCGCAGCTCAGATTCTCCTTCCTCGCCGTCGAGGGCGGCGGAGACCGCCTGATGAGTATGCCTGAGGCTGACCTGATTGACGACGAGAGAGGGCCGGGGGTGGCCGATGACGACGCCGTCTTCGTCCGTGACGATCAACATCGAGCCGGGGGTGAGCCTGGTCCGGGACGCCAGGTCGCCGAGAAAGCCCAGATCGATCTGTGCCGTCAGCAGGGCTTCCGGTTCGCGGGCGGCGCCGCGGACGGGAACGCCCGCCTGCCAGAGAGGCCTGCCCATGCCTTCGTCGAAGACGGCGGGCCCGGGGAAAAACGGGCGATTCTGGCGCAGGCCGCGACGCCACCAGCCTCCGAACGGCATCGTCGGACCGCCGATCTCGGAGACTTCCGCCACTTCCTTCCCGTCGAGGCTGCGAAGGGCGACGGAGCGGATCAGATCTCGATCGCTGAGGGTCGCCGCGAGCAGGCGCCCGCTTTCCTGCGGATCGGCCGGAACCATGCCGCCCCAGCCGAACGCCGAATCGAGGAAGAGGCCCGTCGCGATCAGCGGCCGTTCGAGCCATTCCGCGTAGACCGCCGCCAGATCGGCCCAACCGGGTCTTCGCGACACGGCCGGTAACGGGCGCATGGGCGGAAGTTCCAGGTTTTCGGGAATCGGAAGGATTTCGAGGAGGGGGAGCAGGCCGACGTCGTATGCCCGGCGGCGCACGGCGGCCAGGCGATATTCCACCATCGGGGCCATGAAATTCCAGAACGAAATGATCGTGGAGGAGAGGGGAAGATCATCGGAAGTCGACGTCTGGGCGGCCGCCAGGTCGGAGACGAGGGTCAGCAGGGCGGAGTTCGCGTTTCCTGCGAGCTCGGCCGCCGGGCCGTGGCGACGCGTGTTCCGAAGCTCGGGAAGTCGGGAGAGCAGCTGGAGCGAATCGGCCGCCCCCGAGAGGGCTGTCCGGATGTCCCGTGCGGCGAGATCGGCTGTCAGAGCGACCTGGCGCCTGGCCGCCTCGTCGCGCTTGACGCCGTCTTGGCGGATGAAATCCCAGGCGAGCCAGACGATCAGCAGGGCGACGACGGCGACGATGCCTTGAAAAACAAGCACGGATCGCGTTTTCGTGGCTTCAGAGGAAAACATGAAAATTCCTCTCAACTCTTCGTCGAAAAATGCCGATATATCGAGTAAGGGATAAAAGAACGTTTTCGACAGGAGGTATGTTTATGCTGTGCCCACAATGCAGCGCTCCGATGGTCCAGAAAACCCATGCAGGACGCCAGTCTCCGTATTTCACGCTCAACTGCACGCATTGCAAGTTCGTCATCTTCTATCGCGGCCGCATTCTGCAGGACGAGTGAAGGCGCTCTTCCGGCCCGCACGCCCGAAAAACGGATCTGAACGATACATTTTCACGGTTGGGTTCCGTCTCTAAGGTTGCCTGGCGCCAGGTTTGTCCCCGAAGGGGTTGTCGACAATGAACTGTGCCGCCTCTTCTTTCGTGTTCACGATCTTCAGCAGCCGGTCGGCGTTCGTCGCCCGAAGCACCTCCCGCACCGCACCGCTCGGCCCGGCCACGACCAGGGTGCCGTGACTCTTCGCCAGCTGTTTGTGCAGTCCGAGCAACAGGCCGAGGCCCGACGAGTCCATGTAGGTGACGAGGCCTAGATTGACGGCGAGGCTGACCGCGCCTGACTGGGTCACCATCGAAATCGCTTCTTTCAGCTTTCCGATGGTGTAAACGTCCATCTCGCCCTCGACGTTGATGACGACGACGCCCGATATTTTTTCGGCCGTTATCTGAAGACGGCTCATGCGTTCTCTCCCATGAGCTAGTAGCGTACCCCAACCCCCCCTCCGATTGCAACCACGTTCTCCCGCGCCGGGACGAGCGGTTGTTCGCGTCGCGCGTTCCGTTGCCTTCCGGGGATGAGCGTGATACACTGCCGCGGCGCCGGGGAGGGCGGTTCCGCCCCGGCCGCACCAGCGTCGAGGAGGATCTTCATGGCACGTCAGACAAACGTCCGGGCGACGGACGTTCTGCTCATTTTGTTCAGTTCGGTTCTGATGTCGGTCGGCATCGTCTGTTTCACGGCGCCGAACAGGATCGCATCGGGCGGCCTGACCGGCCTTGCGACGATCATGTATTTCGCGATCGGAACGCCGATCGGCGCGGTCGTACTGATCGGAAACCTGATTCTCCTCGGAATCCAGGCGAAGCTGGTCGGCACCGGTTCGGTCTGGAAGACGGTGATGTCGGTCATCGTCACCTCGACCCTGACGGACCTCATGATGGGGCCGCTCCAGATACAGCCGCTCGCGAAGGATGCCCTGCTGGCCTGTCTGTATGGCGGCATCCTGTCTGGCATCGGGGTCGGACTGACGTTCCGGGCGGGCGGCACCACGGGCGGCATCGACATCGTGGCGCTGATCCTGCATCACCGGTGGCACATCCCGATCGGCGACACCATTCTCGGCATGAACTTCCTCATCACCATGATCGCGGGATACGTGTTCGGGCCGAATCTGGCGCTGTACGGCCTGATCACGGTGTTCTTCAGCGGCAGGGTCATCGACACCGTGCTCGAGGGCATGTCGGTTTATCGCTCCGTGCTGATCATCTCGAAACAGGCCGACGAGATCGCCTGGGGGATCATCGAGGAACTGCACCGCGGCGTCACCCGCCTAGACGGCATGGGCATGTATACGAGCCGGCCCACCCATATCCTGCTCGTGGCGGTTCGCCGTCAGGAAATGCCGATGCTGCGTTCTCTCATCCACGAGTTCGACCCGAACGCCTTCGTGATCGTCGGCGAAACCCGCCAGATTCTCGGAAAAGGCTTCATCGACCTCGGCGAACAGGTCCGCCGCGAATCCGCCACGTAAGCCGAAAACGATCCGCAGATTTCGCAGATGACGCAGATATAATATAGATTTATATTCTATCTGCGTTCATCCGCGTCATTCCGACTCGTCTCGCAAATACCACGGCAATCGCCCGCGTGCTCGATACCGTTCGTGCCGAGCTTGTCGAAGCACGAATGCACTCGCCCTTCGACAAGCTCAAGGCGAACGGGTGGCTTTTCATTCTGCAGAAATCAAGAATATATGAGACGAGTAGTAGGAGGGGATCGTTCTGGCGGTTTCCGTCATTTACCCCTGACAGGCCGCAGAGAGGCGGTGAGGCGTTCGGCTTCGTCGACCATGTCGGACAGCAGCGTGATGCCGGCTTTCCAGAAGGCCGGTTTCGTGATGTCGAGGCCCATGCGCTTCGTCAGCGTCTCCGGGCTCTCCGAGCCGCCGGCGGCGAGAAGTTCCATGTATTTCGGGACGAACGTCTTGCCGTTCTTCCGATACAGCGCATACAACGAGAGCACCAGCAGTTCGCCGAACGCGTAGGCGTAGCAGTAGAACGGTGAATGTATGAAGTGCGTTATATAGCACCACCACCGGCGGTAGCCTGGCGTCAGCTCGACCGAGTCGCCGAACATCGTGCGGTTGGTCTCGATCCACAGGTCGCTCAGCTGGTCGGCGTTCAGCTCGCCCTGCTTGCGCCGCGCCTCGTGCAGCTTCTGCTCGAAGCGGGTCATGCAGACCTGCCGGAACACCGTGGCGAAGGCGTCCTCGATCTTGCCGCACAGCAGCGCGAGCTTGACTTCGGGCTTCTTCTGCCGCTCGAGCAGGGCGTGGAACGTCAGCATCTCGCCGAACACGCTCGCTGTCTCGGCCAGCGTCAGCGGGGTGTCCGACTGGATGTAGCCCCGCTCCTGCGAGAGAAACTGGTGGATGCCGTGGCCGAGTTCGTGGGCGACGGTGCTCACGTCGCGCAGCCGCTCGCTGTAATTCACGAGAATGTAAGGGTGGGCGTCCGGCGTTCCGGGCGCGCTGAACGCCCCGCCGCGCTTTCCGGGCCGCAGTTCGGCGTCGATCCAGCGTTTCGAGAAGAACATCCCGGCGATCTCGCCGGCCTGCGGTGAGAACGCTTCGTAGGTTGAGGTCACGAGCTCGCGGCATTCTTCCCAGGAGCAGGAGGGGAGATCGCGCGAGATCGGCGCGTAGCGGTCGTAGTCGTACAGTTTCTTCAGGCCCAGCAGACGGGCTTTCAGCCGGTAGTATCGCCCCACCATGCCGGTGCTCTCGTCGCAGATGCGCAGCAGCGTGTCGACGGTCTTCTGGTCGATCTCGTTCGACAGGTTGCGGCTGGCCATCGGGGTCGGGTAGCTCCTCAGTCGGTCGATCGTCGCGTGGTCCTGCACGAGCGTGTTGAACATGAACGTCAGGGGCCGCAGGTTCGTCTCGAAGCCCTCCGTCAGGCCCTCGGCCGCGGCGCGCCGGGTCTCGCGGTCGGGGTCGTACAGCATCGCGAGCGCTTCCTGCTCGCTCAGGTCGCGGGCTTTTCCCTTGACCTTCACCGGGAACCGCATCGCGCCCAGCGTCTCGTCGAACAGGCGCACGAACGCCCGCGAGCCGGTGTTCTCGAGCTCCTCGATGATCCGCTCCTCCGGCTCCGACAGCACGTGCGGCCGGTACCGGCGCGACGCCTCGAGGAAGTGCCGCCACGGGGCGACGGCCTTGTGCCCGATCAGCGCCTTCGCGGCTTTCTCGTCGAGGGCGCACCACTCGAGCATGAAGAACAGCAGGTGGGTATGAACGCCCGTCGTGCGCTCCTGGACGCTCTGCATGAGACGGCCATATTCCGGGTTCTGCGTGTCGGCCGAGAACAGCAGGTTCGAGTAGATGGCCGGCCGGTCGCGCAGGACGAGAATCTCCTCGTATTCCTTGACGGCGGCGGCCAGGCCCGGCCCGGTCATGCCGCGCTTCAGCGCGCCCTTGTACTTCTTCTCGAATGCGATCGCGCGCTTTTCTGCTTTGACCAGGTCGGCTTCCAGGGCCGGGTCTTTCGGCGATGCGTACAGGTCTTTCAGGTTCCAGCAGACGCCGGAGGCGGAGTTGACGGTTCCAGTCGAGCGTTGTTTCGCCACGTGAACTTCCTTTCTGTGCGTGCGAGATTCGTTTCAGTTGCCGAGGAGGGGCTTGTCGAGATTCCGTTCGGAAACGGCGTCCGGCTCTATATCGGTATCGGGCGTTGCCGGTGCTTCGGGAGATTCCGCGGGTTCAGTCTTCGGGGCGTCGGGAACCGGCGGAGCCTCGGCCGGGATCACGGGCGCCGGTTTCGACGGGTCGAAGCCGTTCGCCATCCGGAGCGTGATGACGCGGCGCAGGTAGACGCTTTGCCGGGAAAGGGGAAGCGAGAAGTTCTTCGACGCGGCCTGGCAGACGAGTTCCATCTCGGCCAGCGCCTCGCGCTTCTGCCCGCGCGCCTCGAGAACGTAACTGCGCCCCATGCGCGCGTCGAGCGACGACGGGTCGATCGCCAGGGCGTGCTCGTAATCGGCCATCGCTCCGTCGGCGTCTTTTTTCACGAGGCGGATATTGCCGCGAATGAAATACCGCCGGGCAAGGGAGGCGCCTTTCCCGGTTCCCGAGGGATCGGCGAGCTCGAGCCCCCGATCCATGTCGGCCAGGGCCCGATCATGCGCCTTCGCGCGGAACAACGCTTCCCCGCGGGCCAGATAGCCTCCGGCATACTCGGGCCGAAGCGCCACGAGTTTGTCCAGGTCGGCCAGGGCGCGGTCGAACTCGTTCCTGTCGCGGTTCGCCGCGGCACGGCACTCGTACGCGGAGCCGAGCTTCTCGCCGGAAAGGCCTCCGAAGTTGATTGCGCGGCTCGCGAACCTGATCGCCTGGTTCGGATCGCCCTTTTTCAGGGCGCCCCAGGCCGTATCGACGTCGGCCTCGCCGTCGAACACGCAGCCGGCCGCGAAGATGAGCGGAATGAACGCCATGACGAGGAGAAGAACGCGAGAGATGCTTCCGGACGGGGATGTCATGATGCTTCTCCTTCCGGTTCGGCTTCATGCGGCGCGTTCCCGTCGTCTCGGAGGGCGACGGCGAGGAGAATCCACATGACCAGCGCGTCGAGAACGACGCTGAACAGCCACAGGAAGCCGGACATGCCGCCCGCGTAGGAGCGAACGCTTCCCATTGCGGCGAACGTTTCCACGCCCTTTCCCGACGCGATGCCGCCCAGGTAGGCCAGGGGCTCGAACCACGGCTGCGCGAGACCGATTCCAGCGATCTGACCGGCCCAGAACGCGGCCAGCAGCGGCAGGGTCCAGCGCCAGACCGAGGCGTTCGACTCCGCAGAGCCGGCCGGGTCGGGCCTCACGCGATGAAACAGCCAGCCGATGATGCCGGCGCAGGCCGCCCCGTGAAAGATGACCAGAAATCCCATCCAGTACCGGAGCCAGCCGGCGGCGATGCCGACGAGGGCCGTCACCGCGAAGGCCGTCAGGATATTCCGGAAGGTAGCCATCCAATCCTCCCTCTCCGCATTGTGAATTTCCCCAAGTGTAACAAAACGCAGAGGCCTTCGACACATCGATGAAGAAGATGTCGCAGATGAAATCCTGTGAGTGATTCACGATTCGCTCGTGCCGGGGAAGTGTGGAAACTCATGCGCCCGCCCTGCCGGAATTTGGACAATCTCCGGCGATGCATTCCCGGTTTTTCGCTTTGCAACCGGCTATTTCGAGGTGGCATGGAAAATGCTTTATCACCGCTTCCTCAACAGAGTTTTGAATCGATATGGAGGTTCTTTCGTGAAGTCGTTGTTTCGGACCGTCTGCTGTTTCGCTCTGATCGTTTCGTTGCTGTTCCAGGCCGCGCCGCAGGTGCTGGCCCAGACGTGCGACGTCCATGCCGTCCTGAACGGCGCCCATGCCGCGCTCGAGGAGGCCCGCTGCGCGATCGCGTGCAGCACCGGGTATGCGTCGCTGCAGGTGGCGACGAGATACCTCGATCAGGCGAGAAACATCGTCGGGACCTACGCGTTTGCCGGGTGCTACCGCCACCTCGCGTCCGATCTGCGCCGCGGCATCGACAAGGCCAAGGTCCAGATCCTCTGGAACGACCGGGGCGACGCGCTCGAGATCGTCGTCCGGCTGCTCAGGACCGTCGAACGGGCCCAGGCCAACCCCGCGGCCCATGCCCGGGACACCCGATCGGCCGCCGGCGCGCTGGTCGCCGCTCCCGTCGCCGCGGGCCTGGGCGCCCTGCTCCTGGGCCTGTTCCGCGGCTGGAACTGGGGCCAGGTGTCCACCGGCACCGGCACGCAGTTGAGCAACATCTTCACCCTCAACAACCACGTGTTCACCCACTGATATCCGCTTTCCCCGCCGAAAGGGTCCCCCGCACTCCCGCCCGAGTGCGCCGGGGCCCTTTCTTTTTCGCGCCGCGCCCCGGATTTCCTTTTGACTTTCCGCCTGCGTTCCGCCACAATAGGCGCCGGAAGCGTACGATCGGGGCATCATGCGGGTCTCGATACATCCGGTGCGACGGCGGGAGAACTTGTGTATATGATAAAATATAATAAAGCTTCGAACATGAAGAGCCTTTTCGTGCGGTGCGCGGCTCTGCTGGCTCTTGCCGTCGTGATGACGGCGTTTCCGGCTTCGGGCGAAGAGGCGGCGCGAAACGTCGCATCCGAGACGGAATTCTGGACGGCGCTCGAGAAGGACGTCGCCGCGACGCTGCTTCCGATCGCCCCCGACGTCGATGCGTTCAGACTCGGCCTCGCGGTCGGCCAGGGGGAGCAGATCGTCGGAAGCGGCACGATCAGCATGAAGAAAAACGACCATGCGTTCCTGGAACTTTCCGCTCCGAACGCTTTGTTCCGGTATCTGGCCGTCGGGGCGACGGCGACCTGCCTTCTCGATCTCGGCGGCACGCAGACCCTGTTCGTCTCGGGCCCCGGGCGTCAGATTCCGATCCCCACGGTCAGGATCGACCGGTCGGCGGAAGGGGAGTTCGCGATGAACCTCGTGATGAACCTTACCGCGCTCCTCGCGACGCGGCCCATCGATATCGGCGTGCATCCCCAGACCCCGGCGCATATCGCGAAAAAACTGCGCGAGACCCACCCCTGGTGTCTCGAAACCCCTTCCGAACTTCGGTTCTCGAAAGAGCAGGCGGCTACGCCGACCGTGATCATCAGCCGGCGCGACGGGCTCATCACCGCGTTCGAACTGGTGTTTCCGCAGGACGGCGCCCCGCCGGTCCGCGTGCGCGTCGATCCCCTTGCGCTCGGTGCCGCCGCGCAGCATCCCGACGTGGCCGGCCTGTTCCCGCCCGGACGAATTCCCGAACCCGGCGCCGACACCCTGATCACGTTCATGCACGGCTTTTACAATGTGCTCTCGGGAATGATCCCGAAATAATTCCCCGACCCCCCCGTTCGATCAGTATGATCATGGAACCCCGTACGGGGAGCTCGGCCTTTTCCGGAGAGGAACGCATGAAACATTCGATACGCATCGGTTCGCTGCTTCTGGCGGCAGTTCTTTCGGCAACCCTGGCCTGTGGCCAGACCGCCGGGACGAGCCGCACGCCGGCCGCCGCGCAGTCTCGCTCCGAATCCCTTTCCCGCGTCGAGTCATCCCGGGAGTCGTTCGAGTTCGTTTTTTACTATCAGCGGATCGACGAGGTCATTCCCGTTCAGCAGGGAACGCCCGGCGCGGCTGTCGCAGCCGTCCGCGAGCACGCGTCGAACGTCAGGCGCGTTCCGGCTGCCGATTGGCGAAAACGCCTGCTGAAGGCCGATCTGACCCGTGAAGGCCGGCAGGACGTCACGTCAAACGACGAGCGTTTCCGGTACAGGGTGTTCGTCACGAAGGTGCGCGACGAGGCGCATCTGCTGCAGTTGATGGGCGCGGACCCCGATCCCTCGGTTCTGTCGGACGGCCAGCGCGCCCTTCTGGCGGCCTATCGCCATGCGAAGGAACAGGCGCTGATCGAGCGGATGAAGCAGGGGGCCCGGAGCAGGGTCGAGGTGGTGCTGACGGACGTCAACGGCCACAATGACAGCCATGTGCTCCGCGATTTCTGGCCGTACAGCAACGGCGACCTGCTCCAGCTCAGCTCTCTGAAATTCAACGCCCCCGACGGCGAAGACGAGGCCCGCTCGACGTTCGTGCATGAGTGCGCCCACTCGATGGACCGCGCGCAGGCTGAGCGCGATGCGCCCTACGGCCCGGACGGCACTCATTACATCAACGAGGCGATCAAGCCCCGGGCGGCGTTCATGGAAGGCTGGGCCGTGTTCCTGCAGATGCACGACTCGCCCGAACGCGCCTCGTGGTGGCCCGTCGTCTGTGAAGACGTGAAGATCGAGCGCTCGAAAGGGGTCTACGAAACCGCTTCGGCGACCGCTCTCGACGGAATGACGCTGACCCGGGTCGAGGGGATCATCGGGCTCGCGTTGTTGAATATATCGAAACTTCCGGGCGGCATGGACAAGCTCTTGCTCTCGTTCCGCGCGACCAACAAAACCGATCGCACGCTCGGGGATTTCCTGAAAGACTATGTCGCCAGGAACCCCGACCAGGCCCCGGATGTCGTGCGAATCTTCGATGACTGCACACGCGGAAAACTTTCCGACGACGAGATGAAGCGGTTCCTTGGAAGCGGCGATGCCGTGAAAGCCTTCCTGCAGGCCCGACAGGCCGCCGCCGAAGCTCGTGCCGCCGGGTCGTCCGCGACCGCCGTGCCTCCGGCGGAAACCGCCCAACCTGATGACGGAGCGACCGGCGAGGATGTCAGCGTCGGCTCGAAGAATCAGCGAAGCCCGTTCCTGGGCGGAACGATCGAACCGTAGATGCACTACCACAACAAATACGTGGAGACCAGATTATGAAGCCGTTGTACAAATTTGTCGCATGTTCTCTCGTCGCGATCGGTGCGCTGGGAGCAGCCAAGCTGTTGCCGGCGTCCGAGTTCCGGTATCTCGTGCCCGGAAACATCGTCATGACCCTCGAGCCGAGTCCCGATGCGATCGGGCTCGAGTCGCTGCCCCTGACCGCAACGGTCCGGGCGAAGGTCGGCACGCCGAAAAATATCGACGTCTTTTTCGAGTCGACCCCCGATCTGAAGGTGTATCCCGAAAAAATGAGCCTTTCCGCCCTCGCGACGGAACCGCTGAAGACCAGGGTGACGATCACGAAGACGGGAACGCCGCCGAAAGGCGTCGAGAACGAGTCCTGGATCCGCATGCGCGTCGTCTACGAGCCTGATTACGAAAGCCTGCTCCAGATGGTCGAGAATCCATCCCGGTATCCCGACCCGAACGAACGCCAGCGCCTCGTGGACCGGATCATGAAAAATTCGGAAAAGCGCGCCCGCCAGACCGACGCCGTCCGGTATTTCCCGGCCCTCCATACCCGGGAGAACTGACATCTGACCCCGCAGGCCGGGGTACTCCGGGATCCGCCCTCTGCGGGTATAATGAAAAGAAATTGAGCGTATCCGGAGGGTGAGTATGCGACGTCTGCGAATCGGAATTGCCGGTGCCGTGCTTGCGCTGGCCCTCCTCGCCGCCCCGTTGTCGGCGTGGGGGCCGATGACGCACCTGGCCGTGAATACGTGCGCCTGGTCGCAGGCCGCGCTCGATGCGCGACTGCTGCGGGCCGTTCCCGAAAGCATGAAAGACCTGTTCATCGGCGGCGGTCCGGCCCCCGACATCAAGTTCAACGCCGGCGACGGGTTTCCGCGAGAGTTCCACTTCGATCCGGAAACCATCCTGCGAATGGTCGATCTGGCGAAGAACGATCCCCGCTACGGCCTCGCCGACGTCGCGATGGCTCTGGGCTGGGCCGGTCACCTGTTCGCCGAGGTCCCGTCGGCGCACACGAGCGAAGGCTACCCTTCCACCAAGCTCACGGTGCCGCTTTCGAATGCGGGGTATATCAACCATCAGCTGTGTGAGCTCTGCACCGACATTCTCGTCTACCGCGACATGAGGGAAGCGTTGCGCAAGGCGTCGGTGAGCTTTCCGGTCCGCCTCCTCGAAGCTTCGATGAAGGCGGAACACGAGCGCGATTCGAAGATCGCCACCATGTCCGCCGAACGTCTCAAGACGGCCGGAAACGCCTTCCTGCCCACCGCCGTCGGGGTCCGGACCATCGCCGACTACCTCCTCGAGGAACGGCCCGAGCTGCTCGACGAGATGGACGCCTTCTACGGCGAACGGCGGGAACATTTCGACCGGAGCGTGAGCGACGTCGCGGCCATGCTGCGCGAGCACGGGCTGCTGAAGACGGCCAAGGCCTCGTCCGAGAGCGCCGACCGCACGTATCGCGTGCGGGTCCCCCTCGAAGGGACGCTGAAGGATAAAACAAAAACATTCGTATATAACGCTCTGTATAAATCTCTGCGCACCGGCGCGGCGAACGATATCTTCACGTTCGTGGCGTGTCACGCGATCGACGGCATCGTCTCGAACGGCCTCAAGGACAAACTGACGGAGGTCGCGGGCAAGGCCGTCGGCGGCAGCATCGCCGGCGACAAACGGCACCAGCAGATCGTCATCCGGTTCGTCAGCGGGCTTCTCGCCCGTCACGACCTCACCTTCCCCGAAATCATCGCGTATGCCATCGAGGGCATCGAGACCGATCCGGCGTTCGTCGCGAAGCGACAGAAACAGTTCGCGGCGCTCGGCCTCGCGGCCGACGGCCGCCGGAGATACGGCGCCGCCGACGTCTCGGCCGCGATCGCCGAGGTGAAGCGCATCGAGGATGTGCGGCGCGAATGGCCGTGGTTCTGGCCGTTCCGGCCGTCCCTCGAAAAGCTCGCCGAAGCCCGCTCCAGAGCCTCGCGATTGATGGCCTGCATGATCCTCGACGATGTCGCCGCCGCGCCGGTCCTGAAAAGCCGGGCAGAGGCGCTCCTGAAGGCTGACCGCGCGCTTCGCGCGGCGATGTGGAACTCCCGCTCGACGAGCTGGTTCAACCCGGTCAAAAAGTGGAATGCCCGGCAGGAGTTCGAGAAAGCCGAGGCCGCCCTGGCCCCGCAGGAGCTGTTCTTCGCCCAGTTGATCGCGGTGCAGCAGGAGATCGGCACGGGAGCGGACCGTGCGGCGAAGCTCGAAAAACTCTGGAACCAGGCCGACATACGGCGCCGCGAGATCGCGACCTGCCTCGCGAACGCCCGCGCCGCCCTCGCGAAACTCCCGATCACCCGCCTCGCCGACCGCGAAAAAGTGAAAGACGAGATCAGGAATCTCGAAAACGACGCACGGGCCGCCGACGAATACGTGGCCGCCCTCGAGATGCTCCGTAAAACAGGCTCCGCGCCGGCCTCCGACACCGCCTCCGACACGGCGGCCGTCTCTTCGGTCGCCCTCTCCGTGAGCGTGACGCCCTCGGTCACGATGCCGGAAAAATACGCCGGACGCACCGACCTGGAGCTTCGCCGCCTCCGCGAGGCCGCCTACAAGACATACACGGCGCTGACCCTGTCCCGTGCGACGGACGACCCGGAAGTGACCGCGGCCCTGCGGGAACTCCGCGAGATCGACCAGGCCCGCCGCGCCCTCGAGGCGATGCAGGGAGCGAAGTGACCGCCCTCAGACGTCCCTGGTGAGAAGCCCGGAGCGCTGAGGCTCCGGCCGGTTTTTCCGGAACGCTTCGAACTCCCGTTTGATCTCGAGGAGCGTCGCTTCCGACGAGCCGGTACCACCGAGGTCGAATCCCTTCCCCTTCGGAGGACTCGCTTTCAGGTAGTAACTCTTCGACCCCTTGCTGCCCCGCTGGATATCGATCCAGAGCCGCAGATCGGCGAAGGGCGCCAGCCGGGTGCGGGAAAGCGAGAACAGCCCGCGCGAATACTCGTACAGGAAACCGTCGCGCTTGTCGGCCACGTAGAAATACTCGACGCTGCGCCCCACGTGGACGAGCATGCAGAAGCCGAGGAAGAGGACCGCCTTCAGCTGGTCCACCCGGAACTGGTGGTCGCCGCCGAACACGTTGAGAACGACGATGGCGCCCACGGCATACAGCACGAACAGGAGCAGCGCGATTCCCTCGGGGCCCCCGGTCATGTCGAAAATGTAGCAGACCGACGGCATCCGCTCGATCTGTTCCCGGAGCGAGCGCTTCCAGGGAATGAACAGCGTCGTGAGAAAATACACGATCGCCGCCCCCGCCAGCATCGCCGCCAGCCGGGTATTGCTGAGAAGCTGGTCGCGCGGCACTTCCGAGACGATCAGCGGCTTTCCGGGCTTGCCCGAGAGAAGGACTTCGCCGTTCGATTCGTGCGAGGCCACGCCGATCAGGTGCAGGCGGGTCGGCGCGAAATACGTCGTCCGCAGCGTTCGCGACCTCGGGCTGAACGATTCGAAGGCGGGAAAGACGTCGAACCGCGCGGAATGATGCGAGTAGAGGCGGTCCGGGGAGCCCGCGAGACGGACGACGCCGGCCGGCGTATCCACGGTGTATCTTCTCGAGCCCCTGATGATCCGGTCGGTGATGGTGTGGGTGTTCTTTCCGCGCTTCTCGGAGTGCGTGAAGGTCGCTTCGAACATGAGCGTCTCTCCAAGCCGCAGCACCTTGCGAAAGGCTTGCTCGAAGGCCGGATCGTCGGACTTCAGATCATGTGGGATCACCTTGCCGGTGAGGCACACATACTCGCCCTCGCGCGGCTGATCGGTCTCACTGGCCGCCTTGAAAGCCTTCGAGGCCTTCAACTGGTCCTGGATGACGTCGACGAGGAGATACGCGATGATGATCTGCAAAACGAAGATGACCGCCAGCGCCCAGCGAAACCCGTCCCTGCGCGTGACCCGCACATTGCCGTTCTCGAACATGGCTCCCCCTCCCCGGTCGTGTTCCCTTTCCAGTATGCCCCCGCCCGCCTCCACGACGCAACATCTGTTCTTCATCCGCGTCTCATCAGTCGTCGATCTGCGAATGCGTTCCTGAATCGTGTTACACTTGGGGCGTCATGAATCGTGTCGTGAAAGCCGTTGCGCCGGGGCGGCGGGTGCTGCTGCTGGTCGATATCGAGGGCAGCCCGGCCTGCCGGAACGGGGCCGCGTCGCAGCTCGGCACGCCGGAATGGGCCGTCGCATGTCGCGAGCTGACCCGCGATGTCGACGTCGTCGCGAAAGCCTTTTTCGACGCGGGCGCAACCGACGTCCGGATTCAGGATTACCATCGGACCGGATTCAATATATTTAGATATAATATAGACCGACGGGCCGTGCTCCGGCAGGGATACAAGGCCGGGCCGGTGCCGGGAATCGGCCGTCTGCCGCCGGCGGATACGCTGGCGATGATCGGGTTCCACGCATCCTCCGGCAGCCCGGGGTTCCTTCCGCACACCCTGACGTCGCGGTTCGCCCGCGTGACGATCGACGGAAGGCCGCTCTGCGAGGCGGAGTTGTTCGCCGGCGCCATCGCGGCCGCGCAGACATCTGGCGGGCCGGCCGTCCGGGCGAGACTGTTTTCCGGCTGTCCCGTGGCGTGCCGGGAGGCATCGGGTGTGATGCCGGGAATTTCTATCATCCAGAGTATAAAGCTCGATCCGTCGGATCCCCACGGGAGGGAGAGGCTCGCCGAATGGCGGGCGGCTCTTGCCGCGGCGGCGCGCGAATCGCTCGCCGCTCCCGGCGCGGAGCCGCCGGGCGGAAATGGCCCCTTCCGGATCGAAGTCGAGATGCGCGACGGCGCCAGCGCCGCGTCGGCCGTGGCGGCCCGGTGGGGACTGGAATGTTCGGGAAGCACGGTTTCCTTTACGGCGCCGAACCGTCTGTGCGTCTTTCAGCGGCTGACCGACATCGCCTACCTTTCGCCCTGGATGAAACCGGCCATTTCCCTGCTGCTGCGGCTGGCCGACATGCGCGGCAGGCGGGCTCTCGATGCCGCCTCAGCGATGGCTCACCCGTGACGGCGCGAAGGACCGGAGAGGGGATGGCCCGGCATGGATCGGCCTGGTGGGGCGCGGCCGTTCTCCTGCTGGCGATCGTGCTCCTCCGGCCATGGAGCGACCGGACATCGACGGCTTCGTCGCCGCCGGGATGGCTCACGCTGGCCCGCGCCGGCCAGTTCCGGGCGTTGCAGCTCGAAGGGGAGCGGCTCTGGGCCGGCGGCCGGGACGGCCTTCTCCTCGTGGACTGGCGGCGGGGCGTCGAACTGCCCCTGCCCCCGGAAACACCCTCGTTGAGCGGGATCGAGGCGCTCGCCATCGATGCGTCCGGCACGCTGTGGGTGGGCCACGAGCTGGGCCTGACGGCCCGCATCGGCGGAAGATGGCTCGCGAATCCCTGCGGACTGTCTCCCGTCAAGGTGATGGCCCTGATGATCACGAGAAGCGGCAGGCTCTGCGCGGGCACCTGGAACGGCGCCGCCTGGCTCGACGGCGACGGCTGGCGAACGATGACGGCGCGGGACGGACTCCCGCATGACCGGATCAAGGCCCTGTTCGAGGATTCAGACGGCGGACTCTGGTACGGCTCCTACGCGGCGCCCGCCGGCGGTCTCGTGCGGCTCGCGGGCGGCGGCGCAACGGCGTATCTGCCGCCCGACCGACTTCCGCACGCGAACGTGGTCGCGATCGCCGAGGACCGGCGCCGTCGGATCTGGGTCGGCACGGGTTTTTTCGACCGGGGCGGCCTCACCTGCATCGAGGACTGGGCTTCTGAAACGCCTCGCTGCAGAACGTTTGGAAAGGCCGACGGCCTCGCCGGCCAGAAATGCCGCTCGATCTTCGAGGACCGGCGCGGCATCCTCTGGTTCGGCTCGGAAATGGACGGCCTCGCGCGCTACGACGGCGCGACGTTCACCGTCCTGACGGCCCGCGACGGCCTCGGCGGAAACGAGGTCATGAGCATGCTCCAGGACCCCGACGGCAATCTCTGGTTCGCCACCAGCGCCGGCCTTACCCGCCTCGCCTCGGTCAGCCCCCTGTTACGGTGATACGGCCCATCTGGCCGGGTGCGGGTTCGAATTCCGCCCCCGGCCGGAGGTGGGGAAATCAGGCCGCGGGGTAGTCGTCGGGAAGGCGCACGGCGGCGGCGCACTGGTTATAGCCGACGCCGGAGCCGATGAAGACGACGAGATCGCCCCCCTTGATCTTTTTCTGCGTGACCGCATCGTGGAAGGCGACGGGCAGGCAGGCCGAGCCCATATACCCCCACTTGTCCATGATCTTGTGCGCCTTTTCGAGCGGCAGGCCGAGGTCGCCCATGACCTCGTCGATCGTTTTGCTGCGGACCTGCGTGAAGATCAGGTGATCGATCTCTCCGAGCCCGAATCCGCCGTTCTTCGCCGCCTCGCGGACGAGATACGGCCAGCCTTCGCGGTTGACCGACGAAGGGAACTTCTCGACGAATCGCACCTGCGTCCGGCCCGCCTCGACGGACTCGGCCGTCGCCGGCTCCGCCGTGCCGCCGGAGAAGATGCCCCAGCACCGGGAATACGAGCCGTCCGCCCGATAGGCCGACGAAATGAAGCCGGGCTTGTCGGCCGCGCTGACCACCACCGCGCCCGCCCCGTCGCCGTAATAGAAGCTGACGGGATCGTTGGCCAGATCGGCGAGTTTGTGCATCATGTAGACGCCCACGACGAGAATGTTGCGGATCTGCGGTTGCGTCGCGATGATCCCGGACGCGATCGTGAGGCCGGTCGGAAAACTGGCGCAGGCGCAGCCGACGTCGAACGTGCCGGCGTTCTTCAGGCCCATTTTGTTCTGCACAACGACCGAGGTGGCCGGGGTCAGATAGTCGGGCGTGTCGGTGCCCAGGATCAGAAGGTCGATCTCGTCGGGAGTCACCTTCGCGTGCTCGAGCGCGGCGCGGCAGGCCTGGACCGCGAGATCCGACGCGGCCCACTCCTGCGGTGCGTAAAAACGGGTCTTGATGCCGGTGGCTTCCTCGGACTTCTTGATGGTCTCCGGGTCGAAACGGGTGTAAAACTCGGCGTTGGGATGCTCTTCGGACGGGATATGCATCCCGCTTCCCCTGATGACGGCGTGACGGCTCACCTGGACGATCCTCCTGGATGAATGAAATGACGGGAGTGGCGCTGCAAAATGTGTAAACTCTTTATTCATAGCTGATTTCAGAATTGCGATATTGCGTTGCAAAAACCCGCGGGTGATACTACCCGAGACTCCGGGAAAAATCAACCACCGACGTTTGCGTCATATCCACTCATTGATTTTATCCGCGGGAAGATTTAGGCTTGATCCGGACTCATTCCAGAGGGAAGCGAGAGAAAACCGGGACCGATGTCCACATTTTCGGATATCGAAAAACAGTACCACCAGCTCGCCGGCCAGCACGAACGGCGGGAAATCGATGACGCCGCCTTCGTCGAGGCCGTGAACGCCCTTCGCACGACCGACAGAGAGGGCCGCTGGTGGCAGATCGAGGCGGGAACGGGGCAGTGGCTCTGCTGGGACGGCCATGCCTGGCAGCGGGGGACTCCGCCCGGGGAGCGTCGGGCCGGTCCCGCGGCAGCCGGCCGGCGACCGGATGCCGGCGCGCCGGTCACCGCGAGAGATGCTGGCGGAACCGCCGCCGGGCAGGCCGGGGCCGTGTCGCTCGCCGCCCTGCCGGGGTATCTGACCATCTCCTGGACCGCCGTCGCGAAACAGACCCTTGCGGGGCTTCCGATGCGGCTGTTCACGGCGGTCAAGGCCGCGCTCGTCGCCTGGTTCGTCCACACCTACCTGATGGCCGTCACGAACGAGGGGTTCCAGGACAGCTCCTGGGCCGGCAAGTTCATCGCCTGCGACGGATACAAGGACCAGGCGGTCTACGCCTGGACGATCGGCGGCGGGTTCCTGTGGTTCGTCTGGTCGAGACTGCGCGCCTCCGGTTTCGCGGCTGGCCTGCGGCGGGTTCTCGCGGTCCCGGGCTCCCTGCTTCCGCATTTCAGGCACGCCCAGAAACCGAACTTCGCCGCCCTCGGCTGCGGCATTTTCGCCGGGTACTATGCTAGTTCGTATATATCAATGCAAACGCAACTCGCCGTCAGCTTCTGGAGTCTGACGACGCTCGGGACGGCCTTTCCGCTCCTGCTGGCCTCGCCCGTCGCGGGGCTCGTCTCCGGGGCCGCGCGGTTCCTGCCGCCGAACGCCGCCCCCGCCGGAGGATTCGCCGGGATCGCCTGGCCCGCGGTCATCCAGGTCGGCTGCCTCGGCCTCGCCGCCGGCCTGTTTTCGCAGGCGGCCTGGGAGTGGGGAACGACGCTCGCCTGGGCGATCATCATCGGCTCGGTGTTCGCCATCGTCACCCAGGGCGGGAAAGCCGTCCCCGTGTCGCCCCGCGTCTCGCTCCTCCTCGGGGCGGGCCTGACGGCGCTCGCCTGGTATCTCGGCCACGATCAGGCCGTCTGGGCGCACGACGGCGGCTGGTCCGAAGGGGTGAACCGGAACGATTCGATCGACAAGCAGCTCGTTTCCTGGATCAACAGCCAGGGGGCCACGGAGGCGATGAAACGCGGCATTCCCCCGGCGATCGGCGCCGGCGCCGGCGCCGCCGTCGTGGACAGCGGCACGAAGACGACCGTCTACTGTCTCCAGGTCAACACCTACGACATGGCGGTCACGCCGGAACAGCCGGGTGAGCTTCTCGCCGCGGTCTGGAAGAGCGAAAACGGCGGGCCGACCGTGCCCGCCTCCGACGCGGCCATCTCGATCTCGTCCGACGGCTCTCAGTGGCTGACGCTGTCGAGCGCCGGCGGGGGCTGCCGGGCGACTTGCATGGTCGGCCAGAACGCCGCGGCGCCCCTTCCCGCGGGACAGGCGCTCGCACCGGCCACGGTCACCGTCGTCGGCAGCGGCGGCGGCCAGACGTGCACGGCGTCCGTCCGGGTCACCCCGGGCGGCGCGGCGGCCTACGTCCTCGAAATCTACTGAACAGGAGCGCGACGCGATGGCACCCGATGCGGGAAAGACGTTCGATATAGCGTATGATACATCATCGAAGCGCTGGACGCCCGCGCGCATCCATATCTGCCTGAAAGCCCTCGACCCGACGACGAAAACCTACGAACCGTGCGAGATCGCGAACCTCGGCGTCGCCGGAACCCCCGAAAACTGGCTTTCCTTCTCGATGTCCCAGCAGGACAAGGTCGTCGTCGCCGACGTCTCGGTGACTGACGAGTTCGCCCGCGCCCCGGGCGAAGCCAAGTTCGACAAGCCGATTCCCGTCACCGTCCAGGCCTGGACGCCGAAGGACGCGGAAGGGAAACAGCAGAAACTCGAGGCGACGTGCGCCGTGCAGGTCCAGGCCCCCGGCATCGCGATGGGCTGGACCGTCCGGCCCGAGGAGTGCTGGAAAGACGGCCAGATCTGGCTCCCGGCCGATGCGAAGACCGTCGCGACTCTTTCCGTCTGGGTCGAACAGCCCGATCCCGAGTCGGGCCAGGTCTACCGCGCGCCGGACGATGCCTACCAGTTCACCTGGCAGTGCGATCTCGACAAAGGGCTGCTCGTCTGCACCGACGCCCAGAAGGACGTCCTGCCGGCCGACAGCCACTGGCAGACCCCGAAACCGCGCGGCGACCTGAAGGAGCCCGTGGCGGGGACCCTTCGCGTGTTCGCCTGGAGCACGGCCGGGCAGAAAAAGCGGCCCGACGGCGAGCTGAAAATACCTGTAAGTATCTATTCCCCGGCCGTCAAGCCCGTCGTGACGTTTTCCCCCGAGCTGCCGGCCCTGGCCGGCGTTCCCGTGACGATCGCCCTCGAGCTCGTCGAGGAGTCCCGCGGCGAGCCGGTCGCCGACACGGCCGTGGCGCTCGCCTGGAGCGGCGCCTCGAAGGGAAAGCCCGTCGGCGCGCTGACCCGCGACACGGGGCGCACCGACGCGAAGGGCATCGTCGAGTTCACCTACACGCCGCCCGACGAGCTCGTCTACAAGCCGGGCATGCGCCTGTTCGACGAAATGCAGATCGTGATCGGCGACGGCGAGGCCCGGCGCGCACTCGACACCCCCGTCGTCGTGCCCCTCGCCCCCAGACTCGCCGGCTTCATCACCATCAGAAAGAAAGGGATCTGCGACGACAAGGACGCCGTGCCGTTCGAGATCGCCCCGGACCTGCTCAAGGGCCCGGCGGTGGAAGGCTCCGTGTTCCTGCCCTGCGAGATGCCGGAAGAAAAAACCGTGTATTTCCCCGTGGCCAACGCGTCTCTCTCCTTCGCGTTCGGGCAGGCCGGCGGCCCCGGCCCGACGGTCCGAAGCGGTTCCCAGGGCGCCTTCAAGCTCGTCCTTCCCGAACTCGAGGACGCGTTCCGGCGGGCGAAGCTCGAGGCCCGGCCCGTGAAGCTTCCGGCGGATCCGGAGGCCGGGGATGTCCCGATGACGACACTCCACGCCGAGGCGGCGGCGGCCATCGCCGATTTCGAAGCCCGGTTCGACGGCACCCGCATCAACGCGAGCCTGTTTTCCGACGGCTTTTTCACGGAGGTGCGCAGATACCGCAAAACCTTCTGCGAGCAGATCGCGAAGATGACCGAAGACAAGTACGAATCGGCGCTCGCCGGAGTCGGCCTCGTCGCGGCGGCCCTCGAAGGCTCCTCGATCTACTTCCGGCGCTTCAAGTGCCATGAAGACCTCACCCGCGACCGGTTCGAGAACTTTCTCAAGAGCCTCATCAACATCGGCCTGAGCGTCGCGAGCGCGAGCGACAATCTCAAGAAACTCGGCGGCTGGCTGCTCGAGAAGGGGCAGCGGATCGTCCAGTGGCTCGCGAACACGCGGTTCGGCAAATGGCTGGTGCGCGGCGCCTCGTGGTTCGGCGACCTGGCGAGCCAGTTCATCGGCCCGGTGAGAAACCAGCTCATGCCGTATCTGAAAAGTCTGCAGGACAAATTCTACGCCCTCCTCGAACGGCTGGGAAATCTCGGCCGCCGGATCCGCACCACCGTCGGTGGCATCATCGACAGTCTCATGGAAACGGTCTCGAAACTTGCCGGTGAACTCCAGGAGCGCATCTCGGGCTTCCAGTCGAAACTCTCGGAAGCCGCTTCCCGCTGGGACGAGCTGAAGGAATGGGCCGCCAAAGCCGCGAAGGAAGCCGCCGAGAAGATTCCAGACTGGATTTCCGCGTTTTGGGAATCCCTCAGAAGTGTGTTCTCGACGGTCCTGGAGATCGTCGGACACCTGCTTTCGTCACTGGGAAACCTGTGCCGGACCGCCCTGACATCGGCGTTCGCGTGGCTCTGCAGAACCGGTCGCACGCTCCTCGCGCCGCTCATGGAAAAGCTCGCCGAATACGGCGATGAGGTGCTCGCGAAGGTGGCGAAATTCCTCGAGGCTGACCTGAAGCGGGTCGCGAGTGAAGTCGAGGACTGGAGTGGTAGTTTCACCGGCTCGGGCATCGGCAAGATCATCGATACGGTGATCGGCTCGATCATCGATGCCGTGATCGGCTCCGACCAGGCGAAGGATAACAAGGAAGTGATGATGGACGATGCCCGGATGCGGCTGAACCTGTTCGGGCGGGAGCCGACGAAGGTCGTCGGCTTCGTCCACGTGATGGCGAAACATCTCGATGCCCCGAAGGACTGGGAGGCGCGGCGCCACCGGTTCGCGATGGAGGTCGGTGACCTGTCCGCGGATTACGGGGACTACGAGAAGGCGACGGCCACGATCGACGAGGTGATGGATATCGTGAACACGCTCGTGACGGTCGGTGGCCTCGCGATCATCCTGGTCGGCATCGTCGTTTCGGGCGGCGCGGCGAGTGCCGCGGCCGCCTTCCTGGCCAAGCTGACCGGCAACATCGAGAACGCCTTCACGATCATCAAGGCGGCGATGAGCGATCTGCCGCAGGTCTGCGTGGCCGTCGTGCTGATGGTCATGCTCGTCGTGCGGTATGACTGCCTTGTGACCCAGCTCGTCATCGGTCCGCCGGCGGGCGGGGGGGCGACGGCATGAGCGGCGCGACCGAACTCGTCCTGACCGCTTTCGAGCCGGCGCTCGAAGAACTCGCGCGGCGCGTCGATGCGGGGGCCGACCCCGCCGGCACTGTCAACGCCGCGCTTGCGCTGTTCCAGGGAATCGCCGCCACGGCGATGCTCCCCGGCGGCGTTCCCGGGACCCCGGGCGAACAGGCGGCAGGCCGCTGGGACGGCGTTTTCGAGGACGGAAGGCTCAGCCTGCTCCGGCCCGGATACCAGTTCTCGGCGACGCTCGGCGTCGGCCTGCTCCAGACGGCCGTGATGAACGGGCCGGCATGTATAACATGGATGATATTACGAAGCGGGAAAGGGCTCCACGTCACCGTGAAATCCCCGACGGGCGGCACCCTTCACGACCTGCTGATCGGCCTTGCCGGGGACGTCCGTGACGAACGCGACACGACCGGCAAGCTCCGCCGCGCAAAAGAGGAGTTCGACGAGATCGCCCGCCGGCCGATCGAGTCGCTTCCGAACGGAACGCCGGGCGGCGGAGCCGGCCCGGCCGCGGGATCCTCCGTTCCCGATCTCGGGGGCATGCTCGGCCAGGCCGCGAAAGGGGCCGCGGCGGCGGCGGCTGGCGCCGTTCTCGCCGCGGCCGCCGGATCCGTCGCCCGGGCCGCCGCTTCGGCCGTCGAACCCGGAAAAACGGGCGGGCCGCCCGCGCCGCCCCCGCCCGCGCCGAAACCCGCGCCATCCCCGGTCCAGGCCAAACCGCCGGCCACGCCGGCCGCACCTTCCGCGCCTTCCGCACCGGGTCGCGGCCCGGTTCTGACGCTTCGTCTCGAAGACGGACGGCCGGTCGAGATCCCGTCCTTTCCCGCCGTCATCGGCCGCTCCGACGAGACCGAGATCCGCCTCGACAGCAACCGGGTCAGTCGCCGGCACGCGCAGATCGAGTCGGATGCCGACGGCTTCTGGCTGACGGACCTCGGCAGCGCGAACGGCTCGTTCCGGAACGACGTCCGGCTCGACTCCCGCACGCGCCTCGAGAACGGCGACCGGCTGCGGTTCGCCGATATCGTCCTCCGCGTCGATATCAGCGGAGGCGCATCTCCGGCCGCCGCCATGGCGACGGTCGCGTTCCGTGTCCCCGAAGAACTTCATCCGCTCCCGCCGCAGAAATCGCCAGCGCCTCCGCGTCCGGCCGCTCCTCCGCCCCCGCGCGCAGCGGCAACGCCGCCCGCGCCGCCTCGGGCACCTGCGACGGCCCCGCCTCCGCAGGCAACTCCCGAACCCCCCGCGCCGCAAGCCGCGAAACAGAAAATTCCGTGTCCGGCCTGCGGACATCGCTGCCCGCCCGAATCGACCTTCTGTCGGGCCTGCGGAGCCCCTCTTGCCGCTTCCGAAACGCCTCTCGCCGTTTCCGGCGCCGATGCGCCGGCTCCGCTCCCGGAAGAAACCCCTCATCGTCAGGCCCCGTCGCTGAGCTTCCCCGGTTTTCTGTTCGGCGTCTTCTTCACGGCCCGGCTTGCGACGCTCGCTTTCTCCCTCTCCCCGGAAATCCTCCTCGAGGAACGGATGCTCAAAAAGATCCTCCTGGGCTATGGATTCGCAGGAACGGCGTTCGTCACGGGCGCGAAGGGCGGCCTGCTTCGATTCGTCGCGCTGCTGCTTGGTCTGGCATACGGCTGGTCGGGGGTGCCCGAACTCGGCACCCTGGTGATGCACGTCGCCTCCAACCCCGAGATGATCGACGTCGTCGCGCCCCGCCTCATCGCGGAAGTGCTCTCCCTCCTGTCCGCATTCTGGGTTCTGAAGAGGTCTTTCGGTTTTCCGAAATGAAACCGGCGGCGTACATTCGGAAAAACCCGCAAAACCTTGTTGACCGGATGTTTTCACCTCTGGTAAGATTGCGACTGTAGTGACGTTTGTCCATATCACGCAGAGAGAGTTCCGGTTCATAATCGACGTCACAAAGAGAGAGGAGAGTATCCATGCTCGATACGATCGAACTGTTCAATGGTCTCACGCGCCAGGAGTTGGAGCAGATTGCGACGATCACCGTCGCCGTGACGTACAACCGGGGCGAAATCATCTTCCAGCAGGGAGACTTCTCCCGTGATTTCTACATCGTCAAGACCGGCCAGATCGAAGTGTCGGTTCGCGACATCTTCCAGGAGCACAAGGTCGTCGCGATCCTGAAGAACGGCGATTTCTTCGGTGAAATGGCTCTCTTCGACAAGGATTCCGCCCGGTCGGCGACGACGACCGCACTTCAGCAGACGATCCTGCTCAAGATCCCCGGCCAGGATTTCGAACGCCTGCTTCGGGAAAAGCCCTCCATTAGCTTCAAGCTGCTCGGCGCTCTCAGCCGCCGGCTGAAAAGCGCCAACGTCTCGACCCAGCCGATCGCCGAGAAAAAGCGCGAGGCCAAGATCGTCACAGTCGCCTCGGCCCGCAACGGCTACGGCAAGACGACGTTTGCGACCACGCTCGCCCATATGCTGGGCGCCGAACTCCCCCGCAAGATCCTCTACGTCGACCTCGACGTGTATTTTGGCGACGGCACCTACGTCATGGGCGTCTTCTCTCCCAAGTCGATGATGAGCTTCTTCGAAGCCGTCAAAACCGGCATCTCCGGCTGGGACGTCATGGTCCGCCACCTCGTCAGGCACACCGACAACCTGTACAGTCTGCCCGCTCCGAGCGACTTCCTCGAAGGCGAGAAGATCGACGCTCCCGACCTGGTGTCGGCCCTGAAGATCTGCCGGCAGTATTTCGATTACATCGTCATCGACACCGACAGCAGTATGACCGAACTGCTGCTGAACGTGATCGATCTGTCCGACCACCTGTTCTTCCTGGTCGACATCGCCGACGCCCTCGCGATCAAGAACAACGCCCGCTTCCTCCAGGGAATGGCGCATCTGAACATCTCGGAAAACCGCGTGAACCTGCTCGTGACCAAAACGGAAGAGTCGTTCGACCCCGAGAAGGTGAAGAAACTGTTCAAATACCGCGTTCTCGGCGGCCTGCCGCAGTTCAAGTCGGCCCCCCTGGAGCACGGCCAGAGTGTGTATCAGCGCGGTCCGACCAGCCCCTACAGCAACGTCGTTCGGCTGCTGGTCCGCACCGTCCTGCAGGAGACGGCCCTCCAGACCCAGGCGCAGGGCGGCTTCATCTACCGGTTCCTGTTCGCTCCCGAGAGGGGCGAGCGCAAGGCGCTCACTCCCTCCGTTCCCGAACTGCCGGCCTCCGTCGATATGTTCGCGGGCATCACCGAAGAGTCGTGCGCTCCGTTGCTGAAATACGCCCGGGCGAACCTGACCCACGGAAACCTGGACAAAGCCCAGGCCGACGCCATGCGGCTGATCTCGCTCTGCCCGCGCTCGAGCGCGATCTACCAGATTCTCGGCGAGATCTTCACGTTGCAGAAGAACATCTCGATGGCCGTCGATGCCCTGAAGAAAGCCATCGAGCTCGAACCCACCAACCACATGGCTCTCGGATACCTCGCCCAGATCATGTCGGACGAAGAAATGCGCGACAAGGCGCTCGCGACGGTCAAGCAGAAGATCTCGTCGAATCCCGACTTCCCCGACCTGCACAACGACGCCGGCAAGCTCATGTTCCAGTTCCACATGTATGACGAGGCCATCCAGCAGTTCCGCAAGGCCCTCGAACTGAACCCGCAGTATTCCGAGGCCAGGCTGTACATGGCGATGTGCATGGGTGAGAGCGGCTCGCTGGAGGCGGCGATCCGCGAACTGATGAACATCAAGCCGAAAAATATCCGTGTCTATTATATGCTCGGCATCTACTTCAACAATGCCGGCCAGTTCTACGAGTCGATGCAGGCCCTCTCGGTCGTCGAGAACCTCCAGTCCAACTACTTCGACGTGGCCGAGCGGCTCGCGTCGCTGCGCGAATACTTCGACAAGCTCCACAGCCTGCTGAACATGCACCAGGAACTCCTCGACGCGCATCCCAACTATCCCGACCTGCACCTGAAGCTGGGCAACCTCCTGCTGATGGTCGGCCGGTACAAAGAGGCGGAGAACAGTTTCAAGGAAGCCCTGCGCGTGAACCCGGGCTACACGGCGGCCAAGCAGAAGCTCGAGGCGATGAGCAATATGCCCTCCTATCTTTCTGTCCTCACAACCGAGCTCGAGCAGCATGTCGCCGAAGTCCAGGAAGGCACCCAGCCGCCGTTCGACGTCGAACTGCGTTTTGAAAAGCTGTCCGGCCTCGAGTCGGCCACCGGCAAGGGGCGGATCGACGGATTCGCCGTCCGCCTCCGCAACCAGCGCGGCGGTCGCGAGGTCATGGCGCCGCTTTCGAAGGAGCACCTCAACGAGGGGAAGATCGTCATCCACTGCACCGGCCTCGGCCGCGTGATGCCCGACGACCTGCTGGTCCTGCAGATGGTCGAATCGAAGACCAACGCCGTCGTCGCGAGCATGCCCGCGCTCGTCACCGCCAACGACCTGTGGGCGGGCCGCATGGTCATGGACCTCACCGGCGAGCAGGCCCGGCTCTGGCATTATCCCGGCGCCGGCATGGCGAAAGACATGGCTCTCCCGGTCCGATACTTCTGCGTGAACGTCCAGTCCGCCGGTCTTGCCCGCGGCCTGCGCATGACGCCTCCGCAGTGGCGCGCCGAGCTGACGAACCCGGCCACCGGCGCCAAGGCTGTCGGGTATCCGAACCCCGACCAGAACGAGTCCGCCACCTTCACGCTCACCTCGGCAGACGGCAAGGACGTCGTCCACGTCTCCGACCGTCTGAATCTCCGTATCTTCTCACCCAAGGGCAAAGAAACGGTCTCAATGGACTTCACCATTCTCCAGGAAGACATCGACGCATTCAGCAAAACGATTGCCGTCACGAACCTCCCGCAGATCGAGGAACGTGCCGCCGAAGCCCGCTGACCTCGTAACCCCGTAACCTCCCGGCGGCGCGCACGTCCGTGCGCGCCTCCTCGTATCATGTGACAAGATGCGCCTTTTCAGGGTACAATGAAAAGGAGAGAACCTTTTCGGAGGGGAAACGTGACGACGGTTGCAAAGCGAGTGTTCAGGATGGCGCGGCGTTTCCGCCGGTTCGTCGGTGCCGAACCCCGGATTCGATGGGGCATGACGTTCGCCGAGGCGCTGATCATGATCGTCGTGGCCGGCTCCCTCCTGATTCCTGTCGTCGGCACCCTTCAGACCGGCATCGACCGGACGAACGCCTACGTCCACCAGGACCGCATGCGGACGATCGCCCAGGCCTCGATGACCGAGATTCTCGCCGGCAGCGCCTATGCGAGAACGCCCGTCGTCGATTTCACGGCCACGGTGACATGGCCGATCAACGATCCTGAGGTGGTCGCGACGTACGTCATGCAGGTGGAGACGCTCGAGGGTATCACGCTTGCCACCCTCACCTCCGATGTGAAGGGCGATTTTGCCGGGAACGAGGCGATGATCGGCTCTCAGCCGGCCAACCTCAAGACGGTCGTGGTCACCGTCACTCGCGTTCCCGACCCCGATGACGTCGGCGTCGAGCCGGCGCAGGTGCGCCTCTTCTCGATGGTCGCCACGCCGAAGTCCTTCAACCCGAACCGCATCTACATCGCGGACAAAGACAACATCTGCATATATGCCATCGACCCGCTGACCAAAAACGTCGTCGAGACGTTCGACCTCCCGTTCAGCAAAACTCCTAAAACCAAGACGGAAAACAATCCGGACCGTCCCGGCAACATAGCCGTCCATCCCAGTTCCGATTGGGTGCTGACGCAGCGGGAGAAAAGCCTGTTGCTGACGAACGTGGGACTGTTTTCAGCCACGAGGCGCACGAGCGTGGTTGTGTATGCCACATCCACAAGCTATCTCGAAAAGCCGAACGACAATGAAGCCATCCGCAAGGACCGCGGAGTCGTGTTCCGGCCGGATGGGCGCTACTGCTACGTGACGTCGCACTCCCCTGCCGGCCTGTCGATTTATTCGGTTCCTGATACCGTCGTGGCGTCGTTTTCTCTCGTGAAGTTTCTGCCGATATCGACGGCCAAATTCGTCGATCTGCAGGTCGGCGAGGACGGGTATATATATTTGGGTGACTATGATAATGCATCCAAGTGCTTCAAACGTCTGAACATGTTCGCGCCCCAGAATCTCGTCGCTCTCGAGGATTACAGCCTTCCCGGCTGGCTGGCGAGCACGAACAAGAAGGCGATGGCCGCCTGCACCTCGCGCGACGGCCGCAGGGTCTACTCGGTCTGGGAAGACGCCTACATCGCCAGCTCCTCCTCGAATAATCCCGCCGACTGGGGGTGCGCCAAGATCAGTCACCCGGTGAATCCGTCCAAAGAGGATATCCAGGATGTGCAGGTGTCCGGCGACAACAGGGTCGTCATCGCCACCTCGAAGCAGGGCGGCGGAAAAACGCGCATTTTCGCGATGCCCAGCGAGTTGAAGGCGGGCACGATCAACGTCTGGACCGATCCGCCGAACCGGGTCGCCTATCCCGGCAGCGGCGACATCACGAACCAGGCGGTCCTCAGCCCCGCGATGAACGAAGTCTGGGTCGACCGGAAGGGGGCCGGCGAAATCTACGCGCTCGACACCCCCGGCCTTCTGGCCGGCTCCTACACGACGGCGATTCCGACGGACCGGACGGTCCTCTTCCTGCCGAGCGGCGACGCCGGCTGCGTCGCCGCCAGAATGTCCGAGATGGTCGCCGTTGCCTGCGACGGCCCGACGAAAACAATCGAGTTCATCGACCCCTGGTCGAAGCACCATTACGAGAACCTGACCCGAAAGCTTGTGAGATACTCTAAGACCCCCACGCATCTCGCGTTCAATGGCGCCGGCAGCCAACTCAGTGTCTGTTACAACGCCTCGTCGACCCTTCCGGAAGTCATCGACGTCTTCAACGGCGATGTTGCGCCTGGCGTCATCGACCCCGAAAGCTGGGGAGTGACAAGCGATCAGCCGACCCATCACGTCTATTTCCAGAACGGTGGTTTTCTCATTCAGAAACAGTCTTCTTTGATGAGTGCGAACGGCTACGTCTCGTTTAATGCGAGCGGCACCAAACAGGCGGATGTGGATTTCCCCACGACCGCTTCGATGAGCGACATGATCGCCCTTCCTGACGGTGGGGCGCTTGTTCTCGTCACCGATTTCGGTGCCACCTGGACCCGCCTCGACTGGATCGGACCGGACGCCTCCGTGTATGCCAAGTGGGATAGCAGGTTCGATGCCTTCCCGCCCCCCCTCTCCACCCGTATGGCAATAAGCCCCGACGGGGGCCTGCTCGCAATCTATAGCGCAAACTATAACGGCGCGACGGAGAGCGTGCACGTGTATGATTTCCGTTCCAGGAATTTCGGCACGCTCACCCAGCAAACGGGCTTGATCTGCGATTATCGGAGCGGAAGCAAGATCGATTTCAACGGCCCGGTTCCATCCGATGTGGCGATGACGGGCACGACATACAAGCTCAAGGAAAATTTCACCTGCAACGACCCGGTTGCCAACATGGTCGACTATCCGGCCAACTTCTATTGGAATACGACGAGCAAATACGGCGGTGTCCGCACCACTCGCTTCTTCGGCTACCTCCGGATTCCGGAGCCGGTGAAGGCCATCGGTCTGGCCTTGCGTGACGGTGGGCGGTTCAGCCTGGACGGCGGAACCTGGTTCAGCCATCAGTTCGAAAATTCGGCAGGCGGTGTCTGGGCTGCGGCGTTCGATGTGCCGGGGCTTGATCCCCCGGCCGGTCCGCGGGTTCAGTTCGACAAATCGACCCAGGGTGACAACGATCTTGCCATGGGGCCGTTTTTCTCTCTCAAAGCCGGGGCGGATATCAGCGGTAGTGGCACGGCCGATATCACCTGCCACGGGTATACGGCTTTGGGCTCGAGCAACGGTGCAAACTGGACCAGAATTCCCAAGACATACACCGTGCCTCTGCGAATCACGCCGCCCCATGTGCTCGAGTGGACAAACTCACCAACGAATGCGGGCTTCAACAGGTTTTTCCTGACGTTCGGTCGGGATGTCGCCTCGTCGACCCTGTATCTTTTCAACGCCGAGACCAGTCTCTTGTATGCGGTTCCTATGAGCGGCGCTGTTATCCCAAAGCCGCTTGTGGCTGGTATTGCGGCAAACACCGGACAGGGCCTGGCAATCACCCCTGATGGCCAGATGCTCCTGATTCCTGCGAAGAATCCGAGCCGGGTGCATCTGGTCGATATCTCGATTCCCGCCCGTGCGAGTTATCTGAGCATCATCGACGGCATCGATCTCCCGCAAACCCCCGTCTGCATTGCTGCGCGGCCGTTCAACCGCATTGCCAGCAGGAAGGATGTGTATGATGTCGTGGCGACATTCACCGTCGAGCCGCCCACGGGTTCGAACATCGCGGCTGTTGCGACGAACGGCATCTATCTCCTGGGCGGAACCGCCGCAAACCAGACCGACCCGCTGACGACGATCCTTCGATTCAATCCATCCGACAATTCGATTGCTCTGCTGTCAAAAACTCTCGAGAAAAAGGCAGGAGCCCCCGCCGTCGTTTCCTATGACGACGAATTGCTGGTCTTCAACGGCATGGAAGCCGTCCCAACGGGATGGGTTCAAAAATATAACCCGACAACCAATACCCTGATAACCTCTGCCGATCCACCGACACCCATTCTCAATCCTGTCATGACCGGTTATACGACTCCGGCGCCATACGCCGTCACAAAATCGAGCGACAGTACGACGACAACCAACGAACCGGCTTGGCGTCTCTTCGATGGTCAGGAAGGAAATACGAGCCCCCCCTATACGGCATGGTGGGCGGGAAGCGGAAAATCAGCAAATCAGTGGGTGCAAATGGATTTTGGCACCCCTGTCATCGTGAACGGATTCAAGGTGATCAATTTCACTGCGTTTGGAAATTATGGGGCGAAAGATTGCAAAATCCTCGGAAGCAATACGAATACCTGGACAACGTTGAATACCGATTATTTCGTGATTGGGACATTCACTGCTCTGAATACCAGCGGATGGCAAAGCTTCGGCCCTTGGGCGAATATGTCGGCTTTCCAATACTACCGGTTCTTTGTAGTGAATAATTACGGCAGTGATGGTGTGTGTGTCGTCGAATGTAAATTTCTGCAAACGAGCATTCAACCGATCGGATCTTTTATGTCGCAGACAGCGGCAGACGACAACGCGACGGTGATTACGCGGCGTAATCATGCCGGGTGCATGACCCCGTATGGTCCGGTGATTGCCGGAGGGTATGCTCCCACGACGGCAACCCGGTCGGTTCAGGTCTACTGGCCCCACGCCGTTGCCTCATTCAGTTTCACCGGAGAGGCTCAAACACCGGTGGTTCCTCTTATTCACCTCAAGTTCAATGAAACGTCGGGAGTGACGGCGAATGACTCCTCCGGAAACGGGAAAAATGGGACTCTGACCACGTCGACCTGGACTTCGGGAAAATTTGGAAATGCGGTGAATATCAATGGAGGGTATGTAACCATCCCATCCGGAACAACGATCGGGTTTGGGACTGCAACCAGCTATACAATTTCCGCCTGGGTCTATCTCAATGCAAACCACAACTGGGCGCGGGTTTGCGATTTTGCTACCAATGCCAGCACCTATGGATTTTTAACAACCCAGTCGTCTTTTACAGGAAAACCGGGTTTCTGTGTCACGAATACGGCGGGGGGGCCTGCAATTGATTCCTCGGAACCCATACCTGTCGGAGTATGGACCCACCTGGCTGTAACGGCATCCGGTACTGACGGCAAGCTCTACATGAATGGAGTCGTTGTCGGGACAAATCCGGCCATGACGGTGAACCTGACGCATCTCGGGAATTGCTCAAACAGGATCGGGAAGTCTGTGGGGGCTGGCGAAGCCTCGCTGAATGGGCTGATCGATGATTTTCGAATCTTTCCTGCCGCCATGTCGCAGGATGAGATTCAGGCGTTGATCGCAAGCAGATGGTTGGGAATCTCGCGTGATCTTGCGCCGATGCCGGGAAATCGGGTGAATCATAGCCTTGTCTGGCATGAAAACAAGCTCTATCGCGTCGGGGGAAGTGACGGAACGAATATTCTCACCACTGTCGACCGGTTCGACCCGGCCACCAATGTCTGGACGGAGTTGTCGGCCGCCGCGGACACGGATGAGTTTACCGATCCGGCTGTCTTGTTCAAACGCCAACGTGCCGGTGCCTGTTCCTTTGGCGACGAGATCTTCATCTTCGGCGGTGAAAATCCTGTCGGTACGCGGCTTTCGACCGCCGCGGCCTGGAACCCGGCCACCAGAACGGTGCGCAGGCTGAAGGACCTGCCTCTTCAGACTACGTGGGGCTTTTCTGAAATGGCCCTCGAGAGTTACACCCCGCTTGGGATCAACGCGGTTCCCCTGGGGCCCTATATCTATCTGCTCGGCGGCTCCAACGGCACGGCGAACGGCACCAGCAAACAGGTGCTGAGGTATACGCCATGATGCTGAGGCGGCGCGGCGGGGCTGGCTACACGCTGATGGAGATACTGGCCGCGCTTTCCATCATCGCGGCGATGGCGAGCGTGGCTCTGCCGGCGATGGACAACTTCTTCGCGTCGCAGCGAGTGGCGGCCGAGGCGAACCGGTTCATCCAGAACGTTCGAACGGCGCAGTATCGGGCGATGGAGACGCAGATATATCACAGATTGTATTTTATGCCGGATGGAACTGGATACAAGCTCGGCGAGTATGTGAAACCGGCATGGTGGAACGCACCGACGGAAGTGCATGCGCACGACTGGACGGCATCGAACAGTGTGTTCTGGGCCGATATCACGGGGGAGGACGTCGTGGCGTTCGACCCGGCGGTTCGGTTCTTCCCGCCCTTCGCGGATCCCATTTTTTTCCGTCCGGACGGGACGCTCGTTCTGGCTCCGGCGTTCGAAGCTCCCCTGGTGCCAGACTGTCTGGCCACCTTCAGCTACGGCCTTTCCGTGATGACGGTGAACATCACGCCGATCGGGATCCGGTCGTCGGAAGACTTCTACGAGGAGTGAATCCATGACGACGTATCGATTTCGCAGGAACACGGCAGGATTGACGATGGTCGAGGTGCTGATCGCCTCGACGGTTTTCGCCCTGATGGCGGTATCGCTTCTCTCCTACGTCCAGTATGGTTCCCAGGCGTGGAAGACCGGGCATCAGAAACTGGATGTCGGCTCCTATTACCGGTCCGTCACCGACACGATCCAGCGCGAGCTCCAGCAGGCCGACAGAGTGTTCGAGCCCAAAGTGAACGGGCCGGCATCCTCCGCCCTGAAATACGATCTGGCGATCTCCAGCGGTTCGGCCTATGTGGGCACAGCCACATTCCTCCTCGAATGGGTTCCTTCCTCGAAATCCCTGCGACGAAGGATTGTCGCCAAAAGTCCTGCGGTGACAAGTGTCTGGAACAGTTTGGCGAAAATCACGATCATCACTAGCTCCAGCGTGGAATCGACCGATTCCGGTGGCTCTGTCGATACAAAGACGTTACCGGTCGGTTTCGAGTTCACCGTCGCCCGGGACGTGGCGACCTTCACCGTCACACGGACGTCATCCTGGACGGCAAATATCGCCATCGGTATTGAAAGCTCGATGGGCGGCGAGGACGGTCGCGTCGAAAGCAAGCTTTCGACGATGACCTTCGCCATTCCGTCGGGGAGGTGACCTCGATGCGAAGCGGTTCGGCGGCCCTGATCCTGACGATCATCGTGCTCGGTTTCATGATGGCCGTGTCGACGAGCTACGTCACGATGGTCCAGACGGAAACCCGCGTCCAGACGTCGGTCGACAAGATCGCGCGGGCGAAGGATGCCGCCTTCTCTGGAGTCAGCTACGTGATCGCCCGGCTGATGGCGACCAGCAGCACGTTTCTCGTCGACAACACCCCTGTATCCCTCAAGGGAGACCGTCTCTACTTCGCCTACGATGCGACGCCGGCATCGAAAAACATACGGTTCACCGGCCTGACGCCGACGGCGGACTTCAAAAACGTCGCCTCGAGCCAGTGGATCTATCCCGATACCACCGGCCTCCTGATGTCCGGCGAGACGGCGAGTTCCGTCGCGTTCCGGGTGACGAGCTATCCGGCAACCTATCCTGCCAGCGTCACCATGGATCCCGGATATTATTATGTGAAATCCCAGGGCATGTATCGGGATATCGAGGACGGGACGACCGTCACGGCGACCTACTCGGCCCAGATCCTGGCCCGGCTCAGAATCGCCACGCTCACATACGAGGTGAAGCTAGAACGGTACCGCGCCATGGAAGTCGAAAACGATGGCTCGACCGCCGAATTTTTCACCGGCCGCCCCGTCATCTACCCGCCTCCGCCGGCTCCGTGACACGTGCCTGTAGGGGCGGTGTCTCAAACCCGCCCCTACGGATACGCGGATTTGTTGAAAATAAAATATTGTCTATGATATGATCGGAATCGTCATCTGAACGAAAGCAAGGAGAATACCATGCCGAATCTGGCGCGCAAGCTCGGCGGGCGGTTCACCTACGGCGACTACCGTTCCTGGTCCGAAGAGGACCGGTGGGAGCTGATCGACGGCGTGGCCTACGATATGACGCCGGCTCCGGCCCGGATTCACGCCGATCTGTCGATGGCCCTCCTGAAGCAACTGCTTGCGTATTTCGAAGAAAAGTCCTGTAAGGTATATCATGCCCCGTTCGACGTACGACTTCCAGAAGGTAACGAGCCCGATGACGAGATCGAGACAGTCGTTCAGCCGGATCTTCTCGTGGTCTGCGACGAAAAAAAGCTCGACGACAAGGGATGCCGGGGCGCGCCCGACCTGGTCATCGAAATACTTTCCCCGGCGACGGCGTCGAAAGACTGCATTCTAAAGCGTGAGTTATACGAAAAGCACGGTGTGCGCGAGTTCTGGCTGGTCGACCCGGCCAACCGCGTGGCAACCGTCTATTCACTCGGGGCCGACAGGTTGTTTGGCAAGCCGGCGATCTACTCCGACGAAGACACGGTGCAGGCGGGCCTGTTCCCTGACCTGAACGTCGATTTCGGCAAAGTCTTTCCCGCCCAGCCGAAAACCGTCCGCGAACGCCCCGCCAGATACCTCTAGGCCAGGTTTCCACGAATATACTAAAAACGTTTCACCACAGAGACACAGAGGCACAGAGATACAACGTTTTGAAGAATATTTCTTTCTCTGTGTCCCGGTGTTAATGCTGGTTTAAAACTATTTTTCAGCTTTCGTGCCAGATGAGGTCGATGGCGATCGTGGCGGCGAGGACGAGCGGGGCTTTCGCGAGGTCGCCGGCGATGTCGATGCGATAATCGTCGGCCGTCGTCATCAGCTCGCGGGCGAGGCCGCCCCACAGGTGCTCGATCCGGGCGAGACGGCCGCCCGAGGTGTCCTCGAAGCTGAACGTGCGGCCGAGCAGGTCGCCACGGACGGTCCCGAGAGAGGAGCCGTCGGGGGCGGAGACGTCGAGCCGTGGTTTGACGGCGCAGCCCGCTTCGTTCAGGACGGCGATGGCGGCGCCTTCCGCGTTTTTGACGACGATCTTCGCGTAGGGGCGCCAGCCGGCACCGTTCAGTTCGAGCAGTCGGTTCCCGGAGGCATCCTTAACCTCGACGGTGACGGGAAGCCAGCTTTTGTCAAAAAAAGCTTTTGCTATGGAATTGCCGATGCAGGACCGCTCCTCGGCTTCACCCAACAGCTCTTTCCCGGTTTCGTCGGTGATCCGGTAGGATTCGTGAAGTTCAGCCGCGCCGACGGCCTCGTGAATGCAATACACGCGCTTTTCGAATAATCCGCTCATCTCGTCACTCTCCTTGTGCCCGATTCGTTGATTCAACTTCGAAGAACGATCCGCAGATCACGCAGATCGTGAACCTGAAATGAACTGCCGGTGCAATGATGTGTTTCCGCAGTCACCAGACGGCCAGGGTCGGTGTCGCCTGCCAGCCATCGGGGATCTCTCCGGCCGCCGAGGCGACCTGTTTCATTTCATCCCAGAGTGCCGGATCGACGGCGCCGGCCGGCCCGTTTCCGGAAGAGGCTTTCTCGGCAGCCGCTTTCAACCCGGTTTTCCAGCGGTTTCGGGTCGGTTCGTCCGCCGCGAGCCAGCCGGCCCGCAGAAGGTGCCAGGTCTTGTCGAAGCCGCTCAGGTGCTGCCTGACCTGTTCCGTGTAACCCGGAAAGCCGTCGGCCATCGCCCGCATGAAACCGTCGCGTTCGGCCGGCTGAAGCGTTTCGGGTTTGTCGGGGGATCGAGCGAAACCGAGATACTCGGTGAAGGCCTCCAGGTCCTGGAGGGAGACCGAGTCCGAGCCCTGGGCTGCGATGATCTTCGTCGTTCCGTCGCGAACCTGCATGTAGAGCTGGGCGGCGGGGTCGGCTTCATCGTCGGCGGCGGTGCCTTCGAAGTCTTCGCGCAGGATCTCGCGGATAACCTGGCGCTGGTCGGGATTCATCGAGGTCATCGACGTGACCAGCTTCGAGGCTTCGAGGAATGCCTTCCGGCCCTCGGGGTCCATGTCGGCGCACTCTTTCTTCAGGGTTTCGAGGAACAGCTCTTTCTGGCCGGTCGTCAGGCGCGTGCCGAGCGTGTACTCGATCAGTCGCACGTGATCGCGCACGGCCTGGCCGGTGATCGGCGGCTCACCCGGCGAGACCAGTTCGGGAAGGGCGCCGGGGGCCGGCGCCGAGACCAGGGCGACCAGCAGACCACAGATCGGCAGAGCCTTGCGCAAGGCGAGAAACATGCGGTTTTTCTCCAGGTGTGTGAGTATTATGGTTCACATTCTAGACCCGCGGCCATTCATTGGCAACATCATCGCTGGAATAGAATATCAGGAATGAGCATGAGAGGGCACATCGCGAGGCGGGGTCGGATGTGGTATAATCCGACGACACGACAGGGGATTTCCGCTGTCGCGCAGGTCATCGCACCACGGAAACGGGACAACGCAACATGGCGCTGGTACTGGTCAAGGAAATCGCACGCGATCACGGGCTGACGGTCATCGCGGGCCAGGAAGGCCTGGACCGCAAGATCATCTCGTCGGAAGTCCACCGGCCCGGCCTCGAACTGGCGGGCTTTTTCGAGCATTTCGGCTATGAACGCATCATCGTGCTGGGACGGACCGAGCTAGCCTACCTCGGCGAGCAGGCCCCCGAGACGCGGAAAGTCCGGCTCCGTCAGCTTCTCTTTTTTAATATACCATGTATTATAATAAGTGACGACCTGCTCGTTCTCGACGAGCTGATCGAGCTGTGCAACCAGAAGCAGGTTCCGATCCTGCGCACGGCCGAACGGACCGGCGAGTTCGTGTATCAGCTCTCGCGCTACCTGCACAACCGGTTCGCGCCGCGCAAGAGCGTGCACGGCGTTTTCCTCGAGGTATACGGTGTCGGTATTTTGATCATCGGTCCTTCCGGCATCGGGAAGAGCGAATGTGCGCTCGAGCTGATCAAACGCGGCCACCGGCTGGTCGCCGACGACGCGGTCCAGCTTCTCAAAATCAGCGACACGAAAGTGGTCGGCTCGCCCGACGAGATGATCCGGCACCACATGGAGATCCGGGGTCTCGGCATCATCGACATCCGGTCGCTGTTCGGCATTGCCGCGACGTCCGACGAGAAGACGGTCGAGATGGTCATAAACCTCGAAAAGTGGGACGATCGCAAGGAATACGACCGGCTCGGCATCATGCAGCGCACGACGAAGCTGCTGAAGGTCGAGGTGCCCTGCACCACGATCCCGGTGCGCGAGGGCCGCAACCTGGCCGTCGTGGTCGAAACGGCGGCGATGAACTTCTATCTCAAGCGCATGGGCGTGTTGACAGCCGAAAAGTTCGCGAAGAAGCTCCAGGCCAAGATGACCGGAGACTTCTGATGCGGTTTTCGCTGCGCCGGTGGTTCGGGCCGTCGGTACGGACCCGCCGCTGGGTGATTTTCCTGGCGGGCGGCGTCGCGATGGCGTGTATCTCGGTGTTCCTGGCCGGCCTCGCGATCATGATGCTGACGCCGTTCCATCTCGATACCATCCGGAGCTTCGATCCCCTCGCGATCGCGCTTGCGGCGCTCAGTGCGTTCCTGCTCGGTTTTTTTTGGCTTTCTCTCGGCATCCGGAGCTCCTTCCAGCTGCTTTCGATGCGTGACTACGAGACGTCCGAGAAGCTGCGAGCCCTCATGTTCCGGAAACAGCCGACGGGGCCGCGCCCCCAGCTCGTGGCCGTCGGCGGCGGAACGGGACTCAGCTCGCTGCTCAAGGGTTTGAAGGAGCTTCCGATCGATCTGACGGCGGTCGTCACCGTGACCGACGACGGTGGCTCGTCGGGCCGGCTCCGAAAAGACCTGCAGATCCTGCCCCCGGGCGACATCAGAAACTGTCTCGTCGCGCTGTCTGGCTCCGAGAGCCTGCTGTCGCGGCTGTTCCAATACCGGTTCGGCGAGGCCGGCGGCGAGATGGGCGGCCACAGCTTCGGCAATCTGTTCATCGCCGCGATGACGGGCGTGCTTGGAGATTTCGGCACGGCTGTGCGCGCCGCGAGCCAGATTCTCTCGATCCGCGGCCAGGTCTTGCCGGTCACATGCGAAAACGTCGAGTTGATCGCCCGATTCGAGGATGGAGCGGAACTGCAAGGCGAAACCGCGATCTCGGCCGCCGGCAAGCGCATCGTCGAGATGAGCCTGCGGCCGGAAGAGCCGCTTCCCAACCCGGAAGCGCTTGCGGCGATCGACCGCGCCCGCCTGATCGTGCTCGGCCCGGGAAGCCTGTATACGAGCGTCATTCCGAACCTGCTGGTGCCGGAGATCGCCGAGCGGATCAACCGCAGCCCGGCCCGCGTCGTCTACGTCTGCAACGTGATGAGCCAGCCGGGCGAGACCGACAACTTCTCGGCGGCCGACCACGTGGCCGCCCTGCTGAGCCGGACGCCCCTGCGGCGCATCGACGTGGCCGTCGTCAACTCGCGGCGGGCTGCGAAACCGTTGATGGAGCGGTATGAGAAGATGAACCAGTACTGGGTTCCGCCGACGGTCACCCGCATCGAGGATCGCGGCATCCGCGTCGTCAGCGGCGATTTCCTCCAGGAGACGGACATGGTGCGGCACGACTCGCGCGCGCTTGCCAACGTTCTAGCGGCGCTGATCGCCGAAGACCCGGCCGTGTCGATTCCCGCGTGAGCCGCCTGTATCATCTTGCGCTGAAACGAGACCTTCTGTCCGCTCCGCCGTCGCTTCCCTGCTGTTGCGAATCGTTCCTGGCCGGCGTCGCGCGTCGTCGCGGCTCGGCGATGACCGTTCGGGGGCCGCGCCGCCTCCGCCGGTTGCTGAGAAACGGCGTCGACGCGGTCCTTCCCCCCGGCGTCGCGATGGAGAAGACCGGTCGCGAGCTGCGCATCGGCGGCATTGACCCGACCGCCCTGCGCCGGAACACGGCGGAGCGCCTGAACATCCAGGCGGCCGGCGCATCGGGCGGCCACTGCCCGCGGGCGTTTCTGCGGGGCCTGTTCATACGGGCGGGCTACATGCAGGACCCCGAGCACGGTTACCACCTGGAGATCGTGCTTCCGGGGACATGGGCTTTCCGGCTGCTGCGCATCAGCGCCCGGGCCCTCCGGCTGCGGTTCAGGTTCTGCCGGCGCCGGGGGCGGATCGTCGCATATATCAAGGGGGCGAAACAGCTCGTCCGGGTGCTGAAGCTGTTCGAATCGTTCGACCGCGCTCTCCATCTCGAGGATCTGATCGCGACGCGACAGTTGCTGGGTACGGTGAATCGGCAGGTGAACTTCGAGACGGCGAACATCAACAAGCAGGTGGCGGCCGCGGAGCGCCAGTGCGAGCAGATCGAGCGGCTGCTCGGCCATCACGACCAGGATGTCTGGACGGACGCCCTCAGGGAGGTCGCGCTGATGCGCGTCAAACACCCGCTCGACTCGATCGAGGCGCTCGGGCAGCGCTGTACGCCCCCGCTTTCAAAGTCGGCGGTGAACCACCGGCTTCGCAGGATCATGGCCCTGTACCGGGAGATCTTCGAGCAGACGAAGGCTTCCCCCGCTCGCGAATAGCCGCTTCCGAAGGCCCGGAGCGTCTTTCCGAAGGCGGGAGGCTGTCTTGACAGGGGGGGAGGGGTGTGCTATATCTTACCTCTCTTGGAAAAAACACGGATTTCGTGTCCGAACTTCATTTGGAGGCACCCTGTCATGCAGATCGTCGTGAGTGGAAAGAACATCCACCTCTCCCAGGCTCTGAAAGATTACGCGGAAAAGAAGCTGGCCTCGATCAAGAAGTATTTTGATCACATCATCGAAGTCGACGTGAACCTCTCGACGGACGATGTCCGCGATCAGACTCGCAGCAAGGTCTGCGAAGTCACTGTCTGGGCCAACGGCATCGTGCTGCGCGGCAAGAAGGCCTCCGAAGACCTGTATGCCTCGATCGACATGGTCGCCGACAAGATCGAGCGCCAGGTCAAGAAGCACAAGGAGAAGCTCAAGGACGTTCCCCGCCGCCAGACCGACAAGAAGGAGCTGGCCGCCGTCCATTCGATTCTTTCGCTTGACACCGGCAAGAAGGCGAAGAAGGAGATTGTCGCCCAGGAAACGAGCGGTCGTGCCGAGCGCTCCGAGCATCGCATCGTGCGCAGCGGCACGTTCTCGATCAAGCCGATGTTCGCCGACGAGGCCGCCGAGCAGCTCGACCTGCTCAAGCAGGAGTTCTACGTCTTCTCGAACGCCGAGACCAATCAGATCAACGTCATCTACAAGCGCACTGACGGCAACTTCGGGCTGATCGAGCCCGAGTTTTGATCCCGATTTCCCCGCAGCGGGCGCCGCAGGAGGCACTTTGGAGCTCACCGAATTCATATCACCCCAGCTGATCAAGCTGGAACTCTCCTCCACTCAGAAGGTCGATGCGATCAAGGAACTGATCGACCTGCTGGATAAAGCCGGGTTTCTCACCGACGCCGACGCGTTCCTCAAGTCGGTGCTCGAGCGTGAGAAGGTCGGTTCCACGGGAATAGGCAAGGGTATTGCCATTCCGCATTCCCGCACGACGACGGTCCGGGAGGTCGTGGTGGCGGTCGGCCGCTCGAAGAACGGCATCGAGTTCGAAGCCCTCGACAGCAGGCCCGTTCACCTCATCTTCCTCATCGCCGCGCCCATCGAGTCCGGCGGGCTCTACCTGAAGGCGCTGGCGCGGCTGTCGCGGCTCCTGCGCTATCAGGAGTTCCGCGGCGAGCTGATGGAAGCCAAGACCGAGGAAGACATCATCAAGATCATCTCATCCGAAGAGAAATGACCGCCGCGTATCCTCGGCCGGACATCCGGCATACGGCAAGATAGACGCAGGACAGGGCGCGGACCCCGACCAGGGGCCGCGCCCTGATTCTTGGAAAGGCATCAGGGTTCAGGCATGTTCGACTGGCTGTTCAGGTTCATCCGCTACTTCATTCCCGATTTCAACGCGCGCGAGATCGAACGGCTGACGCAGATCCTCGAAGCCGTCAACGAGGAAGCGGACCGCTTCTCGAAGATGTCGGACGCCGAGCTGCGGCAGATGACCGTGAAGTTCCGCGAGCGGCTGTTCGACGGCGAAGAGCTTGACGACATCAAGGTCGAGGCGTTCGCCGCCGTTCGCGAGGCGTCCACACGCATCCTGCGCATGCGGCATTTCGACGTGCAGATCATCGGCGGCCTGGCGCTGCACGAAGGCCGCATCGTTGAGATGAAGACGGGCGAAGGCAAGACCCTCGTCGCGACGCTTCCGCTGTATCTGAACGCCCTCGAGCTGAACCCGGCCTGGGTCGAGCTCGCGAAGAAGCGCGGCGTCAGGCATTTCGAACCGCTCGAGGACGAGCGGGGCCTGATGGTGCCGGTCGGCCGCGGCGCCCACCTGGTCACCGTGAACGACTACCTGGCCCGCCGCGACTCGGAATGGATGGGCAAGATCTACCGGTTCATGGGCCTGACGGTCGGCCTGAACGTCCACGGTCTCACGGCCGAGGAGAAGCGCGCCGCCTACGCCGCCGACATCACCTACGGCACGAACAACGAGTACGGCTTCGACTACCTGCGCGACAACATGGCGCTGCACGTGGCCGAGTGCACCCAGCGGCCCGAATACAACTTCGCGATCGTCGACGAGGTTGACTCGATCCTCATCGACGAGGCGCGCACCCCGCTGATCATCTCGGGGCCGGCCGAAAAGGCCACCTCGTTGTACTACGTGTTCGCGAAGGTCGCCCGCGAGGTGCTCAAGCCCGAAGAACATTACATCGTCGACGAGAAGCACCACGGCATCTCGGTCACCGAGAGCGGCATCGCCGCGGTCGAGCGCGTTCTGGGCGTCCAGAACATGTACGACAACAAGAACATCGAGCTCGTGCATCATCTGCAGAACGCCCTCAAGGCGAAGCACTTTTTCCATCTCGACAAGGAATACATCGTGCGCGACCGCGAAGACGGCCGTCCAGGCAAGGAAGTCGTGATCGTCGACGAGTTCACCGGCCGCCTCATGTTCGGCCGCCGCTACTCGGACGGCCTGCACCAGGCGATCGAAGCGAAGGAAGGCGTCACGATCCAGCAGGAGAACCAGACGCTCGCCTCGATCACGTTCCAGAACTATTTTCGTCTCTATAGAAAGCTGGCGGGCATGACCGGCACCGCCGAAACCGAGGCGAAGGAGTTCAAGGAGATCTACAAGTGCGAGGTCGTCGTCATTCCGCCGAACCGGCCGAACATCCGGCACGACCTCTCCGACATCATCTACAAGACGGCCGAGGAGAAGTTCGAGGCGATCGTCGACCACATCATCGAGGTCGCCCAGACCAAACAGCCGATGCTGGTCGGCACGATCTCGATCGAGAAGAGCGAGCGGATCGCCGAGATGCTGCGCAAGCGCGGCATCCACCCCCAGGTCCTGAACGCCAAGTATCACGAGAAGGAAGCCGAGATCGTCGCGCAGGCCGGCCGCGAAGGCGCCATAACAATAGCGACTAATATGGCAGGCCGCGGCACCGACATCCTGCTCGGCGGCAACCCGGAGATGCTCGCCGCGCACGAGCTCGGGGTGAGGGAAGGCCCCGAATACGAGGCGGCGGTCGAAAATTTCCGCAAACTGTGCGCCGAGGAGAAGGAGCGCGTCGTCAAGGCGGGCGGCCTCTACATCATCGGCACCGAACGCCACGAGGCGCGCCGCATCGACAACCAGTTACGCGGCCGCGCCGGCCGCCAGGGCGACCCGGGCGCCAGCCAGTTCTACCTCTCGCTCGAAGACGATTTGATGCGCCTGTTCGGCTCGGCCAACATCGCCGGCTGGATGGAACGCCTGGGCTGGGAGCGCGGCGAGCCGATCGAACACCCCTGGATCTCGAAATCGATCGAGAACGCCCAGCGCAAGGTCGAGCACCACCACTTCGAAATCCGCAAGCACGTCCTCAAATACGACGACGTCATGAACCTGCAGCGCACGACGATCTACAAGGAGCGCCGCAAGGCTCTCGAGCAGGATGATATACATGATGATATTATATCCATGGTCGAGGAGACGATCCAGGAACACATGGACCGGGCCTTCAACCCCGAGATCGATCCCGACTCGTGGGATTACGAGACCTTCGCCGACGGTCTGCTCAAGATCTTCCCGATCGAGCGCCGCGTCGACCAGTGGAAGAAGCTGTCGCAGGAAGAACTGCACGACGAGCTGAAAAACGCGATCTTCGGAGCGCTCGAGGCGAAGCGCCAGGAAGTCGGCCCCGAGGACTTCAAACAGCTCGAGAAATTCGTCCTGCTGCAGATCGTCGATGCCAAGTGGAAAGACCACCTCCACAACATGGACAACCTGCAGGACGGCATTCACCTTCGCTCGTGGGGCCAGCGCGACCCGCTGGTCGAATACAAGATCGAAGGCCACAACATGTTCCAGGACATGATCGAGAATATCAAGGAAGACGTTCTCTACTACGTGTTCCGCATGCAGTACTCCCGCGCCGAGGAAAAGGAAGCCGCCGAGCAGAAACAGCAGGAAATGTCCTACAACCGCGGCGAGGAGGTCTCCGCCGCCGCGGCCCCGAAGCGCGCCGCGAACCAGATCGGCCGCAACGACCCCTGTCCCTGCGGCAGCGGCAAGAAATACAAGAAGTGCTGCGGCCAGGGCTCGTAACCCGAGTCGTTACATCCCGTTGCAGCTGGCGCAGGTTCGAACCCAACCCCTGCGCCAGCATGATGAAGCTCTTCAGGGCAGATCGTTCAGCAAATTCGCCATTTCGATCGCGCTGATCGCGGCATCCCAGCCTTTGTTGCCGGCTTTCGTGCCGGCGCGCTCGACGGCCTGCTCGATCGTGTCGGTCGTCAGGACGCCGAAGATCACCGGAACGCCCGTTTCGAGCCCGATCTGTGCGACACCCTTCGACACCTCGGCGCTCACATACTCGAAGTGGGGCGTCGAGCCTCGGATGACGGCGCCGAGGGCGATCACCGCATGATACTTCTTCGACGCCGCCAGGCGCCGCGCCGTGAGCGGGATCTCGAATGCGCCCGGCACGCGGGCCATGTCGACGTCGGCCTCGGCGACGTCGTGCCGCCGGAGCGCGTCGAGGGCGCCTTCGACCAGTTTCCCCGTGATGAACTCGTTGAATCTGCCCGCGACGATCGCGATTCTGAGCCCCGTGCCGATGAGTTTCCCTTCGAAAACGGCCATGATGTTTACCCTTTCTGGTAGATAAGATAAAATATATAATATTATATATATTCTGGCGAATCGGCGATGCCGCAAGCGTGGAACATGTGTCCGAGTCTGCGTCGTTTCGCATCGAGGTAGGCGGCGTTTTCCCGTTTCGGGGCCATCTCGACCGGAACGCGCTCGGTGATCTCGAGGCCGTAGCCTGCCAGGCCGCGAATCTTCCGGGGGTTGTTGGTCATCAGGCGCATCCTGCGGACGCCGAGATCGTGCAGGATCTGAGCGCCGATCCCGTATTCCCGGAGATCGGCCTCGAACCCGAGTCGCTCGTTTGCCTCGATGGTATCGCAGCCCCCTTCCTGAAGACGGTACGCGCGCAGTTTGTTCAGCAGGCCGATGCCGCGTCCTTCCTGCTGCAGATACACCACGACTCCGCGTCCTTCGGCTTCGATCGCCGTCAGGGCCGCGGCGAGCTGCTCGCCGCAGTCACATCGCAGGGAGCGGAAAACGTCGCCGGTCATGCAGGAAGAATGGACGCGTGTCAGCACGGGCTCTCCGTCGGCGATCTCCCCTTTCACCAGGGCCAGGTGCTCCTGGCCGTCGAGCCCGCAGGAGTAACCGACGATACGGAATCGGCCGAACGCGGTCGGGAGAAGGGCCTCGACCTCCCGGCGGACCAGCTTGTCGGAGAGCATCCTGTATTCAATGAGCTGCCTGATAGTGATCATGGACAGCCCGTGCGTCCGGGCGAATGCTGCAAGGTCCGGAAGGCGGGCCATCTCGCCGTCCGGCCGGATCATCTCGCAGATGACCGCCGCTTCGGCCGAGCCGGCGAGCCGGGCCAGGTCGACGGCCGCCTCGGTGTGGCCGGCCCGCTGAAGAACGCCGCCGCATCGCGCGACGAGAGGAAACACGTGGCCGGGTCTGCGAAAATCCCCGGCGCGGCGGGTTGGATCCGCAAGGGCCCGGATCGTGGCGGCCCGCTCGGAAGCGGAAATCCCCGTGCCGCAGCCTGCAAGGTCGATGCTGATCGTGAACGCCGTGCCGTGGGGATCCGAATTGCTCTGCAGCATGGGAGCCAGCTCCAGGCGCCTGGCGATGTTCTCCGACACCGGGGCGCAGACCAGACCTTTCCCGTGCGTGATGAGGAAGTTGACGGTGGCCGGCGTCGCCCGTTCCGCGAGAAAGGTCAGGTCGCCTTCGTTCTCTCGGTCTTCGTCGTCACAGACGATGACGATTCTCCCAGCCGCGAGATCCGCGACGGCTTTTTCTATCGCTGATAACATAGAACTCTTTCCTTTCTTCAGAAACCGCACGATTCGAGAAACGAGAGACTGAGTGGCCCCCTGGATGCCGTGCGATCATCCGGACAGGGAACTCCGTATTTCGCGAACAGGTCACACTCGATGTTGACCGGCGCACCGGCCGGCTTGTCGCTGAGCCCTGACGCCAGCCTGGTGTGCGGGATGAGCGAAACCGAGAACGAGGTCCGATCGAGCCCCATGATCGTGAGACTCGTGCCGTCGACAGCGACGGACCCTTTCGACACCATCTTCCGAAGCAACGCCGGCGTCGCCGATATCCGTACAATGTCGGCGTTTTCACGGCGGAATCGCGAGACGATCCGGCCTGTTCCATCGATATGTCCTGATATAAAATGTCCCCCGACCCTTTTGCCGGCGGCGAGGGCGCGTTCGAGATTGACCGTATTCCCCGGTCTGCGGAGAGATAGCGTCGTCACTCGCGCGGTTTCGGGCATGACGTCGGCGGTGAACCCGTCCGGATGCAACGCCGACACGGTCAGGCAGACGCCATCGACGGCGATACTGTCGCCCACGACCGTTCCTTTCAGGACATCGATGGCGGCAATGTGGAGAACGAAAGCGCGTCCCGGCCTTCTGATGCTCACGATCCTGCCGAGTTCTTCTACGATGCCGGTGAACATGGGAGCCTCCGTTTCGGAACCGCGACGATCCTGACGTCGTCGCCCGTGCGCGTGATGTCGCGGATCTCGAGTTCCGGCGCGGCCGCGACCGAGGCGATGCCGGTTCCGCCGAACGCGCAGGGGGCATCGATTCCGCCGATCAGCCTGGGAGCGACATACAAAACGATCTCGTCGAACAGCCCCGCGTCGAGAAATGCGCCGTGAATCGTCGCGCCGCCTTCAACGAGCAGGGATTGGATGTTTCGCGCCGCGAGGCGGTCGAGAACGGCGGCTACGGAGATCCGCTCACCGAGATAGACGACCTCGGCCCCGGATGCCTCAAAGGCGGCCGTCGCGGCGGGATCGGCCGACTGCGTGGTGAAGATCACGGTGGGCGCCGCCCCGTTCACCACCTTCGACGCCGGCGGGGTGCGAAGGCGGCTGTCGAGGACGACGCGCAGGGGTTGGACGCTTCCGTTCGGGAGGCGGGCGGTCAGCTCGGGATCGTCGGCCAGCACCGTGCCGATTCCGACGAGAATCGCATCGGTTCCGTGCCGCAGCAGATGGGCGTCGGTGCGAGATTCCGGACCGGAAATCCAGCGGCTTTCGCCGGTGTGGGTGGCGATCCTGCCGTCGAGGCTCACGGCGGCTTTCAGCGTCACCCGGGGGCGCCTTTCCCGGTGAAACAGGAAAAACGCTTCGTTGATCCGGCGTGCTTCCTCGGCCAGGAGGCCGACCTCGACCGCGATGCCCGCCTTGCGCAGTCTGTCGATCCCTTTCCCGGCGACAAGGGGGTTCTCATCGGCCGTGGCGACGACGATGCGGGCGACACCGGCTTCGATCAGCAGGTCTGCGCAGGGCGGCGTCCGGCCGTGATGTGCGCACGGTTCCAGAGTCACGTAGGCGGTCGCGCCCCGCGCACGGTCGCCGGCCTGGCGAACCGCGAACGCCTCGGCGTGTGGGCCGCCGGCCTGAAGGTGAGTTCCCGTGCCGACCACGCGGCCGTCCCCAACGAGAATGCAGCCGACCGAGGGGTTGGGGCGTGTCTGGCCGACCGTCAGGCGGGCGAGTTCCAGCGCCCGGCGCATATAAAATTCGTCATCCATCCGCTTTGCTCCGTCATGCGAAAGATCCGTTGCCGGATGCGATCCGGAGCAGGAAGTGCGGAAAAGCGACGAGGTGCGCGCGAACGAACGCGCGGCTCGTTCCTTCTTCCATCCAGCCTGTACTGTCGGTTCCGGAGTCTCACCGGATCGGCCGCGCCGACGTGATCGACGCGGTTCGCGGACTTCAGGTCTCTGCCTGATCACCGCCGAGCGGGAATTTCACCCTGCCCCGAAGGAACACCTTTGGCAAACCGCCGGTAACCTATCAGAGATTCCCGTTCATGTCCAGCCGTCGATTCATGTCGCGATTCGAGCCGAACGACGAACCGCCGTACTGCAAAGGGTGATGAGACCCACATGCCGGTCGCAGAGACCCTCTCCGTGACTCGACGGTCGCGCAGGGGCGGGGATTGTGGTATGCTTACGAACCATGGGACGGAGACGGGACGGTTCGAGACGCAGGGCGATCACGTTGCTCGAGGTGTTGATCGCGCTGACGATCCTGTCCACCGTTCTGCTGCCCATCGGGATGTTCTTGATCGAGTATCTGAAGGGCAGCAGCGAACTCGGCGATTATCACCAGGTCATGAACATTCTCGAGGAAAAGATGGAACAGGCCCTGGCCCTGCCCTACGACGCCCTGCCGGCCGGCGTCTCGAAAAACATCCGCCTCGGAAAGGACTTCGGCGAAGACGGGAAACGCGCCGCCTTTCTCGACCTTCGTCCCGCCCAGCTCGGCGTCCAGGAGGTCAGATTCGATCTGCATGTCGAAGTGGTGCCGCTCGAGTTTTCCGCCGTTGCCGATCCCCGCACGGGGCGGATGGAGCGGACCAGTCTCGATAACTCGTACAAACGCCTCGTTCTGAAAGCGACGTGGGGGACCGCCGCCCCGCATACGCTCGATCTCGTCGCATACAAGGCCGATCTGTGAACGGTCTCAGACGTCGCGGTATCGCGCTTCCCATCGTCTTCGGCATCATTCTCTGCTTCGCCGTCTGGGTGGGTTCGCTCTCCTGGACGATGTCGAACAGCCGCGGCCGGTTCATGTACGCGTTCAAACTCAGGAAGGCGTATTTCATGGCTCGATCTGCCCTGCAGCATTTCTTCCTGAAGATGAAGGTCATGCAGCGCCGGCTGCCCGAAACGATGGCCGTGCTCGAAGGGGCATCGACGGCAGACTGGAACGCGCTTTCGAGTTCGTTCATCGAAGATATCGTCATCCCGGAGGACGCTCCGGCATCATATACGCTCTCGTATGGAATCGACAGCTTCTCCATCGGCAGCCGGGATCTCGAGAAAGGCGAAATGACGATCGAGATCGTCGCCGGCGGGAAGGCTGATGGCCTGGGGGAGAGCATCCGCCGAATCTACCGCGTGACCCGGTAATGGGCACGACATCTCAGGAGGAACACCCGTGGATTTTGCAATTGCAGAACGCCTGCGTGAAATGAAGTCACGGCTCTCCGGCATCGGTGAGCATCTTTGACCTGCCCAGACGAAAGAGGCAGATCCAGGAGCTCGAAGAGCTGACGTTACAACCCAATTTCTGGACCGATCGGAACCGCGCCCAGAGCACATCTCAAAAACTCGCCGAGTTGAAAAAGTCGTGCGAGGCGTTCGAGACGCTCGCGGCCGAGATCAAGGACACCGCCGACCTGCTCGAGATCGCCGATGCCGAGCACGACGTGACGATGTTCGAACAGCTCGTCGCCCAGCTCGACCCGCTGGTCAAAAGGCTCGACACGCTCGAGTTGACGACGTTCCTGTCGGAGGAATACGACGCTTCCGACTGCTACGTCTCGATCAAGCCGGGCGCCGGCGGCACCGAGTCGTGCGACTGGGCGTCGATGCTGTACCGCATGTACTGCCGGTGGCTCGACAGGAACGAGTTCAAATACGAAGTGATGGACCTGCAGGAAGAAGAACAGGGCATCAAGTCGGTCACCCTGCTCGTGAAGGGCACCTACGCCTACGGGTATCTCAAGGGGGAAAAGGGCGTCCATCGGCTCGTGCGCATTTCCCCCTTCGACTCGAACGCGCGCCGGCACACCAGCTTCACGGCGGTCGACGTGACGCCGGTGCTGCCAGACGACGCCGACATCGAGGTGCGCGACGAGGACATCAAGCTCGACTTCTTCCGCAGTTCGGGCGCCGGCGGCCAGCACGTCAACAAGACCAGTTCGGCCGTTCGCATCACCCATCTGCCGACGGGCATCGTGGTCGCCTGCCAGATCGAGCGCAGCCAGCACCAGAACCGCGAGGTCGCGCTCAACATGCTGAAGGCGAAACTCTACAAGCTCCAGCAGGAGAGCCGCGAGAAGGAGCTGAAAAACCTCCAGGGCGACCAGAAGAACATTTCGTTCGGAAGCCAGATCCGCTCGTACGTCTTCTGCCCTTACACGCTGGTGAAGGACCTGCGCACCGGCGAACAGACCAGCGACGTGCACGGCGTGATGGACGGCGATCTCGACCGCTTCATCAACGGATACCTCAAATGGCATGCCGCCGGCGAAAAACCGCGCGGCATCGGCGCCGACGGCGAGGAGGAAGAGGAAATCTGATCCGTCGCGATGCAATGATGTTCCGTGAGCCGATCGCCCGCACCCTGTCGCCCGCCCTGCGCGGAACGGCGGGGGGTGGGGCGTTTCCTGCGCGGGGAAGCGCGATGTTCCTGCTCCTGACGGTCGTCGGCCTGCTGTATATCTTCGGCACGATGTTTGTGACGTATATGACGCAGGAGCGCGCACAGACGGCGAAGCAGGGCGACGGGATCGTCGCCTACTACCTGGCCGAGGCGGGCATCGAAAAGGCGCAGGTGAAGATGCGCGAACTGTTCACCGAGAAGCTGCTCAAGGACGGAGAGATCAACGACCGCCTGCTCGCGCTGCTTGACATCGACCGGGCCGAGAACTTCCAGCTCAAGATCGAGATTGCCGACGGAGAGCTGATCAAGAACGGCGCGGCGGAAGTGCTCGTCGAGGTCACCAACCTCAAACTGACCCCGTTCAAGACGTATATCGACGAGTATGAAGAGGTGCCGTCCCCGCTGAAGATTTACCGGAAACAGAATCGCGACACCTACGCCGACAAGGCACTGGGCGGCTGGGAAGGCAACCTGCGTTTTATATCGACAGGTACATTCAAAAAGACTTCGCGCAAGGTCGAGATGATCCGCGACTTGAAAGTCAGCGACCTGACGCCGCCGGCCGAGAACTACACGCTGTTCGTCTCCGGGAAGAAGGACGAATACATCAAGGAAGGCGAGTTCCGCGTCCGCAACTGGAGCGTCGTCCGTTCCCTCAAGGAGATGATCGACGAGGTCGTCAAGCGCACGAACGAGGCCGTCCAGGAAACCCTCGGCAACAACGCCGAAGCCCTGTTCTGGGAGCCCAACACCGTGAACATGATCAGCTTCGAGGGCGACGTCAAGGTGAAGGTGCTGAAAGTCATCCGCAAGCTCGTCATGTCGGTCACGGACGTGAAGATCAAGGACTACGTCGATACGACGATCCAGAACCTGCACCCATATCTCTGGGGGAAGATCCGCACGAACGGCCGTCTGCACGTCTACCTGCCGTTTTTCGCCGCCGACGATATCATCAACTATTTCGAGGACAACTCGATCTTCTCGCACCAGCGCCCCGAGATCGGATACCTGTTCTGCAACAACCAGCTCCACGATCCATATCTGAGCAAATATACCTACTACGAGGGCGAGATCATCCGGTATTACCAGAAACTCAAACCCTACGTGCTGGGCATCACCGAGACGCCCTACCCAAGCTCGGATCCGTATACGATCAACACCAAGTTCGACTTCACGTCGAGGCATCCCGACAAGCTCATGCCTCTCCAGCTCGAGCGCATCAGAAAACATGCGAAAGAATATGCGCACGAATTTTACGAGGGCGACCTGAACGTGAAGGGAACATATGCCCGCCCCGCCTCCCTCTGGGGCATCATCTACGTGCAGGGCAACGTGTATATCGGCGGCCGCATCTCCGGCCAGGCGATGATCGTCACCGAGGGCAACGTGATCCTGACGGACAACGTCATCCACGACAGCGCCGACAGTTTCCTGTCCGTCGTCGCCCTCAACGGCCTCGTCACCTTCCGGCAGGGAATGACGAAGGCGAAGGTCGAGTCCGCCATCTACGCGAAGAACAGCATCAAGGGCGGCGAGCAGATCTCGATTCTCGGCAATCTCGCCGTCGAGAACCTCAACCGCATGGAAAAGGAAGAGGGGCCGGTCCTGATGCCAAAACGCGTCTTCATCAACTACGACTCGAACCTCAAGAGCCAGACCGGCAACAACGTTTGCTTCAACATCTCGGAGCGCATCACGACCTTCCGCGATCGCTGAACCCCGGAAGCCGCTGAATCGCGGTATCCGCAGTTGAAGGGCGGATGAAAACCTGATGAAGAGCAGATAAAAACGACCGTCTGAAACGAGCTGTTTCGGCAGGGATCGGAGACTTCCGGAAAACAGGGGAAGAAGGCTTTCAGCGGTTCATCTGCGAAATCTGCTTCATCTGCGGATTGGTCTTCCAATGAAACGCTCAACTCAGGACGCAGAGGTCTCACGGAGAGAACCGACCGGGCCTTTTCATCCGCAGATGTCGCAGATATTTCCCGCCTGCCGTTGGCGGTTCTTTTCTCGAACTTCCACCTTCCCCGTGAGGGGTTCAGGGGTGGGCGGCGAGGTAGGTGATGGCGGGCAGATCGATTGACTGGCCGAGATCATTGATCACGCGGTAGGTTTTCCAGTCGGTCGAGCCGGTCACGGTGATGACGGTTCCCTGTTTCGCGAAGGGGGGCAGTCCGCCCCTGGTGGCCGAGACGAGGAAGACGGGCTGGTTGTTGAAGCCGGGGCTCAGCCGGTAGTCGTTCCGGTCGCGGCCCATGCTGTCGAGTTCCTCCTGGCTCAGTTCCTTGATCATCAGCAGAAAGTCGAGGCCATACCGGGAGAACGTCCGTGCGACGTAGCCTCGCCATTCAAGCGTGACCGGGCCGGTAAAGCGGGTCTTGAACTTGATGTCCGCCAGTTGCCGGTAGGTCAGATTCGTGGTGCCGTAGATCTTCCGGGTGGCGGCAAAGCCTTCCTGGACGGGTTTCGCGAGTTCCGCCGCCTCGGCGGCGCGGACGCGTGCGATCTCGAGCTTGCGCCGGGCGTCGTTCCGGTACGTCGAGTTGAGGCCTGCGCCGGCAAGCGCCTGTTCATACAGGGTTGCGGCGCCGGCGAAATCTTCCATCGTGAACGCCTGGCTGGCGCGGAGATACAGGTCGTTGGCGACGTCGGTCGATGCCTGGTCGAGGCGGTGCTGGAGATTTGGGTTGCCCGGGTTCATCGAGTTGGCCTTGGCGTAATACTCGCGGGCGAGGTCGGCGCGGCCCATCCGCTCGTAGATGCGGGCGATCTCGACGGCGACTCCGGCCTGCGGCTTCACCGCGAAGTAGGTCTGGTAGTTCTTCAGCGCCTCGTCGAGCAAGTTCACCTTTGAGTAATCCTGGGCAAGCAGGTAGTAGGCGGCGTGGAAATGCTCGTCGACCCTGATCGCCTCTTCCAGATGCTTGATGGCGGCGAACAGGTCGCCCTTCAGACTGTATGCCTTGCCGAGAAGATAATGCAGACGGGGGTTGTCGGCATCGTTCTCGAGGAGGGACTCCAGCATGTCGATCGCCTGCTGGTACCGGCCGCGTTCGATGAACTCCTCGGCGCGCGACTCGGCGCCGGTTTTGAGGCTTTCCTTCGCTTTCTGGGCGGCCTGCGGGGGAAGCGGCGGCACCCGGAGGCTTTCGGTGGGAGGAAGCTGAGTCGATGGCGGCATCGCCGGAAGCGAGACGGGTGCCTGTTGTTGTGG
>Ga0208197_1000316_pt1 | contig 65189 bp, 58 predicted proteins | sample AD_JPNNA4_MetaG_FD_184444 | JGI IMG/M metagenome (GOLD analysis project Ga0208197, IMG submission 184444) | Active sludge microbial communities of municipal wastewater-treating anaerobic digesters from Japan - AD_JPNNA4_MetaG (SPAdes) (version 2) | ecosystem: Engineered > Bioreactor > Anaerobic...
CTCTCTGGCCACTGGGCGTCCGGCGGCGCCCAGCTGGCCTTCTCAAGTTCGATGATCTGAGGTTCGTGAAGGAAAGCCGATCCAGGAAACCATGACCAGAAATTACACCACTTGACGGGACGTAAGCCCTCTACCACATGAAAAATCCCGCAGAGTGTACATGAAACCCCGGAAATGCCGGGCAAATCATTCGGCGAGAAGTGGGCTCCTATGTTTGCCAAATTCTGGCTGTTTTCTGAAGGTGACGGCTGGGAGAAAAGAAAAGCTACGGACTATTTTGACATTGGCTGGACCCCAAAAGAAACTGGCAAGGAAATTAGGATTGAATTGAAAGCATCATCTGAGAATCCTAATTTTAGATTTCAACAGATTAGACATCCCAAAATGCACGGGAAAAAATCTGAATATGAAATGGTGCTTTGCATCGGAGTTACTGCCGGATCATTAGAATGGTGGGCAATTCCGACTGAAGCGCTAGACTTTCTGGCCGACAATGGCAAAACGAAGCAAGAAAATGTTGTGATTGTCAAGCATCATGGAAAGAAGACTGTTATTTGGAATGAAGATGTTGGGTTTGAGGATGAGGGTTGGTTTTTAGCTGATGAGAGAAACCGTAAAATCATCCAAGAATATGCCGCGACGAGTGAAAGAATTCGGGAAAAGATACTAGATCATTTTTTAGCAACATAACACGGAGGTATCTGGCGAATTCACCGTTCGAGTTTCAAAAGGCCGAGATTGAACGTCTTTCCCGCCAACTCGGCAAACGCCTGCCACCTTTTGTCCTGGAGGAGAAAGCACCCAAGCGCCACAGACTTTTCGTCAGGACGTGCGCCATGGTGGAGAAGAATCTCAACCAGTTTCACATCCCGTCCGGATTTCCTGCCCTCGTCGGAAAGCGTGTAGCGGGTCAGTTCGCCCGGCCTGAACGAAACCAGTGAAACGGACGGCCGCACTTCGCGGACGGCGATCTGGGTGTATGCCGAAAGAGGCTCTCTCCAGCGCGTGGTGACGAACGGAATGCGCGAGGCCATCCAGTCGACATACCGTTCGGTGATCACGAGGTGCACCCGCCCGTATCCGGCGACGCAAAGCAGCAGCACGCTTATACTTGCCAATATACACATGGGCAAATACTGCGAAGGCGGCCAAAAGCAAATCACGCCCAGGCCAAGAATGCCACCGTTCGCCAGGAGAAGGCAGAAGATCACGAACGGCAGACCGACCCCGTTGTTCACTTCGGCTGAAACGGGCAGTCGTTCGACGTCGAGATTCGGATGATACCCCGGACTCAGCATTCGATCCCTCCCGGCTCCCGGCAGATGCTCCGCTTGCCGCATCATACCACAGGCTCGAACAGGCATGCTTCCCGGCGTCAACACGGCGACCCGGGCTTGTTCAGGCGTTCGACTTGACGAACGTCGTGTCGGCCGGGATACTTGAAGAAAGCAATCCGACTCCCGACAGAATCGGAACCAAGGGAGGATCGTTATGACCTGGAATCTGACGTTCCGGAGGGCGGCAATGTCGTTCGGCGTGGTATTCGGGCTTCTTGCGGCGTGCTCGGTTCACGCCGGCCCGTTCTCTGGCAACTCGGTCACCGTCGCTCAGGAAGCACCGGCGAACGACGAGTCCTCAGCGCCCTCTGTGACGGCCGTCGTAGCGTCAGACGATACGACGGAGCCCGTTGCCGCTCCGTCCGCTCCCACCATGGAATACACCGTCAGAAGCGGCGACTACCTGAGCGGGATCGCCCGACGCCTCCTCGGCGATCCCGCCCGGTATCAGGAGATTGTCCGCCTGAACGTGGACCGCTACCCATCGCTCGCCAAGAATCCGAACCTGATCCTGGTGGGCTGGCAGCTCCGCCTGCCCGGCGACGCCGACACGGCGAAACCATCCTCGCCTATCGCACCACCGTCCGACTCGATCGCCGTCTCGCAGGCCCCGTCGCAGGGCTCGGTCGCCAGTGCGCCCGCGCCGGTGAGTCCCCCGGCTTCCGGCAGCCGGCCGTCAGGCACAGGGCCGTCCTCCCCTGCAACGACTCCTGCGGCTTCGACAGCCCCCGCTCCGAACCCCCTACCTGACGGAACTCCCTTGATCGGGCCGGGCCAGCGCGTGCTGCACATTGGAGACTCGCACACGGTCGGCATCTACGGTTCAACGATCGATGCGGCGATGCGCGAAACCGGCGCCCAGATACGCACCTACGGCGTGGCCGGCAGCTCCCCCTCGTGGTGGTATCAGGGAACGGTGACAAAATGCGGCTACTACGGCCGTGACGAGCAGGGAAAGGTCGACCGCCCGGCCGACTGGCGCACCCCGCGCGCCACGCCGTCTCTCCCCGACCTGATCAAGGAATACAAGCCGACCGTCCTGGTCGTTTCGCTCGGCGCGAACCTGTTCGGCGCTTCAGAAGCCACGGTGAAGCGCGAAACTCAGCGCATCATCGACACCGCCAAGGAAGCCGGCTGCACCCTCGTCTGGGTCGGCCCCCCGCGCGCCCGCGAGGACGTCAAATCGATCGCGGCCCAGGACCGCCTCTGCGAGACGATCAAGGCCACGATCGGCGACCAGGGAACGTTCGTCGATTCCCGCCCGTTCACGAAATACCCCTCCGGCGGCGGCGACGGCCTCCATTACTGGGGAACGGAAGGTTCGAAAACCGCGAAAGCATGGGCCGAAAACGTTCTCGCGACCATCCAGACGTCAGGGAAGAAGTAGGCATTAATACCATACGATATACAAAGACCCCGGCGATCTCAACCGGGGCCTTTGGCGTCTCTCCCGAGTCTTGCAGATTGCGAACTGCCCGTTCGCCCTGAGTCTGTCGAAGGGTGAACGGGAACGCGACGTGCTATGGCGCTTCCTCGTATACGACAACGGTCCGGGTGCCGACTTCCTTCTTTTCCTTCTTCGTCTCCTTATCCATCTTCTGCCACGGAATCTCGTGAAGGCCCGCGGTTTTCACGCGCAGGGAAAAAGTCTCCTTGCCCGAAAACCGGCCCTCGGCCGCGCACAGGATGGCCAGGTCGTCGTTCGCCAACCGGATCGCGTAGACGTCGCCGGCGGCGCACGGGAAGGAACGGCGCAGGTCGTCGAGTTCCTTCCCCTCCAGTCGCCGGAGAACGGCGGCGCTCAGGGCATACGAGTCCGGCCCGCCCGAAATGGCGGAAACCACGCTTCCGTCGGCATCCTCGGACGGTGCGCCGACTCGGTCCGGGGAAGCGGCTTCGACGGCTTTCAGGTTCTTCTGGTGCGACCATCCCGTCGAACCGTCATCGAATTTCACTTCCTTCCACGGCCCTTTCTCGGAAACGACGAGACACCGCGTTCCCGTGGCGGGCTGAAACAGGATCTTGTCACGAAGGTTCGGTCCCGTCCGCACGTTTCCCTCGCCGTCGATGAACTCCATCGTGCGACCGCTCTTTCCCGCATCGACGGCTCGGGCGCTGCCGGTGGGGAACAGGAGAAGCGCGCCCAGGGCGACAAGAACGCTCAACCGAATATATTTAGTCATATTATAATTTCCTTTGCTTTTCGCGTCCCGCACAGAGGAAGTCCGCAATCGCCCTGCGTCTGGAGAAGGGCGGAAATCTCCCGAATTCGACATGATCAGCCTTTTCCCAGCATGAACTCGCCGGCGGCCTTCTCGAGGGCATCGGCCGTTGCCCGGAGACGCCCGACGTATTCCATCATGGCGCTGCGCAGGGACTCAGCAGCCTCCGTCCTGGCTTCCGGCAGGCACATGATCTTGAACTCGACGCCGTCGTCGCCAAGCGGATATTCCGTGATCTCTCCGATCCATTTTCGCTTGATGGTCCGCTCGTCGGCCTCGCCCGTGTGATCTGCCATGGAAATGCGGACCGAATGTTTGTCCTCGGTGAGGATATCGTACTCGGTGACGATCTCCTGACATCCTGTTTTCAGACACAGCAACCGGATCCCGAGAAGTTTGTTCATGCTCTCCCCTTTCCTGCGCGCACGGCGAATACGCTCTGTCTTTCCCGATCGACAGGAGGTTCCCCGGGACCCTCCCCCTTCAGGTATACTAAGAAAGGATTCTTATCATGTTTGCCAGGGAAAGGGAATATACCACCATGAGTCGACAGAAAGCTCCCCGGTTCCTGAAGTATCTCGCGTTTTCATTTTTCCTGGCCGGTCTGCTCTGGGCCTTGCCTCTCGCGGCCCAGGCACAGTTGTCGAATGGCCAGGAGCCGGTGGTCTCGAAAGCCTATCGGGTGACGGTCATGGGCAGCCGCCAGGTCTCGAACGCCGACGAGCGCTCGCTGAAGAAGCTGATCGGCCACCTGAACGACGCCGTGAAAAAGGTCACCGGCTGGGGCATCCCGATGGACCGCGCCGTCCGGATCATGCTGTACACCGACACCCATTTCCCGTCCCGCGACGTCTGGACGGCGGCCGGCGTCACCCCCGACCAGAAGGGGCTGGCCGCGTTCGTCGAGGAGAACACCCTGCTGTTCGCGACGATGAGCGGGTATGAAATGGCGCACGAGGCCGACCGGGTGGGGGACAAGTGGTTTTTCCTGCGGCCCGTCAAGCTGAAGAAGGAGTATCTCAGCTCGCCGCAGAAACTCACCAGCAAGGATCTGACCCATCTCGAGAATCTCGTGAAGGCTCAGGGCGAGCGTCTCGGCAAAAGTTTCACCCAGTCGCTTGCCGACAACATGAACGACTACGTGGTGTTCGATAGTGCCGCCTATAGTTTCCCGATCGGCACGCTGTGGGTTCCGGTCCGCAAGGCTGACGACCTCCACCGGTTTCTCGACACGATCGTGCACGAGTTCGGCCACCATGTGTTCTACCAGCTCGTGACGCACGTTCTGCACCGCACGAACCCGAAGAACCGCTGGACCCGCACGCAGATTTTCACCGCCACGCGCAACCTGCTCGCCCTCAACGAGTTTTTCGCCGACTACACCGCCGTTTCCTGCGGCCACAACGTGGTCATCTCCGTCCACAACCTGATCGCCGGCATTCCGAAAGATTTCAAACGCTATTTCAGCCAGGATCGCACGCTGGCCGAGTATCTGGCCGCCGCCAACGGCGGAACCAAACTCGAGCAAGAGGTTCTGCGCGAGGGGCACAATGCTCTCAATCCCTGCCGCTCCTTCGCCTGGAAGCTGAAACTCGCTCTCGGCACCGCCGCCACCGACAAACTGGTCGTTGCCGCCGTGCGCGATCAGGTGTTGGAATACTTCGGGAAGGAACTCCCCCGGCTGAAGCGCACTCCCTCGAAACTCGGCTGGGGCTGCTACGAGTATTCCGGCTACCCCACCGACGTCCTGACCGAGAATCTCCGCTTCCTCGGCCACCTGCAGGCCGCCGCCGACAAGCAGTTGTCCGCCGCCCAGAAAGCCCAGTTCGCCGCCGAAGCCGAAAAAATCTTCGGCGCACACTACCCGCTCAAGCCCGCCGCCGCATCCGCCCAATAACACACACCTCAAAACAACGGCTCCACGAGGCCCCGATCCTGACGATCCGGGCCTCGTTCATTTTTCGGGCCGCCCTGCCGGGCACGCAAAAAAAGACCCCGGGCTCATGGACCGGGGCCTTCTCTCGTGACGGATCAAGAAGAGGCGGCAATCGGATTCGAACCGATGTATAAAGGTTTTGCAGACCTTCGCCTTACCACTTGGCTATGCCGCCGAAACAACAAAAAATGGCCAGAGTCGGAATCGAACCAACGACACACGGATTTTCAGTCCGTTGCTCTACCATCTGAGCTATCTGGCCTTGGGCAGCGGGGACGACGAGATTTGAACTCGCGGCCTCATGCGTGACAGGCATGCGTTCTAACCAAACTGAACTACGTCCCCAGATACACTTCGTGACGGGCAATTGCAGTGGGCGATGACGGGCTCGAACCGCCGACCACCTGCGTGTAAAGCAGGCGCTCTGCCAGCTGAGCTAATCGCCCTCCACGTCAGTGAAATGATGATATCACGGTTCGTTTTCCGTGTCAACTCTCTTCGTATTTTTTCCTTCATCGTGCGGACATGCGCATCAGAAAAGGGATGCAGGGGTACCGAACACGAATCACCACAAAGGCACAAAGGCACAAAGACACGAAAGGGAAGAACTGTTTTTGCTCCCATCGTGTTCACATTCGATCCCCATGCTTCATCTCGCGGGCGGGTTTGAAACCCGCCCCTACAAAAGATGTAATGACCGGCAGGCATTGAATAGCCGCAGTTTGATTTTTTTGCGGCTTGATGCCTTTGTGGTGAACTCTTCTAGAAGGTGACGATTTTCTGGGCTTTATTGATGGCTTCGAGGAGGTCGATCGTGTTGGCGAGTTTTCCGACACGAAGCTGTCCCTTCAGCCCGAGGCGTTCGAGGGCGAAGCCGGAGACCAGCACTTTCACGCCGGCACGCTCGATCCGCGTGATGGCGGGGATGAGCGGACTGCCTTCCATGCAGGCCTTGACGGCGGTATTCCAGAAGACGAGCGTCCGTGGGACGAACTCGCTTTCGGAAAGCGTGACGATGAGATTCGAAAATGACTCGCTTCCCAGCTTCGACCGGCCGCCAATGCTGCATCTGGTGAACATCAGCAGGAAATTGGCAACGTTGGCGGACGGCAACCAGACGCGTTTTTCGAAATACACGTCCTCGAACTGCTTGTAAGATACATCTGTGCGGGGGCTCAGAGTCCGGTCGACCTTTCCCGTAGATTGTCGCGCATCCGCGGCTGACGCCGTGATTATATACCGATGGAGGAACGGGATACAAGAGCGCTTTGTACTTGACAGAGGACATAGCCTATGGTATCTTCGGGCCGAATCAGCCTCTGAAGAGAGGTTGAGGGGAATCAAACCAGTTTGGGAAACATCCGAGGGCTGAAACCCTGGAGAGTGAAAGGAGATTCTTTCTACATGAAGCGTATTGCCATCGTTCTCAGCGTGCTGTTCCTCATTGGTATGTCCGTTTCCGCCATGGCCGCCGAGAAGGTCCTGCTCCAGTACAACCCGGCCCCCGGCACCACGACCAAGTACAAGATGAACATCAACGGCAACACGGTCGTCACCGCCATGCAGCGCGCCCAGAAGACCAACCTCGAGACCAGCATGTCCCTCGAGCAGAAGGTCACCGGCGTCGACAAGAACGGCAACATCGAGATGACCACCACGATCACCGAAGGCACGATCACCGTGAACGATCAGCCGACCCAGCTCCCCGCGATCGGCCAGATCATCAAGGTCAAGATGGCCAAGAACGGCGAAGTCATCGAGTCTGAAGGCATGGATCAGCAGGCCAACTTCAACCAGATGCAGATCAAGTTCCCCTCCACCCCGGTCGGCGTGGGCGACACCTGGGATTCGACGATCGCCGCCAACCCCCAGATGCCGATTCCGCTGAAGGTGAAATACACCGTTCTCGGCTTCGAGACCGTCGATGGCCAGGAGTGCGTGAAGCTCGGTTCCAACGTCGTTTCCGAGCAGGGTGACACCGGCAGCATCAACCTGAACGTGAAGGCCGACGGCAAGATCTGGTTCGCCCACAAGACCGGCATCATGGTCAAGAACGAAGTCGTCAGCAACATGGTCATGGTCATGGAAAACGACCTGGGCGGCGGCAAGAAGGAAAAGATCGACACCCGCATGAACCTGACCCTCAAGATGGGCATGGTGAAATAATCCAAATCGGGGTACCGGACCTCTTGACGCTCTTCCGAACCGTTCGTATAATCGAATACAAGATTCACGGAACGGTCCTTGAAAAGCGAAGGGGAGTCCAGCAGTAACGCAGGTACCTCACGCTCAATTCGTTAAAGCTGGAACCCCGCTTTACCCGAGGCGGGGTTTCTTCTTTATACCCAAACACCCAAACCCAACCCTATTACCCAATCCAAACCATTTCATACGTCCTGGAGGTGTCCTGAAAGGAAGTCCATATCCGTTTCATTTCTGTTCCTACTCAACTGAAGGAGGAATCCATATGAGGTTGTATCGCAGCTTACTCAGGTCCCTTGCGACAACCTTGGCCGTTGTGATGCTCCTGACGTCGTTCGTGACCAGTGCCGAAGCAGGCCTGTTCTCGACGATCAAGGAAAAGGTCAAGGCCAATCCCGTTAAATCGGCTCTCATCGGAGTCGGTGTCGCAGGTGCAGCAATTCTCGCCGCTCCGACCATCGCGTCCGCCGTCGGATTCGCTGGTGGCGCAGTGGCAGCAGGCACGGGCGGAGCTGTCGCAGCAGTGGCAGGCGCAGGTGCAGGCATCGCCGGAATCGGCACCACGATCTGCGGTGGCGTTGCGGCCGCAGGCGGCTTCATCACCGGCGCTCTCGGTGGAATCGTCGGCATGATCGGCAGCCTGTTCTCCGGTATCGCCGGCTTCATCGGCGGCATCATCGGAAGCCCCCTGTTCATCCCCGCTCTCGTCATCGTTGGCGCGGCTGTCGCCGGCTACTTCATCTGGAAGAAGTACAAGCGCCAGAAGCAGACCATCGGCAACGGCAACAACCTGCCCGCGAGCAGCGTTTCCGCCAGCACTGGTGTTGTCACCATGCCTTCGACCTCCGGCGAAATCCCGGTCAGCGGTTCTCAGACCCCCGCCGCAGCCCCGGTCGAAACAGCCGTAGCCCCCGAAGTCGTTCCTGAAGTCGTTCCCGAAGTCGTCCCGGAAGTCACCTCCACCAACGCTTCCAGCGAGCTGAAGAACGCGCACGCCGAGTATATCAAGGCCTATAACAAGTATATCTCGATCGTGACCAACATCGGCGGGACCGAAAACCCCGACGAAGAAGTGCGGAGCAACATGCTGCGGTCCGATTCGCAGAAGGCGCTCAACGATTATCGCGAAGCCTACAACAGATACATCACTCTCCTTCGGCAGAGCAACTCGAAGTAGCCGCGATAACCAACATCCCCGGGCCGCAAGGCCCGGGGATGTTTCTTTGTACGCCCGGGAAGAAGGAGGAGATGAAACTTCCACAGAGAGGCTTTCAGACATCTCTGGGGATTCACCACGTCTCGAGAGCAAATCCGCTGTTGCCACTGATCAAACACATGTCTCAGATCAAGGCCCGTCATCATCTGCACCTCGACGTCTCCACCGTGCCTCCCCGCCTCACAAGGAACACGACACTGTGATGCACACTCGACGCCGTTCGTCCTGGATGGGGATCGACGCATGAAATGCCCCTCGCCCGCTTCGGGAGACTCAGGACAGACTTCGACGCATCAGGGGAAACTCCGGAGATATGCATCTGCAGGTTTCCTGGGGATGACGGGCGGCCAGGTCGCCTGAAACAGATTCCGGGACGTGATACGGAATGTTGAGTTCGGTATCACGTCCCGGATTTCAAGTTCGATTCGACTATTGGGAGCGGAAATCCACCACCTGCAGGGTCCGATGGATGACGGGCCGTGGCGAATCCATTCCTTCCACCTGCTTCGCCAGCCATCCCGGGATGGCCTTGTTGAAGAAGGAACGGGTGTAGGCTGAGTCTTTGCCCTGCCGGATCCAGCTTTCCTCCACGCGACATTTCATCTTTCGGCCGGCGATCTCCAGCTCCTCCAACCCTCCCTGCACGATCTCGGCTTCGGGAACGTTCGCGACCATCGGGTCGCCGCCGGAGACACGGGCGAGATACTCGATCCGCTCCGTGCGAGCCGGCTGTGCAACACCCCGCTCGAATTCGGCAGTCGCCTTTTCGAGAACGACCTTGTCATCGTTTCGCTCGAGGAGAGTGAAGGTGATCTGGGTCTCGATCAGAGTTTCATCCCAGTGGAGAACTTCCTGGTAGCGAACCATTGCCCCGGGCTGGAACGTCTTCCAGCGGGCGAAGGCGGGATTCTCGACGTTATTTTCCGCCCACGATGCGGAACCCGTCGCCAGAAGAGCCAGGGTCAGAACCACGATCATCAGAGTATTCTTCATAGTTTCCCCCTTCATCCGCGGAGGGCGTCCGCAAGCTCGAACGGATCCATGAACCCGCCAGAATCGCCGCCGCGCGAGTAAAAGATACTGATATGCAGGTGTGGCACGTTGTTGGCGATGCCGACATTGCCGACCAGGGTCCCGGCCTTGACCTGCATCCCTGGCTTGAGATTCAGGTTGCGGCCGGAAAGGTGAGCATACCAAGATTCCGTGCCGTCGGCGTGGCGGATGCGAACGGCGCCGGTATGGTTGCCTGGGCCTTCCCAGGCGCTGTGCCCGGACGGGTCGTTATAGACGACGACGCCGTCCTTGACCGCATAGACAGGAGTACCGACCGGGGCGTGAATGTCACAGCCGTCGTCGCCAGCATAGGGAGAAATCCTCCCCGTGGGACAGGGGTTGACGAATCCAGAGGGAAGAACCCTTCCCGCGCCGGGCGCCGGAGTGGGCTGGGTGGTCGGGGTGGAGGGCGGCCGGCTCGTCGTCGAACTGGGCAGGGAACCGGCCCTGCGGATCATATCATCGGCATAGCGGATCAGGTCTGCGTCGGCCGGATTGCCGAAGGCTTTGAGCCGGTTCAGATAGGGGGTGACCCAGGCGACGGTGGCAGCCGCCTGCGGGTCTTGGTTCTGAACCCGTTGCGCCAGGCGGGAGATGCCATACCGGACATCGTTCAGGACGCTCCTTCGGTCGCCATCGGCCGCGGTGGTCGAGGGAGTGGTTGAGGCTGTGTTCGAAGCAGGAGGCGCGTCAGCAATCGGGGTTCTCACCTCCCCGACGTTATTGGAAAAGATTCCCGCCAAGGCACGGAAGAGGTTCGAGAGAGCCGTGAGCAGTCTCGAGAGGGAATCTCCAAAGGATTGCAAGAGAGTGTCCATCTCCGCAAGATCCGACTGGGAACTTCGGTTCGCCTGAGCGTTTTCCCCTGATGGAGTCGCGGATTGGGAGGCGAGGGTGTTCACGGTGGCCGTGTTCGACACCACCGTTCCCGTTGTCGGGACAAAGCCGTCAGTATCGAGGTCTTCTGCCATCACAGGCGTGACGGCAACGAGGAGGAGGAGAAGGAATGCGAATACCATCCGGGTGTTGAAAGCATTCATGGCTGTAGCCTCCTGATTCTGGTATCAGAAGATAAAACGAATTCGATCCTGCTCATGTTACTCCTCATCGCATAAGGAACACGACAATCTTCTCGGCTCCTCGGTACCGCTCATGCCGAGGTATCGAAGCATGAACTGTCTCTCGCCCCATCGGGAGATACAGTCCAGACTCTGATATTTCAGAGTGAACGGAGTATCGATTTTCATTTGTCTATTCCCGTGTCAGATGCGTGTGCAGCGAAAGGCGTGCCAGTCGGACTCGGTGATTTCCTCGTCGAGGCGCCAGGAAGCGGCTTTCAAGGCTTCGCGCACGCGCGGGGCGTTGGCGTCGTTTACGCCCGAGAAGACTCCCCACGCGCCCTGCCTGGTCCAGCCAGCCAGCCGGGCCAGGTGTTCGACGAGAACCGGCGAGGTGATATTCGCGGCGACCCCGTCGGCAGGCCATTTCGGCTCGAACGCAGCCAAGTCGCCGCACATCATCTCGACTCGCTTTTCAAGCCCGTTCAGCGCGGCGTTTTTCCGCATGTTCTCGACCGCGGCGCCGTCGATTTCGAGCGCCGTAACGGCGGCAGCGCCGTGTTTCGCGAGGTAGAACGCGAGAATCCCGCTTCCCGCGCCGATGTCGAGGAACCGCCCCCCTTCGGGCTTCAGCTTCGCCAGAAGGGTGAGGCACAACCGGGTGGTTTCGTGCGTCCCGGTTCCGAACGCCATTCCCGGGTCGATCAGGATCACGGTCGCTCTCGTCTCGTTTTCGAGCGGATCGGCCCACGGAGGGCGCACGACGATACCATCCCCGACGCGGATCGGCTGGAAATGCATCCGGAACCCTTCCATCCAATCCTGGTTGTCAGGGTAATCCCGGACTTCGAGTTTCACCGCCGCAGAAACGCCTTCCCCGGCGAGAAACCTTTTTATTTCATTTTCTATATATGCCGGATCCTGTTCCACCGTTGAGACGAGGAAGCTGACGATCGTCTCGCCCGTGAAGCAGAAATCCTCTTCCCCGCCGCCCGTGTCCTCGATCTGGGGGCTCGAAAAGGTGATCAGGCCGAGCCGCTCCGCCAGCCCGCAGAGAGGCTCTTCGAGGTCATCCGGAGCGGTGATGTCGAACCGGCGGAGCATCTCAGCGACCCTGCAGGGCGCGGATGCGCGCTTCGGCCTTTTCCAGCAGGCTTTTTGCGATGCCGGGAAGGGCCTTCAGCTTGCGGTACGACGCGAGGGCCTTCTCGAGCTCTTCGAGCGACTCATAGGTCTCGCCGAGGCCGAAGATCGCATAGGGATCGGCGGCGTCCTTTTCCCGGAGTACCTTCTCGAAGGTGTCCCTGGCCTGCTCGGGCAGGCCGGCCAGGAGGAAGGTGCGGCCGAGGCTGTTCATGGCGTAGACGTCGTCGGGCTCGTATTTGAGGCTGAAGAAGAAATGCCAGATCGCCAATGCGTATTCCTTCCGCTCGCGGTAGACCTTGCCCATATTGTAATGAGCGAAGGCGTAGTCGGGCTTCACGGTCAACGCCTTCTCGAGGTACTTGAGCGCCTCCTCGAGCCGGCCCTGGAGCAGCAGCAGCTTGCCCATGTTGTTGAGCGTGAAGGGATCCTCGGAGTCGAGCGAGATCGCGCGGGCGAACTCGATCTCCGCTTCTTTGAACATGCCCTTGTCGAGGAAGATCACGCCGAGGTTCTTGCTGATGGACAGCTTGTCCGAGCCGGTCTGGAGGGCCGCGTTGAAATGGGCGGCGGCCGTCGCCGGGTCGCCGCCTTCGAGACACAACCGCCCGGCGTAGTAGTGCGCCTCGCTGTTGTTGCCGTCGATCGACAGCACCTTGTTGAGCCACGTCTGGGCGCCGCCGGAGTCGCCTTCCTCAAGCGCGATCCGGCCGAGCAGCACCATCGCGTTGAGGTTCTGGGAATCCTTCCGGAGGATCTCCTGGGCAAGCCGCGTCGCCTCGGCCGCCTCGCCCTGTTCGAACTGGACCGTTGCGAGGCTGAGCTTGTTATAGAGATCGTCGGGCGAGACCCTGAGCGCCTCGCGAAGGGTCTCGATACACTTGTCGGTGTCGCCTCGCATGCGATAGGCAAGCGCGAGCGAGTTGCGAGCGTATTTGTCCTTCTTGTCAATGCTGACGGTGTGCTCGAGGGTCTCGATCGCCTTCTCGATGTTGCCCTGCTCGAGATAGGTGTTCCCGAGCAGGTAGTTGGTGTACAGATCCTCCTGTTTGAGTTTGAGGGACTGCTCGAGCAGGTTCATCGTGCGGGAGAAATCGCCTTTCTCCTTGTGGATCATGGCGATCTTGTTGATCGTGTAGATATCGTTCGGCTTTGCCTTGAGCGCCTCTTCGAACAGTTTCAGCGCGTCGTCGAACCGTTTTTCTTTCAGAGCGTCGTTGGCCAGCCTGTAGGCCTGATCGAAATCCATGCCGCAACCCTCCTGAGAGCCTTACACTCTCGTATGTAGTGATATATATTATCTCATCTATGAGTCTATATCCAGGTCGGCCTTCAGGGCGGTCAGCGAGGCGACGACCTGGCGACGCACCATGGGATCCTTGTCGGAAAGGGCCGTGATCAGGGGTTCGACGCCCTGCGCCATGCCGAGCTTGCCGAGGGCGTATGCCGCCGAGGCGCGCATGTTGCGGTCGGGATCCTTGATCATCGTGGTCAGCAGTTCGAAGACGCGCAGGTCGCCGTATTTGCCGAGGGCGATCAGGATGTTGGCCCGAACGCGGTTGTCCTGCTCGTCGACGAGCAGGTTCAAAAACTCGTAGACCTTCTTGCCGCCGATCGTTTCGAGCGCTTCGACGGTATTCGCCTTGACGCGCCGGTCGTCAACGCGGAGCTTCTCGGCGAGAATGGGAACGTGTGCCTCGTTGCCGATCTTGCCAAGCACGCTGATCGTCTTCGACAGCACCTTCGCTTCGGTCTCCTCGCTGAGGGTCCGGACGACGAAATCGAGGATGCCCGCGGGTCTCAACCGTTCGAGGACGTCCATGACGTGGTAGCGTATGTTTGGATCGGGGTCGGCGAACCACTGGAGAAGCTGGTCCACGTGCTCGATGCGAGCCTGGCCCTTGAGGACCTTGAGGATGAGCACCTTCGTCCAGGGCGAGGAGTCGGGGAAGATGCGTATAAGCGTATCGATAGGTTTGAAACCTCGGAATATATATGCACGCACCCGGCCTTGGTCGCTTGAGGCCAGCTCGAACTCGTCGAGCGTCGCCACGTCCTTGAGCAGGAACGAGGTTTCCTCGCTGATGATGATCTCGTCGATGTCCTGAACGTCGGAGAAGGTCCGCACATCGAGCATTCCCTCGCCGAGCCAGATCATGTCGCGGCCCTCGTCGTCGATCGCGCCGTGGACGACCTCGAGGGCGTGCAGGGTGAGGCGCGGGGTGAACGGGGCCTCGCCGCGCTTGAGGAACGACTGGTCGAGCATCTGGGCGGCCTGGACGGCCTGCATCAGCGCTTCGTGCCTGTTCTGCTGAGCGAACAGGACGAGAATCCCGGCCATGTGAACCTGGATGTGACAGCCGGAGCCCGGCTGGCACACCTGACGAACGGTCTGGTAGAACTCGCGAACGAGGGCCAGCACCTGCGGGCCGCTGTTGCGGTTGATCGCTTCGGTGAGGCCGCTGAAATAGGCGAAGATCGCGACCGCGAACACCTTCTCGCCGGTCTTTTCCTGGGTCGTCACCATGCGGAGGGTCTTGTCGACGATGCTCTTGCTGACGTAGTTCTGCAGCCCCCTGCCGAGCAGGTCGCGCTCCTTCAGGCTCATCAGCATGAAGTTGTAGGCGTGGGCAAGCTGGCCGAACTCGTCATTCCGGTCGATGAACACCTGCTGGCGCAGGTCGCCGGCGGTCACCTGCTCCATCGACTGGATGAACGTGCCCAAGTCATGCGAGACGCGCTGGGAGAGCAGATACACGAGCAGGAGCGAGATGATCAGTGCGACGAGGAAGATCAGGGTGAGCCTGTTCCGGAGGATGCCGAGAGGGCCGTGGCCGGAATCGTTCCGGAGGCCGAGCCGAAGCGTTCCTAGGCGGTGCTGACCCTCGATGATCGGCACCAGAACCTCGTACATCCCCTCCTCCGCCATCCGGACCATGATGGGCATTTCGGAGTTGAGGCTGCGGGAGTAGGCCGAATCGGGGTCGAAGGTGGCCCCCTTCAGCTGGGGATCGGAGTGGAAAAGATACTGTTCGTCCTTGGCGACGGCAAGAAACGCGTAGTTCTCGTCGAGATCGAGGAGCGTCTGCATCTCGCGCAGGTCCCCTTCCTCACCGGCCTTGAGGAACCGCTTCGCGGCGAGGCTGACGACTTTCGCGACGGACATGCCATGCTGGACGAAGCTCTGACGCCAGTGCCGCTCGTACCATTCCTGGATCGTCATGCGCGAGGAGAGGAAGAGGAGAAGCACGATCAGGCCCGTTCCGCCGAGCCAGGCCGTGCTGAGCCCCGAGGCGTTGCGCTTGCGGATGACCCAGAACGTGATGAGACCGAGCAGCAGCGTCGAAAAGATCAGCAGGTTGCGAAACCGAACCTGCCGGATTTTTTCCTCTTCGTCAGCCCGGAAGAAGCCGACGCGGACGATCACCTTGCGGTTGCTCTCGGTGACCAGCGGCATCGCCGCTTCGACGAGGGGAATCGTGCGCGACAGGTCCTCGTGCTGGATCAGGAGCAGGTGCGTGCACTGGAGGGCCTGGGTTTCGATCTCCTGGAGAGACTCGACGGCGACCAGGCCGCTCTCGGCCTTCGCGAGCACTTCCCCGCTCGGCTGCTGCACGACGGCGTAGGCGACCGCCTCTTCGGCGAGCAGGTTGGCGAGGCGGGGCGTCAGGTCGGCGCGCCGGTTCATGAGGTCGCCGATCTCGCGCGTGAGAAGCTTGATCAGCATGGCGTGGCGGTTCTGGTAGCGCGTCTGCACTTCCTCGATGTCGGCCATGGTGAAGTAATACGCGAAGCTCGAAAGCGTGATCAGGATGAGCGCCAGGAACGCGCGCTCGATATACCGTCCGTGGGCTTTGAAGGGCATGGCTGCTCCCGTTCAGGTTCAGGCGTCTGAGGCCACCGCGGCGGTACGAGCCGCGGCGTTCCGCATCATCGTCACGAAGACATCCACGAGATCCGGGTCGAACTGAGTTCCCCGGCATCGGATCAGCTCGGCGAGAGCCGTTTCCATGTCCATGGCCTTCCGATACGGGCGGTCAGAGGTCATGGCATCGTAGGTGTCGCCAATCGCGATGAGGCGGGCGCCGTGTGGGATGTTGTGCGTGTCGATGCCGTCGGGATATCCCCGCCCGTCGAACCGCTCGTGGTGATGCCGGATCAGAGGGATGACCGGCTCGAGGAACTCGACGCGGGCCAGGATGCGGACGCCGAGTTCCGGATGCGACTTGATGACGTTGAATTCCTCGTCGGTCAGTCTGCCGGGCTTGTTCAGGATCGTCTCGGGAATGCCGATTTTCCCGATGTCGTGCAGCATCCCGGCGAGCCTGACGTCTTCGATCGCCTTCTTTTCGAGGCCCAAGGCGATCGCCAGCTCGACGGAGTAGTTCGTCACACGCTCGGAATGGCCGCGCGTATAGCTGTCCTTCGCGTCGATCGCCTGGGTGAGCGCCGAGAGCGTGTCGAAATACGCACGCTGGAGATTCTCGAACAGGTCGGAATTTTGTATAACGAACGCTATTTGATTCCCGAGAATCTTGAGCAGATCGAGATCTTCGGGCGTATACGGCTCGTCATGGTGTTTATTGCAGATCTGGATGACGCCGAGGAAGCGGTCTCCCGGCTTCATGGGGATCGCGATGGTGTTCCGAAGCCTCACGCCTTTCACCTTCCCCGGTTCGGTGCGGGCATAGGGTCCCGAATCGAGATGCTCGAGCGTGACCGGCTGCTGCGAGGCCCCGACACTCTGGATGAGCGGCGAAAACCCCGATTCGGGTCCGTCGGCGAACCGGCCTTCGCCGGCGGCCGTCTGGACGCGCTGGAACGACGGTGCCTCGCCCGTGCCGCGCACCAGGTAGATCGCGGCAACGTCGCTGTTCGTCCCGTCGCGGGCGATCGAGAGGAACTTGTCGACGAGGCTGTCGAGCCGGATGTTGCTCACGATCTCCTTGCCGAGAATGAAGACGTTGCTCAGCACCATCAGCCGCTTGAACATCTTCTCGTAGAGAATGGCGCTTTCCAGGGAGGAAGCGGCCTGCCGGGCGAGAATCGGGAGGATCTCACAGACGTTCTCCGGCGCCGAGGCGTTCAGCTTGAGACCGATGATGCCCAGCATGCGGTGGCGACGGATGAGGGGAAGGACGATGAAATCCTCGATCGTGATGAGCTCGCACTCGGACTCCTGCCAGCGCTCGTATTCCGTCTTGAATTGTTCCCGGATGCGGTTCATCTTCTCGTCGAGGATCAGATTGGAAATCCGGATGTCGAGCAGGGACGGGTCGCTCCTGGTGAGGGCGAAGAACGACGCCTCCGCCTTGCAGAGGATCAGGGCCTTCTTGAGAATTGCCTTCAGCAGCGAGTCGAGTTCGATGAAGAACCCCGTCTCTTCGAGGCTGAGAAGCTCCTGTATCTGGGCCTTCAGGAGCTGATTCTCGCGGAACAGGTTTTCCTGCGCCCCGCTCGGTTTTTGCATGAACCAGGAAGTGCTAAACATGACGATTGCGCATTGTATCACGGTTCACCGGCTTACACAAACCGGCTTCGATCAGGACGGGAAGGGAACCGGCCTGCATCCTCGGCAACACGGGCGGATCACGATCCGCCCCTACGATACTGAGGTTGCCCCCCCGATGCGCCCGTAACAGGCCCGGAAAAGATGTTCAGGGTCAGGGAGTTTCCTTGATGATGCGGTTGTCGGTCGAAAGTTCGATCGGGCCTGAGGCGCAACGGCGGAGGATGTATTCCTTGACCACCTCGCGTTGGATGGGGCCGTATTCGCGATTGCGACCGCGCTTGAAGCCCCTGAACTCGTCGCCTCCCTCGGCAAGAAAGCTGTTTACCGCGATCTTGTAGGCCTGCGCGGGATCGAGCGGTTTTCCGCCGACCGTCACATCTTTCAGATCGAAATCGTCACTCGACCGGTTCGCGAACGTGTAGGTCCCGCCGGAGATCTGGAGGACGCCCCGACGCAAAGACGCAGACGTCGTGAGGACCTCGAGGAGATCCTGACCGGAGAGGGACATCGTGACTACCTGGTTGTCGAAGGGCAGCACGTTGTAGAGGTCGCCGAGCGTGAACGCGCCTTTTCGGATGTTGCTCTGAACGCCGCCGCTGTTCTGAAGGGCAAGATCGGCGCCCGTCATCTCGCGCATGGCGTCGGCGACGAGGTTGCCGATGGGGCACTCGGCATCGTATCGGCGCTCGTAATCGGCGGCGAATTCCCCGACCGGCTCGGTCTTCAGCCGGGTGATATCGCCAACCGCACGCTGAAGCAACGCTTCCACCATCGGATCGGGAGTCACGAGATCGGAGCAGATCGGGATGCGCCGTCCGCGAAACGACGTCACGCCCGTGCCAGGAAGCACGTCCAGATCGAGGACATCGATCTCCTTGCCCTGGTTATACCCGCTGACCGTCTTGATGACGATGCCGTCCTCCTTCGCGGGCGGCGGCGCATCGACGTTGAAGTCGATCATGCTGATGACGTCCGGGGCGGCCGCGACGATCGCATCCCATTCGGGCTTCCCGATGCGTTCGCGATCGATCAGGCTCAGCAGAACCACCAGGTCGGCGCCTTTTCCCCGCAGACGCTTCACCGCGACGGCGATCTCCGGGCCGGGGGGGAGAAAACGCAGGCCGTTCACATTTCCGCGGGCCGTCAGCTCCGGCGTCGTCTCGGGAGTCAGTCCCAGAACGCCCACGCGAAGCCCGTTTCCGGGAGTGAGCAACAGCTCGGGCGTCATGAATCCCGGGGGAGAATCGGAGCCTTCTTCGGTGATATTGCTTGAAAGCAGGGGAAATTTCGCCAACCGCGAAAGTTCTTCGAGACGCGAACGGCCGAAGGTGAACTCGATATTGCCGATCAGCATGGCATCGAGGCGAAAGGCGTTGAGCGCCTCGACGATCGCCGATCCGCGCGTGAAATAGGCGTCGGCCGTGCCTGAAATTTCGCTGCCGACGGAAAAGATGCAGAACGGGTCGCCGGAAAACGATGCAACGAGCGACTGCAGTTTCGCCGCTTTGTGCGCCGCCCCGCCCATTCGCTGGTCTCGGTAGGGAGCAAACCGCGCCAGGAACGGCTGGATATGCCCTTTCGAGACGCCCGTGAAAACGAGGTGGAGTCGCCGTTCGCCGAGGGGCCTCATCAGCCACCAGACGGTCACGGCAAGAATGACCACCCCGAGGAGGAAAACGAAAACAGAAAACCGTCGATATGAGCGTTCTTCCGACATGCCGCCATTGTATCCATCCCCCCATCCATTGGCAACCCCACCATAGATCGCGTCGCACACCGGAAAAACTACGCACCACAGAGATACTCCGTTGAAAAGAACGAGGTTTTCAGGAATGGATCCGCAGATGAAGGGCAGATAAAAACCTGATGCAGAGCCGATGAGAACGAACGTTTGAAACGAGTTTTTTTTCGCCAGGGATCGGAAACTCCGGGGGAAGAAGGTTTTCAGAGTTTCATCTGCGAAATCTGCTTCATCAGCGTCATCTGCGGATTGGTTCTCAACGTGAACCACACATACCAGTCACGGAGACACAGGTTTTTTCCTGGGATGGGCCGCACCACCTGTTGCAGGGGCGGGATTCACCCCCGCCCCGCCAGGACAGCGAATGATATATTCCATTCAAAATATAATAAAACCGCCCCGCCGGTTTTCCCGGAGGAGCGGTTCTGAGAGGGTGGTTCGTGCTTAGAACTTGTTCATTTCCTGGAGGCGAGCCTTGTAGGGATTATCGGTTCCGCCCTGGGCGGCTTCGTGGCGGATGTTCGCCTTCACGGCGGAGATGACGTCGCTGATTTCAGCGCGGTCGGCCTTGGTATAAGACCCGAGGTTGCGAAGGAACGCCGCGTAGTAGATGCCGCTCTGGCCTTTGTTCTTCGCGAGATCGTTGATCACGACCTTGACCAGGAGCTTCGAATCGGCTTCGCGATCGTATGCGAGGAGCTGGTAGTCAGCTTCGATATCGGCCGCGTTGTTCTTCTTCGCCTTTTTTGCGGAAATGGCCTGGGCTTTGACCGCATCGGCATCGGAACTGAGGGTCACGAGATCGTTCATAAGCATGCCGATCGTGCGTTTCTGACCGGAGGATTCCCCGCTCTGGCCGGGCTTCGGAGTCCCCTCATCGGCCGGTGGCTGATCGGCCGGGGGCTGCTCAGCCGGAGGCTGTTCAGCCGGAGGCTGCTCGGCCGGAGGCTGTTCAGCCGGGGGCTGCTCGGCGGGAGGTTCTTCAGCCGGGGGTTCTTCGGCCGGGGGCTGCTCGGCAGGCGGCTCTTCAGCTGGAGGTTCCCCGGCGGGAGGTTCGTCAGCAGGGGGCAGAGGAGGAAGCGGAGCGGGATTTCCCTGGCCCTGGTCATTCCCCTGGCCGGGATGATTGCCCTGGCCGGGGTTATTGCCTTGGCCGGGGTTATTGCCGCAGCTGCCCTTGATATAGCGCCAGTGGCCCTTCACGTGCTGGCCGTTCTTGTTGTAGTGTCCGCAAACCCAGACCCGGTTCTTGCGGCCGGTGATCTTCTTCTTCACGGCAACGTGGGTGTCCATGATCTTGTTCTTGATCTTGTCGCCGACCTTCACGAACGCCCGGCCGATTTTCTGGAAGAAACCGACCTTCTTCTTCGCTTTGCAATGGCCCTGCCCGGGGTTCCCGGCGGAAACGTCAGCGGCTCCGATGAGCCCGAACGCCAGGGTGAGCATAAGAATGTTCTTCAGGATGCCCGACTTCATTGGTGTCCTCCTTCGAATCTTTTCGTCTTGTTTTTCATCTCATTTCAGCGGACACGATAATGCGAGCAACATTTGTACCATGATCGAACATCGCTGTCAGACACTTCTTTCGCCGTCTTCGCGAAAATTCTGTCAGGAAATTAGCATCGGCAAGGCCTTTTTCAGCAACCCGGGAAACGATGTGAAAACCAGACCGAGCCGTGTGCCCCTTGACATCGAAGGTTCGGAGGTCTATAGGGTGGACATGCGTTCGAAGCTCCGTATCATACCCGGAGGCATATATGGCAACCCCGAAACAGATCGCCCGAGAAACCCGGATCATCACGGCGGCCTTGTCCGAGTTCTGCAAGCGAGGATTCCATCTTGCGAACGTCGACGCCATCGCGGCCGCGGCGACCGTCGGCAAGGCAACGATTTACCGTCATTACGCCAGCAAAGAAGGTCTGTTCATGCAGGTCTTCGATCATATCCTCGATAATATAGAAAAAACGATCAGGGAGCGGACGGACTTCACCGATTTCAGGAAGGGGTCGGAAATCGCCATCAATTCGTATTTTGAGATGTTCGCGACGTCCCCCATGATCTTCAATTTCCTCAGGATTTTCACGGGCGACGAGTCGATTCCCGAGGGAAACATGCGAAAGAAGCTCGCCGAACGGTATCTTTCCCGATCGCTCTGGCCGGTCGAGGAGATCAAGCGCGCACAAGCGTCCGGGCAGATCAGACGGGACACCGATCCCGAACTGGTGATGCAGGGGATCCTGGGGATGCTGCATTTTCTCATCTACCACTGGATCCGAACGGGAAGGCCGGAACGCATCACCGACAACACGAAGCTCGTGATGACGCTCCTGTTCGAAGGGCTGCTTCCAAAAGTCTGATGCAGGGCGCAGATCCCGCCGCTCACATGAGCGCCTGGACTTCGGCCTCCTGGACGTTGCGGCAGGATTCGGCATAGAGAAGAATCCCGACCATTTCAAACACTTTCAGGTTGAGGTCCGTCAGTCCGGCAAAAACGAGGCGACCGCTCTTTTCATCGACGATTTTCTCGGCGATCTCCAGAATCGAGGCCACGCAGGGGCTCGTGATCGACACGGCAAGGCCGAAATCGATGACAAACCTCGTCACGCCCTGATCGAGTTTTTCCTGAACGAGCCTGAGGATCGCCGCTCCGGCCGCTTCATTGAGCGGACCGTGAGTGTAAATGAGCGTGACCGCACCGCGATTTTCTGAACGCAGGGAAAATTCCGTCGTATTCATCAGCCTTCCTCTTCGAGGCTAGAGATTACCAGATTCCGGGAAAATAATCATCCAGGGAAACGATTATTTGAACTTGAACAGTTTTTTCAAATCTTTCTCGATATCCTTGAGTTCCTTCTTGATCTGCTTTTCGGGGGGAAGCGGCTTGGGCTGCGTTGCAACAACGGGGGCCGGTGCCGACGCGGGCTGGGCGGTGCCGGTGACGACGACGGGGGAAGATGCCGGTTGAGCCGCGCCGGTGACCCCGGCAGGGGCCGGCGCCGTGGCCACCGGTGCCGGGTGCGGCTGAACAGGCTCCTGGGCAGGTTTCTTGCCGCCAAGGATTTTCCCCAGTTCGCCGCCGAGAATGTCGCCTATCCCCTTCTTTTTCGCCTCGGGTGCAGCGGCGCCGGTCGTTCCTGACGCAACGGGCTGGGGCGCCTGTTCCTTCTTTCCGCCCAGGATGTCCATCAGGGCGTCTTTCGCCTTGTTTTCGGCGGCCTTCTTCAGGAGCTTGTCGAGGCGCAGATCGACGCCGGGAGACAGGAGGCTTCCGCGCACCCCGACGGGGATTTCGAGACTGGGCTGGTTGCCGACGAGGTCGCGAAGCACCTTGCTTCCCTGGCAGATTTCGCGCGGGAGAACCAGGTTCGCCGTTCCGTCGAGCGTCGTGTCGAGACCCACCGAGCCCTTGTAGGAAAGCTGGCCGAAGGGACTCTTGAACACAAGATCGTCCGAGTTCATGCGGCCGTTTTTGAAGACAAAATGTCCCTGGAGGCTCTTGACGACGCCGCTCGACAACTGGGACAAGTCGACGGCGTTGAAGATCTGCGCCGCGACCGGCGGGGCCTTGTAGCTGCCCGAGGCCATGCTCATTGTCGAGGCACCGTCGAGCGAGTTGAGGCCGACGGTCGTGCCGGTGGCGATGAAGCTCATGTCGAGGCCTCCCTGGAGAACATTTTTCATCGTCGTGTTCGTGGCCAGGAACTCCTGCGTTTGGAGCGATTTCACCCGGGTATCGAAGCCGAACCGGATCGGCGTTTCCCGGACGAACACCTTTCCCGATGCAGTCATTTCACCGCTGAACAGATTCGCCCGGGCGCCGGTGATCGCGAGAATCCCGTCGGTGAAGCGGAACGGCGCCGTCAGGTCGGTGAACGGGAACTTGAACGTGGAGCCGCCCTTGGAAACGGGCGCCTCGAACACGCCCGACGGCAGTTTCGCCGCGCCGTCCACCACGATCTTTGCGATCGGGCCGGAGATCTTTCCCGCACCCGTGCCGGAGCCCTGGGCCCGGTAACCGGTGCCGGCCAGGAAAAATTCGCCGATATCGGTCAGGTCCAGCGGCTGAACGTCATACTGGAACGCCATCTTGAAGCCGGACCAGCTCTCCATACGTCCGACGAGCCTGACCGTCGAGCTTCCCCAGCCCATCTGCAAACCTTCGGTCGTGAGACCGCGCTGGTCGAACCTGATCGGTCCGACGATGCCCCGGATCGGCCGCAAGATCGCCGGATGCGTCAATCCCGCCCCCGCGAGGACGGCGTTGCCGGAGAACTCGGGCTGGTCTGCCGAGCCCTTGACCACGATGTCGAGATCGGCCCGTCCGTTGAACCCGAGGTCCGCCGGGAAGTCGGGAACGTTGCTGGCAATCAGGGTCCTGATCTCGCCGAGATCGGCGTTGTGAAGCGTTCCGGAAGCCGCCACGCGCGGCTTTTCGAGGTAGTCCGCCAGGGAGCCGGCAATCGCCAGCTTGCCGCCGAAGATATTCGCGGCGAGCCTGCCGATGGTGATTTTGTCCGGGTCGATCGCCGCAGTCCCTGAAATGCCGGTCACATGCACGCCGTGGGCCGCGATCGAGAAGTCCACATTCGTCAGTTCGAGCTTTCCGGCAGGCTGGGGCTTTTTCAGGCTGCCGCCGATCGTTGCGTCGACGACGGCCGTTCCCGAAAGGCGGGCCTGCTTCTTGAACAGGGCGTTCTCGATCGGAAGCGCCTCTTTCAGCGCCGCCAGGTCGGCCGTGGCATTGGCTTTCAGGTCGAACGACGGATCGGCCCCGTTCTTGACCGATCCCTGCAGGGTCGCCGTCATGCCGAGAGCGCTGCCTTTGCACTCCCGGACCGCGATCGTTCCGCTTTTCGCGTTGACGCGCGTGAGCGTCAGCTTGAGGGCGTCGAGCTTGACCGGCGACATGCCCGGCGCGGGCACGGCCCGGATACTCCCGCCCTCGAGTTCGCCCGTGAGCGTCGGGCCATCCGCGTCGATCTCGACGCTTCCGGTGAAGGCGGCCGTGCCTTCCGGTTTCGCCCGAAGAACGGCCTCAGGAATGAACTTTTTCAGATCGCCGGTGAGAACGGACATATCGAGGCGTATGGAAAGGTCGCCGCGGCCGGTCATCTTCGCGATATCCACCTTGCCGGCGTCGGATTTCACGGTGATGCCGCGAATCTCGGCCGCCAGTTTTTCCCACTCGACCCGGCCTTCATCGTATTTCACGCCGCCCTGCGCCAGCTTGAGCGGCGCCGGCAGCATCGCGTGACGCACGACGAGCCCCTGCGGCTTCGCCCACGCGGAGATATCGCGCATCTCGCCGCCGGCGATGCCGAACCGGACCTCGCCGCCCAGCCGCCCCTCGTCGATCTTCACGTCGGGCATCGGCGGCAGGTATTTCCCGGCGAGCTCCATCAGCCGCTTCACCGGCAGCGGCTCGAGGGCGATCGTCGCCGAGCCCTGGAGCGGCGAGAGCGATGCCGCCTCGAACTCGCCCTTCACGTCGATGTCCGGCGTGCATTTGAGTGACACGTTCCGCACCGAGAGCCTGCCGGAGCCTGTCAGCACAACATCTGCAAGAAGGCTCGCCACGCCGAGGCCGGCCGGCAGTTCGACGGAAGCGGGAAGAACCTGCCGCAGGGTGCCGACCTCGATCCCTTCGATGTGGATCTTCGCCTGAAGCTTCTCAGGGGGTCGCAGCTCGCCTTTGATCGCGACATTCCCGATGCCCTCCACCGTGATCTTGGTGTCGATCGGCAGGGCGGTTCCGGAGAGGGACTTTTTCACCAGCAGATGCGGCATGACGGCCGCAAACGCTTTTTTTGCCGCAAGATCGTCGAGCGAGACCCGCACCTGCTCGATTTCGAGTTGGCGCAGCGGCAGGCCGCGCACGTCGAAGTCGATGCCGGCGGAAGGCTCGGCAGGTTTGGCTCCCGAGGCAGCCGTCATGCCGGGGGGAAGGACGACGGAGCCGTCCTCCGCGCGCGTCAGTTTCGCGGAAACGGAGGAAACGAAGACGCTTTCCAGCATCACCTTTCCCGAAAGGAGTTCGAAGAAATCAGGGGTCGCAGCAGCCATGCCGATTTCGACCAGAGGCAGCGTTCTCGAGGCGGGATCCCCGACGCGCATCCCGGTCATGGTGATCGTCGGCCATCTGAGGCTGACCTCGCCCACGCTCACGGGAAGACCGAGGGCCAGCCCGGCGCTCGTCTCGACCTGTTTCTTCAGGGCTGCAGGGTCGAGATACGTGATGTAGGCGTAATACGCGACCCCGACGACCAGCAACACGATGAATCCGACAGCCGCCAGGAAAATGCCGATCAGCCTCGCCCTGCTCGAACGCGGTTTTTCTTCGCTTTCGGGGGCGGTGGTATCGATGATCGCCTCTGGGGTGTTCGTATTCATGATGATGTGCCTCCATATCGGGTTGAAAAGGTCAGGCCTGGATGTGCGCGGCCAATGATACGCCAGTTCGCCTTCCGTGACCAGAGGGTAACCGGCGCACTTCGGGAATCCGGTCGCAAAGCCGAAGATAGAACAGGGAGAAGAAGGTGGTCATCCGTACATCCATGCGCGAAACACGATCGACAACCGGCCGGCGATCCTCTCGATTCTGGCTCCATCGCTTGACGGCGCTTTTTGCCGCCGTTCTCGCGATGCTGTTCGCCGCGGGCTGCGACCAGGGAAACCTGCGTTTCAACCCGTTACCGGTCGGGGAATATTATACACTTTCCGGAACCGTCAGTCTCGCAAGTCTCCCCGTCGAGGGAGACCTCGTCGATACCGGGGTCATCAACCCTTCCCTGCTGGTGATGAGCGATTACTCGAAATTCCAGCTCATCGCCGGTGAAAAATCCGCATGGGCAGCGAAAGACGGCACGTTCACCGTGTCAAAGGTCCCCTATTCCGCGGAGCTGGTTCTCGAAGCGAAAGCCGGGAAAGTAGCCCTGCGCCGGCGACTGTTTCCCCGCGATCTCCGGGAAACTGACACGACACGGCTTTCCGTGACCGTCGACACCACCGCCGTCGCGCTCATTTGGGAACGCGCGCACCAGATGGGGAAAGAACTCACGGAATGGGATATCGCGACCCGGGAGTTCGAGCCCTACGTCGCGAGCGTGACGCGCGCCATCCGGCTTGCCCTGCAGATTCAGCCGTCGGCCGTCCCGAAAACGATTCTCGACCTCGAGATGGTGAAAACCCCCGTTCTCGCCGCGGCACAGGCGATTCAGCCTTGCGAATCAACGCTGCGCGAGGCACACCGGGTTCTCGAGAACGCCGTTCTCAAGGAAAATCACGACCTGATTGCCCAGTATGTGTCGACCTCGTTTACGAACGACTGGGATTCGTCGGCAAGCTGGCTCGACCTGCTCACAAAGACAGCCTCGTACTTCGACGCCTACGACTTCTCGGTTGCCTCCTGGACGATCATCGACATGGAATTGATGCCGGGCGGCCGTGCACGAATACGGATCGCCGCCGAGGCGTTCTGGAGCAACTTCTTTTCCGGAACCGACGGCTCGACGGGCGTCTATTATTCCGACGTCTACTGGCAGCGTGAGGGCACCTTCTGGAAGATCGTCCGGAACATGCCTTACAAGGCCGGAGACCCGCGCCAACTCGGCGCCGACGCCCGCTGGGGCGAGATCGCGGCGGCCCACGTCCGGCTTCAGGCCGCGCTCGGAAGCGAGAACCTCGACGTTCTTCGGGAGCTCGTCTCGGAAAATTTCGGGAACGACTGGGACTCGCACAGCACGTTCAGCGATCTCATCGAGACCGCCCAGGCGCGTTTCAACGCCTGCGACGTGAAGATCGCGACCTACGCCATTGAATCGATCGCGTTCAACGGACCGGACCTCGCCACCGTTCGCTGCTCGGCGCAGGTGCGGGTCATCAGGCTGGTTCCGGGCGTCGATGTCGACTCGGGCCCCATCAGCGCCGTCATCACCTGGCGCCGCGAGAACGGAACCTGGAAACTGTTCCGGAATCTCCCCTACCGTTTCTCTCACCCCACGAACATCCGCTGATCATCAGCGTATCCGAAGGTCGGACCGGCGGGTTGACAGCCGGGAGCGATTTTCTTATGCTTTTATAACTCAGATACGATTCGATCCATCAACGGAGGTATTGAGTTTTGACCGTACGATCAATCGCAGCAGTCCTCGTCATCGGCCTGTTTTTGACCGCAACCGCACATGCGGCGCCGATCCCGATCACTGATGTCGCCGCCAGGATGAACAAATCCGTCGATTCGAATACCGTCTATCAGAAAAATCCCGGCATCGAAGTGTTGGTCGAGTTTGGTATCGCATCCTGGTATCACTGCCCCACCAAGCCCGAAAAGATCGACAACAGGCAGCTCGGAATCCGCGACATGATCTATCCCATCGCGCACAAGACCCTACCGTTCGGGACCCTCGTGAAGGTGATCAACCCCGCGAACGGGAAAAAGATTCTCACCCGCGTCATCGACCGCGGACCGTTCATCGCCGGCCGCATCGTCGATCTCGACGAACATGGGGCCAAAGCTCTCGGCATCAGCGGCGTCGGCCGCGTCGTGACGAAGATCTTCAAGGTTGATCACGACGAAATGGCCTCGGCGAAACAACGGGCTGACCAGAGCCATCTGTAATCGATCAGCGTTTGGGCGGCTTATACAAAGCCGTTCCGACCGCTCCGGACAATCCTGAACCGGCTCTTTTGCGGTCGAGGCGGGTTGTCGTCCGGCGGTCGTGAACGGACGAAAGGAAAAACAATGAATTCACAGTTTCGAGTTTCCGGTCTTCTGCTGGCGGGTTTTCTCACGCTCGCGGCAGGAACTCCGGCATCAGCGCTGACCGAAGACGGCAAAAACCTGCTGGAACGGATTCGCAGCAGGATCGAAGCGAAAGAGGCCGCTGCCGCCGCGCCGGTCGAAACCGTCGCCCCGCCCGCCGAATTCGAGACCCAGACGCCGCCCGCCCAGGAGTTCGAGCCAGGGTCGATCGTGACCGAGCCTGAACAGGACGAAAAGCAAAAGGCGCCCGCGAAGAAACCCAGAAAGCCGGCCGTTCCGCGGAGCGAACACAAGAACGAAGCCTCCGCAAGCGAGAAGACTGACCGCGGAACTCGAAAAGAAGCCTCCAAGCCCCTGTTCCCGCCTGCCGATCTCCCCGTCGCCCCGACCGCTTCCGCGGCAATCGCAGCGCCCGCAACGGCGGACACCCCCCAGGCGACCGCCAACGCCCCGGCCGGCGCCGGCTCTGGACGCAGTTTCGGAGAATTGTCTGATGCCGAGCTGATCCAGTATGCGCAGGATCACATGTGGTCGCAGGAAAAGAGCCGCAAGCACAATCCTCCGTGGACTCCTCCTTCGAAGCCGAAAAAAAAGAAAGACGAGAAGCAAAAGGCGGATACCACCTCGGCGAAGAGCGATGCGAAAAAGGCCGGCTCCGCACAGACAAAAAAATCTGCGGCCAAAGGAAAATCCTGACGAGTGCACGTCAAAACGGCGGCGGATTCCTTTCGGATTCCGCCGCCGTTTTCCTGGAACTGAAACGGCTTACTTCAGGGCCTTGAGCCTGCGAATGATCTCGGGATTGTTCGGATCGAGCCTGAGCGCTTCGGTCAGGATCGCCTTCGCCTCGGCGGCCTTTTTGGGGTCTTTGATCTCATCTGCGATTTCGAGACGCACCTGGACGTGGAGAGGGTTGTAGGTGGGGGGCACATTCGCGGCCTTGAGGATGGCAGCCGCCTTGGTTTCATCCATCTCTTTCACGAGGCCTGGCGACCGGGCGCGGATGTAGTCGATCTGCCGGATCGCGGTCTTGTCGTCGGGATCGAGCCTGCGCGACAGCAGATAGCAGGCGAGGCCGGGCTTCAGGTCGCGGCGTTCGACGAACAGGTAGCCTATTCCCCGGAGGGCGGCCGCAAAATCCTGGGGATTGTCGGCCAGTTCGAGAGCCTTGAGATACGTGATGAAAATCGTGGCCGTCTCGACCGGGGATTTCTGGTGATGCATCATGAACCCGCGCTCGACGTAGAACGCCGCGCGGACCGGGTCCCAGAAGATGGCTTTCTGCAGAAACTCAAGGGCTTCGTCAGGTTTCCCCTCCTGGAAGCTGATCATGGCCAGGAAATAATACCCGTCGGCGATGGGCTGTTGCGTCCAGGTCACCTCGACGTTGCCCCGCCCTTCCTTTTCGAGCATCTTCTCGTAGAGTTTCTTCCCCATGAGATTTGCGAAGCTCCGGGTGACCGCGTTCGGCGTGTCGACCAGTTTCTCGCTTCCAAACACCATGTCATTGGCAACGGTGCGCGCTTCGGCGTAGTTGCCCGCCTTGATCCGTTCCATGACGGTGATCATCATCTGGTTCGCGAGGACGATCGGGTTCACGGCTTTCGTCTCGGAAGCGGCTGCGGGAGCGGCGGAAGTGCCGGCCTTGGGAGCCGCCTGTGCGGGAATGACCATGGCGAACGCCGCGGCGATCAGGAGAGGAGGGAGAATATGACGCATCGGTATTGTTCCTTTCGTCGATCGATAGGGCGCAATCATACCCTCACCCCACCTGTAATGCAAGAGGGAACGGACCATGCCCCGATCGGCCATGCGCCGCTGACGTTTCTCTTGCGATGTCTGAATTTCCGGCAGGAAAAGTGACGAAAAATCGACACCGGAGGCCCGGGTTCATCATGGAACAAGCCTTCAATGAGGGACACCACTGCGGCATATCTCTTGCTTTATACAGGGAGTTCAGAATTCCGGCCTTTTTGAGGAGGATGAGCATGTTCCGACGTTTTTGGACAGTCGCGGCGATGGCCGTTCTGGCCGTCACCCCGGCGGTGGCCTTCGATGCGGACGCGATGAAGGCGGCTCTCGAGGATCTTTCCCAGGGAATCGCCCAGTCCGCCTACACGATGAACGAGACGGATGCCGCATCGCGCGAGGCATATACCACCGTTGCCGCGCAGACCGAGCGCCGCGAGCAGGCTCTGGGCCGCATGATCGGCGACATCGAGAACGCCGGCGACCTTCAGGCGGCCCTCGAAACGGCGCAGACCTTTTCGGCCGGGAAGGGAGAACTCGAAGCGCAGACGTCCGCCGTCGCCATCCAGATGCTGAAAGAACGCGCGGCATTCCTGAAAGTCGCTGATTTCCGGGCTTCCGACGAACTCGTTCGCGCGGCGAACGACGTCGCCTCGACGGAAACCAGCCGCGCGGCCTCTTCCGAACTGCTGCTCAGCACCGTCCAGCGCGGTCTCGTCGTCATCCAGATGCCGATCGTCGAAGCCGTTCTCTCGGTCGACGACAACAAGGAAAACCGCCGCAACGAGCTGATCAGGGAGATTTTCGACCGGCACGAGTGCAAGGTGATGGCGTCGTATGTCGACGAGAGCGGCGACAAGCCGGTCACCAACTACTACGTCTCCGGTCGCAAATACGTCATCGAAGCCCTGATGCGCAATTACAAGGGCGTCGCGGTGGCGAACGACCTCAAGGCGGTCATGGTGTTGACGACCGGCGGCTTCTGGGGCAAGCAGAGCATCGAAGTCACGGTCGAGCCGACCCGCGACGCCCCCGAGAAAGGCTCGCTGGCCTGGTATCAGACGGTCATCGAGAAAAACCCCTACGGCTGGATGGCGGACAATCAGTATAGCCGCATCGCCCAGCTCGGCAAGGTCGAGTCCGTGGGCGGCGAGCAGAAGCTCCGCCTCAAGAACGCCAAGGCGCAGATCTGGGTCGTTCCGGCGGGCGGCACCCGCAGCGACGCCATCTATTACAGCGAGTCCGACTTCGGCGACCTGTATGTGAACGTCGGGCGCTGACGACCGGGAAAGAGAGGAAGGACAACGATGAATATCAAACGCTATACCTTGAGCATCCTGGCCGCCGGTCTTCTGTTCGTCCCCGCGACCCTTTTCGCCGCCGACACGTCCGATATCGAAGCCCTTGAGAAGCGGCTGATCCAGAAGGAGACCGAACTGCTCGAGCCCGAGCTCAAACTCGACAGGCTGTATATCGAGCGAAGCAAGCTCGACGGCTTCGGCGGCGTCTTCCAGGGCAGCAAGAAAAAAGCTCTCGAAAAGCAGATCGCCGAGACGTCGGAGACGATCAGGTCAATGTATTCCGACATGAAGGACCTTCAAAAGCAGGTTCAGGAAATGGTCTTCAACGTCGCATCGACGCTCGAAAAGAAGGGCGAATACCGGAAGGCCATCGAGTATTACCTCAAGATCGACCGGCAGGACGACACGGTGCGCGGCCGCATCGCCGGCTGTTACAAGGCGCTGAAGGAGTACGAACAGGCCATCCAGTGGTTGCTCAGAATGGCCCGCTCCGATGAGAATTTCCTCGAGATCGCCGACTGTTACCGCCTCGACACCCGCATGAAGGACGCGATCGAGTGGCTGTTCAAGGTCGTCGAGCTGATCGACGGCAACGCGGCCGAGCTCACCGCCCTCGCCCAGCTCGAGTCATGGAACTACCCCGGCAAATTCAGCGATTACCCCGACTTCAATCAGCGGTTGTCCGACGTGTATCTGTCGAAGGCCGTCATGAACGCCCAGTATGACTTCAACGGCGCGAAGGCCGATTACGCCAAGGCCGCCACGCTCATCGCCGGAAACGGCGATCCGAAGTCTGCCAGCCTCGGCATCGTGGCGCGCACCCGGAGCCAGCACGACGCATCGATCGAGATGCTCAATCAGCAGCGGGAAGCGGCCGAGCGCAACTACGAGAGCATGCTGCGCGACGCCCGGAGCGACTACGACCGCGCCGAGCAGCGGTATCGCCAGGCCCAGTACGACGGCGAGCGCGAATACGAACGCCGCGTCGAGCATGCCCGCCGCGAAGTCCAGCGGTCAGAAGAGGAACTCCGGCGTCTCCAGTCGCAGGCGTCGCCCTCGGCCGAACTGATCGACCAGGCCCGCCGCACCGTCGAGGAAAACCGCAGACGGTACGATTACACGATGCGGAACCGAGCCCAGATCGTCGACGAGTACGTCCAACCCTACCGCCGCGAGATGGACCGGGCGATGGACCGGTATCACGACATCATGAACCGGCGCACGCAGATCATCGAGGAATATATCGCCCCCTATAAACGCCAGGTCGAAATGGCCCGCAAGCGCCTCGAGGTGATCAACAGCCTCCACCAGGCAACCTACGGATACTGACAGAAAACGCGGTTTTCGCCCGATCGCCCCGGCCCACGGCCGGGGCGATCATCGTTCTGCCGATTCATCATCTGCCGCTGTACATCCTGGCGGATATGTGGTACATCTCTGAAAGAATACATTCCTCCATCAATCGGAGCACAGAGCGATGAGCGGTTCGAGTGCCAGGAGTTCCGTCAACGGTTATCTGAGAGTCATTCTGCTGCTGATCGTCGCCTTTTTCTTCTGCCGGCAGGGACCGGTGGGCAACGCATCATCAGGGATTTCCCGATCAACTCCCAGCATCGGCATACTCTCGATCAGGCCGCTGCCGGCGAATTCGCCGTCCAATCCTGATGACCCGCAGCTGCTTCGGCGGTATCGGGACGCGGTTTCGAGCTGGGGCGCCGAGATCGTTCCGCTCACGCCGTCGGATCCGGCCTCTGAAACGGCCGCCCGTCTTCAGCGGATCGACGGACTACTGATTCCCGGTGGCGACGACGTCGATCCGATGCTGTATGGGGAACGGCCGCACCCGAAGCTCGAAAAGGTGAACCGCGTCTTCGACGAGTTCGAACTGACGGCGCTCGAAACGGCCGAAAAGCGCGGGATCCCGGTTTTGGGCATCTGCCGGGGACACCAGATCATGAACGTGTTCCGCGGCGGGACGCTGTGGCAGGATATTCCGGCCCAGGCGGCATCGGAAAGCGGCGTTCCGCACCGGTTGCGGATCGACGGCCATTCCGCCATCTGCACGCACACCATCCGGATCGAACCGGAAAGCCTTCTCGCCGAACTGCTGTCATCACCCACCGTCGAGGTGAACTCGTATCATCACCAGGCGGTGAAGAAGCTGGGCAACAGCCTTCGGATCACTGCAAGCTCCGTCGACGGCATCGTCGAAGCGATCGAAACGACGTCCGGCCCCTTTTTCACGGGGGTCCAGTTCCACCCCGAGAAGATGCTCCCGGATCGAGCCGAGTTCGGCCGTCTCTTCGAAACGTTCGTCGACGCCGCCCGCCGATTCCGGGCCATAGAAGACAACCTTCGCTGACCCTGCCCGGAGAATTGGTCCGAGACGCCCCATCGGTGGTATAGTGGTTCCGCTCGCTGAGATGTCCGGTTCCCCGATCGGGATGCCGGCGTTCCTGCGTATATATATATTTATTATTATATCATGGAGGACGGCAAAGCATGGGAACGATTATCCTTGGCGTCAACTCGGCGTATCACGAATCATCCGTCTGCCTTCTCCGCGACGGCGTCATCCTCGGCGCGGTCGAGGAGGAACGGTTCAATCGGGTGAAGCACGCCAAGTGCTCGCGCGTCGACAACGCCGACGAGCTCCCCGACAAAGCGATCGAGTGGGCCCTGCGCCATGCCGGCATCACGCCCGACCAGGTCGATCACGTCGCGTTCTCCTTCGACCCCGAAGCCCGCCTCGCGGCCAACCGCGACCTCGGCGAGCAGAGCATTCCGCCCGGCGATTTCGGTACGCCCGAAGGCGAAGTCACATTTCACGCACATCTTCACAAAGCCGCAGCGGAGTTGAAGCGCCGCTTCCCGAAGGCCGAGTTTCACTTCCTTCCCCACCATCTCTGCCACGCCGGAAGCGCGTTCTATACGTCTCGACATGAAAAGGCCGCCGTTCTGACGATCGACGGGATCGGCGAGTTCACGACCGCCTGGCTCGGCATCGGCGAAGGGAACAAGCTGACCCCGCTCATCGAGATTCCCTACCCGAACTCGCTCGGCTTCGTCTGGGAAAAGATCTCGGAACATCTCGGCTTCGACGTCTACGGCGGTCCCGGCAAGGTCATGGGCTACGCCTGCATTTCCGACCCGATCGGCGAGGATTCGGGGGTCGATTACGCCGCCCAGTTCCGCAAGATCATCCAACTGACCGACACCGGCTTCACGGTCGACAACTCGATCATGAAGTTCCGCACCCCTGATTTCAGCGGCATCGAGAAGCTGCTCGGGCCGCGCCGCACCTCGATCATCGACCGGTATGAGGAAGCCAGCATCGCGGCGGGCCTCCAGACCGTCACCGAAGAGGTGTTCGTCCATCTCGCGAAGCTGCTGCACCGGAAGACCGGTCTCGACGCGCTGTGCATGGCGGGCGGCGTCACGCTGAACTGCGTCGCGAACGCCCGGATCCTGCGCGAAACCCCGTTCAAGTTCCTGCATATCCAGCCCGCCGCGAACGACGGCGGAACCGCGATCGGCGCGGCATGCCACCTCTGGTGCCATGTTCTCGGAAACGCGAAGCGCCCCCGCCTCGAACACACCTATCTCGGGCCGGAATACACCGATGCCGAGATCAGGACCGCCATCGAAGCCGCCGGCCTCCGCGGCGACATGATCGACAACCTCCCCGCGCGCGTCGCCCGGATGGTCTACGACGGCAAGGTGGTCGCCTGGTTCCAGGGCCGTCTCGAGTTCGGGCCGCGCGCCCTGGGCAACCGCTCGATTCTCGCCGATCCGAGCCGGTTCGACATCCGCACGAAGCTGAACGCGAAAGTGAAGGAACGGGAAAGCTTCCGCCCGTTCGCGCCGAGCGTCCTCGTCGAGGACGTGGCGCGTCATCTGCGGACGCCGACCGATCTCGATGCGGCGGAATACATGCTGCTCGCCCTCCCCGTGAAGGAGCCGCGCGACATCCAGCGGATCCCCGCCGTCGTCCAGGAAAACGGCATCACGCGCGTCGCGACGTCCCGCGCCCACGTCGTGAGGCCAGAGGTGAACCCGATCTACGCAAGACTGCTCCAGGAGATGAAAAGCCTTTCCGGCATCGGAATGGTCCTGAACACGTCGTTCAACATCAGCGAACCGATCGTCTGCACCCCGTCACACGCCATCGACTGTTTCAAGCGGTCGAAAATGGACGCCCTGGCGATCGGCTCGTATCTCGTCAAGCGGTGAGCCGCCCTCCGGACCCCCGAAAACCGGCCTGGGTCGAGCGTGTTCCGACCCGGGTTTTCGGGAAACCTGCCGATCGGCTGATCTTCATCTTTCGCGCGCCCGGCTGCGCGTATGCCAGACGGCCCGGGGGCGGATGCACAATGTGCGGGTTCGGCTCGATGACCTTCGGCGACTCGACCTGGACGCCGGCCGACCTGATCGCCCAGGCAGAGTCGGTTTTCGGGGCTCCGGGTGCCCTAGACGGCATAGGCGAAGTCGACCTGTACAACTCCGGCTCGTTTTTTGCCGACGGCGAGATGCCGCCCGACGTCCGGACGCACGTTCTCGGCATGCTCGGGAAGACGGCCGTCGCCCGGATTCTCGTCGAGTCGCGACCGGAGTTCATCACCCCGGAGCGGATCGCCGACTCCCGCAGGCTTCTTCCGAACGCCATCCTGGAAGTCGGCATCGGGCTCGAGAGTTCGAACGACACCGTCCGTGAAAAGTTCATCAACAAAGGATTCGGCCTGGCGGAATTCGAACGGGCGGCAAGCGTTCTCGCCGCGGAAGGCGCAAGCATCCTCGCGAATGTTCTTCTCAAGCCGATCGGCATTCATGATGACGAGGCAGCGATCGTCGATGCCGTCAATACCGGAAGATATATATTCAACCTCGCAAAGCGGCTGTCGCTTCCGGCAAGAGTCGCCCTCCAGCCGACATTCATCGCCCCCGGCACCCCTCTCGAGCAAGAATACGTTGCCGGCCGGTACCAGGCTGTTTCACTCTGGGCCGTCGTGGAAACGCTCATAGCCCTGAGCGCCCTCGGGGAGACCGTCGTCGGGCTGAGCGACGAAGGGCTCGAGCCGAAACGGGTTCCTGCCGGCTGCGGCAAGTGCGACGAATCGATCAAATCTGCCCTGCGCGCATTCAACCGCACGGGCGACCCCGCTCCCCTTGCACGCCTCTCCTGCCCCTGCCACCCGCGACGCGACCGTTGAGCGGAAGGTACGTCCCGCATCACGGCGAGAAGAGCGAAACCAGGCGCACGTATTATAACTATAATTATATTTTTTCAGCGCGCGACGCGGGGCGATCGATGCGGCACAGCCGATGGTACCCCTTCCGGACATTGACACGGAGGGAAAAGGCAGTCTATCCTGAAAACAGAGAATGATCTGAACGTGAGAAGTGAATTCCGATGAGAACGATCGTTGCATTTTCCCGGCATTCCGATTCGCTCGAGGCGATACGGGAGTTGGTGCGCGCGACCGAAACCCCGGAGAAAACAAAACCTCAGCTTCTGTTTTATTACGCGACGATCGGATACGACGAAACCGTGCTGATGAATGAGCTGTCCGCAGCCTTCCCGGACGTCCCGATGCACGGCGGCACGTCCTGCCAGGGGATCATGACCCACCGGGGGGCGTTATGCACGGGGGATCGCTGCATGGGACTTCTGGCGCTGTTCGACCCCGACGGGGCATACGGCGTCGGCATGGCGCCGCTCGGAGCACATCCGCGAACCACCGGTGTGATCGCCGGACGGGAGGCATTGAAACAGGCGAACCGCGAAGGGGAAATCCCGACGATGGTCTGGGTCACCAACGCGCCCGGCCACGAGGAAGAGGTGCTGGCCGGTCTGGAGGACCTGTTCGGGCCGAACGTTCCCATCTGCGGCGGCAGTTCGGCAGACGACGACCTGACCGGCCAATGGAAGCAGTTCGCCAACGGCAGGGTGCATGAGAACGCGGCGGTGGTGGCGGTGCTCTTTTCTCCCGGTCAGATCGGCTTTTCCTTTCACAGCGGGTATGACCCTACGACGAAAATGGCCGTCATTACCCGATGCGAGGGAAGAACCATCCAGGAACTCGATGGCCGGAAGGCTGCCCACGTCTACAATGAGTGGCTCGACAACCGCCTGGCGGACCTCCTGCCAACCGGCGGAAACCTGATGCAGCGGACGGCTCTGCACCCGCTCGGAAGGGTAGCCGGCCTGATCGGCGAGATACCCTATTTCCAGTTGTCGCACCCGGCAACGATGACCCGGGAAGGGGGGTTGACCCTGTTTACCGGGATCTCCCCGAACGAAAAGGTCTGGCTCATGCAGGGAACCCAGGAAGGCCTGGTCAAGCGCGCCGAACGGGCGGCACGTTCGGCGGTGGACTCCCTCTCGCCTCTTCAGGGACGGATCTCAGGTGCGATGGTCATGTTTTGCGCCGGCTGCATGTTCATCGTTCGCGAGCGAATGAATGACGTTGTTGCCGGCCTCCGGCGCGGCCTGGGTGACGACGTTCCTTTTCTCGGTGCATTCACCTACGGCGAGCAGGGCTGTTTCGTCGGGGGAGAGAATCGGCACGGGAATTTCATGGTCTCCCTGCTGGTGTTCACCGAATGACGGAATCCGGAGGGACACCGAACATCACGCATCGCTCCGTCTCCTTTGAAGACGCCGAGGCCCTCCGGGAAACCCTTATCGATCTCGAACGCGCCAATGTTCGGGAATCGGAGGCACGCGCAGAGTCCGATGCGATCCTGGCCGGGCTGAACGTGTTGTCCGACCCTCGGAATCGCGAACGGGTGTTCGAAAAGCTCATCGAAGTGCTGAAGGGAATCATCGGCTTCGAGGAAGCCCTGATCCTGACGCTCGATGGCGACGGGGGCCTGCAGCCGGTCATCAGCACGAAAGCCGAGCTGGCCGGCTCCGTCTGGACGGTCGGAGACATGATGAGGCGAGTGCTCTCCGGAAAAGCGGCGGCCTGTTTCGACATCTCCGCCATACCTGAGTGGCGCGAACAGCCGGAATCGATCCGCGCCCCCTTCTCATCGGCACTTCACGTGCTGCTGCGCCACGACCCCGTTCCGGCGCTGTTCGTGTGTCTGCATTCCCAGCGCGGGTTCTTCTCGGCCAAGCATGTCCTTCGGGCGATGCGGCTGGCGCCGCTCGTGTCGCAGGCCCTGTTCAACATCGATTACACGCGCCGGATCGAGCGGATGGCAGAGCAGCTGCGCAACCAGGCGCTGGCTCTCAAGCAGGAGATGGACGAGCGCCAGAAGACCGCGTTGCAGCTGGAAGAATCGCTCCGCCGTTCCGAGGAGCAGAAGCAGCATTTTTTCGAATCGAGCGAAAGCAACAGCGCCCTGGTCTCGCTTCTGACGCATGACGTGGCCAATCCCCTGACCGGGCTTCTGGGCATTCTTTCGCTTCTCGAACACCGGTTCCAGGGGGCCGATCACGAGTATTTTCTGAGAATGTATTCCTGCGCCAGTGATATCCAGGCGATCGTCGAGAACGTCCGGCTGCTTCGGGCGACGGCCAACGGAAAAATCTCGCTTCGATTGACGGCTGTCGACCTGACCGAGTATCTCGACCGAACCATCGCAACCCTCAAGGGCCGCCTGCAGGAAAAAGGCATCGAACTGATGAAAACGTACGAACTCACGACCGGCTCCGGCATCCGGGTGATGGCCGAGCCGGTTTCGCTTCAGTTCAGCGTATTGCAGAACGTTCTCAGCAATGCGATCAAATTCAGTCATCCCGGCAGCCGGATCGTGGTGTCGATAGAACCATGCGCAAGCCGCGTGTTGCTGATCATCCGCGATCACGGTATCGGCATTCCAAGCGCCATGATGCCCTATCTGTTCGAACCCGCCACGGTCACCACTCGCCCCGGAACCCGCGGAGAACGCGGCACCGGGTTCGGCCTGCCGCTAGTGAAAATGTTCGTGGAGCGTTACGGCGGCTCGATCGCCATTTCTTCCCGCGAAACCGGAGAGGATGCGGGAACACAGGTGGTGCTGAACCTTCCCCTCGCGCAAAGAACGAAAGAGACATCCTGACCTTCGAGGACGTTCCAGCCGCAACTTGGCGAAGAGGCTCCCGTTTCGCTCAACCGGTCAGACGAAACTCTTGAACCACCGTATGAGATGCGCCGTTGGCGCCGAGCGTGCTTCGGACAAGTTCGAACCTGTCGACGCGCCAGCTCCGGTCGATCTTCAGCGGTCGGCCGGCGGCCCGGTATGAGCGTGGCCGGGCAATGGTCAGATGGGCCTTGAACGGTTTCGGATCGGCCCAGCGGGCGACCCCCGGCTTCAACGCGTCGGCCAGGTGCATCAGCTCCGGAGATTCCACATGGATGAACCAGACGCGCGGATTTCTGTCGTTCGGAAACCCGCCCGCATCGCCGAGTTTGACGGAAAAGGGGGCCATGCCCGCGGTCACGCGATCGCCGGCGGCGATAACCTCGGCAAGGTCTTCTTCGGGCACCTCGCCCATGAACGCCAGGGTGATGTGCAGCTGCGCTTCGGTCGACGGCCGCCAGTCGGGCCCCAGGGAGTCGGCTGCCTTGCGCAGCTCATACCGCACATCGTCCGGCACCGGGATCGAATAAAACAATCTCATCGTCTTCGCCATGCACGCACCCTCTCTCTATTATTATATAGCTATTTTCATATTACAACAGCATCGTCGCTGGAACCATGAATCAAGGTTCGCTGTCGCCGCGAAGAACCCGCAGAAGCAGGCCGAGGGCGCCGTTGGCGGTTCGCTCCTTGACCTGGCGGCGCTCGCCCGGCCATCCGAGTTTCATGGAGCGGATTCCGGCGGGGCCGGCGACGGCGACGAACGCGAGACCGACCGGCTTTCCTTCGGTTTCCCCGGGGCCAGCCACGCCCGTCGTCGCGATGCTCCAATCGGTGCCGTATCGCCGCCGTACCGCCTCGGCCATGGCTCGTGCGGTTTCATCCGCGACGCAGCCGTGCCGCTCGAGGAGGTCCGCGGAAACGCCGTTCATTTCCTTTGCGGCCCTGGTATACGCGACGATCGCGGCGTTCAGCCAGTTGCTGGCCCCGGGCGTGTCCGTCAGCATGTCGGCGACGAGGCCGCCGGTCACCGATTCGATGACGGAGACGGTTTTCCCGGACGCGAGAAGCAGCGTTCCGATGGCTCCCGCGAGCGTTTCGTCGTCCCTGCCGTAGACGAACCTGCCGATCCGCCGCTCGACCTCGGCCAGCACAGGAGCGGCGAGGATTTTCGCCTCATCGATGTCCGAGGCGCCCGCTGCGACCCGCACGTCGACGCCGTGCCGGCGGGCGTAGGTGGCGACGCTGGGGTTCGCCCGCGCGGTGAACTCGGCAAGCAGTTCGGCGACGTTTCCCTCGCCGATGCCGATCGTATGCAGGGTCGTGTCCCAGAGGATCGCCGACCCCCTCGGAAGCGCCGGTTTCACCTGCTCTTCCCACATCCTCTTCATTTCGTGGGGCGGGCCCGGCATCGCGACGATCGTCCGGCCGTCCTTCTCGACCCACCAGCCCGGCGCCGTTCCGATCGGATTTTGCAGGGAGCGGGCGCCGGGAATCAGCCAGGCCTGTTTCCGGTTCACGGCGGGCATCGGGCGGTTGCGCGCCGCGAACAGCGCCTCGAGCAGACGCACGAGCTCCGGGTCTTCCCGGGGAACCGCGCCGCACACGTCGGCGATCGCCTCGCGCGTCAGGTCGTCGTCGGTCGGCCCGAGGCCGCCGCTGACCACGACGAGATCCGCCCGGCCGAACGCCCGGCCGATCGTCTCGGCGAGCCTGCCGCGGTTGTCGCCCACCGTCGTTTTATAGTAAACGTAATACCCAAGCCGCCGGAGTTCGCCCGCGATCCACGCCGCGTTCGTATCGACCAGTTCGCCCAGCAGCAGCTCCGTCCCCACGCTCACGATTTCGGCCGTCCGACCGCTCATCGCATCACCATTGATTTATATTTTGACATATACACGTCGCACTCCCGTCATTGCCCGTAGGGGCGGGTCTGAGACCCGCCCCTGCAACGCATCAATGCGTTCGTGCATGTGCCGGGTCAAAACGTGAGGCCGTGATGACGAACGTCCTGGCCTTTCTGCATGAAGATCGCGATCTCGGCGAGGTTCGTCGCGTGATCGGCGATGCGTTCGAGACTGCGGCCCATCGAAAGGAAATCGAGGAGGCTGTCGATGTGGTCGGGCTCGGTCCGAAGCCGTTCCCTTATCTGCTCGAACAGGGCCTGGAACGCGTCGTCGATCGCGTCGTCGGCGGTGAAAATCGACTCGGCCAGCTCTTCGGTCGGCTCGAACAGGGCCGTCAGCCCGTCCTTGAACAGGCTCTGGACCATGACGCCCAGTTCGACGAGCGTCGGCGGGTCGACGTGCCAGGGACTCTTCCCGAGCGACATCGACCGGCGGCACATCGTGCACACCTCGTCGCCGACCCGCTCGAGATCGGCGGCGGCCTTGATGGCGCCGATCAGCGCCCGGAGATCGCCCGCCGTGGGCTGGTAGAGCGCCATGACTTTCCAGGCGAGGTCGTCGATCCGCATCTGCAGGCGGTTCACCTCGACCTCTTCGTCGAATATGGCATCATAGACGTCGGTGCTGCCGCTTCCGACGTTCTTCAGGCCGCGCTCGAGCATGCCGAGCACCCGGCGCCCCATCTCGTGCAGCATGCCGCGCAGCTCGTTCATTTCCATATCCATATGGCGTTTGATGATCACGCGAAATCCTCCACGGCCGGCGTTCGACGCTCAGCCGAATTTTCCGGAAATATAGTCTTCTGTACGTTTATCGCGGGGCTGCCGGAAGATCGTCGGCGTGGCGTCGAACTCGATCAACTCCCCGAGCAGCATATAGCCCGTCTGGTCCGAGATCCGGGCGGCCTGCTGCATCGAGTGCGTCACGATGATGATCGTGTATTCCCGCTTCAACTGCACGATCAGTTCCTCGACGTGTTGCGTCGCAACGGGATCCAGCGAGGAGCAGGGCTCGTCCATCAGGAGGATCTTCGGCCGTATCACGACGGCGCGGGCGATGCAGAGCCGCTGCTGGTAATCGGCCGACAGGGCGACGGCGGACGCGTCGAGCCGGTCCTTCAGATCGTTCCAGAGACCGACCGCCGTCAGGCTCTCCTCAACCCCCCGTTCCAGCGCCGTGCGGTCATGGATTCCGGCGAGGCGCAGGCCGAACGCCAGGTTTTCGAAGATCGACATCGGGAACGGATTGGGGTGCTGGAACACCATTCCGACGTCGCGCCGAAGCCCCGTCACGTCGCAGTCCGGCTCCGCGAGTTCGCGGTCGAGCACGCGAAGCGAGCCGGCGAGACGCGACCCCGGAACCTGGTCGCACATCCGGTTGAACACCCGGAGCAGGGTCGACTTGCCGCACCCGGACGGCCCGATGAGCGCGGTCACGCGTTTCTCTTCTATATCAAACGATACATTTTTCAGGGCATGGAACGTTCCATACCAGAAGTCGAGCCCGCGGGCCGTGACGACGCTCTGCATCAGCCGAACCTCCCCGAGAGGTAGTCGTCGGTGCGCCTGTCGACCGGGCTTCGGAATAGGCGCGCCGTCGGGCCGATCTCGACGAGCTGCGACATGAGGAAGAAGGCGGTCACGTCCGCGACGCGGGCGGCCTGCTTGGTATTGTTGGTCACGAGCACGCAGGTCGTGCGGGATTTCAGCTCCGTCAGGGCCTGCTCGATCGCGGCGGTCGAGATCGGATCCAGCGCCGAGCAGGGCTCGTCGAGAAGAAGGAGTTTCGGCTTCAGGGCCAGCGAACGCGCGATCGAGAGGCGCTGCTTCTGCCCGCCCGAGAGCCGGTTCGCGTTCAGCGAGAGGCGGTCCTTCACCTCGTCCCACAGAAAGGCGGCCCGCAGGGTCTCCTCGACGATGGCCTCGAGGTCACCCTTCGCGGTGATGCCCGCGAGGCGCGGCCCGAACGTGATGTTCTCGGCGATCGACATGTCGAGGGCGCGGGGCTTGTCGAAGGCGAAGGCGACCTGGCGCCGCAGGCGGAACGGGTCGCAGGCGGGGCTGTAGACGTCGAAGCCGTTCACCAGGATCCTGCCGGAGATCGTTCCGTCGTGCGCCACTTCCTGCAGACGGTTCACCAACCTGAGGAACGTCGACTTTCCCGAACGGCCTGGCCCGATGATGGCGAGCACCGTTCCCGTTTCGACCTCGAGGGAGATATCCGTCAGCGCCGGTTCCGCAGGCTTTCCCGGGGGCGGCGCGTAGGCGTAGGAAACTTGCTCGGCTTTCAGCATGATGGCCCGCTCGGTCGTCATGACGTGCTCCGCTTCGCGAGGAACCACGCCGAGGCGACGTTCACGAGCAGGATGAGGCCGACCAGCACCAGGGCCGTCGTGTACGCCATCTCCATCGAGATTCCTTCGCGGGCGAGGATGTAGAAATGGACGGCCATCGGCCGGCCGGGATCGAGCAGCGAGGTCGGCATTTCGAGGGAGATGCCGGTCGTGAAGATGACGCAGGCGGTCTCGCCGAGGGCGCGGCCCAGGGCCAGGATGACGCCGGTCATGATGCCCGGCCGCGCCTGGGGAAGAACGATGTGCCAGACGACCTGGGATTTCGTCGCCCCGAGCGAGTAGCCGACGTCCCGAAGCCCCGCCGGAACGGACTTGATCGCCTCTTCCGCGGTCCGGATGATCGTGGGAAGGACCATGCAGGCGAGCGTGAGGGCGCCGGCGAGCATCGACCAGCCCATGCCGAGCGTGATGACGAACAGGATGAAGCCGAACAGGCCGAAGATGATCGACGGGATGCCCGCGAGGCACTCGGCCCCGAACCGGATGACCGTCGTTAGTTTTCCCTCCGTCGTATATTCGGTCAGATAGATGGCCGTGCAGACCCCCAGCGGGACGGCGATCGCGAGGGAAAGCCCGCCGAGAAGGACGGTCGAAACGAGCACCGGCAGGATGCCTCCGGCCCGGCCGAGGTCCTCGGGCTGCTGCAGGAAGAACCCCGCGGAAAGTCGCGGCCAGCCATTCCAGACGAGGTAGCCGACGATCGCCGCGAGAAGCAGGCCAACGGCCCCGGTCACGAGGTAGCTGAGGCCGATGCCGGCCCGGTTCGCGAGCTCGTTGCGGCGGCGGACGTTCTGATCCATCGGTCTCCTCTCCCGTCAGCGGCGTCGCGCGATGAACGTGGCGATCGAGTTCAGGCAGAATATCATGACGAATAAGACGACACCCGTCGCGAACAGGGCTTTCTGATGACCGCCCGAGGCGTATGCCATTTCCAAAGCTATATTACTCGTGAGTGTGCGGCACGGATGGAGGGGCGAGGTCGGCACGACGACGGCGTTTCCGGCGACCATGATGACGGCCATCGTCTCGCCCATGGCGCGGCCCATCCCGAGGATGACGGCCGTCACGAGGCCCGAGCGGGCCGCCGGAACGACGACGCGCGTGACGGTCTGCCACGGCGTGGCCCCCAGCGCGAGCGCGCCTTCCCGGTAGGCCGCGGGAACGGCCCGGAGCGCGTCGTAGGCGATGCTCGTCACGGTCGGCAGGATCATCACGCTCAGCATGAGCGCGGCCGAGAGCACCGAGAACCCGCTTCCGCCGAGCGTGTCTCGGACGAGGGGAACGATGACGGTCACGCCGATGAAGCCGTACACGACCGACGGAATGGCCGACAGCAGCTCGATCAGGGGTTTCATGACCATCCGGACGCGCGGCGCGGCGAACTCGGAGAGGCAGATCGCCGACAGCAGGGAGAGCGGCACGCCGATCACCAGCGCGCCGAGCGTGACCTGGATCGTGCCGACGATCATCGGGAAAATGCCGAATACCCCCTTCGTCGGCGCCCACCGGCCGCCGCCGAGAAACTCGGGAATCCCGACCCGCACGATCTGCGGAACGCCCTCGCGAAAGACGAACAGGATAATCATGGCGAGCACCAGAATCGACGAGAATGCCATGCAGAGCAGGGCCAGTCTGATCCACTCCTCGCGCCGGCGCAGGTCGTCGGCCGCCATCACGTTACCGGAAGACACCGACCAGGCCCTCCTTCTGCATGATCACCGCCGCTTCACTGCCCAGCGAAAATCTCGTCAAGTCCGCGGCATCACCGGCCGGCGGCTCGACACCGATGAGATAGAACGGCCTCACGAGCCGGTATTTCCCCTCCCGCACCGATTCGAACGTGGGAGTCACTCCCTCGACGCTGACGGCCCGAACGCTGTCGTTGAGCGCCCCCAGCGAGGCGAAGCCGATGGCGTCGCGGTCGTTGCAGACCACTTCGCGCACGCCTCCCGACGAATCCTGCACGAGCGCATAATCGTCGACCGGCGTCTCGTGCTTTCCGTCCTTCATGACGAGTTCCTCGAACGCGCTGCGCGTGCCGGAGCCTTCCTCGCGAACCAGGACATGGACAGGCCTGTCCCGGCCGCCCACCTCTTTCCATGTCTTGATTTTTCCCGCGAAGAGGTCGCGCACCTGGGCCAGCGACAGGCTCGCGACGGTGTTTTCCGGGTGAACGATGATCGCGATCGCATCGAGAGCAAGCATTTGCCGCCACAACTGCGCCTCGTTCGGGTCGTTCTGCTTGAGTTCGCGCGAGGACATCCCCAGCGCCGCTGTCTTCGCCCTGACCGCCATGATGCCGGCGCTGCTGCCGCCGCCCTCGATGTCGACACGAAGGCCGGGCTTGACCTTCCGGAACGCTTCGGCGATCTTCTCCATCACCGGCTGCACCGACGTCGAGCCCGCGACGATGAGAACCCTGCCCTTGCCCCTGCAGCCGGAAAGCCCCACGAGGCCGAACAAAACGAGTATCGCGATCCCAAGGCGTGCAAAGAACCTGACCGGTCGAAGAGACCGATATCGAACGCCCATCGCGTACATTCTCACGGGCGCATTTTTACCAGAACCACGCCCCGATGGCAAGCCCCAATATTCCCCCGATCGAGATCTCCCACACATCCGGCCTCGATCTACGGTTGCGGTCCCGTTGCAACGCCAGTTTTGCCGCCCCAGGCCGACCAGGCGAGATCGCCCCGCAGGATCGACCGGGCCTTGCGATATTTGCTGATATTGATCGGCGTCGCGGACAGGCCCAGCTCTTGCAGGGCGTTGCGGACGATTTCGGAAACGCGGAGCTGGTCTTTGAGAAACGCGGTTTCGATCGCCGCGAGCCGACCGGCTTCGGAGGAATCGGTGGCAACGCGCATCTGCTCGTGGAGAGCGGCCTCGATATTCCGTTCGAATTCGAACTCGACCTCGGTATAGGTCGACGCGGGCCGGAACTCGTCCCGCAGGCGCCGCTCGAGCCGCTGGGCATACATCCCCGATTTCAGCGCTTCCCTGGAAACGTAGTAGACCCGAAGGATATCCGGCGGGTATACCTCGACGGTATCGAGGGTGAGCACCATCGCCTGGGTCGTGTTCGTCGTCGATCCGCCGCCGAGAACCGCGGTCGCAGCCCCCCACGGGTTGTTCAGATTGAGATGGATCCGGCGCCGGGTCATCACCTCGATCACGGTCGGGGCCAGGCGGAGCTTCTCCCGGTGGGGCTCGACCTCGCGGATATACCTCGCGTATTCCTGCGCCGAGGTCGTGAAATAATTTTTATAATGCCCGGTTATCGCAGATGGTATATATTCGTGAAACGGCCAGGGCGGCGGCGGCGAAGACTTGTCGCGCTTGAAAGGCAGCGACTCGTTCCGATACTCGAACCGGGTTTCCCTGGCGGTATAGAAGCCGTCCTTCTGCTCGTCGCGCGAGCTCTTCACCTGGTATTCGCACCGGTGCGGGTAATCGTCGGCCCGCTCGCTCCCGAGCATGTACCGGATGAACGCGCCCCGGGAGTGCCAGCGGTACCGGATGCGATGTGCGATGTTCCAGCGCTCGTTGATGCCGTCCGGGGTATCGACGTAGATGTCGACGAAGCAGAACGTGCCGAGGCCGATCGGGCAGACCGAGAACGAGGCGTTGACGTATTTCGGGACTTCCCACTGAAACTCGTTCTGCAGTTCACGCTCGACGGCCCGATGCATGGCGCCGAGCAGATACTCGTCTTTCTTCAGGAGTTCCGCCGGCCCCTCGATGAGATACTTGTATTCCATTTCGAGCCGGGGCGGCGTCCCGTCGGCTTTGGCGGCAACGGCTTCTGATATGTCGAGCACGCCGCCGAACTCGGGGCAGATATCACGCGATGCCTTGAGCCCGCTCATCCGCCATGCTAGGATGAGAAAAACGACGGGAATGACCCACATGAACCGATTGACGGTGTTGTTTTCCATGACGGGCCCCCTTTCTTCGCCCTTCCTGCGACGAGCCATCGGCGGAGTTCTGCTGATGCTCGTGTCCGCCTGCTTTTCACCAGTCATTCTTGCACAAACCCCCGATCGTGCGCAACTCGGGAACGATCTCGCCCGTTTTCAGGAACTCTACCGGCTGAACCCCGACGATCCCGCGGTCAACCACGATCTCGGCCTTGCGCTGGAATTGAGCGGCCGGCCGACCCAGGCGATACGACATTACCATCGCGCCCGGTCACGGCAGCCGGACGATGCTTCGCTCCTCGTTTCCCTCGGTCGCTGCAACCGGCAGACAGGCGACATGGAACACGCGATACGCCTTCTGGAAAAGGCAGTCCGGCTCGCTCCCGGCGATATCGACGCCTGGTATGAACTGGCGATGGCCCGGGCGGATCTCGGTCTTCTGACGGAGGCCGGGAAAGCGCTTCAGCACGTTCTCGCGCTCCACCCTTCCGGCCCGCGGGAAGGATATATACGTTTGTATATAGCCACGCTCGCCCTGTCGAGCGGCGACCGCGAAACGGCGCTTCGCGAGCAGAAAGCGTTGTCGGTCTGCGATCCCGCGAGGGCGGAAACGCTCGCCGCCCTTCTCGCCATGGGGGAGTGAGGCGTTCGGCTTCACGCCTCAGGGGTGGAGGCCTTCCGCAAGCGGTATCGCCGCATGAACATCGCGAATTCGGGTATCGAGCAGGTCCCGGGCCAGCAGGAACTTGGAACAACTGGTTTCCAGGATGCCGTGTGATGCCAGGATCTGCAGGATCGTCCGCGGCAGGGCGAGAGGCGCTTTTCCTTCGAAGATGCACACCGGGCTGAACGGCCGACGCCCGCCTCCCGCGTCTTCCGGGGGCCAGCAGGGCGGATGAGCGGCGACCTGCCGGTCGAACGTCAGACGCAGGCCCGGCAAGCCCGGAAGCTGAAACGCCGACCGCCGGTACGTCACCAGAACGGCAGGCCGCAGTACCGGTCGGGCCGCCCAGGCCTCGGCCAGTCCGGGCGGAATGAGCCGTTCCCCGTCCCCATCCAGCAGAGCGGCCACCGCCGCGCCGCCCAGCCCCTCACGAGCGATCCCGTCGGCTTCCTCCGGCCGCAGAAGCTGGCGACGTTTGCCGATCCGATTTCCCTGGCGACTTTTCAATTCGAGGTGGAAACCCGCCCAACCGGCAGCCGCATCGGAACGGTAGGCGCGAAGTCGCACCTTGTATCGGTCGAACTCCCCCTCACGCTTGTCCGAGGCGCACTGCCCCGACCAGGTATCGAAATACAGGGAGGCGACCTCGTATCCGGAAACTCCGGAATGTTTGTCAGGAACGGCGGCACGGGTCAGCCGCGTCTGAATTTCTCCCGCCGTTCCGGGCGGAAGCAGGAACTTTCGCTCCTCGTATCTCCCCCAGTCGCTTGCCAACGTCTTTTCTCCTTACCAGTCCAGCGTTCCGGCTGACACGGCCCACGGGTGAAGGCTCCCGGCATGCGCGTAGAGGGGCGGCATCGCCGCCTCCGAAGCCGTCAGCACGGGAACGGGCATCCCCGTCACGGAATTTCTTGCGCCGGCTTTCAATGCCGCCACGACCTCGGCGGCCCGGTCTGCCCGGATGCCGATGAGATAGGTCTGAGTGGCGGGCGCCAGCAGATACGGAAGAAGCCGCGTCTCGCCGCGGAGCCATTTCCGGCCCGCCGCCGGCTCTTCGCGCATCGCCGGATACAGGCGAAGCCGTGCCGGACACGAGGCATCGTCCTGGTCGATGCGGCCGTCCCGGTTCCTGTCGAGCCGGATCGACGCGGCAAGCTCCCCCGGCTCCCACTCGACGGGAGCATGGCCCCACACCGCGAGGGGCAGGCGGAGCCAGTCACCGGAAACCGCCTCCGGGGGCGCGATCGTCACGGCAAGCGATGCAAGCATGCCGTCGAGATATGCCTCGCGATGCCGCATCCAGTCTCCGATGCGCGCCGCTTCCGATGCCGCGACCCGCGCCGAGATCGGGACCCGCACCGGAACGCCCAGGCCGGGCACGGTGACGACGGCCCCGAGGTGCCGTTCCGCCGCGATCTCAGGCTCGACCAGCGCGTGAAGCCCGACGGCGAGCGAGGCGACGGCTTCGGCGCGCAGATCGCCGCGAAGCAGCTTCCAGAGCGCCATGTTTCGCCTCGCGACGAAGTAGGGGTTCCGAAACGCGGCATCCATAATCGGGAAAAGGAACTCGTATGGCCACAGCTCGATGTCCTCCGGCCGGGTTTCGAGGCCGAACCGGGTGACAGCTCCGAACCCGCCGCAGTCGGCGAACACCGGCCAGAATTTCACGCCCGCGGTATTGTCGAAGACCCAGTGCTGGTTGTGAACGTCATCGCTCTGGAGGCTTCCGACGGCCGTGACCATCGCCGACCAGGAGGCCGTCCGCACCAGGTCGAGATACTCCGACAGTCCGGCGGTCCGCTCGACGTTCAGCGGCGGGCGGACGAGCGCGAGCAGCTTCGCGAACACCGGCCGGCAGAGGTCGCGAACGGTCATCGCACCGCCGTGAACATCCCAGAGATCGGGGTCCATCCACAGGTCCGACGTGCGGCGGTTCCCCTCGCCCACCGGCAATTCCGGCATGCCGAGATTCGCCAGCAGCGTGCCGTCGAGCCTGTCGGTCAGATGGTACATGCCGAGAAAGCGGTCGTTGACCCAGACGCGGGCCCAGCGGGTGATCGAGGCCGCCACGCCGGCCCGCACCGCCAGGTGATCCGCGACCAGGCTCGTCACCATCGCGGGATCTTCGGGATTGATCAGGTCGAGAACCCGGCGCCCCTCGAACGCCAGGCCGACGGGCATCCGCACGCGCAGCGACGGTTTGTCGGGCCTCCAGTGCCAGGCGTGACCGCCGCGCACCCGAAGAGACACTTTCAGGGGTTTGATTCGCCCGGGACATGCGAGCCGGGCATTCTGAAACGCCGTCAGAGAGAGCGGGGGGTGGCTGAAAAAGAAGTCCCAGTCTGCTTCGGCGATGGACAGCCTGATGTCGCGCACGCGAAAGAGGTCCTGACGATCGGCTGCCAGTGCGGGATTGGGGCGCCCGCCCGAGACGGCGGAAGGCGGCCCCCTGCGCAGGCTTCCGCCCGTTCCGTCTTCCATCGCGAGGAACGCGGCGAACAGCGCGAACGCGACAACCCAGAGCAGCACTCGAGTGCCGCCCCGTCTACCGGCGCGATCGCCCGTCCGGCGTGACTCCATACCGTTCAGCCCGGATCGCCGGTCAGTCCAGCAGGACGCTGACCTGGACGGTCGGCTGGGCGGACGCCACGTTTTTCACGAGTTCGTCGAGAGACAGGGAATCATCCACCGAAAGCTCGATGACCGTTTCCGCGAGTTTTCCGTCTCCCGCCGCCTCTTTGCCGAGCAGCTTGATCTCGCCCGCTTTCTGGCGGATGAGGGGGAAGACCTGGGCAGCCACGTCGAGATCGACGGGATGGCGCAGTCTCAGCAGGCAGAACCGCCGCCCCGACTCGACGAGCGGGAACTTCACCAGGAACAGGTGGAACAGGCACATCAGCGCCGTGGCCCCGATGGCGATCCGGAAATACCCGCTTCCCGACGTCATGCCGACGGCGATCGACATGAACAGCGAGGCGAGGTCCCGCGTATCCTTCACGGCGGTGCGGAAGCGGATCAGGCTCAGCGCGCCGATCGCCCCGAACGCCCGGGCGAGGCTGTTCCCGATCACGGCCATGATCAGGCTCACGGTCACCCCGAGCAGAACCATGGTTCGCGGCACGTGCCGCGTCTGGGTTCCCGCGGGCGCCGTCGCCGCGCAGATCCGCGCAAGAACGAGACAGAGAGCGAACGCAAGGCACATCCCCATCAGCACGTCGGGCCCCGAAAGGTCCAGCAACCGCATTGGTGCCGAACCGGTCAGCATATCACCCATAGATATCTCCTTTTTCCGAATGCAGTATGGTAACTCAATCAGGATCACCCCTACAACGGCAATAATATATATTTATATATATTTTTATCATTCCGACTTTTCCGGAAAGAACGGATCCAAACAGGGCCCTTCGCTCATCGCCGTCGCGAGCCATCGTCCGTTCTGGCCATTGCCGTTTTCCTCTGCGTTGCTATAATGGCGAAAGACAATCACGAATTGGGGAGAGACAACGATGAACCGACACGGCTGGCTCAGTCTGACGATTTTCGCGGCGCTTTTGGCATCGATGATCATCGGGTATCGCCCCACGGACGGAGCGGAAAAAACACCGTTTCGGGAGCGTCTCTCGTCGGTTCAATCCCGGCCGGTCTCCATTGCCTCGCTGACCCCGGCATTCCTGATGAAAGATATTCCCGACGTCATCCAGATGAACGACTCCTCCTGCGGCGTGGGGGTATTTCAGGCAGCAGCCATGTATTTCGGCCACTGGGGATATCAGGAAGAATTCGCCAGATCTCTCGGAACCACACCCGCGCAGGGCACACACCCTAGCCGTCTCGTGAAGGGGCTGCAGGAGCTCGGCCTCGACGCACGGATGGTTGAACATTATTCCCTCGAAGCAATGAAAGAGGATTTGCGTCAGGGCCGGGTCGTCATCATCGATTACCAAGCCTGGGGCGACACGGCGGGCAAAGATTATTCCAAAGAGTGGGAAGACGGGCATTACAGCATCCTGATCGGGTTCAACGACCAGGCGATCTTCATCGAAGACCCCTCCCTGCTCGGGACCCGCGGCTACCTCACGAACGAAGAGTTCCTGACCCGCTGGCATGACTACGAAATCGAGAATGGCAAGCGCCGCGAATACAACCAGATGGCCATCATCGTGAAAGGCCGCGAAGTCAGGCAGCCCGAATTTTCCCACATCGATTGATCTTCTTCTCCCGACTTCACCGTAAGCGTTTCTGGTTTGCACTTCGACCGGAAGCCCATCTTGCAGCCGTCCAGAAGAGGCGCCCCGAAACCGGCTTTATTATATAATATAACTTTATATTTCAGAACATACGACTTTCGTCGGATATCCGTCACGCTTCAGAAAGCGGATAGAAGACGGCGTCATGGGAAACAAGCTTCCCATGCTCATACGTGAATCGGGCGGAAAAGAGTTCGGGGCGGTCGAGCCAGGGAAGAAAAACGCTGTCTCCTTCCCAGAGGTTCAACTCGACGAGTTTCTCGTCGTCGATCCAGACGAGCTCGCCCTCGGGACACTCGCGAAAAGGGTCGCCATCGGCATGCACGATATAGATGAACACATACCAGTCCTCCCCTTTCGCGAACTTCGGGAAGGTGATGACACCCTTCAGGTGCAGTTCGCGCGCCACGAGCCCGCTCTCTTCACGCACCTCGCGACGCGCGCACTCCTCGGGCGTCTCGCCCGCGTCGAACTTGCCGCCGAGGCCGTTCCATTTGCCGTAATGCGTGTCATCCGGTCGTTTGTTGCGATGCATCATCAACGTCCGGCCGTCACGGCGGACATAGCAGAGGGTGGCAAGTTTCATCTGTATTTTCCTTTCAAGAAAACAAGGATACGATGCTGGCAGGTCACCATCACCGCTCTGCCAGCGCCAGCCGGATGCCCAAAGCGCCGAGAACTCCGGCCGTCAGCAGGGAAAAAAGGCGCGACAACCTCGGGTTTTCGAGCACGTATCCGCCGATCGCCCCCGAGAACCAGCCGATCAGGCCGAAAATGACGACGGCCTGCGCGGCGAAGACGAACCCCAGGAAGACCATCGAGAGTGCAGGGTGCGGATCGCCTTTTTGAACGAACTGTGGCAGAAACGCGAGGAAGAAGATCGCCACTTTCGGATTCAGCACATTCATGACGAAGCCTCGCCGGAACATGGCGCCCGCGCTCATCGGCTCGGGAGCGGCCTTCCCGGCGCCTCCCGGTTTCTCGATCAGCGTCGCGACCGCCATGTACAGGAGATACGCCGCCCCCGCGTATTTCACGACGGCAAAGGCAACCGCCGACGCATACATGACCGCCGAAATACCGAGGGCCGCCGCAAGCGTGTGAACGCTGTTCCCGCAGCACATCCCCATGGCCGTCACGACGGCCGCTTTTTTGCCCCGGGTCAGCCCCTGCGTGATCACGAACAGGTTGTCCGGTCCCGGTGCGATCGTCAGTAGAACCGAAACGCACAGAAAAGCGAGAAATCCCGCTCCATCCATCACCACATGCCTCCGGCGATAACAGACCTTAACAAAAGAGCCGCGGCAGTATACGCCGCGGCCCTCGTCAATTCAAACGTCAGTCTTCGATGTCGGGCTTTCCGAAGTCGATGATGGAGATGCGTTTCTTCGAGAATTCGCGCTCGAGTTCGGGGTCTTCTGGGCCCTTGCCGCTTTCGAAGGCGGGCGGAGCCGGCACGGTATCGCGCAGTTCCGGCGGGACCTGGCCATACAGCCTCTGCAGGTAGACGCCGGGCATGTGGGCGGAGACCTTCGCGCGGCCCTTGAAGGGTTTGTCGCCGATGGCGGCGGTTCCGTCGGCATACAGGTTGTTCGGCTTCGAGACGTGGCGGTATTTCATCCAGGCAAACGGCACCATCGTCACGATGTCGCTGTCGTTCACCCACCGCTGAAACTTCGGGAACATGGCCGCGAAAGCGTCCGCGAACTCCTCGTTTCCGACGCGCGGTCCGGCGAAGCTGGTCAGACCATGAACCGGAATGCCGTCCTTCGCGAGCCGGAACGCGGCGATCGGCACGAGGCCGGCTCCGAGGCTGTGGCCCGTGATCCAGAGGCGCTTGGCGCCGCCCGCGAGATGCTTTTCACACAACTTCTTCAGTTCGGGATACACGACATCGACGGCGTTGTAAAAGCCGCGATGCACTTTCACGTCACTGCCCCACTCTTTGACCGTGTGCTTGAAAAAGTTGAAGTCGGTCAGCAGCCAGTCGTAGACGAACTTCACGGGCTTGAACGATGCACCGGAGCTGGCTTCCGAGCCACGGAAGACGACGATCACGACCGCCGCGTTCGACATGACGACGACCTGCGTGTCGGCGCTCCGGCGGCGGACGTTCAGGTAATCGAACTCGGTCATGCCCCAGGGCTTGAAGAGTTCGGTGTATTTCTTTTTGAATTCTTCGAAATTGGCCGTATTGATGCGGTTCTCATAGTTGTAATAACACGCGAGCATCAACAGGTAGGCATTCACGGGATTGTGCCCCTCGGCCGCCGGCTGAAAAGCCGTCGAGAAGGCATTCTCTCCAGTGGCGGCGAACGCCGGGGAGGCAAGCATCACGATCAGGGCGATGGCATACAGCGATGTTCGGATGTGACGAATGGCAACATGAGTCATGAGCGAACCTCCATTGGGCCATTATAGCATGCCAACCCCGGGGTCCGGGGGGTCAGGCTCTGGCGGCGAGGGCGGCACGGGCGATGCGGCCGATGTACACCATCGAGGCGAGTGTTGCCAGCCATCCGAGCGCGTAGACGGCGATTTCGGCCGGGGAAAGGGCCTGCGCGGTTTCCCCGAGGGTGGTGAGGCGCGGAGAGATCGAGCCGAGATACGCGTGAACGGCCGTGATCGGGATCCGGCCGATCCATGTCGCCAGGATGAACGGGCCCAGGCCGATGCCGCTCATGCCGATCGTGTAGTTCACGAGGTTGTACGGGAGAACCGAAGCGAGGCGAAGGAGAAGAACCACCCGCCAGCCGTCGCGCGTCACGGCGAGGTCGACCGCCCGGAACCGCTCGTCCGTTTCCGCTCGCCGAGCCAGCCAGCCGCGGGCAAGATACCGGGCCGTCAGGAACGCAGCGGCCGCGCCGAGCGTCGAAGCGAGAAGGGCGATGGCGAACCCCGCCGGGAACCCATACAGGAAGCCAGCGCCCAGCGTCAGGGGAAAACAGGGCTGGAGAAGAACGCTTCCGACGATGTACAACGCCGTGTAATACAAGACTCCGACGCTGCCGGAGCCGGCGAAGAGATTCTGGGCACGTTCGAGCGTTTCCCTGGTCGGCAATCCGAGGAATAATAGCAGGGCGAGCACGACGATAGCCGAGGCCGTGACGTATTTCGCATACGCCCTGCCCAGGGTTCCGGCTTGTGACTCGGACTGCTTCACCGGATTTTCCGCCGGAGCATGCTTCCGATAACAACATCTACTGATATCGCCAACGATTTATTCCTGCATGGCATAAAGCAAATTTCTCGTTCCCGTTCATGCTGAGCCTGTCGAAACACGAGAGACATCGCCCTTCGACAGACTCAGGGCGAACGGAGGAATCTTTCAGGATTCAGTATACAGTATCCGGCCTTCTTCCGTCGTCGGGCAATCGGGGATTTTTCAGCGCTTTTCCGTTATCTGAAGCGGGTTTGCGGGAATCATGCCTCGTGCCCACGGCGATTTCTCTTGCGTACCCTTTTGTTGCGTGGTAAGATGAAGGAACTTCCGAGGGGCGTCCCCGACTCCGATGCGGTTTTGTTGCAGTACAGGTCTTGGGCCGGCACGGACAAGAACCAAGTTGTGGGTAAGCGGGAATGTAGTTCTAGGCTTCGGAGAAAATACTAGGAGGTCTCCAAATAATGGAGCGCGGTACTGTTAAGTGGTTCAACAACGATAAGGGTTACGGTTTCATTCAGCGCGAGAACGGCGAAAAGGATGCTTTCGTGCATCATCGCTCGATCCAGGGCTCCGGCTACAAATCCCTCAACGAAGGCCAGCAGGTCGAGTTCGAGGTCGAAGCCGGCCCCAAGGGTCCCCAGGCGATCAACGTTCGCAAGCTGTCCTGATAGATTGCTGAACACACGCCGGGGCGTCCGAAAGGACGCCCCGGTTGCATTTTCCGCCGTTCATTTTTCCCTCGTCACGGACTGACGAGCCAGGCGGTGATGGTGATGCCGGTCATCAGAAGAATCAGGAACAGCAGGGCCTCGCGCCAGTCGCGGCCGAACGAGTTCGGCGAGGTGCGGCCGGCCGAGCGGCGCCATTTTTCGAGCCACGCTCGGTCCTCGTCGCCGAGGTCGTCGATGCCGGACTGGAATTCCCAGTGGTGAAGCAGTTCGTGGGAAACGGTTTTCGCTATCTCGCGGATGATCTTCCGGTCGTCGGCGCCCCGGAACACCCGGCGGAACGAGCCGTAGTAGATGACGACCGCCGGCCCGCCGGCCAAGTGATACTGCGGATAGTAATGCCCCAGCACATACAGCCCGGTCAGGCTCCCCGATTCCCGAAACGCCTTCCGCTCAACGAAAACGCCGCACAATCCGCGCAGAAATCGCGGCGGCATCTTGTCGACCTCGTTCCGCACAAGCCGCTGGAACAGGTCGTACTCCATGATAGTATAATTTGCTTTATTCAATAACGCGTTTTACCCGCTTCCCCGGCAAGGCCGCCAAACCGCTGAAGTTCGAGGCGTTTGATTTGCTCGATCTCTGCCCGAACCTCTTCATCGAGGACTTCGAGCTCTTTCCTGGCAAAATAGCGTTCTCTGACATCCCGCCACTTTGGATATGGATTCATATTTTTTCATCAGGCGACAGGCGGGGCGGCGACGGCGGAGGCTTCGGGGCGGATCTCGCCGGCTCGCCAGGCGGCCAAAAAGCCTTCGACAACGGCGGGGTCGTAATGCGTTCCGGAACAGCGTTTGATCTCGGCGACGGCTGTCTCGGCGGGCCGGCCGCGGCGGTCGGGGTGGTAGGGGCGGCTGGAGGTGATCGCGTCGAACGTGTCGGCGACGGCGATGATGCGGCCGGCGAGCGAGATGGAATCGCCCTTCCGGCCGTCGGGGTAGCCGCTTCCGTCGAACCGTTCGTGGTGGTCGATCATGCCCGGAATGAATTTCGACAGCTTCCGGATATGCTGCATGATCTCGGCGCCGATGACCGGGTGCTTCTTGATCTCGGCGTATTCGTCGTTCGTGAGCCGGTCGGGCTTGCGCAGAACAGCCTCGGAAACGCCCAGTTTGCCGATGTCGTGCAGAAGCGCCGAGATCCTGATCGTTTCGAGATTCTCTTCGGAAATGCCGAGCCGGGCGGCGGTCGCGACCGAGAAATCGGTGACGCGCCGCGAATGGCCGTGCGTGTAGGGGTCCTTGGCGTCGATCGCGGCGGCCAGGGCCTCGACCGTGTTGAGGAACAACTCGCGGGTTTCGCGGTACAGCTTCGCGTTTTCCCAGACGGCGCCCATCTGCTGGGCGATCGTGGTGAGAAGTTTTTCGTCTTTCGAGCTGAACTCGCCGCCGTCGAGCCTGCTCGACACCGCGATGACGCCCAGCCAGCCGGTCTTCGCCGGCAGGGGCACCAGCAGCAGGCTCTCGTCGGGAATCAGGCCGGGCTCGTAATCGGGGTGTTTTGCAGGCTCGTTCACGATCAGCGGCCGGCCCGACGCGATCACCTTCCAGGCGAGGCCGCGCCCGCGGCCGAACCGGCGGAAGCCGATATCGCCCTTCGCGACCCCGAGCCCCGCAGTGAGTATGAGGCTTTCGCCGTCCTCGCTCAGCATGAGAATCGACGCCCGCCTCACCTCGAGCGTCGCCGCGATTTCGGCCACGGCGCGCTTCTGCAGTTCGTCGAGGTTCAGGGTTCCCGTGAACGACTCGCTCAGCCTGTAGAGCAGGGTCAGCTCTTCGTACATCTGCGACAGTTCCCGGGCGAGATCGGCGTTCTCGTATTCCGCGGCGACGAGCTGTTCCAGCGCCGTTTTCAGGCAGGGAACGGCCATCTGCCAGTCCGCCGGAAGCCAGACCTCGAGCTCCACGTCGTCGGGAAGCCGAATGTGCATGTCGGGCGGCATGCCGGCACGACGAACGGCCGCCTTGTCGAACAACGCCCAGGTGCCGCCGCTCTGCTCGATGTGACGAAGCACGGCGCGCACACGATCGGCATCCACCAGTCTCTGCGACAGGGAAACGGTCATCGGGCCTTTTCCTCAGACAGTCTTCGCGGCTTCGAGCTGGGCCTGGACCGTCGCCAGAAGCTCCCGCGGGCTGAACGGCTTGGTGATGTATTCGGATGCGCCGGCATCGAGGCCCATGTGCCGGTCGATCTCCTGCCCGCGCGCCGTCAGCAGCAGGATCGGAACGCTTTTGAACTCCGCTTCGGCGCGCAGCGCCCGGCAGACGTCGAAGCCGTTCATCTTCGGCATCATCACGTCGAGCAGGACGAGCGCGGGCTTCTCGCGGCGGGCCGATTCCAGCGCTTCTTCCCCGTTCGACGCCGTCACGACCGAGAAACCGGCGTTCGCGAGCTTGTCCTTGACGACCCGCAGGATATGCGGCTCGTCGTCAGCAACGAGGATCTTGTTCCGTTCCATGGTTCCCTCCTGCCGCGCGTTCGAGAATCTCGCGCACGGTGCGGCTCAGGTCTGCGCCGCTGTATGGCTTGGTCAGCACGGCATCGAGGCCCTGCTGTTTCAGCCGCTCGTCTTCCGTCAGGACCGTCAGAAGCATCACCGGCACGCTTCGCGTGGTCTCATCTGCCTTCAGGCGCTTCACGACCTCGAAGCCGTCCATGTCGGGCATCAGCACATCGAGAATGATCAGATCGGGCCGCGCGCCGCGCAGATACTCGAACGCCGCGGGCCCCGAGAGAACGGTGTCGACCGCGTGGCCGTCACGCGCGAGGCGGTCCTTCACCGCCCGCGCGATATTCGTTTCATCTTCGATCACGAGGATATGCGCCATGCCCCTACGATACCACACCCCCGCTCTCCTCCGCTCACGTCTTTCATCAACCGCGCGAGCTTGGGAAACCAATCAGCAGATTACGCAGATACCGGAGATGACGCGGATGAAATCCTGAAAATTTGCTTCGACCGGGGCGGAGTTCCCTGTTAGAATCGCGGTCATGGAATCGAGCTCCGGGAAACGTGATTTTCGACCGCACAGCCGGTGGGGCGTGGCGGGCTTTGCCGCTTTCGCCTATGGCATGTTCAGGCTTTTGTCGACGCTCGATGAGCCGGGGGCATTTCACGGCATCAACTGGATCGGCGTCGGCATCGCCCTGATCGTCACCGAGCGGCTTCTCGAGCATCTCCATACCCATGAATGGCAGGAGCGCCTGCCAATGCGCCAGAAGCTCGGCTGGCTGTTCTACCTGACAGGCGGCATCGGCATGGTCCTGAGCTGGTGCACGACCCCACTGCCACTGGTTTTCCTGGGGTGGCTCTGCTCGGGTATCGAGCCGCCGAAGATCATCTGGAAGATGATCGCCGCGAAATTCACCGACATCAATCCCGACCGGTGGGTCGACTGGTTCGGCAATCTCCTGATCATCATCGGAACGCTGTTCATCCTCGTCGCCGCGGCCGGGCCCTTCATCGGCCTCATCGTGAACATCCATGCAGGCTATACGGACGGCCGGGGAACGATCTCCGTCGGGGCAGGGAGCGGGCTGCCGGGGTCCGCCGCGCTGAGCATCGTTCCCCTGGTGATCGGCGCCTGTCTCATCATCCTCGGCATCGGCATCCGGCGCAGGGCGATCTGGGCGGGCGCCCTCGGACTGGGTTTCACGTTTTTCATGTTCATACAGGCCTGCAACTCCGCCCTCGTCGCATCGGGCGGCCACATCACCCATCTTCCCCGCGCCATCGCCGAGCAGGGCGTTTCCCTCATCCTGTCCTGGTTCCTCTTTTTCGGATTTTATAGTATATTTTATCCTTTGGTTTCTGAACGTTTCAAAGGTCTCGCCGGAGCGCTCGAAGGCAAGCTGAAAGCCGCTGACGAAGCCCTGCAGGAAACGAGGGGCCGGCTCGAAAAGGCGGCGCACGACGCGGCGCGGGCCACGCGCGACCTCGAGGACGAACGGATCAAGCTTCGTGCGCTGTTCGAAAACATCAACGAGGGCATCATCCTGTTCGACGAACAGGACACGATCCTGTATCTGAACCCAGCCTACTGCTCTCATTACGAGATCGACCGCGACGAGTGGCTCGGGAAGAAGTGGCCCGCCATTTTCGAACGGCCCAGCTTTTCCTCCGTGAACGATGGCGGCAGCATTGATTCCGGCGATTCGGCGAGCGGCAGTCGCCCGCGGAGGGGCGAGGTGACGATCACCGACTCCCGGGGCGAGGTGAAGCGGCGGATCGCGTTTTACGCGAAGCGCATCACGAACGCACAGGGCGAAGTGATCGCCTGCATGGGCCTAACGCGCGACATTACCCTGGAGCGGGAAATCGACCGCATGAAGACCGAGTTCGTCAGCAACGTCAGCCACGAACTGCGCACTCCGCTGACATCGATCCGGGCCTACACCGAGATGCTGCTCGACGACGAGACCGACGACCCGCAGACCCGGAGGGACTACTTGCAGATCGTCCTCGACGAGGCCGTCCGGCTGACCAACCTGATCAACGATATCCTCGACCTCTCGAAGATGGAGGCAGGCCGCAAGACCTACAAGTTCACGACCGTCAGCCTGCACGGCCTGGTGAAAAAAGCCGCCACCGTTCTATCTGCCGATATACAGAAGAAGAATCACACGCTCGACGTCCGGCTTCCCGATGCCGACCGGGAGGCCGTCTGCGATTCGGACCTCGTCCACCAGAGCGTGCTGAACCTCCTCAGCAACGCCGTGAAATACACCCCGGCCGGCGGAAAGATTTCCTTCGAACTCTCATACGATAGCACAAGCTACACATTATCCGTCTCGGACAACGGTCCCGGCATTTCCCGGGAGGACCAGAAGCAGTTGTTCAGCAAGTTTTTCCGGGTCGAGAGCACCCTCAACCGCGACGTGGGCGGCACCGGCCTGGGATTGGCCCTCGTCAGACAGATCGCCCACGTTCACCAGGGCGAAGCCTCCGTCGAGTCGGAACCGGGGAAGGGCTCGACCTTCCGCCTCACTCTCCCGTTCAACCCGCCGCCGCCGGCCCAGCCCGCCGCGACCGCCGCGAAAAAGCCCGTGTAGCCAGGGTGCGTCACGGGCGGTTCACGAACCGCCCCTACACCCCAATGTTCGCCTCCCGCAGGGGCGGTTCGCGAACCGCCCGATTCGCCCGCGGCGTTATGCCGAAGGGGAAGGGTTTCATCAAGGTCGTTCTCTGTGAAACCTCTGTGTTCATCGTGTTTTCTGAGATGAAAGGCGTTTCCGGCCTTTGAAGTTTGGCGGGGGGTTGCCTTCTCCGTTCTCTTCTGGTAATATGGTCGAGCGCGCGTGCGCAACAGCGTGCGAGGGTGGCGGAACTGGCAGACGCGCCAGACTTAGGATCTGGTGGTTTACACCGTGCGGGTTCAAGTCCCGCCCTTCGCAAAGCAAGCATGCAAGCGGGAGTAGCTCAGTTGGTAGAGCTCCTGCCTTCCAAGCAGGAGGTCGCGGGTTCGAGTCCCGTCTCCCGCTCTTTTTTATTTCTCTTGAAGGAGTTTCAGATCCATGTCCACGCAGCTCAAGACACAGGTTCAGGAAATCGGCCCCAACAAGGTCGCGTTGACCGTCGAGGTGGGCACAGAGCAGGTTTCGGCCGCCTACAACCATTTTTTCCAGCGCGCCGCCCACAGCGTGAAGATCCCCGGCTTCCGCCCCGGCAAGGCCCCGCGTCCGGTCCTGGCGAAGTTCATCGGCCCCGACGCGATCCGCGAGCAGGTCGAGGAAGAGCTCGTCAAACAGGTTTATCCTGACGCCATCCGCCAGACCAAGCTGCATCCGGTCAGCGATTTCTCCATCGAAGAGTCCAACCTGAAGGAAGGCCAGCCGTTTACCTTCAAGGCGACGTTCGACGTCCGCCCGAAGCTCGGCGAGATCGGCTATCGCGGCCATACCGTCACGGTGAAGCGCCTCGAGGTCGATGAAGAACTGGTCGGCAAAGTGCTCGAACAGCGCCGCGAGCAGTTCAGCAAGACCGTCCCGGTCGAAGACGGCGAACTCCAGTTCGGCGACTACTTCATGGGCAAGATCGTCGTCTCCTGCGACGGCACCGAAGATGCCGAGATGTCCGAAGAGAAGGGATACCACAAGTTCACCGAAGACAATCACATGTACCTTCCGATGAAGGGCATGAAGAAAGGCGAAACCCGCACCTTCACTTACGACGTCAACACCGACGCCGAAAAGGATTCCAAGTATTACGGAAAGACCCTCGACGTCACCGTGACGCTCGAGCGCATCTCCCGCCCGACTCTCCCCGCCCTGAACGACGAATTCGCGAAGGAAGTCGGCGAGTTCCAGACCCTCGACGAACTGAAGGCCAAGATCCGCAAGGACCTCGAAGAGCACGCGGTGAAGGACGGCGAAGAGCGCGCGGTCGATGCGATCCTGAAAGAGGTCGTCGCCAAGACCCATGTCGACCTGCCGAACGCCATGGTCGAGCGCACGATCGACTACTTCGTGTCGAACATCGACCGCCGCTGGCGCCAGTTCAACAGCAGCCTGGCCGAGTTTTTGAAGCGCTCGAACAAGGATTACAAGGCGTTCCGCGAAGAGTTCCGCGAGAAAGCCGAGTTCGAGACGAAGGTCATGCTGATCGTCGACGAGATCGGCGAGCGCGAGAAGATCGAAGTGTCGGATGCCGAGTTCCGGGCCGAAGTCGAAAAGCGGGCTTCCGATTACGGCATGACCGTGGACAAGCTGATGGAGCACCTTTCCAAGGGTGACGGCGAGGAAAATCTCCGCCACGCGATCCGCGACCGGCAGATTCGCGAGTTTTTGCTAAAGAACAACGCGGTTCATTACGATATGGTGAAAGAAGCCGAATTCAACAAGGGGGATAACGCACAGTGACGCTGGTACCGATCGTCATTGAGCAGAGCAGTCGTGGCGAACGCGCGTACGACATCTACTCTCGTCTTCTCAAGGACCGCATCATCTTCATCGGCGGCGAGATCGAGGACCACATGGCCAACCTCATCATCGCAGAACTTCTCTTCCTCGAGTCCGAGGACCCGGAGAAAGACATATCGGTGTATATCAACAGCCCCGGCGGCGTCGTGACCGCGGGTCTAGCGATTTACGACACGATGCAGTACATCAAGCCCGACGTCAGCACGATCTGCATCGGCCAGGCGGCCAGCATGGGTGCGGTTCTGCTCGCGGCCGGCACCGCCGGAAAGCGGTACGCGCTACCCAACTCGCGCATCATGATCCACCAGCCCCTCGGCGGTGCGCAGGGCCAGGCCAGCGACATCGAGATTCAGGCCGGCGAGATTCTTCGCATCAAGGAAAAGCTCAACGACATGCTGGCGCATCATTCGGGCCAGCCTCTCAAGCGCGTGAAGAAGGACACCGACCGCGACTTCTTCATGTCGGCCATGGAAGCCAAGGAATACGGCATCATCGACGAAGTCGTTCAACGCAAGCCAGTAACCGCCAAATCGGCCGGAGAGTAACCGCATGCTGTCTAAGAGCCCCCAGTTCCGGTGTTCTTTCTGCGGAAAGAGCCAGGATCAGGTTCGCAAGCTGATTGCAGGCCCCGAAGTCTACATCTGCGACGAGTGCATCGGGCTGTGCAACGACATTATGGTGGAAGAGGTCGACGACGACCAAACCCATGAGTTGAAGGGCATCATCAAGCCCCGGGAAATCGTCGACGTTCTCGACCAGTATGTCGTAGGCCAGCAGCGGGCGAAGAAGATCGTCGCCGTTGCGGTCTACAACCACTACAAGCGCATCAGTCTCGCCCGGTCGCCGATCCGCAAGGACGACGTCGAGGTCCAGAAGTCGAACATCCTGTTCCTCGGCCCCACCGGCTCGGGTAAAACGCACATTGCGCAGACTCTGGCGCAGCTGTTGAACGTGCCGTTCTGCATCGCCGACGCCACGACCCTCACGGAAGCCGGCTACGTGGGCGAAGACGTCGAGAGCATTCTGCTCAACCTTCTGCGCGCCGCCGACTACGACGTGCAGAAGGCCGAGAAGGGCATCATCTACATCGACGAAATCGACAAGATCGCCCGCAAGAGCGAAAACCTGTCGATCACCCGCGACGTTTCGGGCGAAGGCGTCCAGCAGGCCCTTCTGAAGATGCTCGAAGGCAAGATCGCGCACGTGCCGCCTCAGGGCGGCCGCAAGCATCCGCACTCCGAGTTCATCCAGATCAACACGAAGGACATCCTGTTCCTGATGGGCGGCTCGTTCGAGGGCATAGAAAAGATCGTCGAGTCACGCACCCGCACCACGTCGCTCGGCTTCGGAAGCACGCCGATGGCCAGGCGCGACAAGCGCATCAGTCACCTGCTCTCGCAGATCATGCCGGAAGACCTGCTCAAGTTCGGCATGATTCCCGAGTTCATCGGCCGCGTGCCGATCGTCGCGACCTTCGACCAGCTCGGCGAGGACGATCTCGTCCGCATCCTCACCACCCCGAAGAACGCCCTGACCAAGCAGTTCCAGCGCCTCCTCCGCATGGAAGGCGTCGATCTGGAAGTCACCCCGCCCGCCCTCCAGGCGATCGCCCGCAAGGCGATCCGCCAGAACACCGGCGCGCGCGGCCTGCGGCGCATCTTCGAGGAGATGATGCTCGACCTGATGTACGAGATCCCCTCGAGCAGCGACGTCTCGAAGGTCATCATCACCGAACGGACGGTCGAGCGGAAAGAACCATATCAAGTAATATATAAAATGAGCGAAGAACGGACCGCCTGACGTCCTCGCTCCGCCCACCCACGCAGGTGCGAGCTACGGCCCGCGCCTGCGTTTCTTTTCAGGTTCATCCGACTAAAGCGTACTTTGTCTCATGAAGAGCCATGATCTTGAGTTTGAAGAACTCCATGTCCCGAAAACCGTATGCCTGGCGCTTCATCGTCTTTATCTTGTTGTTCATCCCCTCA